>Ga0182035_10000744_pt1 | contig 15642 bp, 13 predicted proteins | sample flu12Cox44000170_FD_125969 | JGI IMG/M metagenome (GOLD analysis project Ga0182035, IMG submission 125969) | Lab enrichment of tropical soil microbial communities from Luquillo Experimental Forest, Puerto Rico - flux4day.12C.oxic.44.000.170 | ecosystem: Environmental > Terrestrial > Soil >...
CACGAGCCGTCTCCTCTGTTGGCATTAACCGTTGCCATCATTCTTGGCATAATTGCAGCCTTGCTCGCGCTTTTCCTTCAGAAAGTTGCCATCGCGGTGCTCGGGTTTCTCGCGGGCGGCAAACTTGCCGGCGCGATTGCCTCGGCGTTCTTTGTTCACTATGGACAGCACTCCACGATCATCTTTCTGGTGGGCGGAATTATTGGCGCGATCCTCCTGCTTGTTTTATTCGATTGGGCTCTCATTGTTGTTTCCTCTCTGATCGGCGCGCATTTGATTCAAAGCGCAGTTGTCCTTCCCGCAACGGGATCGACCATTGTGTTTCTCGGTGTTGCAGTCGTCGGCATTCTTGTGCAAGTCGCATCTTTCCGGAGAGCATAGCGCCGGATGAGCTTCACTTTTTCGCTGACAAATCGCGACGCGTTCACAACAATGCGCGTATGAATTCACCAACAACTGGATTGCGCGCCGCAAGCATCATCTTCGCTATTTTTGCCATTGGCCACCTCCTCCGACTTATCAATCATACGCAAGTCACAGTCGGAACTCATACCATTCCAATGGGCCTAAGCTGGGTTGCACTAATTGTCGCCGCCATTCTCTGTATCTGGATGTGGCGACTGGCTTCACCACGTTGAATCGTTAAAGCGTTGAATCGGAAATCCGAATTAACGTCGTAACGATTTAACGAATCACATCGGCCATTGATTGCTTCGTCACCTTCCAAACCATTCTCGCGGAATATCGACATAGGATTCGTTCAGCTCCGCGACTGATGCACAGCCGAGCAGCTTGAGAGTGCGAACGAGATCGGTCTGTAGAATCTCGATTGCACGTGCGACGCCCGCGCTCCCAGCTGCTCCCAACCCATAGACGTAAGCGCGTCCAGCCATTACTGCTCGCGCTCCCAAACACAACCCCTTGACAATATCGCTGCCGCGGCGAATCCCGCCATCCAGCAATACGTCAGTACGATCGCCTACCCCTGCTACAACTTCAGAAAGCGCTCGCAGAGTCGGCGCGACACCGTCCAACTGTCGGCCGCCGTGATTGGAAACGACCACCGCGTTCGTTCCCGCATCTACTGCACGGCGCGCATCCTCTCCGGTGTGAATGCCTTTGATCACGATCGGCCCGTTCCACGCCTGGCGAATCCAAGTGAGATCGTTCCAGGTCACCACCGATTGCTCGAGGGCCGCAGTGACATCTGCGTACAGCATCGGTCCCTTTCCCGGGATGACCACGTTCTCAAACTTCATTAATCCGCCGTCCGCGAGAAACGCTGCCAGCCAGCCAGGCTTTGTGAGAAGTTGATTCACAAATGGCAGCATCGCTCCGAGTTTGCCGCTAAGGAGTTCTTTCGCGCCGTTGCGAAGGTCGCGTTCCCGCATGCCGGCCACTGCGGTGTCGACCGTGACAACGAGAGCCGAAAAACCTGCGTTACGCGCGCGCTCGATAGCTGCCACGGCGCAATCGCGACCGCCCACCAGGTAGAGTTGATACCACACTGGCCCTTTCGCCGCAGCAGCAACATCTTCCAAACGGCAGCCCGAAAGTGTCGAGAGCGTATAGGTAATACCCGCAGCGCCAGCCGCACGCGCGGCAGCTTCTTCGCCGCGTGGATACATTAGCCGGCAACTTCCGACTGGCGCGAGGATCAGCGGCATGGGAAGCGAAGTGCCGAGCACTGTGGTGCGCAGATCGCACACTGGCGTTGCCACCGCACAACGCGGACGGAATGTCACTGCCTCAAATGCTTGGCAATTCGCGCGCAAGGTCCGTTCGTCCTCTGCGCCGCCGTCGATGTAGTCGAATACGACGCGAGGAAGTCGCCGCTTCGCCGCGCGCCGCAAATCTTCAATGTTCAAAACGCGCGGCGGCTGCACCGATCGAGACAGAAATCTCATAAGCTGTGGCGGAATGGATTACGCAGCTTTCATTAACACGGGGCTTCAACCCGGTGCAATGGACGAAAACAGAGAGAAACCGTTTCAACGGTTTTCATTGCCACGAGGAAAGCCGTTCAAACGGCTTGCGCTGAGGTCTGGTGGTCACACCCGGCTGAAGCCGGGTGTCAATGAGATACGGGAACGATGTTCAATCCGGCGACTTTCACTTGGCATATCCCTAGTGTCGAAAGTGGCGGACGCCGGTGAAGATCATCGCCATGTTGCGCTCGTTAGCCGCCGCGATCACTTCTTTGTCACGAACTGAGCCGCCCGGCTGAATGCTGCATGTTGCGCCAGCTTCAGCCGCGGCGATCAATCCATCCGGGAATGGGAAAAAAGCGTCGCTGGCGACCGCGCTGCCTTTGAGCGAAAGCCCGGCCTCGTTCGCTTTCCAAACCGCAATGCGTGACGCATCGATACGCGACATCTGGCCTGCGCCAATGCCAAGTGTCCGATCTGCCTTGGCGTACACGATGGCGTTTGATTTCACATGTTTAACGACGCGCCAACCGAACAACATCGCGTTCAGTTCCGTTTTCGTCGGCCTCCTCTTGGTCACGACCTTCGGTTTCATCTCCATAGCGACGTCTGCGTCTTGAACCAGCATGCCGCCGCAGACCGAACGCAGATCAGTCGTGGGCCGCGCGTCCTTCGCCGGCGTCAACAATCGAATCAGACGGAGGTTTTTTTTCTTTTGCAGGATCGCGCGCGCCTCGATCTCAAAATCCGGCGAAATGATCACTTCGCTGAAAATTTCGCTGATCACTTTCGCCAGCGGCTCGGTCAAGGGGCGGTTGCACACGATGATTCCGCCAAAGGGCGCTTGCTTGTCCGTGGCAAACGCCTTGTTCCACGCCTTGCGAAGGTCGGCATCCGAACCAACTCCACATGGATTGGTATGTTTAAGGATCGCGACGGTAGGCTTCTCAAACTCGGCAATCAAATTTGTCGCTGCGCTGATGTCTAGAATGTTGTTGAAGGAAAGTTCCTTGCCGTGGAGCTTTTCGAAATATTTGTCGAAATCGCCATACAGCGCGGCTGTTTGATGCGGATTTTCTCCATAACGCAGTCGCATCGCCAATGGAAGTGAAAGCGAAAATGACGCGTCGGTTGCCTGCTCCTTATTCAGAAAATTGGCAATTGCTCGATCGTATTCCGCGGTCCGGCTAAACGCTTTTATCGCGAGGCGCTCGCGTAGTTTCAGCGTCGTTTCCCCGTTGTTATCCCGCGTGTTTTCCAGAACCGAATCGTAATCTGCGGGATCGACAACGACCGTCACGGATTCATAGTTTTTCGCTGCGCTGCGAATCATCGATGGGCCGCCGATGTCGATATTTTCAATTGCGTCCGCCAGCGCTACACCCCGTTTTGCGACGGTGGCCTCAAAAGGATAAAGATTAACCACCACCAGATCGATCGGGTCAAAACCGCACTCACGCGCTTCGGCTTCGTGCTTCACGTTGCCGCGCTTGTAGAGAAGACCTCCGTGCACGCGCGGATGCAAAGTTTTAACACGCCCATCGAGCACCTCTGGAAATGCGGTGAAGCTCGAGATCTCGCGCACGGGAATCTTCTCCTTCCTCAACAGGTCCGCTGTTCCGCCCGTGGAAATAATTTCCACGCCCTGACGCTCGAGTGCGCGCGCGAATGGAGCCACGCCGGTTTTGCCGGAAACGGAAATCAGAGCGCGGCGAATTTTCATGATGAAAGTCAAAAGGTTAAAAAAGTTACAAAGTTAAAACGGGTTTGGAAGCTTCACGTTTTGACTTTTGAACATTTTAACTTTTTAACGATCAAGAACGACAATCTTAGCCGCTGGATACAAAACGGGGCAGCAGCCGATGGTTTCGCAGAACGCTTTGCTGAAATGGCTGAGGCTCGAGTATCCGACTTCTGTAGCCGCTTCGGTGACGTTGTAACGACCCGTGCGCAATAGCTCGGCCGCGCGTTCCATCCGCAGGTTGCGCAAATATTGCGGAATAGTCAGACCGACTTCGCGGGAAAAAATCCTGCTCAGATAGAACGGACTGCAGCCTACCTCCTGGCCGAGCATTTCCAGCGTGGGAGGGTCGGCCAGATCCCGCGCCAGAACCTCCTTGACGCGCTCTACGCGCTCGTGCGCCACGCGCTTCTGCCGCATGCAGAAAAATTCAGGGTCCTTAGGGGCAAACAGGAAGTGCGCCATCAACTCGAGAGCCTTGCTTTGATACCAAAGAATCTGCGCCGCTTTGGCTACGGGCGGCTCGGCCAGGCCCACAACGACTTCGCGCTGCCGGATCGTCATCGGCCGCGTAGGCGCAACGATTGTCTCGTTCTTGTCGCCGAAGATAATCCGGCGAATCTCCGGTTCCAGATCCGATTCGTTTTGCGCCAACTGCTTCTGCAAATGTTGCCGCGAAAATTCCAGCGTCACGAATTGATGATGATCGCGCGCGTGACGTGAAGCCGGTAGCGGTTCGTCGGCGACGGCGTAATAGCCGGAGTTGCCCGGGAAGTAATCGCTCCGTGATCGGCCCTCCCCACCGACTGCGCCGTGCCCGTTCAGGTTCAAACAAAATTCCAGGCTGCGCGGATGGAAAGTCCGGCCCCAGTCAAAAGAACGCTCGGTGCGAAAATCGTGCCACTCGATCGCAATGCCGATTTTGTCCACGTCGCCGTACAACGGGCGCCAGCCGTCTTTCAGTTCACGCCAGGCATGTTGTTCGGCTGCGCAACCGGGATTCATCGCGCCTAAATTACGAATGATGCTGAGCCAAATGCAAGGCTGGTTTCTTCTCCTCCAGCGCTGCGCGGTCCCATTTCCCGAATTGCGAAGCGGCGTCGTAAGCGCTTTGGGCGAAATCCAGCAGGATTTGATCCGGCCGTTCAGCATCGCGCACCGCGTCGTAGGGCAAGATCAACTCGCGCAGCTTGGGCTCATAAAAAGCCGCGTCTGGCTGAACTTTCGCTTCTGAGAACCCGGGCGGTTCGGGGTATGCGTACGAGTAGAAAACGGGAGTCGGCATGGCAGCGCTGCCTGGCCAAAAGCCGAGGCTGCTCACTTCCTGCGAGTAAGCCTCGCGCGTAATCTCATCCGGCAAATGCGGGACTCCACCCGGATGCGGCGGCGCGGACCGGCCGGAAAAACGCGTGACCGCCAGATCAAAGCTACCCCAGAAAAAGTGCACCGGACTGCATTTGCCGCAGAAGCGCGACCGGAATTCCTTAAACACACGATCACTCTGGACGAGGACGCGCCAGAACCGATTTGCATACTCGCGGTCATACGAGCGGTGTTGTTCATCCTGCTCGAATGGAACAGGGTTTTCGATCTCGTTAGGCATCGTGTGGATGGTGACGGGCAGCTCGAGATCTCTCAATGCCTTCATCACCGCCTCGTAAAATTTCGCGACAGATTGCGGTTTCAGCTCGATCGTGCGCCGGGCGCCGTCGCTTTTGAGGATGCGCAATTGGTGATCGATGAAATCAAATCGTATCTCAAAGGTGGCAAGACCGTACGGAATCGGCGAAGTCGTTAGGCCACGAGCTGTCACATACAGCGTAACGTGCCAGGAGTGGTTAGTCCATGGGCTAAGCGTCAGTCGAATCTTGCCCACGATCTGGGTCCACATGTGCAGGGTCTCAGCGGTATCTTTCCACTCTGCGAAAGGCAGAGCCGGCCATTGGTTGGACGCGCCATTCACTTTTTGTTTCTACCCTCGGTTGATGAAATCAGTAAACGAGCGCTTAACCCTCTCGAACATGTCCCGCGCTTCCTCCTGTGTCCGGTGAAAAGTATCCTTGATACGCCTTTTGACACCGCTGAAAGGGCCGCTTCCTTCTCCTTGGTCGTAATCGTTTTCTACGTCCTCCATGGTCGCGCCAGCAAACATTCCCTCGGTCCTCTTCACGGTGCCGTGAGTCGCGCCGATGTATATCGTGCCGACCGGATGCGACGATCGATTTAGCAAAGTAACAATCCAGACCGGTTCGCCGCGCTCATTGGTACGCAAGGTGTAATCGGCTGTCGCAAACTGTGTATGCGACGCCTCCGCTGTGTGACTCGCCACCGCGAAAGCACCGCTGGAATCCAGGTTCAAGCGTGAGACTTGGATCGTTGCTCCCTCAGTAGAACCAGCGACTGAGCGTTCGGGTCGCTCGTCAGAATCAATTCTTCCATCGACGATCTCCAGTTGGCGCACACCACCTCCATCGGGGTCCTCCAAAGTGATTCTCCATTTCTCTGGCTGCGGATTGCCTTTTACGCCGGTGAGCGACACCACGTGATTCAGCGCGCCGCGGCCGAATTGGGTACCCACCACGCGCAACGCTTCGTAAGCAGTGGCGCTCTCCTGCGCGCAGACAGGAGCAGCCAAAAGCAAAAGTGCAGCAAACGACCGCCACATACTACAAAATTGAACAACAGTTTTACTGAGTGTCCAATCGCGTTTTTACGCGGACTTGCGGCTATGCCTCACAAGGGGCATAGCCAACTTGTACCGGCAATAGATTCCACGCTCCGGTGACTGTTTAACGCACCATCCTCTGACGCTTGAGTTCGTCGCCGTATTTCCGCTGAAATTCTGCCGCATCCTGCTTAAGCACCGGCAGCAGGCGCTCGGCCGGCACGGGTTCCCTCAAATTAAAACCCGTGTAGTTAGTGTACAAGATGGTTCCTCCTCCACCAGTAGCGGGCTGCATCGCAGCATACACCTTTTCGCCCGAGTGAGGCAGATTGTATATGGCGATCTCTGCCACTGGACCAACTGCTTTTCGAACAACATCAAGCTCGCTCGCGAGGCTCTTGTCGGCGAGGGAAGCTACTCTCCAGCCTGCTTCGCCTTTGGCCAGTCCCACAACGGTCGCTACGGTGCCGTCGGCGACCAGGGGCACTATTGTCGCTAACTCGTTCTTTCGTAAGGCGGTAAAACTGTCGGCCGACGCCAAATCCTCGAATGTGATCTGAAACTGTCTTATCGGAGTGGACGGTTGAGATTTTTCAATTGTTTGTTGCTCCAGGTCAAGCGCGATTTCCTTTCTGGAGCGCAGCACCGTCAACAGATCGTTCTTTGCTTTGCTCGCGCCCTCCTGCGGAGTGGAAAAGTAGCTCCGCTGGTCCCCTTCCTTCTTGCAACCCATGCCGAGAAGTACCGCCATCGTCAGGCCGAAGTATATCAAAACGCGTTTCATTTTTGACTCCTTTTATACGCTTCACTTCTTTGCAATATCGTACCAAGTATTCCAATGGGTCGCTGTTCCTGGCGGATCTGCATAGGAGCTGTACTCGAGCAAGCGTTCTGCACCCTGGCACGGGTTCCACGGATCATTCAACACGATGTAGTTGGTGTTGCCTACGCTAACGTACCCTTTTATCACAACAACATGACCCACTACACCGGGCGTTCCGTACGCGTAGCCCATGGGTTTCTTTGCGCAATATATCTGCGACTTAACAGAGTCCCACGATAACGCACTCCCACTTTCCGAGGACTTGGCCCCCGCAAAATCCAGGTCAACCCAGCCCGGCGTATTGCAGTCGTCTGTCTTGGGACATGGAGTGCCCTGAGTTTGTTCGGTGCAACAATCCGTCTTGTTAAAGCGATGGTTTGCCAGCGCACATTGTGTAATGGACAAGCCCAGATACTCCGCGAGCATTTGCGTCGTTGCCGCCCAACACCAATTATCGGTCTCCTGCGGTCTCAGCGTGTTGGGAACGCTGCCGATTATTTCCGGCCGGCAACACCCCGATAGACAGACGACTACTGCAAAGCTCGAAAGCGCAAGAACGAATTTTTGTTTCATGTGGGACATTTGGTTGGAAGCCATCTCCGATTAAGGAAAATGGCGCCGGGAATTGTCAACCAAAATCACGGAGCTCCAGTCGAACTAAGAGCCCGTATGCGCTATTGCTTGAATGAGCGCTCGAATCTGCTCACCTTTTTGAGAATAGAGATGAAGAGAAGGAAAGTCGAATTCAGCAGTCATACCGCGAATCTTGCTTTGCTGCGCGACTGCGTCCGCAATTTTCTCAACGGTTATCCGTTCTCCGAAAAAGAGCGGCTGCTGATGGTGCTCGGCGTGGACGAAGCATGCACGAACGTGATCCGTTATGCTTACCATTTGCGTGATGATCAACTCATCTCATTGCGCATGGAGGGACTGCGCAAATGCGTGCGCATGCGGTTGCGCGATTATGGCGAACAGGTCATGCCCCACGAAATGAAAGGCCGCGCTTATGATATGATCAAACCGGGCGGACTTGGTTTATATCTCATTCGTAATGCCTTTGACGAAGTCGATTACATACACAAACGCCGGGGCACGGAACTGGTATTAACGAAAAATCTAGAATGAAACCGCTGGAACCAGATGCCGCATTTGAAGTCTCGCTGCGGCCACCCGCGTTTACCGAATTCAATGGCCAGGTAAAAGTGCGCGAGCGCCTTGAGTTGATGGTGGAAGCAGCGAAGAAGCGCAGCGACGTGCTCGAGCATATTCTCCTCAGCGGCCCGTCCGGCCTCGGAAAAACCACATTGGCTTACATCATCGCGAACGCCATGAATGTGAACATTAAAAATACCAGTGGCCCGGTGATCGAGAAGGCCGGCGAGCTGGCGGGTCTTCTCACAAGCCTTGAAAAAGGCGACGTGCTTTTCATTGACGAGATCCATCGGTTGCAACCGGCCATCGAGGAATATCTCTATCCAGCGATGGAAGATTATCGGCTCGACATCATCATCGACCAGGGACCGCAGGCGCGAAGTCTCCGCCTTAATTTACCAAAGTTTACTTTGATCGGCGCGACCACGCGCGCGGGAATGGTGAGTGCACCGCTGCGGTCGCGTTTCGGGATGACAGCGCGACTGGATTACTACAACGCCGACGAGATGCAGCGAATCATTATCCGTAGCGCGCGCTTGCTCGGCGTGGAGATTGATTCTGCTGGCGCGGCTGAGATCGCGGCGCGTTCGCGCGGCACGCCGCGCACAGCGAATAATCTGCTGCGCTGGGTGCGCGATTACGTGCAGGTGAAAGCCGAAGGAAAGATCACCGCTGAACTGGCCGACCGTGCCCTTGCGATGCTGGAGATCGATCGCGACGGCTTCGACCAATGGGACAAGAGAATCATCGAAGCTTTAATTCACAAGTTCAATGGCGGACCCGTCGGCTTGAATTCGCTCGCGGTCGCAGTAGGCGAAGAAGCCGGCACGATCGAAGAAGTGAACGAGCCTTACTTAATCATGGAAGGTTACGTCAAACGCACGCCGCAAGGCCGCGTCGCAACGGCAAACGCGTATCGCAAGCTCGGACTTCAACCGCCTACCGGCGCGCAAAGCGAATTATTTGGTAGGGGCGATTGACCTCAATCGCCCGGACGGTTCAGGTGAACCGCCCCTACCAAAAGCGTATTTAACCGCGCATCACCTTCAGGAACGGGTTTGAATTCACCAGAAACTCAAAATCAGTTTTTGTTTCCGTGAATGCGAAGTATTGCAGTATGGGATCGGAACGCAGCATTGGAATATATTCGCTTGGTTGTGCTTCAAATGTCACCGTCGGATAAATCCGTGCTTCGTCTCTCGTCACCCGCATGATTTCCAGGATCGAGTCGCGGTGGAACTCGTAGCCGAGCCGGTCTTGGTATGCGAAAAGAAAATAGGACACGAGAGTCAGATCAAACTCACCGTCTGCGAACGGTAGCTTCGGCAGCTCTCCCGCTACGTAACGCTCGGGATGAGTCTTGTAATCCGAGAGAAAGAACGTGGACGCGCGTTTGCGCAATGCGCGCATGTATTCGGGATTTTTGTAAAAGTCCCAGCGATAGGTCGGCGCACGGCCGATGGCACTGTAAACCGACTCAAGATCGGGCTCCGAACGCTCCATGATTTTTTCCGGTGCCAGCGAATAGATTGGATCGAATGACGTTACATTTATGCCGAGCTCGTTGGCCTCGGCGCAAAACGAACTGACTCCACCGGCAACATCCAGCACTCTTTTTCCTACCAGAGCTCCCGGTTCGAGCAGGAAATAGCGGCGATACTCTTCGAATGTGCGGCCGAGCAAAACGACTCGATCGAGCTGAAGCCCGCGTTTGGTTCGCTTCCACTCATCAGTCATGCTCTTGCTCAAGATTTGTGGAAGCGTTCGCCGCGGCGAACGCCTTCCCGTTTCGCCTGGCGCTTGACAAAAGCACCGCTACAACGGCTGCGAGTTGACGCGTAAAATGAATGCTTCTCAAAACAGCGTGAGCACGCCGTCAACATAAGTTCCGATACGCACCCAACCGTAGCCGGCGCCCTGGGGTCGCACAGCCCAAAAATCGAAATCCCGCTTCAGCCGATCTCCCGCAGCGTCGAGAGCCGTTGAGCCAGTAACGCCCTCGTAAGCGTTGGCTTCATTTACAAACGCCGTTTTGAAATGAGCGAAATTTCTCAAGTCGCCCACGTCTTCTAACGAGCGCTGCACAACAAAAAGTGCGTCGTAAGCAGACAACGCAAACGCATCGGGCATAATGCCCCGTGCGCGCTTGGATCGCGTCAGCGATCGGCTGCCACTCATTTTGCAACGCGTCGTCAAGTCCAAAGATCGGGTTGGGATAATTGGTGTTGGTCGCAAAGGCGGCAGCAGACGAATCAGCAGGGAGAACAGCGGAAAGAGCGACTCCATCGCTGCCGTACCATGCAGTGTTTGAGAGTGTCGTGTTGCCTTGTGCACTGTGAAATACGTTCACCACTTCGTCGAACGCGGCCAGATACACCGCAATCGCGGAGGGGTCGGTCCCCCCACTGATCAGACTTTCAATCTGTAATGCCACCGAGGTTGTAGCCGTGGAGAAGTCATTCGTCGTTGGCTCATAACGATAGCCGGCTACCACCGTGCCGCCCTGCAACTGGAAAGCTACCTGAACGGAATCGTGCAAGCCGTTGTTACCGGCGTCGTTTCGCCAAAGCGGAACAATCGCGCGGATTCCGTCGTGCCACATCAACGCCACGATAGCCTCCGCTTCGCGCGTATCGTTGGGGCAAAACCGAAAGATGTTGTCACCCGGAATTGCGAGGGACGACGCGGTGCTGCCCTGGCTGATTACGAGGATATTGTGCGCGTCCGCATACGGTTTAATCGCGGCGACTTCGGCGCTCGATTGCGGCCCAATAATAATTTTCACGCCGCGCCGGTCGAGATCCTGGATGGCTGCGAGAGCCTGTGCCGGATCGAGCTGCGTGTCGCGAACAAAAAAGTGGAACCGATATCCGCCATGTCGCCTCATCGCTTCTGCTTCGAGATGCTCTTCGGCAATCTGCAGCGCTGCAACGGTGTTTTGCCCGAGAGACGACCATGATCCCGTCAATGACGCGAGCACGCCAACTTTGAACATCCGCTGGGAATGCGATTGGCCAGGCGGATCTCCTCCAGCCCGACCAACAAAAGCAAGGACCATTCCACAAACGATGACAGGGAACACGACGCCAATTTTCATAAGCGGGCGAGCATGCTCGAGTCTGCGAGGCTGTCAAGAAGGACGGCTCTTGCTGTAGCGGCGGTCTGTGACGGCCGAAACTGCGACGCTCAGAGAGCGCCGCTACAGTTTTTGCAATTGAACGTTGGACGTTGAGCGTTGGACGTTGAACGTTTTCTTCGATGCAGTTCGCCGCCGACCTCTTTCAACAGGCGTCCAGGGTCTTCACCGTCTCAGAGCTAACGCGAAGCATTCGGGGCACTCTCGAAGCAAAATTCGGCGCGGTCTGGGTCCAGGGCGAAATCTCAAATTACAAGCTGCATCCGAGCGGCCACCAGTATTTCACGCTCAAAGACCAACGCACCCAGATCGCGTGCGTGATTTGGCGCGACACCATCGCGCCGTTGCGACAACCTCTCGTCGATGGAACCCAGGTGCAGGTTTACGGCACGGTCACTGTTTACGAAACGCGTGGGCAATATCAGTTAAGCGTCCAAGTTCTTCAGCCGCGTGGAGTCGGTCTGCTCCAGGCAAAATTCGAAGCGCTTAAGCGCAAGCTTGAAGCGGAAGGATTGTTTGCGCCGGAACGGAAACGGCCGTTACCGAAATTTCCACGGCGGATCGGAATCATCACATCGCCAGGCGGTGCAGCGATTCGCGACATGCTCAACGTGCTGCGCCGTCGCGCCCCGTGGCTGCAGATTTTGATCGACCCGGTGCGCGTGCAGGGAACAGGCGCGGCGCAGGAAATCGCCGTCGCCATTCGCGAACTCGCCATGCCGAATGTGAATTGGCAACCTCTCGATCTGATCGTGGTCACTCGCGGCGGCGGGAGTATCGAAGATCTGCGGGAATTCAACGAAGAGATTGTGGCACGTGCGATATTCCATTCCGCCGTGCCGATCGTCTCGGCCGTCGGTCACGAAATTGATTTTACCATCTGCGATTTCGTCGCCGACTTGCGCGCGCCCACGCCCAGCGCCGCAGCCGAGTTGATTGTGCCTGATATAAACGATCTCGAACGCCGGATCGACGGGAGCTCGCGGGCGCTCGGGCGCCAGTTGCTGAACCGGGTGCGCGACGCGCAACAACGACTCGACCACGCTCGCGAGACTTTAAAGCGTTGCCTCGCGCACAAAATTGATGGTTACAAGCGGGGCCTGCTGCACGCTGTTCGTGTTTTGCAAGCGCGCAGCCCCGCGCGCGAACTCATGATGCGCCGCGATCGTTTCGCCGATTTGCATCGGCGATTGGTCGCCTGCCCCGGGAGATTACTCGAAAATGCCAGGCACCGTTTCCAGCGGATCGAAGGAATCCTGCGCGTACTCGGCCCGGACGCGACGTTGCGCCGCGGCTACAGCATTACTATTAACGAGCGCGGGAACGTCATTCGCACAATCACAGCAGTCCGGCCAAAAATGAAAATCCGGACCCGCGTCAGCGACGGCGAATTCGGCTCGCGGACACTTTAGACGCGAGAGATTAACAGAAGGCAACAAAGGGTCGTGTCCATCACGAATCAGACCGACAAATAGAATCGCGCTCGATAGCGAACTACCTCTCCAGCTTGAACGCCAGTGTCGCCAGAGGCGGCAGGTGAATAAGGATCGAATGTTGTCGACCCATCCAGGGTACATCCTCACTTTGGACACCGCCCAGATTTCCTACGTTGCTGCCGCCGTAGGTTTCCGCGTCGGTGTTGATGAACTCGCAATAGAAACCAGACTCGGGGACGCCCAGGCGGTAGTTGTAACGCACCACGGGCGTCGCATTCACTATGAACGTAACGATATCGCCGTCGCGCGATTTTCTCAAAAACGAGACGACGCTGTTATCGGCGTCGTGGAAATCGATCCAATTAAATCCTTCGTATGTATCGTCGAGCTGCCAGAGCGCGGGTTCACTTTTGTAGATGTAATTCAAATGCTGCACCAGGCGACGCAGGCCGTCGTGACGCGGAAGCTCAAGAAGATGCCAATCGAGCTGAACGTCGTGGTTCCATTCGTTCCATTGACCGAATTCGCCGCCCATGAAGAGCAACTTTTTGCCGGGCTGCCCATACATCCACGCCAGAAACATGCGCAGATTGGCGAACTTCTGCCATACGTCGCCCGGCATCTTCGATAACAACGAGCGCTTGCCGTACACCACCTCGTCGTGGCTGAGCACGAGAATGAAATTTTCGTGGAACGCATACAGGAGGAAGAACGTGATATTGCCGTGATGATACTTCCGGTAAATCGGGTCGATGCTCATGTATTGCAGGAAATCGTGCATCCAGCCCATGTTCCATTTGAACCCGAAGCCGAGCCCGCCGAGATAAGTGGTGCGCGACACGCCCGGCCACGCGGTTGATTCCTCGGCGATGGTCATGATCCCGGGGAAACGCTCGTAGCAAACTTCGTTGAACCGTTTCAGGAAATAGATGGCGTCGAGGTTCTCGCGGCCGCCGTAAACGTTCGGGATCCATTGGCCGGGTTTGCGCGAGTAGTCGAGGTAGAGCATCGAAGCCACGGCGTCCACGCGCAGGCCGTCGATGTGATATTTGTCGAGCCAGAACAGCGCGTTGCCGATGAGAAAATTGCGCACCTCGTTGCGGCCGTAATTAAAAATCAGCGTACCCCAATCCTGGTGCTCGCCCTGGCGTGGGTCCCGGTGTTCGTAAAGATGGGTGCCATCGAATTCGGCGAGCGAATGTGCGTCCTTTGGAAAATGCGCCGGCACCCAGTCCATGATTACGCCGATGCCGGCCTGATGACATTTGTCGATGAAATGACGAAGGTCGTCCGGCGGACCGAACCGGCTGGTAGGCGCGTAATAGTTTGTGACCTGATAACCCCATGAACCTTCAAATGGGTGCTCCGTGACCGGTAACAGCTCGATATGCGTATAACCCATTTCCAGCACATACGGCAGCAACGTGTCGGCAAGCTCGAGATAGCTGGGCTGCCGGTTGCCCTCTTCAGCTTTGCGACGCCACGAACCGAGGTGCACTTCGTAGATGCTGATCGGACTTTGCGGCCAGTTTTTCTTCCGGCGCGCTTCCATCCATTCGGCGTCGTTCCAGATGTAACGTTTCAAATCGTACACCATGGACGCCGTCGATTTGCCGTGCTGATTAAAAAACGCGAATGGATCGCTCTTGAGCAGCACCGCGCCTGCCTGGATGCGGATTTCGAACTTGTAGTGCGCGCCCTGCTTGATCTCCGGCAAAAATAATTCCCACACACCGCTGCCGATGAGTTTGCGCATCGGATTTACCCGGCCATCCCAACCGTTGAAATCGCCAACTACGCTAACCCGTTGTGCGTTCGGCGCCCACACCGCGAAATAAACGCCCGCCGCATCGCCAATGGTGTGCAAATGCGCGCCAAATTTTTCGTATATTTTCCAGTGCTGCCCCTCGGCGAAGAGGTGCAGATCGACCTCGCCCATGATCGGCCCGTACTGATACGGATCCCGCAGCACCTGCTCCGAGCCATCCCATTTTGTGATGCGCAGACGGTAGGTAAAATCGCGCTTTGCGCCCGGCAGAGTCGCGCAAAAGAATCCGTCCTGTTGAATTCGTTCTGCTGTAACCGCCTTGCCGGCGTTTACGTCCAGCACGATTTCGATCTTGCGCGCGTCCGGGCGAAAGACGCGGATTTCCAAATCGTCGCCAACCTCGTGCGGCCCCAGCACGCGAAACGGATCGGAATGCGTTCCTGCGATGAAGTTTTTCACTTCATCGGGAGGCAATCCCGCGATCTCGAAAGTCTTCATAACTGACTACAATCTAAACCTGTAAGGCGTCTGTGCCAGACGCCGAAGCCAAGCAATATCGGCCCAGCGTTTGAGAAACGCCTTACAAAATCTGATTGGCTATTTTTTCGGTCTCAACAGCGGGAACAGGATTACGTCCCGGATGGATTCTGCGCCGGTAAGCAGCATCGTGAGCCGGTCCATCCCGAGACCGAAGCCGCCGGCAGGCGGCATGCCGTGCTCGAGCGCGAGCAAAAATTCCTCGTCGATCTTTTGTTTCTCTTCGCCTGCCTGTTCGAGCAAACGCTGTCGTTGTGCAACCGGGTCGTTTAACTCGCTGTAACCCGGCGCGATCTCCGCACCGTTGATGATCAGTTCAAAAACATCGACGAGCGAGTTGTCGGCTGCATTCTGTTTTGCCAGCGGCACCAGTTCTTTCGGGCAATGCGTCACAAACAGAGGATCGATCGTTTTCTCCTCGACGAGTTTTTCGAATACATGCTGCGTCACCTCGAA
>Ga0182035_10000746_pt1 | contig 15633 bp, 17 predicted proteins | sample flu12Cox44000170_FD_125969 | JGI IMG/M metagenome (GOLD analysis project Ga0182035, IMG submission 125969) | Lab enrichment of tropical soil microbial communities from Luquillo Experimental Forest, Puerto Rico - flux4day.12C.oxic.44.000.170 | ecosystem: Environmental > Terrestrial > Soil >...
GCCCGGAGGATCATCAGTTAAACATCCAATGGGACCCTTGTTGCCCCTCGAATGTCCAAAGCAGACCCGCCATCCCATCTTCAAAAAGGTCGCTAAAGCCTCGACTGCTGCTCGCGCCATTTGATCCCTGTGAGCGGTCCCAGGGTCATACAACTGGCTTCTTTTTAGTGGGATCCGTGGCTCTAAAACGTTACCAGTTATGCTCCAAGTTGCCTCGCGGCTCGCCTCTCCCGAATACTATCATCTATTTCTATACCTAGACCTACGATCCCTTATGTCTCCCTGAGTAGGCTTACGGTCCCTTAGGTGTCTCCTGAATAGGCTAAGGTTCTTGTTTGTGTATGTTCTGCCGTATGACTACTTCCTAGAAATTCCGTGCGTCCAAAGGATCGTCGGGATCGTATGGTTGAGGTTCTGGATCGTTAGAGAGGGTTATGTACCCCGAACCAATAGTTCTTTGATTTTGCTTGAAAGCTGGCACCTCATGGCCTTCGGGGAAGTGCGGAATCAATACCGGCCATCTGTTTGAAACTCTTCGGTACCAGTGAGCTAGATCGATCACTGTTTCATGCCACCTCGATAGCGGGACGATAAGGCTGTCATGGACTGCCAAGCTCGGCACACGTTTGTGCATTAGCTTGATCATCGTAGACAGCACCGCTTGGCTTTCAATGTACATCAGTTCCGCCCAGCCGCGCTCTCCTTTATCGACGACCTCACCAATTCGGCGTAGCAAAGGAAACGCCTGGATGACGCTCTCGCCGACCTTTGAGGCCGGATAGCACTTGCCAAGTGTTTTGCCTGTCTTCTCTCGATACTTTGCGACCAACTCTGTGGGCCACTTTGTGATCGGCGCGTTGTTCCCAAAGCTGGCCGTGATCCACATCTTCACCACATCGCGTGCTTCGGGACCAAGCCCCGCCACCTTGTAGGGATCATTGGTGGGATCGAACGGCTCGTCATAGAGTGCATGGAAGATCGTCAGATAGCTGGCGCGGATGTCGATTTCACAGACTGGTTCACCGTTAATCGTCATCCTCAGCCGCTGTGAACGGTCCAACTGCTGATAGTTGAACTCCCCGTAGCTGTAGAGCCGACCACCCATGTTCCAATCGAATTTGGGATGATCGCCATTGTTGAACACGCGCATGTAGCCACGGTGGATACCGCCTCGTAGTTCAAACCCGTCGATAAACTTGTTCAGGTCTTTCACTTCCTGCTCAAGTTTCATTGTTACTGGTGTGTGCTCGAAGCGCTTGGGCCTGCCGGTGATCTTCGTGCCGTACTCGTTCCGCCATGAAGCCGCACGGAGCCGCAGCGGATTCTCAGGGAGAGGAATGAGGAAGTGCTGGTGGAAGTCGGCGGCTCTGACTGAGTGCTGGTGAAAGATACCAAGTAGAACCTCCGTGGCACGATACCGCGTGGCCTTCCTGATCCACGGCGCAGGAACGCCAAATCCATCGCTCCATCCTTGGAAGCCTTTGTACTCCTCAAGGAAACCAAGGGTGAGCATGGCATCCACAAGCGACTTGAAGGTGCGGTAGCTCACCGCTTGGCCGCTGAAGCCTTCTGGCCTGAGGGACCGAAACACGTAGCCCTTGTTTGTCTCCGATGCCTGAGCTTGCAATAAATCAGCGAGCAAGCGTTCGACAGCTGATCGCAATGCTGTCTGCTTCTTGTCACGCTTGTTGGTCCGTATGCCTGCCGCGAGTTCACGCTGTGCGACCATCGTCACTACTGTGTCCACTAGCGCCCGCGCCTGATCACTGTGGGCTCGGCTCAACAACGCAGCGTAGAGCGCATCATCAAGCTGTCGTCCTCTCAGGCGTTTGGCTTCTTCGGCGTCCTCATGCGACTGGACCTTCTGGACTTCCAGTGCATCACCTAGGCTAATTTCATCTTCCATCAAACCTCCAATGCGCCCCGATAAGACAGGGCGCTCGCATAAAGCTGTTGGGATGTCCTGTGAGAACTTGGTGGTCGCCTGAATTATTTGGCTTCTCTACACTAACGCTTCAAAGCACGCTATGCGCGGCATAGCCTTAATTGCATAGGGCGTGCGACCATAGACATCGGCGTTTGCCCTACAGCGGATATTTCTGGCCTCATCCCCCGATCCCTATTCCGGTGTGCTAGTTTAAGCCGATACCATGCCTCATGCTTAGCGTTGGGTCGAGGCGATGAGACGGCAAAGCAAAACAAACGCGACGAAAACGCGGAGCCGCAAGCCAGCAGCAATCAAGCGCCATCGGACACCGGCTTCTCGTCACCACTCCGCTCATCGGCCAGATCAGTCATTTGACCAGCTTAGACGAGAACTCGACGAGGCGCGGGAACAACAGACCGCCGCAGCGGGTGTGCTGCGCGTCATCAGCTCATCACCCGGCGATCTGGAGCCAGTATTCCAGGCCATTTTGTCGAACGCGACGCGCATCTGCGAGGCTAAGTTCGGTACACTGTATCTGCGCGACGCGGATGCTTTTCGCGTGGCGGCCATGCACAATACCCCGCCTGCGTATGCTAAAGCGCGCCAACGCGAGCCATTGGTCCGACCGCCGCCGGATAGCACTTTGAGCCGGGTATCGGCCAGCAAACAGGTGGTCCACATTAACGATGTCAGGGAAGTACAATCCTATATCGAACGCAATCCGTTTATGGTTGCGGGCGTCGAACTCGGCGGCTATCGGACAGCACTCGGCGTACCGATGCTTAAGCAGAGCGCCCTGATCGGTGTGGTCATCATCTATCGGCAAGAAGTCCGCCCGTTCAACGACAAACAAATCGAGTTAGTGAAGAATTTCGCCGCCCAGGCCGTCATCGCCATCGAGAACGCGCGTCTGCTCAATGAATTGCGTCAGCGCACGACCGATTTAGCCGAGGCGCTGGAACAGCAGACAGCTGCGTCGGAGGTGCTAAGCATCATATCAAGCTCGCCTGCTGAACTGGAGCCTGTCTTTCAAGCTATTCTGGCGAACGCGACTAAACTATGCGGCGCCAAATTCGCCGGTCTAAGCCTCTACGATGGCGAAGCACTCCGTTACGTAGCGCATTACAATGTTCCACCCGAATACGCAGAAATGCGTCGGCGAGAATTGTACCGACCTCCTCCTCGCAGCGGCGTTGCGAAGATGGTACGGACCAAGCAGCCGGTACAGATTAGTGACCTGCGCACGTCGCCCGCGTACCTTGAAGGCGATTCGACCCTTAGGGCCATCGTCGATGTGGGCGGCGCTCGGACGATGCTCCTGATCCCGATGCTCAAGGATGATAAACTGATCGGCGGTGTTGGAATCTATCGCCAAGAAGTTCTTCCCTTTACCGACAGACAGGTCGCGTTAGTGCAGAACTTCGCCGCTCAGGCCGTCATCGCCATCGAGAACGCGCGGCTGCTGAGCGAGCTGCGGCAGTCTTTGGAACAGCAGACCGCTGCGGCAAATGTGCTGCGCGTTATCAGCTCGTCGCCCGGCGACTTGAAGCCTGTTTTCGATGCGATCCTGGAGAACGCGACGCGCATCTGCCAAGCCGGTTTTGGCACGCTTTATCTTGCCGAGGGGAACGTCTACCGCACGACTGCTACGCATAATGTGCCGCCCGCCTATGCCGAATGGCGACAGCGCGAACCAGTAATTGGCATCACCGGTAACGCCGCACTCGCGCGGGTGGTACGTACAAAGAGTGCAGTTCAGATCGCCGATGTGACTATAGACCCAGCTTACCGCGAAGATCCGCAGCGCCAACAGTTCATCACGTTGACTGGTGCGCGCACACTAATCTGTGTGCCGATGCTCAAAGATGACACTTTGATCGGTGTGATCGCTGTTTACCGCCTAGAAGTTCGGCTATTTACCGACAAGCAAATCGAACTTCTCAAGAATTTCGCCGCGCAAGCCGTGATCGCTATCGAAAATGTGCGGCTCCTTAACGATCTGAACAAGCTGAACCAACAGCTTGGACAACGTGTCGCGGACCAAGTGAGCGAAATCGAGCGGATGAGCAGGCTGCGACGCTTCCTGCCGCCGCAGGTCGCCGATCTGATCGTCGCGTCCGGAACAGAGAAGCAGCTTGAGAGCCATCGTCGAGAGATAACAGCACTATTTTGCGACCTGCGCGGCTATACGGGTTTCTCTGAAAGCTCTGACCCGGAAGATGTGATGGCTTTGTTGCGTGACTACCACGCGGCGATCGGCAAGATCATTTTCGAATACGGCGGCACCCTTGAGAGGTTCGCTGGCGACGGTGTGATGGTGATCTTCAACGATCCGGTTCCAGTTCCTAATCCTGCTCTACAGGCTGTGAGAATGGCGCTGGATATGCGCGTCACGATAAGAGCCTTGATCGAAAGATGGCGTCGCCTCGGCCATGATCTTGGCTTTGGTATCGGCATCGCACACGGATTTGCCACGCTTGGGACCATTGGCTTTGAGGGCCGCTTTGACTACGCAGCGATAGGAAGCGTCTCCAACGTTGCATCTCGACTTTGCGACGAAGCGAAACCAGGGCAAATCCTAATCAGCCCTCGTGTTTTGCTGGCTGTTGAAGATGCTGTCACAGTCGAGGCAGTTGGCGATTTTGAACTTAAGGGCATCCGCCGCCCCGTGGCGGCCTACAACGTACTCGCCGCAAAGCACTCAAACTAACGCTTCTGATCGCCGCAGCGGGCGACGTAGGCCAGAGCGGCTCGGGAATTGACCGTCATAGCCATTTTTGGCTCGAGGGACGGCCACACGCCAAGTTTCTCCAGCGCGGCCTTGGCGTAGAGCCCGACCGGGACCTCCTTGACGTCGCCGGTTGCGATCCGACCATCACCGGCGAGCTTGGCGAGGTCGAACCCCGGCTTGATGTCAACGTGATCGATTTTGGAGTTCTTGGCGGCGATCAGTACCAGAACGTTGCCGAACAGATTGATGCGCGTGCTCTCGTTTTTGACCTTTTTCTCCACGCCGTAATCCATCCACTGCAAGTCGGCAGAAACGAATGCATCGGCCGGAGCACCGCCCTCGATCTGCTTAATTAACGTTGAGCTTGCATTATAGTTAGTGACGACCTTGATCCCGGTTCGCGTGGTGAAGGTCACATCGACGTCGTCGAGCGCATCTGTCATCGACGCGGACGCAAATACGGTGATGGTGTCTTGAGAGCGAGCGGCGGTTGCCGCTCCAATGGTCACGACGATCAGAACCGACGCAAAAAAGCGGATCATACCTGCTCCCCGCAAAGTACTGATCACCCGGTCGGCCAACCGCGCCAAAGCACTGTCATTTGAACGACAAAACCTGCGGAAGCGCATTCCGGGGGCGAGTAACGCGCTTACGGCGCAGTACCGCGAATATCATAGCGAGCATGATGGTCAAACTGAGGAAAACCGTCTCGGAAGCGGACTTCGGTGCCTAGTGTTTCGATACGGCGACCTTTGCGGCGGCAGCAATCAATACAAATCCCAGTACGGCGTTAATTGCCGCGACCGGAGCGAAGCCAACCGCCATCCCTCCTAACGCGGCCCCGATGATTAGGTGTTCACTTTTGATCGCGCTAACGACCCGCGCTCCATAAAACGCACTCGCAACGCCACCCACAGCGAGGCCCGCCACCTCATTGAGGTACGGCACCAACGCGGCAACGGAAACGGCTCTACTCCTTACGACAAGTGCAAACGTTAGCGTGATGAGGCTGACAGCGAGATTGAGCGGCACTGCTGTTCTTACTGGATAACCGACGACATACATCAGGACGGGCAAACGAAACTCCCCGCCGCCGAGCCCAACAAGACCGGCCAACCCACCGATGGGATTGCACCATCCAAACGCCTTCTGAAAATAGGGACAGCGAATAGCGGACAGCATGCTCGCTATTTGTAACCGGAATTGGCTTCTGAGGCGACTACCTGCGGGATCATTTCGGTCCGCTGTCCGCGCCATGGTTTGAGAGTTGTTCAGCTATTTTCGCCATCGCCTTAACTATCCGGCGCAACTGATCGAAGGCTCATTCCTCTCACGTATCGCCTGAACGGGTGGACACGGCACATCGCCATATGAGCAGAACACGCAGCAGTCGCCCGACTTCGGTTTGAGCCGCGCACCGCAGTTGGCGCAATCGTAGAAGAATTGGCATGCGTCACTTGGCATCGTTTCAGTTTTGGTGTTGCCGCAATTCGGGCAAGTAATGGTGGATTGCAAAATCATCCCTGCATCAGCTCCTCGGTTGCATTCTCCCCACGCTCTCAACGAGGCGGCTCTCCAAATATCCTGCGAATTACTTTGTCGGCGTCTGCGTCGAAACATCGGCCATGGCTGAGCAAAATACGCTGCGGCTGCCACGAGTGGATTTTTCTGATTGCGGCCTCCGTCTTCTGTCGCTGGAAGAGCAGCGGCAGCCGCATACCGAAGAAAATCTGACCATATGGATTGTACATCCCAGTAAGCTTTGTGGCCGTCCGCCAAGGCTCGGTAACCTTGTCCAGTTCGATGTTGAGGATCGTATCGGCAAGTATCAGCGTTTTTGAAGCCTTGTGGAAGAAAATGAACTCCTTGAAATAGCCGCCAGGAAAAAGCGTTTGATCTATTTCTTCACGCCATTCGTCAGGCGGACCGACCTCGTCGAGGTCTCTCGTGAAATCGACATCAACACGCCGGGCACTAGCCCTTTTGCGCACACGTGGTGATGCCCACGAAACTGCGTCGGGGAATGCCTTGGCCCATTCCCCTATATGCGCGTAGTGGAATTGGTTAGGCGACACGAGATGACGAACAATTCCAAACCCCAACAGCCCGTTGGCCAGTCTCCGGTCAAACTTGATCGGCGAATGGAGAAAGAGATCGCCGTTTGAAAGACGCATCACCGTCATTCGTGTCGTGAACGGAAGCGGCAGCTTTGCTCCGCCTACAGTCAAGTACTCGAATGGCCCGTCAACGATGCCGATGTTTGGCGCGACGGGTTTGTAGACGTTGATTGGCTCGTAAAGGGAGGCTCCCACGGCCGTTCAGAATAGCAGCATCCAGCATCAGCCACACGACGCCTGGCGTCGCAACTGCAAGCGTGCCGCCGACTGAGACAGCGCGTGCAGAAGACCAATCTTGCGCCCTATTGCGGCGCGTATCCATCATGGATGTGTTAGGGCTTGATCACCGCGCGCTGGCGCTTGATACTTCGCGATTAGGTGCGAGACGCACATGGGATTTTTAGTTCCAGGCGTGGTGATGACGTTAGTCGGCGCGCTTTCTAGTCCTGCCGTTATGGCCGCATGCATTCGGGCGCAGAACGCTGCATCCATGTCGAGGTAACTTGGTTTTCCGGTTGCTGCGCGTTCGATTTCCGCTACGCGTCGGAACTCGTCATCGTCACTCATCTACTCTTTACCCTCGCATCAGCCCGGCTCGATTAGAAACGCGATGGATCAATCGCCATTGTGACGTTCGTGGGCGCACTCAATCGCCAATTCGAGTAGCGCTTCGGCTTTAGTGAGGTATCCGCCAGTTAATCCAGCATCGTAGTCGGATAATGCCTTCACGCCAGCCATACTGGCCAAGGCTCTCGCAATGTCGGGGACGGTGACGCCGGACAGTTTTGCGTCCTGCAGAAGTTTGGCCCGCCTGAATTGGATTATTGACACAACAACTCAACCCGACCCTTACGCAGCCTAGGATCAAGGTTGTCTCAATAACAGTCAAGACAGATTTCGTCCGCTTGCGCATCCCAGCTCAATCACAGCGTGTTACGCGGATCAATGCGCCGGGAACCACGTGAAAATATCTGAGCGTGACGCGGCACCACGCACAGGTTCGTGAGTTGAACCTGATCAGCGATAATTAGGAGACTACCATGGCACAGGACAAACAACCCTTTGAAGCCTTGAGCGAAACTGCGGAAAAGGTGGTCGAGAACGCTCGTGGGGCGATGGATAACTATTTCAGTTTTCTCCGAAACTTTTGTAGCCCCGATCTAACTGAAAAAATGAAAACCTATACTGAGAGAAACATCTCCACTTCCGCCGAGTGCGTAGGGAAGCTGAGCCAGGCCAAGGATTTTCAAGAGGTTTTTCGAATTCAAAGTGAGTTCATGCAGACGCAAATGAATACGTTTACCGAGCAGGCAAGGTCTCTCGGCGAGGCGTATAACAAAGCAGCCACGAACGCGACTAAGTCCTTTCGTATATCGCCTTGAATAGCGCGTCACATCGCGGGCAAGTTGGCCAATCTGCCGACCTTGTGTGCAATCACGTTTCCGCTTGAGCGCCACGACGCAGTCGCTACGCTTCCTTGGTTGGACTGGGGCCGTCCCTTTGAGCGTTGCCGGGGCCGATGCCGTCGCTGCAATCTCATATCGCGGAAACTTTTCCAGCGCCGCCGCCATGTGCTCGACCGTGGGCGCCCATACTTCGCACCGATGGTCCTGCGTGCGTGGCCGGTGATGTAGTCCGCTGTTGCCGCTCAACTGAACGAGCGACGAGTAGTTCGATGCAATTGCGTCGCCTCATTCGATGACCTCGTCAGCGGCGGCGAGCAAGGTCGGCGACATAGTGAGGCCGAGTGCTGTCGCCGTCTTGATGTTGATGGCAAAATCGAACTTGGCCGGCTGCTCGACCGGAATGTCGCCGGGATTTGTGCCACGCAGAATTTTGTCGACCATATCGGCAGACCGCCGGAACAGATCGGCGTAGTTCGGTCCATAGGATATGAGACCGCCGGCCTCGACATAGTCGCCGTTGGCGAAAATAGTCGGCAAGTGCTCGTCGAGCGCCAACCTGATAATGCGTGTCCGGTTAGCGGCGATCAGCGCGTCTGACACCACATAGAGCGCGTCCGCTCTTCCTTTGAGCGCTTCAAGGGCGGGCGTAATGTCCTGTGATCCCCAGACGCCCAGCCGTGCCGCTTCGAGGCCGAGCGCTTGAGCCGCCGATTTGACTCGATCCGCCTCCAGCATCGGCTCGGCGTAGCCAGCGTTAGCTAGAATCGCTAATCGGCGAAGCTCCGGCATAACCTCGCGCAAGATTTCGAGTCGCTTGCTGACAAGGTCGGGCTGTTGGATCGACATGCCCGTGACGTTGCCGCCTGGCTTTGCCAAACTATGAACCAGGCCGCTGCGGACCGGATCGAACGCCACGGCAAAGACGATGGGAATGGTCGTTGTCGCCTGCTTTAGGATCGTGACAGCGCTTCCATACGTGACGATGACATCAACGTCTTGCCGCATGAATTCAGCCGCGATGTCGCTGACACGCTGGGACCTTCCCTCGGACCAACGATACTCGATCGCTAAATTGTCTCCCGCAATCCAACCGAGTTCTCGCAGGCGTGCAACGAAAGCAGCCGTCCACTGACGCCAGACTGTCGCATCCGCGCCAAGCACTCCGATACGCCGTGGCTTACTTACTTGCTGTGCGTAGGCGGCAAGCGGCCACGCGGCAATACCGCCACAAAGACCTCTGATGAATTGCCGCCGCTCCATGACCTTCCCCTGCCGAGGGCCACTCCGAGCGTGCCAATATGAGATTTTTGGATTAAAGGCTGTTCCCTAGGTCACACCAAAAAGGGAGCAATTCTCACCGTTGTTGCCTTGTTAGTTCATCCAATTTCGTACCGAGGAAATCTCTCAATTACGTGTGCCATGTCTAAGTGCGGTTCCCGTATGCTCGGCCTTCGGTGGCCGGCGCATGGCCGCAAATGTAATCCAAGGGAGTACCGTCGGCTTCAATGAGCCTACCGATAAGTTTGAAGGTGTGCGCCAAGCGTGATGGGGCGACAGGTATTCATCCGTTACGCCAATCTCCGTCGGTCATCGTGGATGACCTGCGCTCCCAAGGGTTCACCAGCGTGCGAGCTATTGCGGCTCAACTGAACGAGCGCGGCATCCTGACGGCACGCGGTGGGTCATGGCATCCAACATCTGCCGCTCGGTTGCTGTCGAGGCTGGAAGCTTGACGCCGACCAACAGCGCCGATAAGGGACACTTGTATCTCGGGCGCGGCCTGAGAGAGGATTAGTGCGTGATTTCGCTACGCGACGGGAAAAAAAGTTGTTCACGCTGCCTCGATGTGCGACACGCCGCAAGCTCGGCATTCAAAGGTATAAAGCTCGGGCAGGTCGCCAAATCGCGACGTTGTTCGAGCAAGCCGCATGGCTTGAGCGCAGAATGGGCAAAGCGGCGGCATTGGCGCACATTTATTAAAGTGTTCGTTGCGCATGGACAAAACGGTCCTTGAGCCCGCGATGTGGTGCAGTTTCGGGTTGTCGAGCGCTAGATAGGCAGCCACCATTGCCGCGCGGTTGCCGACAAATTAATTTTTAGCAATCGAAGTGGTGAGCCTCCCTTTTATCGCGCGATCTGTATTCACCCATGTGCTTTCTTGCTGCATCACGTCCCTTGACGAGCGAGGCATCCTAACGCCCCGTGGCGGCGCGTGGATCTCGCACGTTAGCTGCTCGTCTGCTGTCGCGACTGCAAACGTGACGCCGACTAAGACAGCGCGCAGGCTTGCGCAATGAGCCTCCTGTTGCCCCGCGTTTGCCAAGAAATGCACCCGGGACATGGTTTCAACAATCGCCAGTAAACGGGCGGGGCTGCTGAGGTGACGGCGGACGTGTCGATTACAAGGAAAAAGAGAGTGAGCCCGCGCGGCAAGAACGTTTTGCAGTAAGAGGAACTTTGATCTGGATCAAAAATTGGCTGACGCTATTCGTTAGGCTTTCGATCTGCGTAGCGGCGCACGAAGCCTTAGTCCGCAAGATGCGTCTAGTAGAGCGTACATTTTCTATACGCACTGTGATGCTCACCCTCGTTTGCGGGGGTGTCGCCGTAATGCTCGGGGCAGCACTCGCTGCGGGGTGGTTGTCATACCGAGAATACCGGGACCGGATTGGCAGCAGCCTCATCGCGGCAAGCCAAGCAGTCATGGTTTCGGTAGACAACGAGCTTGATGAACCGCTCGCGTTCGTAAGCGGTCTTTCCAGTTCCTCAAGCTTTGCCAAAGGCGACTTTAACAATTTTCAGGAGCGCGCGAGGGAGGTGCTTTCCCCACGCGGCTACTTTGTCATTATCAAGTCAGCGAATGGCGGTCAGGAGTACGTCAACACAAGTAAGCCGCCTGCGGCTGGATCAGCCGCTGCAAGCCCTTCTGCTGTTGGCCTTTTGCGGTTGGGTAAAGCAGGGAACAGTCATCTCGGCCGCGCTGAAGACCACTGGATGGAGCTAATTGATGTACCCATTGAGGATGAAAGCGGACGAAGGCTCTACACGATGGTCATCGGGGTGCCCAACCGCATCTTCCAAGACATGCTGGCCGAGCAACATCTCCCACGAACGTGGCGAGCAGCCATTCTTGACGCGGATTGGATGATCGTCGCGCGAACACTCAGCCCTGAAAAGTTCGTCGGTCAAAAGGGTGCCGGCGAGGAGTTTCGAAACGCTCCCTCGGATCGGACCCATGAGGTGCGACTACGGGAAGGCATACAAGCCATGGTCGCGCGCAGTCCTTCAAGCCGGCGTGCTTTGGTTAGATCGAATTGGGGCGGAGTGGACTTCGGTCAACTCGTACGCACGGAATTAGAGGCGTTCTCGAAGCGGGCGACCATCGCTGGCCCAAGCATCGTGCTGCCGCCGCAAATGGCGCAAAACTTCACGCTCGTTTTGCATGAACTTGCAACCAATTCGGCCAAGCACGGTGCTTTGTCTAGTACAGGAGGAAAGATCGCAGTTTCTTGGACAGTTGAGCGAAGTCACTCCAGCTTTGTGTTGAAGTTTAAATGGCAGGAGAGCGAGGGACCACCCGTGGCTGCGCCTACACAACACGGCTTTGGCACTCAGCTCATCAAGGCTGTGTTTTCAGAGGTACGGCTTGAATACCCCATTGACGGCCTCAGGTGCGAGATTGATGTGCCACTCACTTCCCCGGTGCCCTCGCAAGCTGCACTGGCAGAAGATGATGCTGTAGTCTCAAGCGGCTGATTATCACCGCGCTTGCCCATCATCACCCGTAGGCTTTTAAACGCACGTCGCCTTTCTTTTTGGTCGATAAGCAACCAGACCCATATCTGCATTCCAGACAAAGCCAATCTTGATTAACCGCGCTCTTCGCTCGGGTGACATTATCTTCCTATTTCTGCGTTGCGTGGAAACCCAGTACCGCGCATCCTCATGGGTTCTCCTGCACGCTTCACAGTCGCGAAACAGTGACATGCCCGGTGCTACCCAAACCGATAGCTCGGGCCGCCCCCGGGGTTAGATCAATATCCCTGCCCCGGACAAAGGGGCCGCGATCATTAATGCGAACTGTAACGCACCCGCTGTGACAGACGCGAACCCGGGTGCCAAATGGCAATCGGCGATGAGCCGCTGTCATTGCTGAGCAATTTACTCGCTCTCCGTTGGCTGTGCGACTTCCGCAATATCCGTCGCGTCCGCCGTAGACGCTTGCCATCTCTGCACGAGCAGTGCTCACAAACAAGATTAGCGTCAGCGCCACACTAATAAAAATGCGTTCCAAACAAAAGGAAATTTGCATACGAGTTCTCCCTTACGGCTACCGCTGTGTTGATCGCGTGCTTAGCCTCGCGGCCACTATTAATTGGGGAAATTGACGGCCCGAACCTGGACGTCGACGGGGCCGCGCTCACACGAGGTGCGAGCGGCTGCGGTTCTACGATTTTCAATGTGCAAAGATTATGAATTCATCAGGGAATGAGATTGTCACGGGAACTCCAAAACGTAAGTCACTGCTTTTCAATTCAAAAGTTGTTCATGCAAAAACGCAACGCTGATTAACGAAAACTGGCTGGCCCGCACTCATCTGCAGCCAAATCAAAAATTAAGACAAACAAAATCATTGGTGCTCGCCCACTTAGTCATTGATGGCGATTTGGGTAAAAAATCGATTTGGTATGATTTGCTACAATATGTGGTCGGCTGGCCGCGCCAATATAAGGTTGGTGACGTGGTGTCGGGCTGGCGTGTGGGATGGGAGAGCGCGATGGCGCACCAATACAAGGTGGGTGACGTGGTGACAGTATTTCAGATTTCACCACCTAATGAATTGGTCATTGAAGGTAAGGCGACAATCCGCAAAAGGGTCGCGGAAGTTGATGAGCACTACCGCGTCGAGTTCGCCAACAAGCCAGGCGTCACCTGTCAACGGTTCGTTGATAGCTGGGGCCAGGACGATCCTGAGAAGTATGTACAAGACTTCAATAGGCGCTCTGCGCCATAAGCGTGTGTTCTATCGCTGCTCAACTGAACGATCGGGGCATCGTAACGGCGCGTGGTGGTGCGTGGCATCCAACGTCTGCTGCTCGGCTGCTTTCGCGTTTGCAGGCGCAAATGACGGAGCGGAGAGACAAATGAGCCTCCTATAGCCACGCGTATTTCCAGAAAGCCCCTACCACCCTATTTCGCAATCTTCGTCCTAAAGCTTGCAAGCGCTTGGCTGCGTGCAGTGGAGGCAGTCCTCGAACGACAGCGGTTTACCGAGAATGTTGTGCGCGCTGTCAGGTCACTCTGATTACTGCTGGCGGGGTCCACCCTCCCTTGAGAATTTCGTCCTTGGGCCAGTAGGCGCGGATGTACAGTGAGAACTCGTCAGTTGGGGTCGGCACCCAATTTGCCTCCTTGGCCTGCCCCGGCGACTTGTTCTGGAAATAGAGCGTGAGAGCGCCGTCAACATTTTCCTTCATCGACTTGATGCTCTTGGTCCCAAGCGAAAAGCGATTGAGTTCGTTCGGCTCAAAAAAGTGCTCCTTGTTGTAGACAGTTAGTGACCAAAAGCCGTTGACCGGAGGCGTTTGTCCGGCTGCAAAGGTCACCGTGTAACGATTTGCACCACTCAGTCGTTGCCCATCTTTGTCGAAATCAGTGTAAATGTACCGCGTCTCGTTCGGAGCATTGTCGTACATGTTCGACTTTGCCGACGCTGTCCGCGATAGGTAGTCGGTGCCCCAACGCGCACCGTTCGGCGGCGAAGTCCAGCCATTGCCGACTGGCCGTCCATTGTTGTGGAAATCAAACAACGGCTTGATCAGTTGTTCTTCAGCGGCGATTGCTGTTTGTATCAGCGTGTCTTTGATCTTCGGGTCTTTTGCGGCGGCGTCGAGTAGCGACTTGAAAGTACCGTACAGCGCCTCTTCGCCGGGAAGCGGAGAGACCGTCTGTAGAACCTCTGAAAGCTGGTCGAAGAATTTCTCGGGAACAACCCATTTAGTCTCGCCTTGACCCGCGCCGGGAGGCGCAGGGAACGACGGTGCTTTGCTCCAGTCCTTGGTTTTGATTTGACCGTCAAACTCAGTCAGCGGGTAGACCATGATCTGGCGGAGTAAGCTCTGAATGGCCGCTTTGTCTTCTGGTGTGTCGTCCTGAAAGACACGCGGGAAAACCACAGCAAGGTCAGTCGAGGACTTGTAAACGGCGTTGATCCCCGCGGGCGGATTGCTGTTCCAATTCGGTCCGACGAGGAGATAGACGCCGGGTTTAGTGCCGTACTGCTTGCCTATCGAAGCAAAACTGTCTGTGCGATGGTCTACCATTTGATACGTGAAAAACCGGTCGCCGAAATCTGGAACCTGGACGACTACCGGCTGCTGGTCGAGAGACATGAAGCCTGCGCCGTAGACTGTGTCTTGGTTCGGGCAGGTAACGAAAGTCTGTTCCGGTGCGATGTAGTCGGTGAGCATCCCGACATGGCCTACCGGCGCGACTGGGAGGACGCCGCCCAAACGTCCCGGCTCTGGCGCTTTTGCAAAGGACGCGCGGCGGTTGATCTGGTTGACCATCGGCCAACCCCACAAATAGGCGCTCGCCCCCACCGTCGAGACATACTGGCTAGTCATAATCGTGCCCGATGGTGTTCCGGGGACGTCCGCAGGCGACGTGGGCGCGGGCACCTGTTGCGCGGGCGCGATTTTCGAGGTCGTCGCGGCAGCGAGCAGCACTCCACTAGCTGCCATGATTTCGCGGCGAGTTGCTGTCACTTCATCCTCCCTTTGATTGGTACGGATGCCCGGACGCTAATCACTGAACTTTTTCGATGTCGCCCGGTTTCCAACTCTTGTCGATTGCTGGTTGTTGGGCTGTAGAGGCGCAGGATCGCGAGGTAGCCCCTGCCTGGAACGGTCGCCAACCAATTACCTGCTTTCCCGTCGGGCGCCTTCGGCCCGAGATAAAGATCAGTTGAACCGTCCGCGTTTTGCGCGGGCTTGTCGCGTGAGCCGAGCGACGGAAACGGCTGGCCATTGGCAAGGCCGGAAGCGTTCTCCGCCTCGTACAAGGTCACCGACCAGAAGTTTTCAGCGGGAATGTTGGGCGGAAGGTTCAGCTTGTAGTTCTTTTCCCCAACCAACGGCGAGCCAACGCTGTCTTGGCACACTTTTGTCACAGCGAGTGCTCCGAACACCGCCTCGCGGCATCAACCGCAATGTCTTTCGGTTGCGTCCTAAGGAAAACGGTTTCTTGCAACGCATCCTGTGTTGTGGCTAGGTTATCAGCGTTAACAGACTGATGATGTTGGTGTTTGGAGGAAGCTACTGCGCCACTCGCCAATTTGGCCTGGTTTTATGCCCAAGGCGGGCACACGGCGGGGCCGTAGCTCAGTTGGGAGAGCGCCTCGTTCGCAATGAGGAGGTCAGGGGTTCAACTCCCCTCGGCTCCACCAGGTCC
>Ga0182035_10000750_pt1 | contig 15573 bp, 7 predicted proteins | sample flu12Cox44000170_FD_125969 | JGI IMG/M metagenome (GOLD analysis project Ga0182035, IMG submission 125969) | Lab enrichment of tropical soil microbial communities from Luquillo Experimental Forest, Puerto Rico - flux4day.12C.oxic.44.000.170 | ecosystem: Environmental > Terrestrial > Soil >...
TAGCACGCCAGTCTAAGTAGCAAAAAGGGAGGCGGCGCCAATCGCGCCAGCGCTTGCCGGCTCGGCGGCGTCCGGGAAGTTGTCGAGCGATGCAGTGTTGTCGATTACTAATATGCCAACTCTGAGTAGAGTATATAAACTAAACCTTGACGGCTGCCACCAAATCGTGGTATACGCTAGTCATGAAAACTACGAAATGTCCTAACTGCGGCTCCTCTCGGAGCGTACGTTCACCCAGCGGTCGCCACTTGATTTGTATGGACTGCCAATTTATTTTGGTGCGGCCCCGGAGCGCACGCCACACCAGGCGCGGAGCTGGTGTGCGGCCTGTTCGTCCCAACGACCAGCCAGTGGTTGAATCCGGAAGCTAGGGTTGTGTCCGTTCCCGCCGCATTGCTAGGCCTCTAACGAAAGGATAGGTGTCGCTCTGCGCGAGGGCCCTCTTGCGTTGCGCTTTTTGCCACAAGGTAAGTCGACCATCACTTGGCGCCATCCGCCTCATGGCGGCGCGCAGCACCTGGGCGCGACGTTTGTGACCGTCCGATTCAGGAACCTTTGTGTGGCCGTCAGCATCCAAGACTGAACCCTAAGGAAGTGGGGGCTATTCTCGCGGACATCTGATCGCGAAGTGAGGTTCCTTGGCGGCAGCCACGCCGTGCTGCCGCTCGGAGATGGGAAGGGCGGGGATTCGGGAAGGAACAGAACCATGAGGACTCGAGCGTTAGGGCAGCTTGGCTCCAACTGCAACGCTCTGCTGCGCGTCGCGGCCGACATGGTTTTGCTTACCACTTCCATTTTCTGCATCGCCGCCTGCTCCGGTAACGGCGCGCGTGGTAACCCTGAGCAGCCGAAGCAGGCCATGATGTTCCCGGCCGTGCCGGTGATGGTCGGCACCGTCTCGCTCAAAACGGTTCCAGTCGAGGTTCGGGTCATCGGCAACGGTGAGGCTTACTCCACCGTACAGGTGAAATCACAGGTGGACGGCCAAGTGGAGCACGTCTATTTCCAAGAAGGCCAAGATGTGAAGAAGGGCGACTTGCTCTTTACAATCGATCGCCGCCCCTTTGAAGCCACACTGCAGCAAATGCAGGCGAATTTGGCTCGGGATGTGGCGCAAGAGAAAAATGCCGAAGCGCAAGCCGAGCGCAACGAGCAACTCTTCAAGGAAGGGATTATCTCCAAGGACCAGTACGACCAGTTCCGCACGAATGCCGATGCCTTGAAGGCCGCGGTGCGAGCGGACCAAGCGGCGGTAGAAAATGCGAAGATCCAGCTGGGCTACTGTTCGGTCTACTCTCCCATCGATGCGCGAACCGGCGCGCTGATGATTCATCCAGGAAACGTGGTAAAGGCCAACGATGCAGCGTTGGTGGTGGTCAACCAGATCACCCCGCTGTACGTCAACTTCTCGGTGCCGGAGCAGTATCTGGCCGAAATCAAGCGGTTTATGGCGGACGGCCGGCTGCAGGTGCGGGCCACCGCTCCCAATGACCAACAGCATTCCGAGGACGGCTTCGTATCATTCGTCAACAACACTGTCGATGCCAATACAGGAACCATCCTGCTGAAGGGAACCTTTGCCAATCCGGAGAGAAGGCTTTGGCCGGGTCAGTTCGTCAACGTGGTGCTGATCTTGACGTCAAAGCCGAACGCCGTCGTCGCCCCGTCCCAGGCCGTGCAGACCGGACAGCAAGGCCAGTATGCCTTCGTCGTCAAGGACGATCGCACAGTGGACCTGCGGCCTGTCGTTCCCGGTCTCACTATCGGAGGCGAAACCGTGATCGAGAGGGGACTGCGGCCCGGAGAGACAGTCGTCACGGACGGGCAGTTGCTGCTCTATCCGGGGGCGAGGGTGGAAGTCAAGAGAGAATTGAACCGTTGATCCATCAGGCTATCGGGTGATTGAGCGATTGAGCGATTGAAGTCGGGTAGCGCAGACTTTCGCTTCTCAGAAAGTCAGCCGTTGTCCGGGCGGAAGAGCCGCAGAGTTCGAAAAGCGCAAACTCTGCGCTACCCCTGCTGGACCAAGGATCACAGCACCTTCAAGAATCTCAATCACCCAATGACCAAATCGCTCAATCGCTAAATGCGAGCTTCATGAATATCGCAGAAGTCTTCATCCGCCGGCCAATAATGACCACGCTGGTGATGTCGGCTATCCTGGTGTTCGGCATTATCGCCTATCGCCAGTTGCCGGTGAGCGACCTGCCGAACGTAGACTACCCAACCATTCAGGTCAGCGCCGCGCTTCCCGGAGCCAACCCGGACACAATGGCTTCTGCCGTAGCGACCCCGCTCGAGCGGCAGTTTTCCACAATCGCTGGCCTGGATTCCATGAGTTCGGTCAACACCCAGGGGTTCACTTCGATTACCCTGCAGTTCACACTGAGCCGCAACATTGACGCGGCGGCACAGGACGTGCAGGCCGCCATCGGCGCAGCCCAAGGTTTGCTTCCAACCGATATGCCGAGCCCTCCCGCGTATCAGAAGGTGAATCCGGCCGACGAGCCCATTATTTACATGTCGGTGGGCTCGGAGACGCTTCCACTCTCCACCGTGGACCGCTACGCGGATACTGTGATGGCACAGCGGATTTCCACCGTTAGCGGTGTCGCGCAGGTCCAGGTCTTCGGCGAGCAGAAATACGCCGTGCGCGCTCAACTTGACCCCAGGGCTCTGGCCGCGCGCGGCATCGGCATCGACGAGGCGACGGCAGCTATTCAGCGCGGCAATGTCAACATGCCGACCGGGCTGCTGACAGGCGCGCACAAGGCCTTCTCCGTCCAGGCCAACGGCCAGCTCCTGGACTCAGCGGCCTACCGCCGGTTGATCGTGACGTACCGCAACGGCTCGCCGGTCCGCTTGGACGAACTGGGCAACGTCATGGACAGCGTTCAGAACGACAAAGTCGCCATGTGGTACAACAATACTCGGGCTGAAGTGCTCGCCATCCGCAAGCAGCCGGGCACAAACACCGTCCAAGTGGTGGACAACATCAAGAAGCTATTGGCCACGTTCAGGTCGCAGTTACCCGCTTCCATCGAGCTGCAAATTGGTTACGATCGCTCTGAAACCATTCGCGAGTCAGTCCAGGACGTCAAGTTCACGCTTTACCTGACCATCGCTCTGGTGGTTATGGTGATCTTTCTTTTCCTGCGCAATCTCTCGGCGACTGTTATTCCCAGCCTGGCGCTGCCCATGTCGATCATCGGCACTTTCGCTGTGATGTATTTGCTGGGTTACACCGTCGACAATCTGTCGCTCATGGCGCTGACCCTGTCGGTAGGATTCGTCGTAGACGACGCCATCGTCATGCTGGAGAACATCGTCCGCCATATGGAGATGGGCGAAGACGCGCTCGAGGCTGCGCTTAACGGTTCCAAGGAAATCAGCTTCACCATTCTTTCCATGACGCTTTCGCTGGCCGCCGTCTTCATTCCTGTGCTTTTTCTGGGGGGCATTCTCGGCCGCCTCCTTCACGAATTTGCCGTGACCATCACGGCTGCGATTCTTGTATCCGGCTTTGTCTCCCTCACGCTAACCCCCATGCTCTGTAGCCGATTCGTGCGTCCTCCGGCAGCCGAAAAACACGGGCGCGTGTACGCCGCTTCGGAGAGCGTCTTTCAGGGGATGCTAAAGGCTTACGACTGGAGCTTGAAAGGGGTTCTGCGACACCGCTTCGCTACGTTGGTGGCTTCGGTGGCCCTGTTGGTCGGAACCCTCTATCTTTTCTTTCAAATCCCCAAAGGTTTTCTCTCCAGCGAGGACTCTGGTTTCATTATCGGCTTCACCCAGGCGCAGCAAGGCATCTCCGTCGAATCCATGCGGGAACACCAACTGGCTGTTACCGAGATTGTGAAGGATGACCCCAATATCCAAAGCGTGTTCTCGCTGTCGGGTGCCGGTTTCGCCGGGTTTGCGGGCAACACCGGTATCTTCTTCTGTCACCTGAAGGATTCCTCCGAACGGCGACTTGCGCCGCCTCCGGCGCGGGAGGCGATCATGAAGGTGCCAGGGGTAATGGCTCTTTACCTGTGGCTGACTTCGATCTGGCCGAAGCATATGAGTACCGACGACGTAATCAACGAGCTGCGCCCCAAGCTGTTCTCCGTGCCGGGCATTATGGCGTTCATGCAGAACCCACCGCCCATCCAGATCGGCGGTCGGTTGACCAACAGTCCCTATCAGTTCTCACTCGTTGGCACAGACACCACGGAGCTGTATCAGCAATCAAACTTGCTGCTGGCCAAGATGAGTCAGATTCCCGGGCTCCGGGACGTAAACACAGACTTGCAAATCGCGAACCCCCAGGTGAACGTGGAAATCGACCGGGATAAGGCATCCGCGTTAGGCGTCACAGCCTTCCAGGTTGAGGACGCGCTGGCTTCCGCCTATGGGGACCGGCAGATTTCCACCATGTACCGGCCCGAGAACGAATACAAGGTGATTGTTGAGCTTGAGCCTCAATACCAGAGGGATCCCAATGTGCTTTCCATGCTCTACATCCGGTCCTCAGCAGGACAACTGGTTCCGCTGAACTCCGTGGCCAAGTTCACCCAGAACCTCGGACCTCTGGCGGTGAACCATACTGGTCAGCTTCCTTCGGTTACCATAAGCTTCGGCCTCAAACCGGGTGTCGCTCTGGGGGACGCCGTTAACCAGGTGAATGAACTCGCCCGCAAGACGCTGCCCGCCACCGTCACTGCCAGCTTCCAGGGGGAGGCTGAGGCTTATGAGCAATCGTTGGTGGGCCTGGGAGCCTTGCTCGTTCTGACCATTTTCTTGATTTACGCGCTGCTGGGTATCCTGTATGAGAGCTTCATTCATCCCCTTACGATTCTCTCCGGGTTGCCCTCCGCTGGCTTTGGAGCGATTGTCGCGCTGATGCTCTTCAATTACCCATTGAACCTCTACGGCTTCGTGGGCATCATCATGCTCATCGGCATCGTGAAGAAGAACGCCATCATGATGATTGACTTTGCGCTGGACGCGCAGAGGAAAGAGGGCAAGAGCGCCCCGGAAGCTATCTATCAGGGCTGCCTGATCCGATTCCGTCCCATCATGATGACGACCATGGCGGCGCTGATGGCTACGCTGCCCATTGCCCTGGGCTTCAGCGCCAGCGCGGAAACGCGCCGCCCGCTCGGGTTGGCGGTGGTAGGCGGCTTGTTGGTCTCACAGCTCCTGACGCTTTACATCACGCCGGTCTATTACACCTACCTTGATACGTTCCAGCATGCACTGAGCAGGCTTCGGCGCAGGCGTCGGGCTCACTCCGGAAGGGCTGAGGCGGCCGAGCCCAGCGAACTCGAGGCGAGAAAAAGCGGAGTGGCATGAAAACGCCGAACTTGAACCCGCGGGCATTCGTTTGGGTGGCTGGGTAGCCACGGTCAGTGGTGTTCTGACCGTGGGGTGGCCAAAGGCCTGGCTGGCAAAGCGAGTCGCATGCCGGAGTTCTGGCATCTAACTAAGAGGAGGAAGCTGCTAGAGGGCTGTGCATGCTAGACTGAATGCTTGGCGATCAGGTGCGCGAATCCAGTTAGTCAGTGCTGAGGTACCCCTTCAATGGCCAGCAAACAAAAGAAGCCAGCCGAATTTACCGAACTCCCGGTTCTTCCGGTCCGTGACACGGTACTGTTTCCGAACGCCATCCTACCGCTCACCGTGGGCCGCGAGGGATCGCTGAAACTGATCGGTGATCTCAAAGAAGAAGAGAAGTTCATCGCCGTGGTCGCCCAGCGCGATCCCCGCATCGATAACCCGCAGCCCGTCGATCTCTACCAGATCGGAACAGCGGCCTTCATTCATAAAATCATCAGGCTACCCAGCCAGAGCTTGTTTATCTTCGTAGAAGGCTTGCAACGGATTGCGGTGGAGGAAGTGATCCAGATGGAGCCTTACCTGCGGGCGCGCGTGAAACCGTTGCAGGACGCTCTCCCGGCGGAGAAGGACGCGGATTTCGAAGCGTTGGTGCGCAACGTGATTTCACTTTTCCAGCAGGTCGTGCAGCTCTCGCCCACGCTTTCCGACGACCTGCAGACGGTGGTCATGAACATCGATGATCCCGCTCGCTTGGCCGACTTCATTGCCGCCAACCTGCCTTCGATTTCTAACACCGAAAAGCAGGAATTGCTGGAGAGCCTCGATTTACAGCGGCGCTTGGAGCGGCTCAACAAGCAACTGGCGCGCGAAGTCGAGGTGCAACAGCTGCGGTCAAAGATCCAGTCCGACGTCCAGGACCAAGTGACCCAGAGCCAGCGCGAATACTACCTGCGCGAGCAGATGAAGGCCATCCAAAAGGAACTGGGCGAGTCGGACGAGCAGCACGAGATCGAGGAACTGCGCAAGAAGATCGAGGCCGCGGGCATGACCGAAGAAGCCAAAAAGGAGGCCCTGCGTGAACTGGCCCGCTTGGCGAAGATGTCGCCCGCTGCTGCTGACTATCACGTGACGCGCACCTACCTCGACTGGCTGGTGGTGCTGCCCTGGCAGAAGGTCGGCGACCTTAAGGTGGATGTCCGCAAGGCCAGGGAAGTGCTGGATGCCGACCACTACAACCTGGAAAAGCCAAAGGAACGCATCCTGGATTACCTGGCGGTGCTGCAACTGCGCTCCCAGCTCAAAGGGCCCATCATCTGCTTCGTGGGGCCGCCGGGCACGGGCAAGACCTCAGTGGCGAAATCGATTGCTCGGGCGCTGGACCGCAAGTTCGTCCGTATGTCCCTGGGTGGCATCCACGACGAGGCGGAGATTCGCGGCCATCGCCGCACTTACATCGGCGCCCTGCCGGGGCAGATCATTCAGGGCATTCGCCGGGCGGAGAGCCGCGACCCGGTGTTTGTGCTCGACGAGGTGGACAAGATCGGTCGCGACTTCCGCGGTGACCCCTCATCGGCACTGCTCGAAGTGCTCGATCCCGAACAGAACTCGCACTTCCGGGATAACTACCTCGACGTGCAGTTTGACCTCTCCAAGGTACTGTTTATCTGCACCGCCAACGTGCTGGACACGATCCCGCCGCCCTTGCTCGACCGCATGGAGGTGCTGGAGCTGCAGGGGTACAGTGAAGAGGAAAAGATCGAAATCGCCTTCCGTCACATCATCCCCCGGCAGACAGAGGAGCACGGGGTTAAGAACCACGAGCAGATTGAGTTCACTCGTCTCGGAATCTCGCACCTCATCCGGCATTACACGCGGGAGGCGGGAGTGCGCAACATGGAGCGCGAGATCGCCACACTCTGCCGCAAGCAGGCGCGCCGCATCGCCGAGGGACAGACCGACAAGCTGGTAGTGACGCCGGAGAATGTAAGCAATTTCCTCGGTGTGCCCAAGTTCCGCCTGGACACGGAGATTGTCGAACGCACGCACCAGCCCGGCGTGGCCGTCGGGTTGGCCTGGACGCCGACGGGCGGCGACGTGCTGTTCGTCGAAGCCGACGTCATGAAGGGCGGTAAGAATTTCACCATGACCGGACACGTCGGCCAAGTCATGCAGGAGTCCATGCAGGCAGCCCTCGCTTGGGTGCGGAGCCATGCTTTGGACTTCGGTATCGACCCCGACTTCTTCCAGTCCAACGACGTCCACGTGCACGTGCCTGCGGGCGCCATCCCCAAGGATGGTCCCTCTGCCGGGGTGACCATGATCACAGCCCTCGTCTCGGCCCTCACCAAGCGGCCCATGCGCCAGCGGGTTGCCATGACCGGCGAGATCACGCTGAGCGGCCAAGTCCTGCCTGTGGGGGGCATCAAGGAGAAGGTACTGGCAGCGAAGCGCGCCGGTGTGCGTGAAGTGTTCCTGCCGGCTGACAACGAGCCCAACGCGAGGGAAGATCTAGGGTCGGAGATGCTGGAGGGATTGCAACTCCATTACGTCAAGAACATCCATGAGCTGCTGGAGCTGGCGCTTGAGAAGGAACCGGTCGAGCTGCACCCCGTTCAGTCGAGACACGTGGCTTATGCCGAGCAGGTGGCCGGGCCTCCCAACTGACTCTCAATCAGATTTCCCGATTCCTGGATAGCCCTTGTTTATTTATCCTTTCGCCTCCGCTGCCCGGAAAGGCTGAGCCTTTCCGCACCGCGAAGCGGTGTAGCCGCCAGTTTTCACACGGACTCTTACGCGGTCGAGGGCGATTTCCCGCCCCTGATTCCAGGCTTCGGTTTTCTTTACCCCACCCTCCTCCACCCGGAGTTTCGATCCGAAGGAGACTTCCGGCTGGGGCGCTGAACACCGTCTTCGACGGGAGCTTTGCAACGTGGCCTTTGGCGCGCAACTCGTTGCTTCCACCTCGTCCTGGCTTCCCTCCTGCCAGTCCATAGGGTGGAAGGACGCGGCGGTCAGAGAGAATACTCCCGCGCACGTCGGTTAGAAACTCGATTTCCCGAATTACACCGTCGCCCCCCCGGTAACGTCCCGCCCCACCCGAGCCGCGACGGAGGGAGTAGCTCCGGATCCTCACCGGGTAACTGGATTCGAGCGCCTCGATAGGGGTGTTGAGCGAGTTGGTCATGTGAGTGTGCACGCCGCTCAATCCGTCGGCGCGGGGCCGCGCGCCCATGCCGCCGGCGATCGTCTCATAGTAGGCGAAGGGCTGGCTCGAGCGTGGCTCAATTCCGCCGAAGGAGAGATTATTCATGGTGCCGGAACTCGCCGCCGGGATTCGGTCCGGCAGGGCTTGAGCGAGCGCCCTCAACAGGACGTCGACAATTCGTTGCGAAGTCTCGACGTTGCCTGCGGCGACAGCGGCTGGCGCCTGTGCATTCACCACGCTTCCCTCCGGGGCCCGAACTCTGATGGGTTCCATCAGGCCCGCGCAGGCGGGCACAGTCTCGCCCAGAAGACAACGAAAGACGTAGAACACTGCCGAGGTCGTGATGGCTAGCACCGCGTTCACGCTGCCACGACAGGCGGAAGAGGTGCCGCTAAAATCCACCGTCGCTTGGCGACTGCGAATTCGAATCGCCACCCGCAACCGCACTGGACGGCAGCTGAACCCGTCGTCGTCGAGAAAATCCTCCGCCCGGTACACACCTTCGGGAATGCACCCCAGCGCCTCGCGCATCAGTTGAGCGGAGTAGCGTTGAAGTGCTTCTAGGTAGAAAGCCGTCTTTCGAGCACTGTATTTCTGCACTAGTTCGGCCAGGCGACGCTCACCCAATCGGCATGCTGCTACCTGGGCCAGTAGGTCGCCCTCGCGTTCGCGAGGCGTGCGAACGTTAGCCAGAAGCATGGCGAGCATATCCCGCTGGACCTCGTCGTGGTGAGCCAGGATGACGGGCGGAATACGAAGCCCTTCCTGGTAGATTTCCTCGCTCAAGCCCATGGAGGCGGGCTGTGCGCCGCCTATGTCTGAATGGTGTGCGCGGTTGGCAACATAAAACAAGGGCGGTGCATTGCTAATTTTCGATTGCCGATCGTCGATTGAAGAGCCGGGATTCGGATTTCGGGATTTGGCTTTCGTGTCTCTTCCCGAACCCCGTTCCGGCGCCGCCACCGGCATCACCAAGGTGATATCGGGGAGGTGCGTACCGCCCGCGTAGGGGTCGTTCAGGACGGCGATGTCACCAGGACCCAGTTTGAGAGCTACCCTCGCAGCAGCAACCGACATGGGCATAGAACCCAGATGTACCGGCATGTGGTCACCCATGGCCACCACCCGACCCTTGCCGTCAAACACGGCACAAGAATAGTCCCGTCGTTCCTTGATGTTGGGTGAAAACGCGGAGCGTCGCAGCGCGGCACCCATCTCCTCCGCCACTGAGTGGAACAGGTTCTTGAAGACCTCGAGTTCTGCGGGGTCGACTTTCATGGTTTTGGCCGTGCCAGCACGAGGTTAAGATACTGGTCTACCGCGCAATCATAATCAGGAGGGACGATCGTCGTGGAGCTATATTCCACCACGACGGCAGGCCCCCGAAAGCGCACACCGGGTGACAGCCGGTCGCGGCTGTACACTGGAGTTGTGCGCAATCGTCCTTCGAACCAGACCTGCTTCCGCTTGACTTTCGCCGCACCCGCAGGCTTGCCAGTTTCGATTTTCCAGTTTCCGATTTCCGGTTTCGATTTTCTCGTTTTCAACCTCGGCTTAGGTGTCGGGATCGTGAGCCGTACCCGCAAGTTGACCACCTGCAGAGGGCGGCCGCGTTGGGCATGGCCGTAAGCACGTTCGTGTTCACGGTGAAAGAGATCCATGAAGCGAGCACGGAAAGGAATTGTCAGTTCGTAGGCCTGGCCGGCATAGCGAATGTCAAGCTGGCGCTCGATCCGCGCGCGTTCGGACGGAAAGCCCTCGTTTTCAAGGGCCATGCGGCCGGCTTGTTCCAGGTTCCTGAATCGGCGCTCAAGGTCCTTAACAAAATCCGACTGCCTCCCGACCGCCGGCTTGGGGCTTCGCTCCGTGCCCGCCACACTCAGCAGTACCGACTGCGAAACGTCCTTGACGATGTCGGAGAGTAATACGCCTAGTGCGGAGAACCCGCCTGGGTTTTGCGGAACGATGACGCGTGACATGCTGAGTGCGCGGGCCAAGTCGGCCGCGTGCAGTCCGCCTGCGCCCCCGAAGCAAATAAGGGCGAAATCGCGCGGATCGTGACCGCGCTCCACGGAGATTACGCGCAGGGCTCTCTCCATGTTTGCGTCCACAACCGAGATAATACCCTGCGCCAACTCCAAGGGCGTGCGGAAGGCCTTCGAGTTCGAGGCCATCGAGCCGGGGCGACCGGGCCGATGTCGCAAGAAAGACAGGAAGGCTTTCTCGGCGCCAGCGAGATCCAGCCGAAAGGCTCCGCCCAGGAAATGGTCCGGATCGAGCCGGCCCAGCAGCAGGTTTGCGTCCGTGACCGTGGGCAGCAGCCCGCCCCGGCCGTAACAAATCGGTCCTGGCTCGGCGCCCGAGCTCTCCGGCCCCACCCGCAGTGCACCGCCGAGGTCGATGCGTGCCAGCGAACCACCGCCTGCGCCCACGGAGTGTACGTCCAGTACGGGTACCGCAACCGGCAAACCGCCCAAGGTGGTTTCATGCGTGGTTTGAGGCCGTCCGCTGAGCAAGCAGACGTCGGTGGACGTTCCGCCCATATCAAAGCTGATGGCCCGAGAGATTCCCAGCGTTTCAGCGATCCAGGACGCCGCGGCGACTCCACCCGCCGGTCCCGAAAGTATCGTTCGCACCGGCTCTCGAGCCGCGCGTTCCGCCGAGGTGACGCCGCCGCTCGACTGCATGACGTAAAGGCGGCCCCCGCGGGGTAGAAAACTGGGAACTGGCCGGGAGGGCGATACTCGAAGATCGAAAATCGAAACTCGCCTCCCCTCCCGAGTCTCGACTTTCGAGTTTCGATTTTCCAGTTTCGATTTTCCAATTTCCAACTTCCAATTTCCACTCTCAAAAGCTGCCTGCAGGCGCGCCAGATAAGCCCCTAGCCGCGGAGCCAAGTAGGCGTTGATCACCACAGTAGATAGTCGCTCGTATTCGCGAAACTCGGGGAGAATCTCGTGCGAAACCGACACGGGAATCTTTAAGCGTCGCAAGACGCGCGCCACAGCGCGCTCGCTAGCAGGATTCAAGAAGGAGAAGAGAAAACAGACAGCAATCGATTCGGCACGTGAGCGTTTGATTTCGCTGCAAAGACGGTGAAGTTCCCCGGCATTTGGCCGGAAAAGAGCAACGCCGCCAGCATCCGTTCGCTCCCGGACTCCCCACCGCATGGAACGGGGAACAAGCGGCGGCTCCCGTTGCACATTCAGATCATAAAGGCTTGGACGGGCCTGGCGCCCGATTTCGATCAGGTCCTCGAAGCCGGCTGTGGTAACCAGCGCGACTCGCGCTCCCCGTCGCTCGAGCAGGCTGTTGGTGCCCACGGTTGTGCCGTGAACGATGTCCAAAGGAATCGGGGCTTCCCGCTCAGCGAGCTGGCGGACTCCCTCGAGGATGCCCCGGGAGGAGTCAGTCGGAGTCGAGAAGACCTTCAGAATCCTGATTTCGGAGCCCGCGAACGTCACGCAGTCTGTGAAGGTGCCGCCCGTGTCAACGCCGATGCGCATGATGAATCCACAGATCACCAATCCGCAGATTACACAGATTACGCAGATTCCGCGGACTTGGAATGAACAAAACGGCGGTACTCCAAGGATCAGGCGCCGAAATTCAGCAGCACACACACTCGGTGACCGCTGGCTTTCAAGTAGTTGATGAGTTGCGCTTCCTCAAGTCTCGTTAGCTTTGCCAAAGCCTTGAGCGACAACGATGGATCCGAAGCAAACAAAATCCGCGCGATAAGTGGTGGTGAGTAGTTGGCCTCTGTAGAAGATTGGCAATTCCACCTCGCGCTGGTAAGGCACACCCGCGTCGTCAATTCGAGGGCCAGCGCTTCCTGATAGACAGCCTCCAAGAAGTCACATCCGAGTTGGCGATGGACTTCTATGGCGGCACCGATAATGGCATACGTTCTCGGGTCCCTTTCTTGGTGTAATCTGTGAAATCTGTGGATTCATCTCGAACTTCCGAGCGGCAACGAGGCGTGAGCCGTCAGCAACGAATCGGCGCGTTGGCCGGCCGCGAGTTTGTAATACCCGGCGGCGGCAATCATAGCCGCATTATCAGTAGACAGGGATGGCGAAGGGAAAAGGGCTTGGAGTCCTGTCTGTCTGGCCGTTTCTCGAAAGCGCTCACGCAGCAGCGAATTACAAGCCACCCCTCCGGAAACGAAGACCGACCGGACGCGGCAAGAGTCTGCCGCTGCGAGCGTCCTCTCCACGAGATCAGCGACGACGGCATTCTGGAAGCTGGCGGCCAGGTCGAGCGTCTCCTGCGAGCAGTGAGAGAGCGTTTCCTCGGTCGTGGCGCGGCCGGCGGACTCGCGCCAAATGCGACGCTGTTCGGCCTCTGCCTGGAGGGACGTGCCGCGAACGCGGTACAACACTGCAGTCTTCAGACCGCTGAAGCTAAAGTCCAAGGGATTGCTTTTCATTCGAACGCGTCCGAAATCGACCGCGTGGGGGTTGCCGCAGCGCGCCAATCGGTCAAGGATCGGGCCACCCGGGTAGCCCAACGCCAGAAGCTTAGCTACCTTGTCGAAGGCTTCGCCGGCAGCGTCATCTCGCGTCTGGCCGAGGCGAGTGTAAGAGAAAGTAGGCAGGAGGCAGGGGGCAGTAAGCAGAGGGGATTCGGGATTCGCGATTCGGGATTCGGGTTTCGCGGAGGCCTCGCTGCCTCCTGCTTGCCGCCTACTGCCCTGAAAAAAACCCTCACCCGGCTCTCCCGCTTCGCGAGATCGCCACCCTCTCCCCTGGGGAGAGGGTGCCCGAGGTACGAGGGCGGGTGAGGGGTCATTTAATCCGGGTCCCTGGACCTTGACCAGGAACAGGCTTGTGTGGCCGCCGGAGACCACCAGGGTCACGTTGGGGAAGCGGGCTTCTTCGACGGCTTCTCCCCTCTGCTGCGCCATTTTGTTTTCCAGCAGTACGGCTTGGATGTGACCTTCCAAATGATTGACACCGACCAGGGGTTTACCCAAAGAGAGCGCCAGCGCCTTGCCATAGACCAAGCCCACGAGCAACGAACCAATCAGGCCAGGCCCTTCGGTGACAGCCACTCCTTCGATATCCTTCAGGCCTACCCGAGCGATGCGGCACGCCTCCTCGACTACGGGCACGATCTTTCGCAAGTGTTCGCGCGAGGCGAGTTCCGGCACCACGCCGCCGAAGCGTTCGTGCGTCAACACCTGCGAAGCGACTATGCTCGAGAGAATACGCTCTCCATCGGCCACGACGGCCGCCGCCGTCTCGTCACAGCTGGATTCAATGCCTAGGACTCGCATGGCATTAGCATTACTCTTTCACCTGGGAGCCCGGGCGTCCCGGCCTCTTCCTTGTCGGAGGCCTCATCCACGATCCTGGTGCGCGACGATGCCAGCAGCGCAGGAGCGGGCGAGACGCCCGCGCTACCAGTCCCCTTAGGTTTTCCAGGGTCTATGTTAGCATGAGGATTTCGGGAGCCCTCCGTATCCCGTCTACGGTATGCCGTATGCTGCTTTCTGAGGTGAAAACATACTTATGACGATCCGCAAAGCGGTTCTGCCCGTCGCCGGCTTGGGGACGCGCTTCCTGCCTGCCACGAAAGCACAGCCCAAGGAAATGCTGCCCATCGTAGATAAGCCTTTGGTGCAATATGCCGTGGAAGAGGTCGCGGCTTCGGGCATTTCGCTGGCCATCTTCGTCACCGGGCGGGGCAAGGACGCCATTGAGGACCATTTCGATGTGTCCTTCGAACTTGAGCACCAATTAGCCGGCAGGGGCAAGGAAAGCCTTCGCGAGCACATCCGGTCGATTTCCGGGCTGCTGCAGATGACCTACATCCGCCAGAAAGAGGCTTTGGGCCTCGGCCACGCCATTCTGACCGCCCGCGACCTGGTTGGGAACGAGCCATTTGCTGTGCTGCTTTCGGATGATGTGATTGATAGTCGGGTGCCTTGCATCAAGCAGATGGTTGAGGTCTTTGAGCGTTACGGTAGAAGTGTAGTAGCCATCCAGCGCGTGCCACGCAATGCTGTTTCCAGCTATGGGATCATCAAGGGTCAGCTGGTCCAGGACCAGTCTTGGGACGCTCCTGCCCGACTGGTTCTCGGGAGCCGTCTGTATCGGATTGACGACATGGTAGAGAAACCCGAGCCCCGCAAGGCCCCGTCCAACTTGGCTATCATAGGCCGTTACATCCTGACACCGGCCATCTTCCATGAGCTGGCTAGGACTCCGCGGGGTGCCGGAGGCGAAATTCAGTTAACCGATGCCCTGCGCCGGTTGCTCAGCAAAGAGCCTATCTACGGTTTTCTCTTCGAAGGCAAGCGCTATGACGCCGGTGACAAGCTCGGCTTCCTTGAAGCTACTGTAGAGATGGCGCTGAAGCGCCCTGACCTCGGCAAACCCTTCCGCCAATACCTCAAAACGCTCAAGCTGTGACGATTTTGGATTTCCAATTTTGGATTAGAGATCGTCCTCAGCTAGTCTCGCTACGTTCCAGCAACCGAGGGGTGGTGTTGCGCTGGCTTCTGACTCCTGACGTCCGGCTCCTGGCTTCTCTCGTTTTGCTATTTTTGAGACAATCGGTTGAGAAAGGTTGAGCGATGGGGACCAGGACGAGCATCCGTTGGGAGCAATTCCTCGCCGCCGGCGAGGAGGGGCAAAGGTGGGAGTTCGTCGATGGCGAGGTGGAGTTCATGTCGCCTGTTAATTTGCGCCACCAGGCAATCCTCTATGCGCTGATCGCCAGCTTTGTCGAATACCGCAAGCAGCACCCGGAATGGCTCTGCTTGCCCGGCGACGCAACGTTCACGATGGCCTCGGGCAACCTCCGATGTCCGGACTATTATCGATTGTCCATGGCGGTCGCCTCCCCGAGGGCAAGGTGCCGGAGACGAAGGCTGACTTCCCACCCGACATCGTTTTCGAGATCATTTCCTCGGCTGACAGTGCTTCCCAAATGGCACGCAAACGCAAGGACTACCAGGAAAGCGGCATCATCCAGGTGTGGGTTGACCCTCAGAAGCGCTTGGTTGAGCTAGACTATCCGGACCGGCCAGCCCAATA
>Ga0182035_10000754_pt1 | contig 15534 bp, 15 predicted proteins | sample flu12Cox44000170_FD_125969 | JGI IMG/M metagenome (GOLD analysis project Ga0182035, IMG submission 125969) | Lab enrichment of tropical soil microbial communities from Luquillo Experimental Forest, Puerto Rico - flux4day.12C.oxic.44.000.170 | ecosystem: Environmental > Terrestrial > Soil >...
TCCAGCCGCAGAAACGCGGGCTTTGTGCTCGCCGGCTAGTGAACCTCGTCTCCTTCACCTGAACCCGCCTCATTTTCGGTTCCCTTCTCAGAGTTGTTTACGATTTCTGCAGGAGGGCACCCGACCTTGATAAGGCTGTAAGAAAGAAGCAACTTGCTGTCGTCCCATATCCCTGGTTTGTCTGTATGCAGGACGACCGAAATCACTTCGTGGCCGTCGCGCAACGCGGAACTGACCAGTACTTGTTGCGCCGCCCGCGTGTAACCGGTCTTTAATCCATTGCATCCGGCGAAATGACGGAGGAGGCGGTTATGATTGCGCAATTGGTAGACGGCCCCTCCAGGCGATTTCCAGGTATAGTAGATTGTCGAAACCAGTTGCCGGAAAAATGGCTGTTCCATTGCCGCCTTTGCAATGAGTGCCAGATCGTGGGCCGTCGTGTAGTGGTCCGGATTATGCAGCCCATTTGGATTTACAAAATGGCTGTTCGTCGCTCCGAGTTCGGTCGCGCGCCGGTTCATTTTTTCCGCAAAAGCCTCGACGGAGCCGGCATTGTCGCGCGCTAACGCCATGGCCACATCGTTCGCGCTCTTCAGCATAAGCCCATAGAGAAGCTGGCGCCGCGCGTACTGTTCTCCCGGTTTCAATTCCAAATTGCTCGGTTCGACCTTAGTGTCCGAAAGGTCAACCGTTACGAGTTTGTCGAGGTCTCCAGCTTCGATGACCAAAAGGGCCGTCAGGATTTTTGTTGAACTGGCGGGGTATTGAGGGGCATTCTCGTTCTTTACGAACAAGAACTCGCCGGTGAACGAATCAATCGCGGCGGCGCTTTCAGCGGCAACGGTTGGTTCTCCTTGCTCAAGAAGCGTCTCGAGAGAAGGCTTTGGGGGAGCAGGCTTGACGGCGAGTTTCGGCTTATGCCTTCCGAAAACGCCGAGCGGCTGAAAGGTCAAAATTCCATAGGCAACAGCTGACGCGATCCAGCGCATCAGGCCATGATTTTTCCGTTGATCATCATCCATTCGATCGGACCTCGGTTTTGGATAATTGCTTCGTATACCTCATCGACAGACCCCGTAAAGGGAATGGCAATTAAATCGGCCAGATAGCCGCTAGCGATCTTGGCTAAATGACGCTCCATTTTCAAGGCGCGCGCCGGTCGCACGGTAACCATCTCCAAGAGTTCCCGAGCCGTGAGCTCTGGGTAGTTTTTTTTAGCGGTGCGCATCTCGGAAAAAAGATTAAGCGAATCATTGCTTGCGAGGCTGTCGGTGCCGAGGCAGACATTCAAGCCGCGCTCAAGCAACGCCTCCATTGGAAAGCGTCGATGATGCAGGAATCGATGGCTCTTCGGGCAATGGACCACGTGCAATGCGCGCCATCTCGCGTCGTTAAGGAGTTCCAGATCATCGCCATCCAATTCGTTCAAGTGCGCTAAAATGCAATCCTCGTCGATTAAACCGTTTTTGATCAGATACCGGAGCGGAGATGTTGTTCCACAGTCGGTCATTGGCCGTCCGAGCGTCGAGACAAAATCGTAAAGTGCTCCGCGATTTTCCGCGAACATGTCGTATTCCTCGTGTGATTCGCCCACGTGGGTGGTGACCAGCATATTGAGCATGCGCGAACATTTGAGCGCGAGTTCGTACATCTTCGAGGAGGCGGTGTACGGCGCATGCGGGCTGAGGCCCAGTCCACCAACTGGTTTCACCTTCTCGGAGAAGAATAACCAGGAGCCGTAGGCCGACTCGTCAATCCAAGGGCGCGGGCGGACGTCGATGAGTTCCAAGCAAAACCATGTTCGAATAGGAGCGCTCGGAAGGAACGGAAAAATTTGCGGATTCGCAACAATGTCCAGAACCGTTGTTATTCCGTTTCGCCGGAGCTCTGCGAAGCCGAGCCGCATGGCACGAACGTAATCGCTATCGGTGAATGATCTTTTCAGGGCATTGATCCTGTTAACCCAGTGCGCGAAACTGCGCGCCGGCAGGATTGCTCCCCGCATGAGGGTATAGTCCAGGTGGCAATGGGCATTGATCAAACCGGGCAGCACGGCTACTTCGCCCAGGTCGACAACCTCTCCCAAATGCTTGCGGAGAATTTGATGCACGCTGCCCGCTTCAACTATAGATGCTCCCTCTACTACGAATGCGCCGTTTTCAATGGGCGGCCCATGCATCGAGACAAGCGTTCTGCAACGATAGGCGATCATGATCTGGCGAGGCCGCGCCTCAAACCGGCGAGATCTAGGGATCTCAAGGTCGCATTGGGAGCAGCACCGATTGGGTGAAGCGGCCTCGCGATAGAATCCTTGAAAAGCAGGTACTTGATGGTGATACGCGGATACTGAAAAACTTGACTCATCTGCAACCGATTTTGCTTTTCAAGGGTTTTGGTGATGCTGATTTTCAGGCGCGTTTCCGAGTTTGGCCTCTTTTGAGCGTTCGGTTTTTCGTCGGGCGACAACGACTTTTCTCGCTGCGGCCACTAGCATATTGCAGCCTTCAAGGCATAGATAAGGGATAACCCTGCGGCCTTCGCCGGTCTGATCGGCAGATGGATCAGATTTTGAGCGAGGTAGAAATGCGGAAGGCCGATCCGGCTCGATTCCCCAAAGAATCGTTCGCAAACAGCGACCGTCGGAGCTGCAGAACTTCTGCACAAGATTTTCCGCCTGCCCGGTGGTTATCTTTTGAGCAATGCGATACATCCCCGTCTGACGATCAAGCGTACGGCGGAAACTCACGACCCCTGCACTTCGCTCTCTGAATGCTCTCCATATTCCCAGGGCCGCGGGATAGAAATAGTCCAAAGCCCTCCGGAGCGCGTCCAGATCCGGTAGTTCGAGCACCCAGCCTGAAGGCAAGCTAGGCGCCCCTTTCAACGGCCGGTACGCGCCTGTGCGGTCGTATTTGGCGATTTCTCTGGCATCTTCGGGAGAGCGAAGAACTTTTGTTTTGGATAAGGAATTTCGATCCCTGCGATGGTAAAGACGGTAGCCGTCGGTTGTCTCCGCGAACTCGAGTTCTCCGATCGCGTGATACCCTGCCTGGATCAACTCCTTTAGTTCGTCATTGGTCATGCGGCTGCTGAGGCGCGGCCCTTTTTACCCCTCCACCTCGCTGGTCCGAGGCGCGGCCTCGCTAGAATATTTTTGCAGGAAGCGATCGACCGTATCGAGAATGACGTCGGCCATCGAAGGTTCCGAGCCAATTGCCTTGGCATAGTATAGTTCTCTGCCGTCAAGGCGGTACGGATTGCGACGGAAAACCTCCTGCCGGCTGGCGGCCACGCTCGCCTCCGGTTCAATACCGAGCAAAACCGGGATATCCTGGTAGCTGTGCAAGCCGTCCGCGATAAAGAAGGGGACAACGATAACGTAGTGCTGTGACGTGTTTTTTCGCCAGTCAGCGATAAAGGGAGCTTCTTCCATGTAAGCCGCGGCGACCTCCGCGTACCACCCTTTGCGTCTGATTTGCGTGACTTGGCGCAGGGTCGCCTGGGCGGACTTCTCATTCAGGCTCGTCCCGTGACCGACGACCAGCAGGCATGCCTGGTCAGCAGGTACATCGGGAGCGACCCGCCGGGCGCCGCGCAGGACCAGGTCCATCATTCGGGGATCATTACCTACGGGGTCACAGTAGCCGATCGTTTTGCCCATGCGATGTGAAATCGGGCCGCCAAGTTCAAGTTCTCGCGGAATGACGGTTTCTGTAAAGTAACCTTCACTGATGAAGTTGGGAACCACATATACTTGGTCGCTCTCCACCATGTACAAGACCTCGCGCAAACTCGGTTCCTCCTTCCAGAACGCGCAGTGCACTTCCGCGAATGCATCGCGCCGAATGATCTCGTCGGCATGTTGAAACGTTGGGGCGCTCGAATCCGGATTGAGAGTTGATCCATGCCCAACAAGGATCAGAGCGCTGCTCCGTTTATCGATCATTTACTCAACTTCGATGGATCAGAAAATTCCTCAAATAGTTTCAGTCTTCTGAGGTGCTGAAGGAAACGAGTTCCAGATTAGATTGCGGCGTTGGTAGGGCCGGATCTCCTAGCCGGTCGACTCCAGGCTGGCAGCCGAGTTCTCGATGGACGGCTCGGAAGATCTGCCCCTGCCACGTCCACTGCAGGGTCGGAGCAGAGCCAGGCTAGAAAAGCTGTGTGACCGCGGGATCCGGCAGTCCCCATGCTTGCCAGCGTAAAAGATATTCGGTCTTGGGCAAACAAACGTACTCGGGGCTGGCACGCGCTCGGAGCCAGCGAACAATCTGCACCAGATTTTGCTCCGCCATAGTGGTGCATCCTGAGGACGGGCGTTGCGGTCCGCGTCGAATGTGGAAGAAGATCGCACTGCCGAATCCCGGTACAGGCGGATCAGCGTTATGCCTGATTTCGATCAGCCAGCGGTACGCGAAATCTCCGCGCCGCATTTTCTGCTTCTGAAACCAGGGGGGAGGATTGCGTGAGTCCACAGTGACGTGCAGGTTGTATTGGCTGCTGTGTATATCATCAACCCAGGCGTCTCCATCAGCCACCGTGTGAAACGGATAGTCGGCGCCCGGCGGTAAAGAGCGATCGTATGTGTAGATCATTCCGATGCGAAACACGCCCGCAGGAGCTCGATGATCCCGCTCGACCTTGACCGGACCTCCTCCTTGACCAACCAGCAAGCCTCTGCCCCAGGCCAATCCGGATTTCCCGAAAAGCACCGCAATCGGGGGACCGGCGGGGTGCCATCCTTCTTCGGTCTTTTCTAAGCGCTGAAGCTTTCCATTCATGCTGTTCCAGCTCGGTGCGATCGCAACCAGGAGTTGGCTCACCGAGGGACTCAAACGATCCTCGGCCTGGCAGCAAAAGGTAAATGCGAACAAAGTTAAAAAGAAATATCTCATGGAGCGAGGCCGTGCCTGCATGCTGTGCCGCTCGTGGTCACTCATTTTCAGGACTGATTAGATCCATATACCGGCGTCCTTGAGGGCTCAGGCCGAAATGCGAGCCGCTGCCCAGAAGACAACCTCTTGTTTGCGGGGCGTAAGGATACGGGGAGTTCTTTACCCATGTAACGACTGGTTGAATAACCGGACCATCAATAGCCTGCACTCGAATCGGAATGCCAGCCTGGTTAAAAGAAATTTCCCAGGCGGGCGCCTCCAGCCGGCCCCCAGACAACCATGGATAACGCCGCAGCAGATCCATGTGCTTCGAGGCCGCTACGCGTACCTTGTACCAGGTCGTTTCTTCCTGGAAAAATTGGGGGACCGTCAAAGTTGGATTTTTTGCCAGCTCGAGGTAAAACCGGCCAATATCAAACCCGTCGAGATTTTGGCCGTTGTAAATTCCGTGCCGATTTCCTTCTGCCGGAAAATACTTCGAGTACCACTTCTCAAACTCTCCGTTGATGAGAAGGTTCAATTCGAGGTGAAGGTGTGCGCGCTCACGGTCGATGCCTTCGCCTGTATGACCAAGGACACCGATGACATCATTCTGGGAAACGTGGTCGCCGACGTTCACTTGGACCGCGCTGAGATGTGCGTAAAGACTGTAGTACGGGCATCCGTCGAACTGATGCTCGACGACAACATATCTGCCATAATTCGAGGAGGAGGGCACAGAGTTTGTATAAACGACGATGCCGCTGGCTATTGCATGAACAAGGTCCAGCGGCTCGCCGCCGGCGTCTCTTCGAAGTGGTCGGATATCAATACCCTCGTGAAAGCGAGTGTAGATAATCGTGTTACCTATACGCCGGGGATCGCGGACAAAGCCATATTGGCCACCTTCCCACGGCTCGCTCGCTACGCCTTCGAAATCCCGTTTCACGTACTGGTAGAAAGCGGCGTTGTCGCCCTCCAGCAATGCGTGATTCTCTGTCGGGAGAATGATCTTCGGTGCTTGTGCGTAAAGACCACCTCCCAGCAACGCAATGATAAGAAGAGCGATCGGCGCCGCGGCGTGGGGATTCGGTGCAAGGGTACTGCTGAGCATAGGCGACTTTGATGATGTGGGATAGGATTTGCAACCTGGCTCGCCATCCGCTAAACCGTCGCAATGAATTTTCGTGTTGCGATCTGTGCCGGGATGCTCATTTCGCTTGCTGGTTGTTCCAGTTCCAGCGGAGTTTACCGGTGGGTGCCGTTCGTTGGCAAAAGCAAGAAAGACACAACCGGCGCCGCGGTCGCGAACTCCAGAAAATCCAATCTCTTCGGTCCCATCACCGGTCCGGTTTACTATGGTGTCGAGATGCGGTTGAAAATTATCCCTGAGTTCGTTCGACTGTCTGACACGCGTGCGTTAGAGGCCCACCTTTTGCTGATCAATCGATCCCGGAAGCCTGTGAACTTTATTTTCAGCGACAGTCGCAAATACGATTTTATCCTTCGCGATGCGACTGGGAAAAAGCTGCTGCAATGGTCTGACGACCAGCCGGTTACCCAGACTCCAGGCTATGTCATTATCAATCCTGCAGAACGCGCAGAATTTGTCGGAAGCATATCTACTCGCGATATGTCCGCCGGGCGGACGTATTTTCTTGAGGCGATGGTAGTCGGGTACGACAAAATGCGCATGACTCTTCAAGTGAACCCCTCGAGTCCGAGAATCGTGCCCCCGGTTTCGGGCGCAGTTCCGCCAGGTAGAACGGCGCGCTAGCCAGAGCCTGTTGCGAAATGCCATTTCGTGTGTGTTTTGCGAGCGCATACGTGCAAGGGAATGTGGTAGGGGCGGACTCCGAGCCGCCCGAGGAGGGGTGACGGTGCAAGCCATGAACCGGCCGGCTCGGAGATCCGGCCCTACCAACACCGAACACCGTTGGGGACTATGAGCAATGTTGCAATGTTACATTACGCCATTCTGTAATTTCCCCGAAAACTCCAGGGAAGATCAGGCTAAACAGACACGCCATTTCGCAACGGCCTGTAGCTGTGTCTCTGTGGTGAAATTCCCCCTCTGTGTCCCGTTGCCGGCTAAGGGAATTTTCTCTTCCAAAGAGTCCCCTGCGCTACGCTCCACTGAAATTTTCGCGCGTGTTCGCGGATCAGCAGCGGCATGTCTTTGGTCTGTTGATGGCTGAAGCCGGTACTCAATTCGGCGGTCAAGCCCGCGAGCGATAGCCTCGCACGGCCTAGACTGTCGCGGGTCCCTCCCATCCATTCCGCAGCCGGCGTGAATTCCTCCAGCCAGGTGTAGGGGGAAGTCAAAATCAGGTGACCGCCAGGACGAACGATTTCCGCGAGAGATCGCAGTAATTTTCGCGGCTGGCCAACGCGATCGATCAAATTAGCCGCGAGGACGACATCAAACGAACCGATCTCGGACCCCAACCTGGTGGCGTCTCCGACTTCGAACCGGCATGATGCGCGGCGGATATCCGGAGGTAACTCCCGTTGCAGAAGCGTGAAGAGTACTCCCTCTTCGGTGCGCCGGATCTCAATTCGCCCTGTTTTCTGGATTGATTGAGCGCATTGAATAAATCGACGAGAAGAGTCAATCCCGAGGACTTCGTCGGACCAGCACGAGAGTTCAAACGTGGAGCGTCCAACAGCACAACCAAGGTCAAGAGAACGCTCAATCCTTCCGATCTCCGGTAGAAACTCGCTCACGCATCGTTGAGGGAAAAAAAGCGAATCCCGCGGCCCGAAAGCATATGGCAGTTGATCCTCCGCAGTTCCGTAGTGAAAAAGGAGATACTGGTTGAGCAGAAGATCGGTTTCATACATGCTCGTCATAGGGAAATAGGGTGTAAAGCGCGGAGCAAAAGGACCATTGCCGGCCGATTCCCTGGAGGGCGTCCCCTCCGTCGGCGCCGTGAAATGGTGTCAATTTAGGGCCGGCAACGGCTGCGAGGGACCACACGCCTCCAAGCCTCCATCGAGCATTTATCGCGGCCTCGTTAACGCCGGATTCGGTTGTGCTCAGATTTCTATGTCAGCAGGTCAGCCATGTAGGCAGCGGGTTGAAAACTCTCAATCAGGATCTCTACTTCCCCATTCCTTTTCATTCGAACCTGGGGGACATTGATTTCCGGGGTTTTGTGCGGTGCGAACAAAATATCGTCGTGTGTCGCATTCTTTTTGTTGCGGAATTTGTCCGGAGTCAAATGCCCGCCAAGATGATCACTCCGGCCCGTTGCCACGTGAAGTGTGCCGAGGATTTTCTCATCCTGAATATCGCGGCCGGATACCGGCAGCAACTGGGTGCCGAATCCGAGTTCGCCCAGTTCACCTGTCAATGGGTCACTCTGGAGTCTCTGCTTGTGAGCGTCAATCGTCTCCTGGTTTCCCTTCAGTAACCTGGAGTCCACGATTCTGCCATCCTTCACCGTCATCAGCCCTATGGTTCCATCTTCAAATTTCAGAGGAAACTGGCCGGAAGCACCGGTCGGCACGTAGTAGATTTCGCCAGCAGGCAGGTTTGCAATATCCGGTTTGCCGCGGCACAGGCCGTGGCTTTTCTGCGCCTCTTGTTTGCTCAGTTCAAGGTGTAGAGTGAATGCGTCCCGGCCATAGGTGAAATCGATCTCAACCCAATCGGCCCGGGTCATACCAAGACGCAGTTTCTCAGCGTCTTTGCTGACCTGGCCGTAGTCGACCGCCAAGCCAGTATTCAGAATAATCTGATTTAACCCGTGAAGGGTGGCACCTCTGAACCCAAATTTTTTGGCGAAAGCTGTCAGGGGCGCAGTTGCCGAATAAGTCGAAATACAAAGAATGATATTATAGTTTGGATAGATTTCGTTTTCGAGGCTTAGATTGGTGCCATCGGGTGCAACTGCGGCGTCCGGGAGATCAAGGTTACTTCCTCCCGTGATTTTATAAGCAAAAATCTCGCCCCCGCTGAGCTTTAGCTCACTGAGCACGCCTTTTTTCAAGCCTTTGTAAAACACCTCGTAAGCGTATTTTTGAATCGTCAGGTCGGGGTTTTTCAAAAACGCAAAGTTCTTAATGTCCTGCGGGTCATCCAGATCGATCAAGATCGCGACTCGTTCGCCGGCACGTGGGTCGAAGACAGTCTTTAGCAGGCGGGAGAGGCTAAATGATGGAAAAGTATCTGGAACAGTAAGCTTAGGTTGCGCAATCATTGAGGGACACGTTCGTTCTGCTCGCAGACTTAGTCAAAATTCTGTGTTCTGGATCCGCGGTCTCTCTGCAGCTCAGACCGGTAGGGCCGGATCTCCGAGCCGGCCGTTATAGGGACCCATTATTTCTCCCTCTCACTCGATCGAAGATAATAGTAGGACGGCACAACAGAGGCCGTCCCTCCCCAAAAAGGCGAACGTCGGCGAAAATGGCTATTCTCGGCGGGCAGCTCGGAGATCTGCCCCTAGCGTTACGCCCCCAAGGCGTTCGTCAAAAACGGTAACTTGCCAGCGGTTTGGGCTTCGAGTAATTCTGATTCTCAGAAATGTCTTCGATTTTTGGCGTATTATTCCGCGTCGCTACTTGGGGTGAATCACACGGCGGCGGTGTCGGAGCGGTCGTTGATGGGTGCCCTCCTCGGATCTCTCTATCAGAGGCTGATCTGCAGTTGGAGCTCGATCGGAGACGACCCGGACAGAGCGAAATCGTCACACCGCGCGCGGAAGAAGATCGATGCCAGATTCTTTCCGGCGTATTTGAAGGTTACACTTTAGGTACGCCAATCTCAATCATGGTCTGGAACAAGGATGCGCGTCCGGAAGCCTATCGAGAGATGGAGACCGCCTTTCGACCCTCTCATGCTGACTACACCTATCAGGCGAAGTATGGCATTCGGAATTGGCAGGGCGGGGGCCGCGCTTCGGCTCGGGAAACCATCGGCCGCGTTGCTGCAGGCGCCATCGCCAAGAAAGTGTTGCGCGCCTGGTTTTCTGAATTCCAGATAGTTGCTTTTGTAAAGCGGGTGCATTGCATCGAGGCAGTTGTGGACACCTCGAAGGTTGAACTTTCGGATGTCGAAAAATCAATTGTTCGCTGCCCGGATCCGGTTGCTGCCGAACGAATGATTGAACTCATCAAGACGATGCGGAAGGAAGGAAACTCAGTCGGTGGAGTGATTGAGTGTGTCGCCCGCGGAATTCCCCCCGGTCTTGGAGAACCAGTTTTCGACAAGTTGGAGGCTGATCTGGCGAAGGCGATGCTGAGCTTACCCGCGACGAAGGGCTTTGAGATTGGATCGGGCTTCGCCGGCACAGAGTTAACCGGTGCCGAACACAACGACGCTTTTGAAATGCGGGAAGGCAGGGTGCGAACCCGGACAAATTATTCCGGCGGCATTCAAGGAGGGATCAGCAACGGAGAGAATATTTTCTTTCGGGTCGCATTCAAGCCGACTGCGACGATCCTTCGGCGCCAAGAGACTGTGACCGCGTCCGGAGAGCCGACGGAGTTGTCGGTGCGCGGCCGTCATGATCCCTGTGTTTTGCCAAGGGCGGTTCCGATGGTCGAGGCGATGGCTTCCCTTGTGCTCTGTGATCATCTCCTGCGACATCGGGCTCAAACAGCTCAGGCTTTTCCAGGAACTGACGAGGGAGGTCCTTAAGCCGCTAGAACTGGAGGGGCATTGCTTGCAACGCCTGGATGCGCAGTAAAAGAAAGTCTGGTTAGGGTTGGCAAAAAACCGCGGGGGGTTGCAAGCAACCGTGTGTGTTTAGCGAGACGTGTATGACTGGAAGGTTGTTGGTAGGGGCGGATCTCCGAGCCGCCCGGGGAGAGTGGGGGTGCAAGCCGTAAACCGGCCGGCTCGGAGATCCGGCCCTACCAAAACCGAACATCATCGGGGACTATGAGCGATCCAGCATTACGCCAATCTGTAATTTCGGCGACGACTCCATTCAGGCTCTACAGATATGAACCGCCGGCCTATTATCGAACCGGTTCTGCTTTTCAAGGATTCTAGACATGATGGTTAACGCCGGCCACATTCAAGGGTCGCATCAGTGGCAAACTGCGTTTTTTATTGCCGCGGCTTTGTGGATTCTCCTGAGCATCGTCCAAGGGTGGCGCAAAGGACTGATGAGAGAATTAGCCGGCCTCGTCGCGTTTTTCGCTGCAGGTTACCTGGCTTTGAACTACGGCGGCCGGTTAAGCGAATTTTTGTCTCCGCATCTTCCCGCATTGGTCCTCTTTCCCCTGCCAGCGATCCTGATCTGGATTTTCAGTTTCAGTATAATCGCGTTGATTGGACGATTGCTCTTCAAACGAACGAGGGATTGTGAGTCACCCCTTGTGCGCTTGACCTATGGTGCCGGCGGCGGAACCATTGGTCTTGGTTATGGGCTTCTGTTTCTCTGGTGCATTCTTATAGGTTTGAAGGTCGTTGGACGAATCGCCGAAAATCAGTTCGAGATCCAACGAGCGAAAAATGAAAGCCCCGGAAGTTTTGTCCTGAACGTTGCGAAATTAAAAAATTCGATCGATTCCGGATACGGGCGCATGTTGTTGGATTCGATAGACCCGCTTCCTCGTAGATTTTATCGGGACCTTGATCTGTACAGCCGGGTAATTGAGGATCGGGAAGCGCTGCAGAAGCTGCTAGAATATCCCGGCTTTCGCCAAATCTGGGAGAGCCCGCAAATCGCCGACCTCAGAAGAGATCCGCAGATCGTTGCGGATTTGCAAAGGGGAGACATCGTCGGGATACTCACAAATCGGAAGGTTGTAGCGCTGCTCAACAATCCTCAAATCCGAAGCGCCCTCAGCCAGGAAGAACTGGAAGCCGCTTTGGACTATGCGCTGAGATCGCGTGGGACCGCAGGGAGGAGGTGAGGATTTAGAATGCAGAATACAGAATACAGAATACAGAATACAGAATACAGAATACAGAAGGGGGGATTCCGGGGCCTGTGTACCCGGATCCGACTTCTGCCCAAAATAATTGCTGGAGAGCCATCCTCGTAATGGGAGGCAAAAGCCGGTACTCGAGGAGGACGACGAGAACGATTTCCAAACTTCGGGTTTCGGGTTTAGACGCCCGAAATTCTGCATTCTGAATTCTGTCTTCTGTCTTCTAGATGCTGCTCCCTCGCTTCTCGGTCTTGGCCGAGCTATATTTTGATTATGAATGTGCCTTTGGGTTACGCGCTACTGCGCGATCGGCGGGTTTCCCTCCGTCCTAAACTCGTGGCCTTGAGTATGGGGTTCGCTGCGGCCGGGCTCATAGAACTTTTACAGATTCCGCTCGAAAGTGTCTTTGCGCTCCTCCTGCCCGTTGTCGGCGTGGCTGGCGATATCGCCTTCGACGGTGCTGAAGCCATCATCGTGCCGGTACTCGTGGCGACGCTACTGATGCCTTATCTGGCTCCTCCAAGCATTGTGCGGCAACTGCGGGCGGAGCGTGTGGCTGGAGCTTAAGTTAAGGAGAAGTCAGAATAAAGAAATCAGAATTCAGAAGGGGGCGTTTCGGTTTCACGCGCCGAAAACGCCGCCGTGATCAACGTCAAGTCGGAATCAGCGGCGGTGTTGCAGGGTCCTGCCGTGGAAAACGCCGCCTCGGAATGCGACTCGGGTAACTCCTTGCGGCGGTTTGCCACGGAATGTAGAAATATTGGCTGATCCGCGTCGCGCATGAAGAGTGACTACGTAGCAACAATCGGTTTGGAAGTGCATGTCCAGCTTAAGACAAAAAGCAAAATGTTCTGCGGCTGTGCGGTTCAATACGGTTCGGAACCGAACATGCACGTCTGTCCCGTGTGTTTGGGGCTGCCCGGCGCGTTGCCGGTGATGAATCTGGAGGCGCTGAAGATGACGGCGCTGACCGGATTGATTTTGCAATGTGATATTGCGCCGATCTGCAAATTCGACCGCAAGAACTATTTCTATCCAGATATGCCAAAGAACTACCAGATCTCGCAATACGATCTGCCGCTCTGCCGGAACGGTGAAGTGCCGCTTCCGGTTCTTGCTTATCCCAAGGATGCGCAAAAGTGCATTCAAAATCTCGGCAAGAAAGTTCGGCTCGTCCGAATTCATCTGGAGGAGGATGTAGCCAAGAGCTTCCACTTCGAAGAGGCGACCGGCATCGACTTCAACCGCGCTGGAACTCCGTTGATGGAGATTGTCACGCAGCCGGATATCGAGTCTCCCGAGGAGGCTTTTGCATTTCTAACGTCTCTGAAGCAGGCGCTGCTTTACGGTGGTGTGAGCGATGCGGACATGGAGAAGGGCCAACTCCGGTGCGACTGTAACGTCTCTGTTCGAAAAAGACTCGAAACAGAGCTTGGAACAAAAATTGAGATCAAGAACTTGAACTCGATCAGCGGTGTTCGCAGGGCGCTGGCTTTCGAGATCGAGCGGCAAATCGACGTGTTGGAGCGCGGCGGAAAGCTTCAGCAGGAAACCAGGCGATGGGACGATGATCTGGGAGAAACTGTCTTGATGCGAACCAAAGAATCAGCGCACGACTACAGGTATTTTCCCGACCCCGACCTTTTGCCGGTAAGCAGCGAAGTGTTTATGGAGGAGGTGCGCAACCGCCTTCCGGAGCTGCCTTGGGATAAGCGTGAGCGCTTCGTGCGCGAATATGGACTAAGTGACTACGACGCCGGAGTCCTGGCCGATGATCGGCAATTGTCAGCCTATTTTGAATCCGCTGCAAAAGGGGCGCACAAGCCAAAAGCAATCGCGAATTACGTGCTGAACGATCTGCTGAGCGCGCTTGCTTCTTCCGGGAAAACAATCACCGAGTGTCCGATTCCTGCGGAGGAGCTGGATCGGTTGGCTGTGCTGGTGGAAAAGGGAAAAATCAGTTCCCAGCAGGCCAAGGAGGTTTTCGCTGAAATGTTTGCGACGGGAAAGCCCGCTCCGATGATCGTTGAAGAGAAGGGAATGAGACAGGAGAGCGATCCAACAGCAATCGTTTCGCTCTGTTCCGAGGTCATCGCCGCCAATCCGAAGTCCGTTGAAGCTTTTAAAGCCGGCAAGATCGCCGCCATAAATTTTCTGAAGGGTCAGGTGATGAAGCTTTCCAAGGGGAAGGCAAATCCAAACGTTGTGAGCGAAGTGTTGGCGAAGCTGCTGGAATGAGACTGACTTCTGGCGCACCTTTGTTGTCTACTGTATCCTCCTGAATGACTTTTTGGATCGGCACTTCCGGTTTCCAATATCCCGAGTGGCGCGGAACCTTTTATCCAGAGAAATTTCCTACCGCAAAGATGCTGCCTTTCTACGCGGAGCGATTTTCGACAAGCGAGATTAACTATACCTTCTATCGTATTCCGAACAGCAAAACGATTGAGGGCTGGGATAGCGCAACTCCGGAACACTTTCGATTCGGGCTCAAGGCTCCCCAGAAAGTTACCCATGTCGCCAGGCTCCGGGACTGTGCGGAACTTCTCGATGTTTTCCAACGCGTCGTCTCACGGCTCGGCTCAAAGCTTGGGCCGGTCTTGTTCCAGCTTCCGCCGAACTTCAAAAAGGATTCGGCGCTCTTGCACGAATTCCTCGAAGGGTTGCCGGCCGGAATCCGAGCCGCCTTCGAGTTTCGGCATTCATCGTGGTTTGATGACGAGATTTTCGCTCATCTACAGCGGAGCAACGCCGCTCTTTGCATTGCAGAGAGCAGCGATTTTGTTGTTCCCAGCATCGTGAGTGCCGACTTTGGTTATCTCCGGCTGCGGCGGGAAGATTATCAGGAAGCCGACATCGTTCGATGGGTGGAATTCATTGAGGCGCAAAAGGAGCGCTGGAGTCACGCGTTTGTGTATTTCAAGCATGAAGAGAGCGGCAAAGGTCCGCAGCTGGCAAACCAGATGTTAGAGGAATTGAGGACCAAACCTGACCAAAAGGGATAGCGGGCTAGAATGGGTATGGAAAGACCGATCATTGTATTTGCTCATGGGGCCGGTGCATCCTCCGGGCACCCGTGGATGCAAGCTTGGGCCAAGAGGCTGGAGGCGATCGGTGCCGTTTCCCTTTTCGACTATCCTTATATGCAGGAACGACGGAAGCGCCCCGATCCGCTCGCGAAGCTCATAGAGGCCCATCGCGAAGCGCTGGTTCAAGCCCGGCAGAACCACAGTGGGCCGGCGGTTCTGATCGGAAAAAGTCTCGGGGCGCGGGTCGGGTGCCATCTTGCGCTCGAAGAAGTTGTGTCTGCTGTCATTTGCCTTGGTTACCCGCTCTGCGCTGGGGGCAACCGGTCAAAATTGCGGGCGGACGTGCTTCGTGGATTGGCAACACCCATTCTCTTCGTGCAGGGAACGCGCGACCGGCTTTGCCCGTTGGAGATGCTGGAGTGCGGTCGACGGGAAATGAAAATAACAAACGAACTCTACGTTGTCGAAGGTGGCGACCATTCATTGCTTGTGTCCAAGAGTCAATTGATGGCAGGTGGGGAGACCCAGCATGATGTCGATAATCGCATCCTGGGGGCGATCCGCGATTTCGTGGCCGCCAATGTCTATCACTCGCCACAGGGTGAATCCGCGCTTCAGACCAGCTAGTGCATCGAGTCATAAGTAGGAGGCATATCGTTCGCTTCAAAAGGGTCTGGATGCGAGGCGTGAGTGAGGAGCATATCCGCTGCGATACGTAACGAACGAACAACGACGCAGACGGA
>Ga0182035_10000765_pt1 | contig 15438 bp, 21 predicted proteins | sample flu12Cox44000170_FD_125969 | JGI IMG/M metagenome (GOLD analysis project Ga0182035, IMG submission 125969) | Lab enrichment of tropical soil microbial communities from Luquillo Experimental Forest, Puerto Rico - flux4day.12C.oxic.44.000.170 | ecosystem: Environmental > Terrestrial > Soil >...
CGATAATTCCGGCGCGCGCAAGATCGCCATCATCAATCCTATCGGCGGATCGACCGGACGCTATGCCCGGCTCGGCGATATCGTCACGGCGTCGGTGAAGGAAGCGACGCCCGAGAGCAACATCAAGAAGGGGCAGGTCGTGAAGGCGGTGATCGTCCGGACCGTGAAGGAGCAGCGGCGCCGCGACGGCAGCTATATACGCTTCGACCGGAATGCGGCTGTCCTCATCAACGATCAGGGCGAGCCGATCGGGACGCGCGTGTTCGGCCCGGTGGCGCGCGAGCTGCGCGAGCGGCGCTTCATGAAGATTATTTCGCTCGCGCCGGAAGTGCTGTGATGTCACGCTTAGCTACCCCGATTCGCAAGAACGACAACGTGCTGGTCGTCACCGGCAAGGACCGCGGAAAGCGCGGCCGCGTGCTGAAGGTGCTGCCGGGCGAGGCCGGCCGCAACCGCCTGATCGTCGAAGGCGTGAACATGATCAAGCGCCACACGAAGCCGAACCCCGGCAAGCAGATCAAGGGCGGTATCGTGGAGCGCGAGGCGTCGTTGCACGCGAGCAACGTCCAGCTCGTCTGCCCCGAGTGCGGGCAGCAGACGCGCATCGGACACAAGATTCTCGGCGACGGCCGCAAGGTGCGCATCTGCCGCAAGTGCGAGGGAGTGGTCGACAAATGACCGCCAGGCTCAGAGAGAGATACACCAAGGAGGTCGTCCCCGCCCTGACGAAGGAGTTCGGCTACAAGAACGTCATGGCGGTGCCGAGGATTCACAAGGTCGTCGTCAACATGGGGCTTGGTGAAGCGACGTCGAACGCGAAAATCGTCGACACCGGCGCCGACGAGCTCGCGCGCATCACGGGCCAGAAGGCTGTGACGCGCCGCTCGAAGAAGTCCATTGCGGCGTTCAAGGTCAGAAAAGGGATGCCGATCGGGGCGATGGTGACGTTGCGCGGCGAACGGATGTGGGAGTTCCTGGATCGGTTGATGAATATCGCGTTGCCCCGGGTCCGAGACTTCAAGGGCGTGTCGCCGAAAGGGTTCGACGGCCGCGGCAACTACACGCTCGGCCTGCGCGACCAGCTGATCTTCCCCGAGATCGACTACATGAAAGTCGACAAGGCGCGCGGCATGAACGTCTCGGTCGTCACGACCGCCCGAACCGACCAAGAGGCGCGGAAACTGTTGCAGTTTATCGGGATGCCGTTTCGCGCTTCGTAACGGGAGCACGGAGCGAGAGTCGAGAGAACACGATGGCCACTACCGCCAAAATCGCGAAAGAGCAGAAGAAACCCAAGTTCAGGATCCGGCTGCGCAATCGCTGCCGCCTCTGCGGGCGCCCGCGCGGCTACATGCGGAAATTCGCCCTGTGCCGGTTGTGCTTCCGGAAGCTGGCGCTCGAGGGTGACGTCACCGGAGTGACCAAGAGCAGCTGGTGATCGCGAATTTGGTCGAGCCACGAGTAATGAGCCACGAGTAACGAGTAACGAGCTATGACAGACCCTATCGCAGACATGCTGACCCGTATTCGGAACGCCGTGGGCGCCAAGCACACGCGTGTCGACATGCCCTCGTCTCGCATGAAGATGGAGATCGCGCGCATCCTCCAGGATGAAGGATACATTCAGGGCTTCAAGCTCCTGGACGAGGCGTCGACCGAGACTAGCGTGCAGACCCGGACGCTGCGGCTGTTCTTGAAGTACGGTCCGCACGGCGAGCGGCTCATCACCGGCGTCGAGCGCATCAGCCGACCTGGGCGCCGCGTCTATTTCGGCAAGGAGGACGTCCCCGAAGTCCTCGGCGGGCTCGGCACCAGCATCCTGACGACGTCGCGAGGGGTGATGACGGGCCGCGCGGCCGCGAAGGCTGGCGTCGGCGGCGAAGTGCTCTGCAACGTCTGGTAGAGAATCAGATATGTCTCGAATCGGCAAGAAACCCATCGCGATTCCCAAAGGCGTCACCGTCAAGGTCCTGGACCAGACCCCGGGGGCGGTCGAAGTCCAGGGGCCGAAAGGGAAGCTGCGCCAGGCGTACCCGGCCGGCATCACCTTCGAGGTGGCCGACGGTCATCTCGTGGCGAAGCTCGCGACGGACAACCCCGAGCTGGGCAAGTTTCACGGGCTCGCTCGGAGTCTGGTGGCCAACGCCGTCGTCGGCGTCACGCAAGGCTTCAAGAAGGAGCTCGACATCGTCGGCGTCGGCTACCGCGCGGAGCTGAAAGGCAAACAGGTGGTCTTTGCGCTGGGCTATTCGCATGCGGTGGTCTTCGACATTCCCCCGGGCATCGACGTGGCGATCGACAAGCAGACGCACATCACGGTGACCGGCGCGGATCGTCAGCTCGTCGGCCAGGTGGCGTCCAACATTCGGCGCCTGCGCGAGCCGGATCCGTACAAGCAGAAAGGTGTGCGATACACGGGCGAAGTGCTGAAGAAGAAAGCGGGCAAGACAGGAGCCAAATGAAGATTACGACCAAGCACGACCGCCGCCATCGCATCCAGCTTCGCCAGCGGAAGCGGATCTTCGGCACGGTCGAACGGCCGCGCCTGAGCGTGTTCCGCAGTACCGGACACATTTATGCGCAGGTCATCGACGATCTCGCCGGAACAACGCTCGTTGCCGCGTCGAGCGTCGACGCCTCGTTGAAGGGCGCATTTCCGAAGGGCGCGCGCGGCGGCAACCTGAAGGGCGCGGAGGCTGTCGGCAGGGCCATTGCCGAGCGATCGATCGAGAAGGGCATCAAGCGCGTGGTGTTCGACCGGAGCGGGTTCCTGTATCACGGGCGCATTCGCGCGGTCGCCGATGCCGCCCGCAAGGCAGGCTTGGATTTTTAGCCGGGAGGCTCGCGGGAGTATTCATGCGTACACGAGAACGGATCGACCCGTCACAGCTCGATATCAAAGACAACGTCGTCTCGATCAACCGCGTCACGAAAGTGGTCAAGGGCGGCAAGAACCTGAGCTTCAGCGCGCTCGTGGTCGTTGGCGACGGGCACGGCGTCGTAGGCTTCGGCGTCGGGAAGGCGAAGGAAGTCCCGTCGGCGATCAAGAAAGGGATCGAGGTGGCGAAGAAGAACCTCATCCGCGTGCCGCTGCAGGGGTCGACGATCCCTCATGCGGTGATTGGCAACTTCGGCGCCGGCAGCGTGCTGTTGAAGCCCGCGCCGGACGGGACCGGCATCATCGCCGGGGGGGCGGTCCGCGCCGTTGTCGAGGCGGCCGGGATTACGAACATTCTGACGAAGTCGATCGGATCGGCGAACCCGCACAACGTCGTGCGCGCGACGGTGGTCGGGCTCGATTCGTTGAAGGATCCGGTGGCGATCGCGCGGCTCCGGGGCAAGGACGTCAACGAGCTCGCTTCGACGGTGTGAACCCGATATGGCCAACGAACGAACCGACACGAAGGGCGAAACCGTCAAAGTGACGCTGGTCAGGAGACCAATCGGGTTCAACCGCCGTCAGGCGGCCGTCGTGACGGGTCTCGGCCTGCGCCGGATCAGGCAGACCGTGGAGCTGAAAGATACGCCGGCGACGCGCGGGATGATCCACAAAGTGCGACACTTAGTGGAGGTCGGGTAAGTCAGGGGAGTCGGGTGGGTCCCGTAGGAAGTCTCCTATGTCATTGAGTAATCTGCGCCCTCCGAAGGGCATGAAGCACGCGAAGAAGCGCATCGGCCGCGGCCAGGGGTCCGGGCAGGGGAAGACCGCGGGGCGGGGAAACAAGGGCGCAAAGTCTCGATCGGGGTTCAAGTTCAAGCGGGGGTTCGAAGGCGGCCAGATGCCGTTGCACCGGCGCGTGCCGAAGCGCGGCTTCCATAACCCGTTCCGCATCGACTACGAGGTCGTCAACCTCGATACGCTCGGCCTGCGATTCGAGGCCGGGACGATCGTCACGCCTGATTTGCTGCGCGAGACGGGGCTCGTGCCCGGTCGCGCCCGGAAGATCAAGGTTCTCGCGCGCGGCGAGGTCGGCAAGGCGCTGACCGTGCGCGCGCACAAGTTCAGTGGGAAGGCGGCTGAAAAGATCGCCGCGGCGGGCGGCGCGACGGAGCAACTCGCGTGAATGAGAGCCTGAAGAACATCTTCACCGTTTCGGACCTGCGCAACCGCGTTCTGTACACGCTGGGACTGCTGGCCGTGTATCGGGTCGGGCATCACATCACGATTCCCGGCGTCGACAACAACGCGGTGCTGCAGTTTGCGGATCAGCTCAAGAACACGATGTTCGGCCTGTACGACATGTTCTCCGGCGGGGGTCTGTCGAAGATGACGATCTTCTCGCTCGGCATCATGCCCTACATCAGCGCGTCGATCATCCTGCAGCTGCTGACCGTGGTCTGGCCGTACCTCGAGAAGCTCTCGAAGGAAGGCGAGCTCGGCCGCCGCAAGATCACGCAGTACACCCGTTACGGAACGATCCTGCTGAGCATCGTGCAGGCTGCGGGCATTGCGATCTTTCTCGAGAAGAACACCGCGCCGGGCGGCTATCACCTGGTGATCAACCCCGGGTGGGGCTTTCGCTTGATGACTATGCTCACGCTGACGACCGGCACCTGCTTCGTCATGTGGCTCGGCGAGCAGATCACCGAGCGCGGCGTCGGCAACGGGATGTCGCTCATCATTTTCGCCGGCATCGTGGTCGGCTTCCCGCGCGCGGTCATTCAGATGGTCGACCAGATGCGAACGGGGCAGATCGGCCTTCTCCGCATTCTGTTCCTCCTGGTGCTGATGGTTGCCGTGGTCGCCGCGATCATCTTCGTCGAGCGCGGCCATCGCCGCGTCACCGTGCAGTACGCCAAGCGGGTCGTCGGACGGCGGATGTACGGCGGCTCGAGCACGCATATTCCGCTGAAGGTCAATACGGCCGGCGTGATCCCAGTGATCTTCGCCTCGTCGATTCTCGCGTTTCCGGCCACGATCGCGCAGGCGTTCCCGGGCCGTCTCAGCGAGGCCCTGACGACGCAGCTCAATTTCGGGATGCCGCTGTACAACCTGCTCTACGTTGCGGGCATCATCTTTTTCACCTACTTCTACACGGCCATCGTCTTCAATCCCGACGATGTGGCCGAGAACATGCGGAAGTACGGCGGGTTCGTACCGGGCATCCGCCCGGGCAAGCGGACGGCCGAGTACATCGATTCGATTCTCGCGCGCATCACGCTGGCAGGCGCGGTGTACCTCGCGCTCATCGCGCTCCTGCCGAACTTCCTGATCAGCGGCTTCCGCGTCGCGCCGATCCCGTTCATCGGCGACTGGTTGGATGCCGCGCTTCCGAAGTTCATTACCGAGGGGATGAACGTGCCGTTCTACTTCGGCGGCACGTCGCTGTTGATCGTGGTCGGCGTCGCGATGGATACCGTCCAGCAGGTGGAAAGCCAGCTCATCATGCGCCACTACGACGGTTTCATGAAGAAGACGCGGATTCGCGGGCGGCGGGCATAGCGAGTGCGGCGCGTCGGGCACCAACGATCCTATGGCCCTGAACCTGATCATGTTGGGCCCGCCGGGCGCGGGGAAGGGCACTCAGGCCGAACGCCTCGCCCGAGAACATCGGATCCCGAAGATTTCGACGGGCGATATGCTGCGCGCCGCTGTGCAGGACGGAACGGAAATCGGCCGGCGCGCGCAGGCGATTATGGATCGCGGCGAGCTCGTCAGTGATGACGTGATGATCGGCATCGTGAGCGACCGGCTGGCACGGGCGGACGCGGCGTGCGGGTTCATCCTCGACGGTTTTCCGCGCACCGTCGCCCAGGCGACGGCGCTCGACGCCATCATGGATGGGCGCGATCCGCTCATCGTGGTCGAGATCGTCGTGCCGGAACCGGAGCTCGTGCTGAGACTGAGCACGCGGATGATTTGCGAAAGCTGCGGCCGCACCGCCGACATTCCGCCTCGCGGCGGCATCCGCCCCGGGGACCCCGGGCAAGGCCGGACGGAGGCGGGCGATCGCTGCGCGTTTTGCGGCGGAAAGCTGGTACAGCGCACGGACGACTCGGATGTCGTCGTGCGAGAGCGTTTAAGAGTGTATCGAATGAACACGAAACCGCTGGTCGACTTTTACCGGAACCGGGAGACGTTTCGATCGGTCAACGGCGCCCAGGCGCCGGACCAGGTCGCAGCGGAGCTGGCCGCTGAGATTGCGGCGGCCCGTAACGCGCGCGTCGGGGGCCGTCTGTGATCATCTGCCGTTCGACTGCTGAGCTCGAGCGTATGCGCGAGGCGGGCCGGCTCGTCGGTGAAGTCTTGACCGAGCTCGCATCGCTCGTGGCACCGGGCGTGACGACCGCCGATCTGGACGAGGCGGCGGAAAAGCGTATCCGGCAGGCGGGGGCGATACCGGCGTTCAAAGGGTATCTCGGCTACCCGGCGACGATTTGCGCGTCGGTCAACGAGGAAGTCATTCACGGGATTCCGTCGGGCCGGCGGATATTGAACGAGGGCGACGTCGTGTCGATTGACGTCGGGGCGTCCCTCGATGGTTATTACGGCGACAGCGCGATCACGCTCCCGGTCGGACAGGTCTCGGAGGAGGCAGCCACGCTGCTTCGCGTGACCGAGGAGGCGCTCTACAGGGCGGTCGAGCACGTGAAGGTGGGCGGCCGCATTTCGGATATCGGTCACGCTGTTCAAGAGCACGTCGAGGGGTACGGGTTCAGCGTCGTTCGTGAGTTCGTCGGTCACGGCATTGGCCAGCGGATGCACGAGGAGCCGCAGGTCCCGAACTACGGCGAAGCGGGCCGGGGGCCACGGTTGAGCGAGGGGATGGTGCTCGCGATCGAGCCAATGGTGAACGCCGGCAAGGCGGCGGTGAAGGTGCTCGCCGACGGGTGGACTGCCGTCACGCGCGATGGCAGCTTGTCGGCACACTTCGAGCACACCGTCGCTGTGACGGCGGAAGGGCCGTGGATCCTGACGGCGAGGGAAGTCCCCGTCGTTCGTGTCGCGGTGCGGAACTAGTGCGGGGGAGCTCGACCGGGAGGGCGGCCGGCGCCGGCGTCGTGACGGCGCAGCTACCGAGCGGCCTGTATCGGGTACGGCTCGATGAGGGCGGCAGCCTGATGGCCCACATCGCCGACCGGATCGACCGGAACTTCGTGCGACTCCTCGTCGGAGATCACGTGAGGGTCGAGCGCTCGCCCGTCGACGTCGGGCGCGGGCGGATCGTCGAAAAGCTTGTTGACGGGAGACAAAGATGAAGGTGCGTGCGTCGGTGAAGCGGATTTGCGACAAGTGCAAGATTGTCCGGCGCCGTGGCGTCGTGCGGGTGATCTGTCCCAATCAGAAGCACAAACAGCGCCAGGGCTGAGGACGAAGGACCAAGGACGGACCAAGAACCAAGTACTTAGAACCAAGGACGAACAGCATGGCGCGTATAGCAGGCGTTGATCTTCCCCGCACGAAGCGCGTGGAAATCGGGTTGACCTACATCTTCGGGATCGGGCGCGTACGCTCGAACGGCATCTTGAAGGAGGCGGGCGTCAGTCCCGATGTGCGGGTCAAGGATCTGTCGGAGGACGACGTGCGCAAGATCAGCCGCGTCATCGAGGAGCAGGGCGGCGTCGAGGGGGATCTGCGCAAAGAGATCTCGATGAACATCAAGCGGCTCATGGAAATCGGCTGCTACCGTGGCGCGCGCCACCGCCGGGGCCTGCCGGTGCGCGGCCAGCGTACGCGAACGAACGCCAGAACGCGCAAAGGCCCGCGCAAGGGCGCCATCGCGAAGAAGAAGGTGATCTAAATGGCGAAGAGCGAACCGACGGCGACACCCGAAGGCGCGACACCGGAGAAAAAAGAAGGCGCGGCCGGACGGCGCAAGAAGACATTCAAGAAGCGAGGCGAGAAGCGCGTCGTCCATCATGGGCTGGCGCATATCCAGGCGTCGTTCAACAACACCGTGGTGACGATCACCGATACGGAAGGCAACGTCATCGCCTGGTCGAGCGCGGGCGGCATCGGGTTCAAGGGGTCGCGCAAAGGGACGCCGTTCGCCGCGACGCAGGCGGCGCTCAACGCCGGCAATGCCGCGAAGACCGTCGGCATGCGATCGCTCGACGTGCGCGTGAAAGGGCCTGGATCGGGGCGCGAGTCGGCGATCCGCGCGCTGCAGACCGTCGGCCTCGAGGTGAAGTCGATCCGCGACGTGACGCCGATCCCGCACAATGGGTGCCGGCCTCCGAAGCGACGGCGTGTCTGAGCGATGAACCCGGTAATGGGGGAATTACTCGAAAGGTTGTGTTGATGGCTCGTTACATCGGTCCGGTCTGTCGTCTGTGCCGCCGCGAGGCGATGAAGCTCTTCCTCAAGGGGGAGCGCTGCTACACGGAGAAGTGCGCGATCGAGAAGCGCAATTTTCCGCCGGGGCAGCACGGCAAGGCTCGGAAAGCGAAGCTCGCGGGCTACGGCCTGCAGCTTCGCGAGAAGCAGAAGGTCAAGCGCATCTACGGCGTGTTGGAGGATCAGTTCCGGCGGTACTTCGAGTCGGCCGAGCGAACGCGCGGCATCACCGGCGTGACGCTGCTGCAGCTGCTCGAGCGGCGGCTCGACAACGTGGTCTATCGGCTCGGGCTGGCGACGTCGCGGCCCCAGGCCCGCCAGCTCGTGCGCCATGGGCACTTCCTGGTGAACGGCAAGAAGGTCGACATCCCGTCGTACTCCGTGAGGGAGGGGGACGTCGTCTCGGTGCTCGGCCGCTCGCAGAAGAACCCGACGATCGAGCACGCGATGGAGGAAGTCAAGGGCCGCGGCATTCCCGAGTGGCTGTCGTTCGACCCGAGCTCCGTCACGGGACGCGTCGTCTCGGTCCCCACGCGCGAACAGATCAACCTGCCGGTGCAGGAACAGCTGATCGTGGAGTTGTACTCGAAGTAAGACGCTCTCGGCTCCGAGCCGTTAGCTCGCGAACCGCCGGCCCGCAGCCTTACACAGACCTGCGGCGGGAGGCCGGTGGTCACTTGCAGGTCTGGAGGCCCTGTCTGAGGGCCCGTTAGCGAAATCCTGGGAAAGGCCCCGGAAACTGTCCGGGGACGAACCCGGGAGAAGAAAGGAAAGGAACCCCCCATGCTCTGGAAAGGCTTTCAACGACCCAAGCGGCTCGAGTTCGAGCGCGAGACGCTGACCGACCGGTTTGGCCGGTTCTACGCGCAGCCGTTCGAGCGCGGCTTCGGCACGACGATCGGCAACGCGCTCCGCCGCGTGCTCCTGTCGTCCATCGAAGGAGCGGCGATCACCGCGGTGAAGATCGACGGCGTCCTCCACGAGTTCTCGCCGATTCCCGGCGTCGTCGAGGACGCGACCGACATCATCCTGAACCTGAAGCAGATTCCGCTGAAGCTGCATTCCGACCAGACCAAAACGTTGACGCTGCGCGTCGACAAGGCCGGCGAGGTGCGCGCACGCGATATCCAGGCCGACAGCGACGTCGAGATCCTGGAGCCGGATGCGCACATCGCGACGGTCGCGGACCACGGCAAGCTCCACATGGAGATGCGCATGAAGCGCGGCCGCGGCTATGTCTCGGCGGACAAGAACTTCGACGAGGACCTCGGGATCGGTTGGATCCCGATCGATTCGGTGCACTCGCCGATCAAGAAGGTGAACTATCTGGTCGAGGCCGCGCGACTGGGACAGACGACCGACTACGACAAACTGACCGTGGACGTCTGGACCAACGGGTCAATCAATGCCCGCGACGCGGTGTCGCTCGCCGCGAAGCTGATTCGCGATCATTTGAACATCTTCATCAACCTCGAGGAGGGGGCGGAGCAGGCGACGGAAGCGTCGGCGGACGCCCCGCGTACTGGGGCGAGCAACGAGAACCTCGACAAGAGCGTCGAGGAGCTCGAGCTGTCGGTCCGGTCGTACAACTGCCTCAAGAACGCGAATATCCGGACGATCCGCGAGCTGGTGCAGAAGACCGAAGCCGAGATGCTCAAGACCAAGAACTTCGGGCGCAAGAGCTTGAATGAAATCAAGGAAATCCTGACAACGATGGGTCTCGGTCTCGGCATGCGTGTCGACCAGCCCAGCGCGGCGACTCAGGAATAACCGAGTAACGAGCCACCAGCATGAGACATCGAGTCGCATACCGCAAGTTGGGCCGCGTCACCGAGCATCGCCTGGCGATGCTGCGGAACCAGGCCACGGCCCTGCTTCGCTACGAGCACCTGACGACCACGGTGCCGCGCGCCAAAGAGCTGCGGCCGTTCGTCGAACGCTTGATTACAATCGCGAAGCGAGGCGTCGCCGGGAGCCGGAAATCGCCGTCCCAGGGCGCGGCCAGCGCGGCAAACGGGCACCTGCTGACGGCGCGCCGGCTCGTGATGCATGACCTGCAGGACCGCGAGGTGGTCGGCAAGCTGTTCGACACCATCGCGCCGCGCTTCGCCTCCCGACCCGGCGGCTATACGCGATTGTTGCGCGTAGGCTACCGCAGAGGTGACAGCGCGGAGATCGCGCACGTCGAGCTCATCGGCAGCGAGTTCAACCCGCGCACGAAGGGTGAAAAAGAGGCCGCCTCCACCGAGAGCGCGCCGAAGGCGAAGGGCGTCGGCGGGCGTCTTCGCGCCGCGGCCGATCGACTGCGGGGCAAGAAGGAAGACGCCGGCGTCCGAGCGAAAGAGGCTTCGGGAGGAAGCTCGGACGAGCCGCTCGAAGGGGAAGCGGTCGAGGGCGGCGAGAACGTCGCGAAAGCCGGCCGGAGCGCCAAGTCCGCGAAGGCGGGGAAAGGCGCGAAGCGCGGCGCCGCGGCCGCCAAGAAGAAGGCGAAGCCGAAGTCTTAGACCTCTTCGACTTCGACCCCTGCACGCTCGGCCTTGGACGCCGCGATGATCTTCGACTGCAGGTGCGCCGGCACCTCGTCGTAATGCGAGTACTCCATGTGGTACGAGCCGCGGCCCCCGGTCGCGGACGTCAGATGCTGCTCGTACGTCAGCATCTCGGCCATCGGCACCTGCGCCTTGATGATGGTCATCGCGCCGCGCGTATCCATGCCGCCAATCCGGCCCCGCCGTCCGTTGAGATCGCCCATGAGGTCGCCTGCAAAGTCGGACGGCGCATGCACCTCCACGTTCATGATCGGCTCGAGGATGGTCGGCCGCGCGCGCGTCATCGCGTCCTTGAACGCCAGCGAGCCCGCCAGCTTGAACGACAGCTCGTTCGAGTCGACGTCATGGTACGAGCCGTCGAAAACCGTCACGCGGAAGTCCACCATGGGGTAGCCGGCGAGGTAACCGCGGCTCCGCGCGTCCTGAATGCCTTTTTCGACTGCCGGGATGAACTGACGAGGGATGGATCCGCCGAAGATGTCGTCGACGAACTCGAAGTCAGCGCCGCGTGCGAGCGGTTCGACCTTGATCTTGCAGTCACCGAACTGGCCATGACCGCCGGTCTGCTTTTTGTGCCGGCCGTGGGCTTCGGTTGACGCCTTGATGGTCTCGCGATACGGAATGCGCGGCGGTTTCAGGTTCACATCGACGCCGAAACGGCGCTTCAGCTTCGCGACCGTGACCTCGATGTGCAGCTGCCCCTGCCCGGACAGCAGCAGCTCCTTCGTCTGCGGGTCGCGGCTGTAGCGGATTGACGGATCCTCCTCCTCGAGCCGGTGCATGGCCGTGCTGATCTTGTCCTCGTCCCCCCTGCTCTTCGGCTCGATGGCGTAGGAGAGAACCGGCTCGGGGAATTTCACGGCCGGAAAGGATACGGTTTGGCTCCGGTCTCCCAGGGTATCGTTGGTCAGCGTGTCCTTCAGCTTGGCCACCGCGCCAAGGTCACCTGCCTTAATCTCCGGCACGCTCGTCTGGGTTTTGCCCTGAAGGAGCAGCAGATGGCCGAAGCGCTCGAGGGTGTCGCGAGTCTTGTTGTAACAGTTGGAATCCGACTTCAGGGAGCCTGACACGACGCGGAACATCGTGATGCGCCCGGCAAAGGGGTCCGCAACCGTCTTCCAGACGAACGCCGCGGCCGGCAGCTTCTCGTCCGCCTGACGTGTGGTCTCCACGCCGTCCTTGTCGATCGCGCGGAACGGGCGGTCCGCCGGCGACGGCAAGCACGCGCCGATAGCGTCGAGGAGCTGCGGGACTCCGATATTCAAGAGCGCCGAGGTACAGACGAGCGGAAACAGCTTTCCGGCCATCGTCGCCGAACGGAGGCCGGCAACCAGCTCCGCGTCGGTGAGCGTCCCGGCCTCGAAAAACTTCTCCATCAGCCGCTCGTCGTTCTCGGCGACCATCTCGATGAGCGCCTCCCGCGCTGCGTTGACGTCCGCCTCCATCGCCGGAGGGACGGCGGTCTCGGAAAACTTGCCGCTCTCGTCGGTCTGGAACACGTAGGCCTTTCTGGTGACGAGATCGACGACACCCTTGAAGCTTCTTTCCTCGCCGATCGGCAGCTGAACCGGAATCACGGTGCGACTGCACGCCTCGCGCAGCGACGCCAGCGAACGCTCGAGGCTGGCGCGCTCGCGATCGAGCCGGTTGAGCACGACGAGGCGCGGCAGCTTGAGGTCGTCGCCGATGCTCCACACTTTCTCCGTCTGCACCATCACGCCCGAAACGGCGTCCACGACGACGAGGGCGCCGTCGGCGACCTGCAGGCCGGCGTGCGCGTCGCTCAGAAAGTTGCCGATGCCGGGCGTATCGATGAGATTGATCTTCTGCTTGTTCCATTCGGCGTAGGCCAGCGCAGCCGACAGCGTATGCTTGCGCGCGATTTCCTCCTCGTCATAGTCGGTGACCGTCGTCCCGTCATCGACCTTCCCGAACCGGTTGACCATGTTGGAGAGCGAAAGGATCGCCGAGGCGAGCTGTGTTTTCCCGGAACCGCTGTGACCGACGAGGGCGACATTTCTGATGCTGGCGGCGTCGTAGACCTTCATAGGCGGGGCTCTCCCAATTGGTCGACTTGGTTGTTACAGATTTGTTGTGATCATATTGGCGCCTGGGCGACACCGCAAGGGACGGCGGTTATAGCCGGGATTCCGGGGGGGCATTCGGGACGCGCGGGGCTCAGGATTTGCGCGGATGGGTCAGATCGGGCAGGTTGCCGTCTCGGTCCTCCGGGTCTCGCGCCGCCGCGCGCTCCTCGACGATGATCTCGACGGCGTGGCGTTTGTCTTCGTTCAGGAAGCCGTACACGCTGCCGACGGCGGCGGACCCCACGCCGCCCAGACGACGTTTCGACCGCCGCTTGCGGACGGCAACGATCAGCACGACAATCGCGACGAGCCAGATGATCGCCGCCATGTCTTCCTCCCTGGAGGGAGCCGCGGGGGCAACGCCGAAATCCGGAGCCGTCGATCACTCATAGCGCAAAGCCTCGATGGGATCGAGGCGCGACGCTCTGAATGCCGGCCACATGCCGAAAAAGATCCCCACAAACGCGGAGAAGCCGAGGCCGATGGCGAACGACCACCAGGGCAGCGAGATCGGAAAACCCGAGAGGGCGTGAGCGGTCCAGCCGATCGCGCTGCCGAGCGCGATGCCGAGCACGCCACCGAGCGATGTGAGAAACGCGGCTTCCATCAGAAACTGAAACAGGATTTCGGCGCGCCGCGCTCCGAGCGCCTTGCGCACGCCAATCTCCCGCGTCCGCTCCGTGACGGAGATCGACATGATGGCCATGACGCCGATCCCGCCCACCATCAGCGCGATCGAGGAGATGACGAGCAGCGCCAGGAAGGTCCCCTGGCTGATCCGTTCCCACAGCTTGAGGAATGAGTCCTGCGTGATCAGGTCGAAGTCGTTCGGCTCGTCGAGCTTCAACCCGTGCCGGATCCGCATAATGCGCTCGACGTCGGCGAGCGCATCGGTAACGGGCACTCCGTCGCGCGGCAGCGCGGAAATCATCACGTTGGTAATCGTTCCGCCGCGCGGCCCGAACCTGCCGACGCGGAGCCCGAAGACACGCTGGTAGGTCGAGAACGGGACCACGACGAAATCGTCCTGATTCAGGTTGAACCCGCCCGGCGCCGGCCGCTTGTCGAAGACGCCCACGACCTCGAAGCGCTGGTTCCCGACGCGCACCAGCTTGCCGATCGGATCGGTGCCGCTCGGCTCGAACAGCAGCTTGTACGCGGTGTTGCCGAGAACGACGACGTTGCGCCGGTATTGAATGTCGGTGCCGTTGAAAAAGCGCCCCGCCAGAAACGGGATGCGCGTCCCCTCGGCGAAGAACTCACCCGTGCCGAACACGATAATCGGCTTGGTCTTCTGCTCGCGATAGAACACGCGCTGCTGGGCGATGGGCCCCGGGCCGGCGCCGAGCTCGAGATCGACGTACCTGAGCGTCGTATTCTGCGCTTCGAGCACACGCGCATCCGACGCCGTCAAGTCGGGCCGTTTCAGCAGGTCACGCAACTCCGCGCCGTTCGCGAAGCTGGTGACGCCGAAGCGCTGCAGGTAGATGATGTTCGTTCCGCTCTGGGCAATCACGTCGCGCAGCGACTGATCGAAGCCGCGGATGAGCGCCGTCATGCCGACGATGGACGTGATGCCGATGACGACGCCGAGCACCGTGAGGCCGGAGCGCAGCTTGTTGTCGCGCACGGTCTCGAACGCCATCACGATCACTTCTTTGACGAGGCCGAAGCGGATCGCCATCACTCGCGCCTCAGCGCTTCGATCGGGTCGAGCCGGGCGGCGCGCATGGCCGGGTACAACCCGAAAAAGAGGCCCACGAGGGCGGTGATCCCGATTCCCAGGGCCACCGACCACGCCTCGACGGCCGCCGGGATCGGGGTGAATCCGGCGATGCTCATGGCGATCGCGGCGCCGAGCGCCGTCCCGATGACGCCGCCGAACATCGAGAGCACGACCGATTCGGTCAAGATTTGCGCGGTGATATCGGACCGCCGGGCGCCAAGCGCCTTGCGCAGGCCAATCTCGCGCGTCCGTTCGGTCACCACCATCAGCATGATGTTCATGATCACGATCCCACCGACGACGAGCGAGAGGCCGACCACGCCGATGAGCACGGCGAAGATGCCATTGGTGGCCGAATGGTAAATGTCCAGAATCGTGTCCGACGTGAAGATCCCGAAGTTCTCCGTTTGCTTGGGCTTGAGACGTCTCGAGATTCGGAGCGCGAGTGTCGCTTCGTCGATCGCCTCCGACATCTGCGCGACGTCCCGCGGCTTGACGGTCAACGACAGCTGACGGCGCGATCCGAACATCATCTGAAACTGCAGGAGTGGAATGATCGCGAACTCGTCTTGAGACTGGCCGAGCAGCGCCCCGCGCTTCTCGCTGACGCCAACGACGCGAAAATGCACGCCTTCGATCTGGATGATCTTGTCGACGGGATCGACGGTCCCGCCGAACAGGCGGTCCGCGGTCATCCAGCCCAGGATCGTGACCGGCCGCGCCGTCTCCACCTCTGTCGGGCTCATGAGCCGGCCACGTTCCGCGTCGAAGCTCGAGAAGTGGACGTAGTCGCTCGTC
>Ga0182035_10000766_pt1 | contig 15427 bp, 9 predicted proteins | sample flu12Cox44000170_FD_125969 | JGI IMG/M metagenome (GOLD analysis project Ga0182035, IMG submission 125969) | Lab enrichment of tropical soil microbial communities from Luquillo Experimental Forest, Puerto Rico - flux4day.12C.oxic.44.000.170 | ecosystem: Environmental > Terrestrial > Soil >...
ATCGGCGATGAATGCGTCGACATCGCGCATGACTGGCACCAGAAATCGCAGGAACGGGGCGACGGCAGCGATGATGATGAAATGTCCGACACGCTGATAGGTCAGCACTGTTGCAGCATTGCCCGCGGCGACGAGCCGTGCCGCCAGCCGGGCGGAATTGCCAGGCTCGACCAGCCGATCGCGGCTGCCAGTCAATAGCAAACTCGGCGGCACGCCGGGGGAAACATGGGAGATCGGCTGTGTCTCGGGCCGATCGGCGCCGCCGAATATCACTTTAAGTTTTTCATCACGCAGCGGCATGAAGTCGTAAGGTCCGGCGATCCCTATCAATCCAGCTATGTCGCGCCGCGGCGTGAGACCCACTTTGCCGAGCCAGCGACTGTCGATCGACAGCATGGCGGCGATATGCGCGCCTGCTGAGTGACCCTTGAGAAACAATTTATTCGGATCGCCGCCAAAGCGGGCAATGTTGTCCTTGACCCAGCGCACGACCAGTGCGCCATCGTCGAGGAAGTCGGGGTAGCGGACCTCGGGATAAATGCGATAGTCCGGCACCACCGCGACATAGCCACGGCGCGCCAGGGATTTGGCGACATAGCGGTAGAGTTCCTTGTAGCCGCTCTGCCAGGCGCCGCCATAAAAGAAAATGATCACCGGCGCGGCCACCGCGCCGCGCGGCTGGCAGACATCGAGCCTATGCCGCGAGCGTTCGGCATAGGCAACGGATTGCGTCAGCTGAATGCGGAACGTCATTGCCAAACAGCATTAAGCAGCGCTTCCGGACTAAATCATGGCGCTAAACTATGGTTGGCGCAACCAACGGGACCGAAATGGAACCGTGCGACAGAAGGTGCGTTTACTGCACGCCAGCCAAAAGGCGTTGCGGCAGATTGCGCCTCTGGGTCGTGTGATTTCATCGTTCCAGGCGACCCTACCTCAACGCACTGGAGCAGGGTTCTGCTCGGAGCGCGGTGATGGTGTATTCCCTCCTTGCGTACTTCTTCTCGATGGTGACGGCGTTTGCGGTTGTAATGACCGCGCTGGTCAGCTTTGGCGATTCACAATTACGCACAATGCGTCCGCAGCATTCCACCGCGGTCTCGATCATCGCCGGCTCAGACCGCGATGCGTTCGAAAACTCTGACAAGGCTAAAGAGGCGCAAAAGGCTACGGAGGCTCGAAAGACCTTGGAGGCGCAGCGCGCAACAGAGGTGCAGAAGGCTGCCGAAGCGCGCGAAACCGCCAAGAAGCTCGCCCGCGCCAAGCTTGCCCGCGAGCGCAAGCAGGCCATGGTCGCGCGGCTGCGACAAGAGCGTGGGCAGCGCAACAATTCCTTGGCGTTCGGTTACGCCGATCAGTCTTCCGGCGGCGCACGGCTATTCTCCTACGCCCCGAGCCTCGACCGCTTCTAGCGGCTTTGGGCGCTATACCAAACGATTGAAATTCTCCGCGCGCAGGAATGCGGACCGCAACATTGAGCATGTAGTCAATCGTCAAAGCCGTGGCGGCCAAAAGACTGGTCACCACCGATCCGCGCAACGAACGACTTTATTTCACCGGTGCGGCATCAGGAATGAAGCGATGTCCGAACAGCGGCTCTTTATGGTCCGTTGGCGGCAATTGCCATGCGCCCGTTGACGGCGGCCGCACTTCGGCATCGACATGCACGTCAAGAAGAAACGGCTTGTTCGCGGCGATGGCATGTTCGAGCGCCCCGCGAAAATCTTGTGATCTCGTCACCGTGAGCGCATCGACGCCGCTGGCCTTCGCCCATGTCGCGAAATCCGGGTTATACGGTTTCTTATTGACACCTTGATGGAACATGGTGCCGTGTTCACGACCGCCAAACATGCCGAGCTGAATGTCGCGGATCGAAACCCAGCCGAAATTATTCCAGATGACCCAAACAACGGGGATGTCGTATTCGACCGCGGTGCAGAGCACATGCGGGACCATGGTAAAGCAGCCGTCGCCGGTCACTGCAACCACCGGCCGATCCGGCGCCGCAAGCTTGGCGCCCAGCGCACCGGCGGCACCGAATCCCATGCCGGAAAAGCCCCAAGAGTTGAGCATCGATTGCGGACGGCGCGCATTCCAGAATTGCATGTACCAATTGTGACTCACGCCCACATCGCAGCAAATAATGCCGTTTGAAGGGATAACTTCTTGGCAATCGGCGACAACGCGCTCCGGCCGCATTGGTGTGGAGTGTATCGCGAAATTCGGGCGTACGAATTCGTCCCACGCGGCGCGCCATTCGCCGATCTGTGCAAGCCACTGCTTCGCCGCCGATCTATCGGCCTTCCCAGCCCGGCGATGTTCAAGCGCGGCAAGGAGCTGGCGCAAGAAGGTACGCGCGTCAGCAACGATCGACAGATCGGGTGGATAATTGCGACCCAGCTCGGCGGCATCGATATCGACATGAATGAGCTTGGTAACGGGAAAATTCCAGGAATAGCCGGGCAGCCATGATGAAGCCGAGCGGTCGTCGAAGCGCGCGCCGATCGCGATGACAAGATCGGCGCGGCGGCCTGCCTCATTGGCCGGAAAGGCGCCGTTGCGGCCGATAAATCCAAGCGACAGTGGATCTGCCATATCGATGCAGCCCATGCCGTTGGGTGATGAGATCACGGGAATGGAGAGCGTTTTCGCGAACTCGGTCAGCTCACGGCTAGCTTCGGAAAGCGTCACGCCATGTCCGATGAAAACGACCGGACGATCCGCGGCGAGAATCATGTCGAGCGCCTGCGATACTTCTTCAGGCGAGGCACCGCTGCGCTGCGCATTGAGCGGGAGCGCTAGGGCTGGCAACTCGACTTCGTCTTCTTCTTGAAAGACATTGAAGGGAACGTCGATATTCACCGGTCCGGGGCGGCCCGACATCATCACCGTCATGCCCTGCCGCAATGCAAGCGGGAGCATGTCGACCCGCGTCGGTTGAAAGCTGCGTTTGACGACAGGTCGTATGATGTTGACGAAATCGGCCTGATAATGCCGGTTGATCTCCTGAAAAGGACTGCGGTTGAACTGCGAGGTCGGCACATTGGCTGTGATGGCCAAGAGCGCCGAGGAATCCGTCAGCGCGCAGGCGAGTGGCATCACGATATTGCATGAACCAGGGCCGCACGAGGTGAGCGTCGCAACCGGCTCGTGGCGCACCCGGAAATAAGCGTCGGCCATATGTGCGGCCACCTGCTCGTGGCGCGGCGATACGAGTTTTATGAGATCCCGCGCCTGATAAAGCGGATCGAGCATGCCCACATTACCGTGCCCGCAGATGCCGAAGACGTAGGGAATGCCGTTGGCGATCAGGTATTCGGTGATTAGTTCGGCGCCCTTCATCCGTGCCATGAACAACTCCTGCGATCACTCTTGCAATCACGTCTGCGGCCGGCATCAGCCAACCCTGTTTACCACGATGCGACGCAGAAATGACAGCTGAGCGTTGCGATCGATCAGCGATGCTGTTTTACCCTACGCGCGAGGTAATCAAAATTGATGGTGAACTGCTCGGGCTGGCTGATATCGGCTTTCAGTTTTTCAATATCAGCGCGGGAAAATTCCGGAGCTAGATCGCCGGCCGCTTCCGCCAGCAATTGGACCTTCGCGCCGTTTTCTAGCATGAGAGTGCAAATAACCGCTTCGGCGATTGTCGCCCCGGTCACGACCACACCGTGATTCTTCAGCAACACTGCACGGCCACTGCCAAGCGCGCGTGCTACTCCCGCGCCCATCGCGTGAGTGCGGATAAGATTGATAGTGTCGTCGTAAACCCCTAACGCGTCGTAAAACAGCGCGCCCGATTGACTGTAACATTTTAGCGCTCGCCCGGTTGCCGACAACGCGATGCCATAGGTTGGATGCGTGTGGATGACGCAATTGACGTCCGCCCTCGCTTTAAAAATCTCCGAATGGATATAGACCTCGCTGTGCCGCCGGGCAGTGCCGGTAACGACATTGCCCTCCAAGTCGATGGTGAGGATATTTTGCATCGTGATCTCGTCGAGCCCGATGCTGTGAGCTTTCATGAAGAAGAGGTTCGGATCGTCAGGCAGGCGAAGCGAAATGTGGCCCCGGGTAAAATCGTCCTGACCTTCCGCGACCAGCACCTTCCCCGCGACGATAAGCTGCTGTTTGCTTGCCCGATGGGACGCATGATCCCTTGCTCCTCTCTTTCGAATAGATATTCTATGCGCGCTTTTGCCCTTAGCCATTGCCCTCACCGCTCAATCTTGTGCGGGCGCAACAGAACAGGGAAATCGTACCCACCTCAAGTGAAAAATTTAGAGGGCAGCACCACGCAGCGGCGCCGAGGTTATGGTGAAGATCAGTCGCGCGCGGCGCGCTCGCTTGGTTTCGTTTGGAACGTGACAATCATGCGCAACTCTTCGAGCGAAGCGATTGATTGATCGAGTTTGATTTTACGCGAAATAAGCAAGCCAAATGACGGCGAATACGACCACAACCGCGCTAATGCTAAAACCGAGCACAAGCCGCACGTTGTGGCCCGTAACACCCTGACGCGCTTGCTGCGCTAGCACTACCGGACGCCCTTCTGGCGTCTGTGAAGAATTCACGACTTTCTCCCTGCTCTGCGTTCGCCCGTGTCTGGTGACTCAACCTGACTGGTAACCGCCGTTTAGCCGCCAGCGGCCGAGTTAGAATCTAACGTGACGGTGCGGTGGACGATTTCACGTCGCACCGCACCAACCGCTATGGCTGAGCGTCCGGCCAATCATCTACATCTTTACGCATCTGATCCTTGGCCATGCCGTAGCGTTGCTGGATTTTGCCTTCGAGCTGGTCGCGGCGGCCGTTGATCTGAGCGAGTTCGTCATCGGCCAATTGACCCCATTTCTCCTTGATCTTGCCTTTCGTGGTTTTCCAGTTCCCTTCAATTCGATTCCAATCCATTCGCTGACCTCCAAGCCTGCGTTGTTGCGAGCGCAAACAACGTGAGAGTCAGCTGAGTTCCGCCGAAGGTTCCCGCGTCTTGCATCAAATTCTCAACGGAACTTGCCGGAACGCGAATGCGCGTAGGCGCGTTGATCGGCGAGCACACAGCGTGAGTCGAGCAACGGCATTTCGTCGATACGAAAAGCTGCGGCTCAGCTTTGCGGGAGAACCAGAGGAGAACGAGAAATGATGAAGAAGTTATTGGCTACGGTCGCCGTGGCGGCGGTGGTCGGGTTCGGCGGAGTCGCCGCCGCACAATCGCAAATGGGCGGCGAGTCGAACAAGGCCACCGCGGGCGCAACGTCGCAGGAGAAGGGCGGCGCCAATATGAGCGGTTCGCAATCTGGCAGCAAGACGCTCAACCCGTCGAGCAGCCAGTCCAGTAATCCGTCGCGGAACCAGTCGGCCCAGGAGAAGAGCGGCAAGGACAATGAGCGGCTCGGCCAGGGCGCCAATCAAGAGCAAAAGGGCATGACGCGCGGCGCGCAAGAGCAAAACCGCGGCATGGAGCAGAAGGGCGCGCAACAAGAGCGCGGCTTGCAGAAGAACCAAAAGGGTGCCCAGCAAGAGCGTGGTACGAACCTGAAGGGCGCGCAAGAACAAGGCGGTACCAATCTGAAAGGTGCACAGGAGCAGCGCGGCACCAACGCGAAGGGCGCCGAGGAGCAGCGCGGCACGACCGAGCGCGGCGCTACCGAGCAGACTCGCCGGACCGGCCCGAACGTCGGCGAGCGTGGCGAACGTGGCGGGTCGGTGCAACTGTCGGAAGATCAGCGTTCGCAGATTAAGACAATCGTTGGGCGCGAGCACGGTCCAAGGTTGGGCAGGGACGTCAACTTTGACGTTCGTGTCGGGACGCGAATTCCGCGTAGCGTCCACTACACGGTACTGCCCGAGGAAATCGTGCGGATCGTTCCGCAGTATCGCGGATTCGATTACTTGCTCGTCGAGGACGAGATCGTAATCGTGGATCCCCGCACGCTGGAAATCGTCGCGGTCATCCCCGCCTAACTAGGCTGAATCAACTCCACGGCGGGCCTGTGTCGATATCCCGGCGCAGGCCCGTTTTTTGACGCGAAAAAAAACATCGGTCGCTTGTTGCGCGCCGTCGCTGCGACCGCGTTGTTTTGATTGATACTTATGTTTGCATTGATGTTTAGTGATTATCAGTCGCGTTATTTTTGCGAAAATGCAACGGCCGAGCGACAAAAAATCCCCCGGCATAACCGGGGGATTCTTATTTTGCGGGAAACTCAAGCTAACGATTTTGTTGCCCCTGCTGTCCGCCGCCTTGCTGACCGCCGCCGCCCTGTTGACCGCCTTGTCCGCCGCCCTGGCGTCCGGGCTGCTGATTTTGTTGGCCGGGTTTCTGCTGGCCGCCATGCTGGCCGCCATGTCGGCCGCCTTGGTGCTGCCCGCTCTGCTTAACGTTTCCCATTTTCTCGTTAGACATGGAGGAGTTCTCCTTCGCGGACCGATTCCGCGGGACAACAATCTTTCCGGGCCCTCCCTGGTTCAGCTGTGAGCAATTGTCGCTGACAGCAATGCTGGAACAAGGCGGCTTTTCATGATGAAAGGCGCCATCAAGGTTCCGGAACAATTAGGCCGTAATCCGGCCCAGATAATTCTTCTGAGCGTGGGACCAAAGTTCGGCTTCGAACGTTGGCAGCTAGAAAGACAAAGAAAAGCTGAAAAGTTTACGCCGCGCTAAGCGGGCGTGCAAAGGCGAGTGCACATAACAACGAGCTGGATCCCTGACAGCCAACGGACACGCAAGCTGCAGACAGTGCTGGGCCGTCCAGGAGATCCTGACGCAGGAGCGCGTGATCGCTCCGGAAAAGCCCCGGTTGGCCGGGGCTTTTCCATGCTTGGCTGAAATGACTTGCTAGGTCTCAAGCCGCCGCAAGCGCGCGAGTTGGTGTGGACGAGCGATAGTCGCAATCGCTGATTGCTTTGCGCGCCGAGTTAAGAGGCATCGACCAAAGTCTTTAGGCAACCGCAGCGCGATCGGGAATGCTCGACATGAATACCTTTTGCAACATGTCGCGCTCGATCGGCTTCTGCAGGATTGGGATGTCACCGAACCGCGGATCGACGCTGTCGACGTCATATCCAGTGACAAAGACGAATGGCACGCCGCGCAATCCCAAAATCTCTGCCACCGTGTAGACCAGGCCGTCGCCAAGGTTGATATCGAGGACGGCGGCGTCGAAGTGGCTTTCGCGCGCCGCAGCCAAAGCTTCCGATGCAGTGCTCAACGGACCGACGACCTGGAAGCCGAATTCGGCAAGGGTGTCCTGGATCATCATCGCGACCAGCGCCTCGTCCTCAACCAAGAGCACGCGCGGTTTATCCTTGTGCTTGAGATCCAAGACCGCACCATTACCACCGTTGGTCATGAGCGACGGATTGAAGACGCGCGATTTCGTCAACTCGGTTCGAGGTATAGCAAACAAGCAGCGCAACCCGGCGCGATTCCAGTCGAACGCTGCCTGACCGCCGAGCTGCTGTTCGATGCTTGCCGCAATCACCTTGAGGCCAAAGCTGCGTGACGATGGTTCCGTAACCGATGGACCGCCATTTTCGATCCAACGTAAAGTCAGCGAGTCGGCACCCAATTCCCAGTACAGAGAGACCTTGCCTGAAGGCGACGACAGCGCGCCATGTTTGGCCGCGTTGGTGGCTAGCTCATGCAGGGCAAGCGCCAGCCCCTGTGCGGTTGCCGGCTGCAGAGAGATGTCGGGCCCGTTGCATTGGATCTTGTCGCCGGCCCGGTATGGGGCCAGCTCCTCTCCCACCAAAGTGCCGAGATCGGCGCCGCGCCAGCGCGAGTCGGATAGAAGCGTATGGGCGCGTGCCAAGGCTTTGATGCGACCCTCGATCGCCAGCACATAATCTTCAACGCTCTTTGCGCGCGTTAATCTGATGATCGATTGAATGACTGCAAGCGCGTTGCGGGCCCGATGATCGACCTCCCGCGCCAGCAGGATCTGTCGCCCGTCCGCCTCCTTGCGGTCAGTGATATCGATAGTGACGCCGTTGATACGAACGACGTTGCCGGCATCATCGAGGCTTGCGGCCGCTGTGCCAATGCACCAGCGGGTGTCGCCATTGGGCCGCACAACGCGAAATTCGGTTTGTTGCGTGCGCGCGCCTTGCGACATGCCGCGGGCACTTTCAGCGAGCGACATCCAGTCTTCCGGGTGGATCAGGGCGCGAATGTTCTCAACCGTGATGTGGAAGGTCCGCGGATCGACCCCGAAAATGCGGTGTTGGCCTTCATCCCAGCGCCACTGCTTGCTGACGAGATCCCAATCCCACGATCCCATCTGACCGGCGGCAAGGGCAAGGCTACGGCCCTGCTCGGCTTGCTTGAGCTGCATATTCGAAGCTTCAAGCTCTGCCGTGCGTTCCACCACATGCCGTTCAAGATTCAAATTGATTTGCTCGAGCTCGCGGGTCTTACGGAACAACTCGGCGAAGACCCGTACTTTGGCGCGCAAAACTTCGGGAACCACCGGCACGGGCACATAATCGACAGCCCCCATCTCATAGCCGCGCAATCGATCCACATCGGTTAAGTGAATGGCCGAGATGAAGATGATCGCGGTTTTGCGGAAGCGTGGATGCTCGCGGATCATCGCAGCCAGCTGGAAACCGTCCAATTCAGGCATGCAAACGTCAATGAGGACCACGGCCACGTCATTCTTGAGCAAAAACTGCAACGCTTCGCGCGCGGACGACGCCTTGACGAGATTCTCGCCAAGTTCTCCGAGAATCACCTCATAGGCGAGGAGCTTTTCGGGCTGATCGTCCACCAGAAGGACGTTGACTTTGTCGGTCATGGTGACGCCCTAGCGATGCAGCCACATGCGCAGCGCAGAGAGGAGCTGCTCGGTATTGACCGGCTTGGCGAGATAATCCGACGCGCCGGCCTGTAGGCACTTTTCGCGATCGCCCTTCATCGCTTTGGCCGTCAAAGCAATGATGGGCAAGCGGCGATATTCCCGCTTTCGGCGGATTTTTTCGACAGTCCGATAGCCGTCCATTTCCGGCATCATGATATCCATCAGCACGATCGCAAGCGACGGTGTTCCTTCGATGAGCTCGATCGCCTCTGCGCCCGTGGTCGCGGTCAATACTTTCATGCCGCGGCGCTCCAGCGCGCTCGACAGCGCAAAAATGTTGCGCGGATCGTCATCAACGAGAAGCGCGGTACGCCCGACCAGGTCTTCGTCGGAAGAGTTGAGCCGCTCCAGCATCTGTTGTTTTTCCGGCGGCAGATCGGTGATCACCCGGTGCAGGAACAGCGCGGTTTCATTGAGCAGACGCTCAGGGGATTCGACACCCTTGACCACGATGCTTCGCGCCATGGTGTGGAGTAGGGCATCCTCCTCAACGCTCAATTCTCGACCGGTAAACACGACAACCGGAACATCGGCAAGCGCGGTGTCGGCGCGCATCCTCTCTAACACTTCGAACCCGGACATGTCGGGCAGCCGAAGATCGAGCACAACGCAATCGCACTGCTCCTCCCGCAACACGCTCAGAGCCGCCGCGCCAGTTGCCACATTGACGATCTCAATATCATCGTGGCCAAGTAATTCCCGTATGCTCAGCTGCTCTGCTTTATTGTCTTCAACAACCAGCAATCGCTTACGCCGCGGCTCCGCAAACTCTTTGATACGCGACAACGCCTCGTCGATGCCTTCGCGCGTCGTCGGCTTGTTGACGAAGGCAAAAGCGCCTCGCGCCAAGCCGTGCTGGCGGTCCTCGTCAAGCGACACGATCTGCACCGGGATGTGTCGGGTGAGCGGGTTCTGTTTGAGCTGGCTCAACACGGTCCAACCCAGCATGTCGGGCAGGAACACGTCGAGGGATACCGCCGTCGGCTGGTATTGCTTCGACAGATTGAGCGCATCGTCGCCTCGCATTGCCAACAGCGCCTTGAAACCCCTGTCGCGAGCGAGGTCGACGAGAATCCTCGCGTAATGTGGATCGTCCTCGACAATGAGCAGAATGGCGTCGCCCGGCTGAATATCCGCGCGGTCGTCAGGGATCGGCTCAATAGCGCGCTCACTGACGACATGTGCGCCCAAAGCCGGACTCGGCGGCGGTAACGCGGCGGCCGCCGGCGTTGAGGTTGGACCGACATATTTGATCGGCAGGTAAAGTATGAATGTCGATCCCACGCTCGGCGCGCTGCGCAAATGAATTTCGCCGCCGAGCAGTGTCGCCAATTCGCGACTGATCGCCAGCCCGAGACCGGTGCCGCCATATTTACGGCTTGTCGATGCGTCGGCCTGCTGGAAAGCCTCGAAAATGATCTTTTGCTTTTCCAACGCAATGCCGATGCCGGTATCGGTGACTTCAAACGCCACCACCGTAGGCGTCTGACTCAAAATCGGATGCTCCGCGCTCCACCCACCAGGCGCCAGCGCCACATTCAAACGCACTCCACCTTGCGCCGTAAACTTGAAGGAATTCGACAGCAGATTCTTGAGTACCTGCTGCAACCGTTTGCTATCAGTCGTGATACTACGCCCGAGGTTCGGGTCGACATGGACCTCGAACGACAATTGTCGAGTTTCGGCCTCATGACGGAACGGCCGCGCCACCATGTCGACCAGGTTCGTGAAGAACACCTCCTCGGCATCTACCGTGACAGTTCCGGATTCGATCTTCGACAAATCTAAAATGTCACTGATGAGGTTCAGTAAATCGGTGCCCGCACCGTGAATCGTGCGCGCAAACTCGACCTGCCTAGGTGACAGATTGCCTTCGGGATTGTCAGTGAGTTGCTGGCCGAGGATCAGGATCGAATTGAGCGGCGTTCGCAGCTCGTGCGACATATTGGCGAGGAATTCCGACTTGTATTTCGAGGTCAGGGCAAGTTCTGTAGCCTTTTCCTCGAGGGCGCGGCGGGCCTGCTCGATTTCTTGGTTCTTGCGCTCGACCTCGACGTTTCGCTCGGCGAGCTGCTGCGCCTTCTGCTCGAGCTGTTCGTTGGTCTGTTGCAGCTCTTTCTGCTGCGCCTGCAATTCCGCGGCAAGCTGCTGCGATTGCTTCAACAAGCCTTCGGTCTGCATCGTCGCCTCGATCGAATTGAGCACGATGCCGATCGATGTGGTGAGCTGCTCCAAGAACATGGTCTGCAGCGTGGTAAATTCGTGAATCGAAGCGAGTTCGATCACCGCCTTAACTTGATTCTCAAACAAAACCGGCAGCACGATGAGATTGCGCGGCGGCGCCTTGAGCAAAGCCGAAGAAATCGGTATCGCCTCCGTCGGCGTCTTGATCAGCATGCGTCGTTTGTCGAGCGCGCACTGACCGCTCAATCCCTCGCCAAGGCGCAGCGCCGGCGCGTGCCCGTTTGCACCGTCATCGGCATAGGCGGCAAGGAGCCTAAGCGCCCTCAGCTCGTCTTCGCCGTGCATCTGGTAGATTACGCCCTGATGCGCGTTGACGAGCGGCGTCAGCTCGGACAACAACAGCCGGCCGACGGTCGCGAGATCGCGCTGACCTTGCAGCATATTCGTGAACTTGGCCAGGTTGGTCTTTAGCCAATCCTGTTCCGTATTGCGGTCGGTGGTGAGCCGCAGATTGTCGATCATCGTGTTGATGTTGTCTTTCAGCTCGGCCACTTCGCCGCGCGCATCCACCTGAATCGACCGGGTCAAATCGCCTTTCGTAACCGCCGTCGCCACCTCTGCGATCGCGCGCACTTGGGTCGTCAGATTCGCAGCCAGCAGATTGACGTTGCCGGTGAGATCTTTCCATGTGCCGGCCGCGCCGGGCACGTTGGCCTGACCGCCAAGGCGACCCTCGACGCCGACTTCGCGCGCCACCGTCGTCACCTGGTCGGCGAATGTGGCGAGCGTATCGGTCATGTTGTTGATGGTTTCGGCGAGCGCCGCAACTTCGCCCTTCGACTTGACCGTCAGGCTTTGCTTGAGGTCGCCGTTGGCGACCGCGGTCACCACTTTGACGATGCCGCGCACCTGTTCTGTGAGATTCGCCGCCATGACGTTCACGGTGTCGGTCAAATCCTTCCAGGTACCAGCGACGCCGGGCACCTGCGCCTGACCACCGAGCAAGCCTTCGGTGCCGACTTCGCGCGCCACGCGCGTGACTTCCGAAGCAAAACCGTTGAGCTGGTCGACCATCGTGTTGATGGTGTTTTTCAATTCGAGGATTTCGCCTTTGACGTCGACGGTGATCTTGCGCGAGAGGTCGCCGCGCGCCACAGCGGTGGTCACTTCGGCAATATTGCGGACTTGCGTGGTCAAATTCGCCGCCAACAAGTTGACGTTGTCCGTCAGGTCCTTCCAAGTGCCGGCAACGCCAGGCACCACCGCTTGACCGCCGAGCCGGCCGTCGGTGCCGACTTCGCGCGCCACGCGCGTCACTTCGGCGGCGAACGAGCGCAGCTGTTCGACCATCGTGTTGAGCGTGTCCTTCAGCAAGAGTAGTTCGCCGCGCACGTCGACCGTGATCTTCTTCGACAAATCGCCGCTGGCGATCGCGGTGGCCACTTCGGCGATGTTGCGCACTTGCGCCGTCAAGTTCGACGCCATGAAATTGACGTTGTCGGTCAAATCCTTCCAGGTACCGGCGACGCCGGAAACTTGCGCCTGACCACCGAGCTTGCCTTCGGTGCCAACCTCGCGAGCGACGCGGGTGACTTCCGAAGCAAATGCGTTGAGCTGGTCCACCATCGTGTTGATGGTGTTTTTCAGTTCGAGAATCTCGCCTTTGACATCGACGGTGATCTTGCGCGAAAGGTCGCCGCGCGCCACTGCCGTCGTCACCTCGGCGATATTGCGGACCTGCGCGGTCAGATTGCCGGCCATTGAATTGACGCTGTCGGTCAAGTCTTTCCAGGTGCCGGCGACGCCGGGCACGTTGGCTTGGCCGCCGAGCCGGCCTTCGGTGCCGACTTCGCGCGCGACGCGCGTCACCTCACCGGCGAACCGGTTGAGCTGATCGACCATCGTGTTCAACGTTTCCTTCAACTGCAGGATTTCGCCGCGCACGTCGACGGTGATCTTGCGCGACAGGTCGCCGCCGGCGATCGCGGTAGCCACTTCGGCGATGTTGCGGACCTGCGCGGTGAGATTCCCGGCCATCGAATTGACGCTGTCGGTCAAGTCCTTCCAGGTACCGGCAACGCCGAGCACCTGCGCCTGGCCGCCGAGCTTGCCCTCGGTGCCGACTTCGCGCGCGACGCGCGTCACTTCGGCAGCGAAGGCGTTGAGCTGATCGACCATGGTGTTGAGCGTGTCTTTGAGCTCGAGAATCTCGCCACGCACGTCGACGGTAATCTTGCGCGACAGGTCGCCACGGGCCACCGCGGTAGCCACTTCGGCGATGTTGCGGACCTGGCCCGTGAGGTTGGAGGCCATCGAGTTGACGCTGTCGGTGAGGTCTTTCCACGTACCGGCCACACCGCGCACTAGCGCCTGTCCGCCAAGCTTTCCTTCGGTGCCAACTTCACGCGCGACACGCGTGACCTCGCCGGCAAAGGCGTTGAGCTGATCCACCATTGTATTGATGGTGTCTTTCAACTCGAGAATTTCACCGCGCACGTCCACCGTGATCTTTTTCGACAAGTCGCCATTAGCGATGGCGGTGGACACTTCGGCGATGTTGCGCACTTGTGCGGTTAAGTTCGACGCCATCGAGTTGACTGAGTCGGTCAGGTCCTTCCAGGTGCCGGCAACGCCAAGCACGGCGGCCTGGCCACCGAGCTTACCCTCGGTACCGACTTCACGCGCCACGCGCGTAACCTCGCCGGCAAACGCGTTAAGCTGATCCACCATCGTGTTGATGGTTTCTTTCAACTGCAGAATCTCGCCGCTGACGTTCACCGTGATCTTTTTCGACAGGTCGCCGCCGGCGATCGCGGTCGCCACTTCGGCGATGTTGCGGACCTGCGCCGTCAAGTTGGACGCCATGAAGTTGACGCTGTCGGTCAAATCCTTCCAGGTGCCGCCGACTCCGGGCACTTGCGCCTGGCCGCCGAGTTTGCCTTCGGTACCCACTTCGCGCGCCACGCGCGTCACTTCCGACGCAAAAGCGTTGAGCTGGTCCACCATCGTGTTGATGGTGTCCTTGAGCTCGAGAATTTCGCCGCGAACATCGACCGTAATCTTTCGCGACAGGTCGCCGCGCGCGACGGCGGTTGTCACATGCGCGATGTTGCGGACCTGGTCGGTGAGGTTGCCGCACATGGCGTTCACCGAGTCGGTCAGGTCTTTCCAGGTGCCGGCGACGCCGGGCACAATCGCCTGGCCGCCGAGCTTGCCGTCGGTGCCGACCTCGCGCGCGACGCGCGTCACCTCCGAGGCGAACGAGCGAAGCTGGTCAACCATCGTATTGATGGCTTCCTTCAGCTGCAGGATTTCGCCGCGAACGTCGACGGTAATCTTTTTCGACAAGTCGCCGTTTGCCACCGCGATCGTCACTTCCGCGAGATTGCGGACCTGCGCGGTCAGATTAGAGGCCATCGAATTGACGCTCTCGGTGAGGTCCTTCCAAACGCCGGTAACGCCGCCCACCTGCGCCTGGCCGCCTAGCTTTCCTTCAGTGCCGACTTCGCGCGCGACGCGTGTCACCTCCGAAGTGAACACGTTGAGCTGCTTGATCATCGTGTTCACGATTTCGGCGGAGCGCAGGAACTCGCCCTTTAGCGGCCGGCCATCGACATCGAGTTGCACGGTTTGAAGCAGGTCGCCCTGCGCGACCGCTGCAATGGCCCGGGTCACTTCGGTCGTCGGCCACAGCAAATCGTCGATCAGCGAATTGATGCTCGATTCCATCTCGCCCCAAGCGCCGTCGGAAAGACCAAAGCGCACGCGCTGCCGGGTACGGCCTTCGCGGCCGACCACCTGACCGACCCGCTCCAGTTGCTGCGCCATGCGCTGATTGGTCGCCACGATGTCGTTGAAAGTGTCGGCGATCTTGCCTATCAGGCCGACGCGATCTCCGGCCATGCGCGCCGAGAAGTCGCCCACCCGCATCGCCTGGAGCGCGTGAAGAAGTTCCGTCAAACTGTGTTCGGTTAAGCCGTTGGCATCATCGCCATTGACGTGACGCTCGCCGGTCACATCGGGGCCAGTGGAAACGTCGGCTTGCTTGCCGCCGACAACGTCTTCAGCGATGCGCATAGATTGCTCCAAAGGCGAGCGATGTGGAAACGTGGCGCGCAGCATGGGCGCGCGCCACGGTTGGACGCGGGATCGGCCAGACGAGCGAACATGTCAAATGACGCAAGGCCAGGAACGCCGCGCGAAACCTAACGGGGAACTTAGTCAAAACGGCTACCCGACAAACCAGAATTGGCCCGCTCGGTGAAGGTCGGTTGCCAACGCATCCGCCGTCCGTCGGGCGCAAGGCCCGCGGCGAGAAATATCGGAACCGACCGGAAATCCCCCTCACTTGTCGGGCCTTGACCTTCTATGCCTCGACG
>Ga0182035_10000767_pt1 | contig 15416 bp, 7 predicted proteins | sample flu12Cox44000170_FD_125969 | JGI IMG/M metagenome (GOLD analysis project Ga0182035, IMG submission 125969) | Lab enrichment of tropical soil microbial communities from Luquillo Experimental Forest, Puerto Rico - flux4day.12C.oxic.44.000.170 | ecosystem: Environmental > Terrestrial > Soil >...
CAAGCGAGTCTGCGGGACGCAGGAACGACAGCCGGAATCGCTACCGATAAGCTGCTTGCGCTCTCCAGCGATGCCTCCCTAACCATTCGTCACGAGCATCTACACCGTGTGTCGAAAGACGATCTCCTCGCGTTTGCTATCGCACGCTCCAAAGCCGATGCGGATCACGAGCAACCAAAGTCTATCGACGCCGAGATTGTGACGGACACCGCGACTGGCGGAGACGCAGAGACGGATCTGCTCGCGAAGAAAACGCAGCGCAAAAAGAGTTGACGAATACTTGACGAATAGACAGCGTTTTCGTGCGTTTTGGTGCGGTTCGTTGCGCGTTAGCCAAGTTACCAGTTTTCATTGGTAAATAGTTGGTTTAGAGGGTGGCTACCCCGCTTGGATTCGAACCAAGAATAACGCCTCCAAAGGGCGCTGTGTTACCGTTACACTACGGGGTAAGAGAAGTTGAGATTTTAGATTGGCGAATTTCGCCGTAGACGCAATTGCCAAAGTCGAGTTCGTCCGTTAGCAAATCTCTTGAACCAGCGTATATTTTGAGTCGGCCTTATGAAGGAATTGAACATAGAGAACCTGCGCATTACCGTCGGCGATCAGGAGATTGTCCGCGGACTGACTCTCCGTGTGCCTCGCGGTGAAGTGCACGCGCTCATGGGCCCAAATGGCTCAGGAAAAAGCACCCTTGCGAAAGTCCTGGCCGGTCACCCAGATTACCACGTTACCGCAGGCAAGGTGTTGATGGATGGAGAGAACCTCCTCGAACTCGAACCGGATGAACGGGCGCGGCGCGGCTTGTTCATGGCATTCCAGTATCCAAGCGAAATTCCGGGCGTGACAATCGCGAATTTTCTCCGCGCAGCGCTGCAATCGCGCCTGCCCGAGGGCGAAGAACTCGAGGCCACCGATTATTACGCGAGGCTCTACGAAAAGATGGAGCTACTAGCCATGGATCGCTCGTTTACCTCGCGGTCGGTGAACGAGGGATTTTCTGGCGGCGAAAAAAAGCGCACTGAAATTTTGCAGTTGGCCATGCTCGAACCCAAGTATGCCGTTCTCGACGAGACCGATAGCGGCCTGGATATCGACGCGCTCAAGACGGTGGCGCACGGAGTGAATTCGTTGCGCGGACCCGATCTTGGGATATTGTTAATTACACACTACCAGCGCCTCCTGAACTACATCATCCCCGATTACGTCCACGTCATGGTAGGAGGGCGAATTGTAAGGAGTGGGCGAAAAGAGCTCGCTCTCGAGCTGGAGGAAAGGGGTTACGATTGGGCGCGGGAAGGCGCGTTCGAGCCAGCATATACGAGGTAACACGATGAAAACAGACACGACAGCTATTGATATTGATCGAGGCAAAGGCGATTTCTTTTATCCAGAAGCTCACGTGCGCGATGCGGGCGTCGGGCTGAGCGAGCGAACCATTCATTACATCGCGGACGTGAAAGACGATCCCGATTGGGTGCGCGAGTTTCGCCTGCGCGGCCTGAAAACGTTTTTGGAAAAACCGCTTCCGACCCATTGGGCGAGCAAGGAACTCGAAGCAATCGATTTCGACAAGATCCGCTACTATCTCGCCCCGGGAACGGAACCGAAGCGCAGCTGGGAAGAAGTACCGGACGACATTAAGCGCACCTTCGAGCGGCTCGGGATCCCCGAGCAGGAGCGAAAATTCCTCGCCGGCGTGGAAGCGCAATTCGACAGCGAGGCAGTTTACTCGAACATCAAGAAAGCTGTCGGCGAACAGGGCGTCATCTTCGTCGGCTCGCGAGAGGGTCTGAAGAATTATCCGGAAATCTTCCGGAAATGGTTCGGCAAAGTCATTCCGGTCGCCGACAACAAATTTAGCGCGCTTAATTCTGCCGTATTCAGCGGCGGTTCGTTCATTTACGTCCCGCCCGGAGTGAAGGTGAAGCATCCGCTGCAGGCGTACTTCCGCATCAACGCCGAAAGCTTCGGCCAGTTCGAGCGCACCCTCATCATTGCTGATGAAGGCTCGGAAGTGACCTACATGGAAGGCTGCACCGCGCCGAAGTTCAATACGCCGACGCTCCACAGCGCCGTCGTTGAACTTGTCGCGCTAAAGGGGGCAAAGATTCAGTACATCACCGTGCAGAACTGGGCGTCGAACGTCTTCAATCTGGTCACGAAACGCGGACTCGCCCAGGAAAACGCCGAGGTGAAATGGATCGATTGCAACATCGGTTCGCGTCTCACCATGAAATACCCCAGCGTAATTATGAAGGGACGCAAAGCGCGCGGCGAAGTTCTGTCGATCGCCCTCGCCAATGATGGCCAACACCAGGACACCGGCGCGAAGATGATTCACGCTGCAGATGAAACGACCAGCAACATTATCTCGAAATCAATCTCGATCGGCAAAGGTCGCGCCACTTACCGCGGCTTAGTACACGTGCCGAAGCACCTGAAGCATTGTAAAAACAACACCGAGTGCGACGCCCTCCTGATCAACGCCACGTCGCGCACGGACACTTATCCGGCCATCACAGTGCGCGGAACAGGCAATGCCGTGCAGCACGAAGCAAGCGTCAGCCAGGTCAGCGCCGAGCAAATTTTCTACATGCAACAACGCGGCCTCACTGAAGCGCAGGCGATGAGCCTCAGCGTAAACGGGTTCGTCAACGACCTCGTCCGCCAGTTTCCGATGGAATACAGCGTCGAGCTCAAACGGTTGATCGAACTGGAGATGGAAGGCTCGGTCGGATAATTTTCCGCCCTAGCGAATTTTCTGTAGCTGCGAAAGCATTCGGGGCTGCAGTCCTCAGAAAACGTCGACCATGTCTTCAGTCGTTGATCACGAAGTAGCCGAACCGGCGCCGATTCTTTCGGGCCCGTCTGACACTCGCGAATTTCCCGATTGGTTCCGCGATCAACAGCGCGCAGCGTGGCAACAGTTCGAAGCGTTACCGAGCCCGACACGGAAAGATCAAGCCTGGCGATTTGCCAATGTCGGCCTGCTCGACCTGGCGCCGTACAAGATCAGGGGTGTACTTTCTGAAGACGACCGCAAAAATGTTCTGAAGTATTCCCGCGGTCTCAACCATCACGCTGGCCGGATGATTTTCGCGAACGATCAACTGATCGAGCGCGACGTCGTTTCTGCAGATCTGAAAAAACGCGGCGTGATTTTTCAGCCACTCGAGCGCGCCATAGTGGAGCATGCCGATCTCTTCCGGAAATATTTCATGTCCACTGAAGCGACGCTTGGATCCGCCAAGTTCGCTGCGTTGCACCAAGCACTCGTTTCGTCAGGAACATTTCTCTTTGTGCCGCGTCGAGTCGAGATCGAGTTGCCGATCGAAATCTTCCATTGGTTGCGACACGATAACATGTCGGTTTTCCCACATCTGCTCCTTGTCGCGGATGAACTGGCCAAGGTTACCGTCATCGAGCATTTCCGCTCGTGTGATCAGCGCGCCGCCGGATTTGCCTGTGGCGTGAACGATCTCATTGCGGGACCCGGCGCGAAGGTGACTTACGTTTGCGCACAAAACTGGGCAGACAACGTCATCGCGTTGCAAATCAATTCCACGACAGTCGACCACGACGCATCAGCGATGAGTCTCAATTTGCATCTCGGAGGAAAATATTCGCGCTTCGAAAGTTTGAGCCGGCTTATCGGCGAAGGCGGCCGCAGCGACTTGCTCGCTGTCGCTGTGGCCAAAAACCAACAGGAATTCGATGCCCGCACATTGCAGGACCACATCTCGCCGCGCACTGCGAGCGATCTCCTTTACAAAAACGCGCTCGACGACCGCGCCCGCACCATTTTCGGCGGCTTGATCCGGGTAGAACCGCACGCACATTTCGCCGACGCTTATCAAAAAGTTCGCAACCTTCTCTTAAGCGACGACGCCGAGGCGAATTCAATGCCCGGCCTCGAAATTCTCGCCGACAACGTCCGTTGCACCCACGGTGCAACCTCGGGCCAGATCGAAGAAGACCAGTTGTTTTACCTCCGCTCGCGCGGCATCCCGACAAAAGTCGCCCAGCGCCTCCTCGTGACCGGCTTTTTAGACGAAGTCATCCAGCGCCTCGATCACCCGGCGATAGGGGAACATTTACACGGGCTGATCGGGCAGAAGTTTGTCAAGTTAACCTCCTCGAGTTCGCGTTAGCTTCCGGCAGCCGAGAGATTTCTCGACTCCAATTGGAATGACAATTCAAACTGGGTTGCGATGCCAACGATCGTTCGCGCTTGAGATCACAAAGAAAGCGGCGTCAAGCCGCCGCGCTCCAAAGCCCGGTAAGCGCACGAAAATTCGTGTCTATTCCTAGTTACTACTCCGCCGTATTCAGTTCGAAATTAATTTTAACCTCGTAATGATCGCCCTTGATTAGAGCAGTTGGCGGCGAGTCAACCTCGGTGACTTGTTTCGCGACTGCCGCAACGGACTCATTCACTACCGGGTTTTCCGATGGCCTGATGATTTCGAATTTGGAAACGCGGCCGTCTTTCTCGATGCGAACTTTGACCAGCGTCGAGAATTTCGAATCGGATGGGACGTTCGTGGTCGGCTGGATCCAGGCGCTGTAAAAACGGTCGTGCAGCATGTTGCCATACCAGCCGAATTCCGACGTGGTGCTTCCGCCGGCCGTATGGCCCCCTTTTGTTGTGCCACTGCCCTCCGATGGGGATGCGCTCTTCGATGTGGCCACATTCCTTCGGCGGTCTGGAGACCGCCGCCCCTTGAGCGCCTTCGACGATGGTTTGGAAAAAGCTTTCGCCACCAGCGTTTTTTTGGGAGTTGGTTTCGGGATTGATTTTGGCGTTGCCCTCGGTTTTGGCGTGTGCGTCGCGGCCGGCTTGGGCGTGGACGCGGCTGTTGGTGTCGGATTCGGGGTTGGCGATGGCAATTCGATTTCGCTCCTCGCGGTGACGACGGGTGTTTCCTTTTCCGCTTCGCCTTCTTTCGAGGTTTTCGGTTCAGGAGCAGTCGCCTGCTTCGATGGTGGCGATGCCTCGTTTTCCGATTCGCGAGCACCAAGATCGTTCGCGCCACCTAACCAGACGATGCTCTCGGGATTTGATGAGGCTCTGGCTGCCAGACTCCAGCGAATCAGAACCGCGATCAGCGCAACATGCGCCAGCGCGATAAGAACAACGTTTCGCCAAAAGGGCTTCGCCACGTTAATACTTCAAGCGTTGAACAGTTGAAGTGTGAACCCGATGTAACGATGTAATGGTGTAACGAGTCACGCGGAGCATTGGTGTCCATTAGTGTTCATTCGTGGTTGCTCTCGTGGCGATGCCAAGCTTGGTGATTCCCGCCCATTGCAGAGCGTCCATTAGTCCAATCAATTTTTGCACGGGCAAATCGCGATCCGGTCGAATCACGATTGCCACATCCGGATTCGTCTGTTTCAGCTCGCTCAGTTGTGCGGTCAGCGTTCCCAAATCGACTACCTGATTGTTAAACCGGATGGTGTCGGTGCGGTCGATGGAGACGGTTTGCACCTGCGACCTGTTGATCGGCGGATTGGTCGCGCTGCTGGATGGGATCACTAGGTTCATGCTACTCTCCAGCAGCGGCGTTGTGATCATGAAAATGATGAGCAGCACAAACGCCAGGTCGAGTAGAGGCGTGACATTGATCTCGCTCAGCGTGGAGAGACTCTGGCGTTGGCTGTAGCGTCTCATGCTTGCCGCCGAGTTGGATGTTGAGCGTTGAGCGTTGAGCGTTGAGCGTTTGGTTCCGCATTTAAACGTCCAACGTCCAACGTCCAACGTCCAACTTTCAACCGGAGATTCATCTTCGTAACGCGCCTTCGCGCGCGCCGTGATCGACGTATTTATGCTCGAACTCGGACGCGAGCTCGGCGGCAAAGTTGTCCATTTCCACGATGATCCCGCGGATGCTGGTGACGAGAAAATTGTAGCCGAACATGGCAGGGATCGCGACGCACAGCGCGGTGACTGTTGTAATCAGCGCGCCGGACACGCCGGGTGCCATCGCTACGAGATTTGGCGAGCCAGCCTCGGCCACCCCGGTGAACGCGTCCATCACGCCCCACACCGTGCCGAGCAAGCCGAGAAACGGCGAACCGCTCACAGCTGTTGCGAGCAAGATCATTTGTGATTCGAGTGAAAGCGCTGTTTCGCCCACTGCTCGCTCCATCGCCGCGTTGACTGCGCCCATTTGCGCCGGCGAAATTTTGTCGGCGATCTCGAGTCGCGCGCGAAAGGTGTCGTCCACTTCGGGCGAGCCGAGCAGGTGAAACGTCATTTCTGCGCACCCGGCGCGATACACGTTGAAAACCGGCGAGCCTGGAAAACGCGCGTTCTTCTCGAATAAACGCAGGGGCTGTCGATCTTGCCTAAACGCGGCGAGGAACCGCGCATTCTGTTTTCGGGCGAAGCGAATCACGCGCAGTTTCGTGATCATGATCGACCAACTGAAAATCGATGCCACGGCCAGAAGAGTGAGAACGACTTTGCCTGCGATCGTCGCGTGATCGAACGCAAACAGGAGACCGCCGCCAGCCGCTACGATTTCCAGCATTCCCGCGTCACCAGCATAAGTAATAAATGACGAATGCCGAATGTTCAATGACGAAGAAATGACGAAACCCCGAATTAGCAACCCAGCGCGTTCAGCACTTCGTCATTTCTCATTCGACATTCGTTCGTCATTCGTCATTCATGCCTCGTCATTCCGGGGAACGTCGGTCGCTTCTTCGCCACGACAATAAACGCGACACCAATCGCAATCAGGAAGAACGAAAAGAATTGTCCCCGCGTGAAAGGGCCAATCAACTCCGCGTCGGGTTCGCGGAAATTTTCGATGATGATGCGGAAAATTGCGTAGCAAATGAAAAACAGTCCCGTCAAAACTCCGTTTGGCTGCCGCGCGCGCGTTCGCACGAACCACAGAGTCGCGAACAAAACAATCCCTTCGAAAAACGCCTCGTAAATCTGCGACGGGTGGCGCGGCGACAAAATCGACCGCAACGTGTCTGCCACTTGTGGCTGGCCGCGAACTGCGCCGATGATTGCTTCAGGTGTGGTAAGCGACGAATCGATGCGCGCGCACGCCGCCACTGCGCGCTCGGCTTCCTGCGGATGATCGAGCAGTTCCTTTGGGAATTGCATCGCCCACGGAACATTTGAGATGCGCCCATACAATTCGCCGTTGATAAAATTAGCGCACCGCCCAAAAAACAATCCAATCGGCGCGGTCACGACCAGATTGTCGCCCAGGTTCGTCCACGAGATTTTGTGCCGATGCGCGTAATAAAACGTGAAAGCCAACAGGCCGAACATCCCGCCGTGGCTGGACATTCCGCCTTCCCAGACGCGCAAGATCGACAGCGGCTGGCGCAGCATTTCAGGCTTGTAAAAGAAAACGTAACCCAGCCGACCACCAATGATCACGCCAAAGAGCGCGCAGCCGGTGATAAAGTCGCCCACTCGTTGCGGCGGCAGATCGGCGTACCCATGTTCGGCCAGCCAAAGAAAAACGAGGTAGCTAGAGACGAACGCGAGCACATAAGCCAGGCCATACCATCGTGGCCCGACATTGTCGTAAATCCGAAAAATGATCGGATCCAGATTGTGCAGATAGTACGCGAGCATTGCGTCGCGATTGTGCGCGACGTTCTCAACTTGCGCAATCAAACTGTAGCCGATTTGCTGCGCGAAGAGCGCGCGTCGCCCACAGCGCGACAGCTACAGAACACGCGATGTGTTCAGAATTTTTCGCAAGAACGGCGCGGTGCGGCTCACGCGATTTTTCGCGACCTGTTCGGGCGTGCCGGTCGCCACAACTTGGCCGCCAGAGTCACCCGCCTCCGGGCCAAGATCGACGATGTAATCCGCTTCGGCGATCACGCTGAGATTGTGTTCGATCACGATCACGGTGTTTCCTTCATCTACGAGCCGATGCAGCACGTTAAGTAGCAATTCAATGTCGGCCATGTGCAGCCCGATGGTGGGTTCCTCCAGCAAATACAATGTCGATCCCGGCTTACGCATTTTTCTTATCCGCTCGTTCACCGCGCGGCCGACGCCGCGTTTCAATTGCGTCACCAGCTTGAGCCGCTGCGCTTCGCCGCCGCTCAACGTCGGACTCGGTTGCCCCAGTTTGAGATAGCCAAGTCCAGTATCGACCAGCAGGGAAAGAGGCCGCGCGATTTTCGGATGCGCCGAGAAAAATTGTGCTGCTTCTTCAATCGTCATCTCCATGACTTCGCCGATGGATTTTTCATTGTAGAGAACTTCGAGTGTTTGCGAGTTGTAACGCCGGCCGCGGCAATCTTCACAGGGCACGTAACTGCTGGGCAGAAAATTCATCTCCAGCTTGATCACGCCCTGACCTTTGCAAGTCTCGCAGCGGCCGCCCTCGGCGTTGAATGAAAATCGGCTCGCCGAATAGCCGCGCACGCGCGAAACCGGAAGTTGCGCGTAGAGATTTCGAATTTCGTCAAACACTTTCACGTAGGTGCCCGGCGTCGAACGCGACGTTTTGCCGATGGGCGATTGATCGACTTCGTAAACGGCTTCGATCTCTTGCGCGCCGCTAACAAGTTTGAATAGATCGCCATTTCCGGCGCGTTTCCTTTCTTGCAGCTGCTCGCGCACCGCAGCCCAAATTACATCGTGCACCAGCGTAGATTTTCCCGAGCCAGAAATTCCCGTGATCACCGAAAGCCGGCCGACCGGGAAACGAACGTCGATATTCTTCAGGTTGTTCGCGCGCGCACGGCGAATTTCGATCCAGTCTTCCACGCCGCGTAGTGCGCGGCGCGATCCGCGGATCGGATGGCGGACCGGCGCTTTAAGGCAGCGCGCGGTCTCGGAATTTGGATTTCGCTCGATGTCGCCCAGCGTTCCGGTCGCCACAACTTGGCCGCCGTGAAGTCCCGCACGAGGCCCAAGATCGACGATGTGATCCGCGCGCCGCATTGTTTCTTCGTCGTGCTCCACAATAATCAGTGAATTGCCCTTGTTGCGGAGAGCAGTGAGCGTTTCGAGCAGACGCACATTGTCGCGTGGATGCAAGCCGATGGTCGGTTCGTCCAACACGTAAAGCACCCCGCGCAAGTTCGACCCAAGTTGCGCGGCCAACCGAATTCGCTGCGATTCGCCGCCGCTTAATGTTTTTGCCGAACGCCCGAGCGCGAGATAACCGAGTCCAACCTCTTCCATGAAGCGCAGTCGCTGTTGGATCTCGGGCAAAAGACCGGCTGCGATGGTTTGATGCGTGCCCTTGAATTTCAACCGATCGATCCTGCGTGCTGCTTCGCCGGCGGAGAGGTTCGTGAATTGATCGATGGTATAGCCTTGCACGCGTACGTGACGCGCGACGGCATTCAAACGCGAACCGTGACAACTCGGGCATTCGCGCGCGTCGCCTTCCTCGATCCACTCCGATTCACGTTCTGCGGCAAGCTCATTTTCCAAAACCGATTCGCCGTCACGGTCCGCGACCGTTTGGAAATCTTGATCCCAGATTTCGCCGAACCCGCCGCATTCCTCGCACGCGCCATGTGGCGAATTAAATGAAAACAAACGCGGATCGAGCTCCTCAAATGCGCGACCACAGTTCGGGCAGCTCATCTCGGTGCTCATGACTGTCAGCCGATTTCTTGAATCGAGCAGACGTGCTGTGCCGCGCCCGATCTCCAGCGCCCGCCGGGCAATCTCCCGCACGCCCGCGATTCGCTTCCGATCGATTACGCCGACAACGATGTCGATGGTGTGCTCCTTGAAACGCTCAAGTTTTTGGAAGTTCCGGATTGGGACAAGCTGACCGTCGACATAAAGCGTCTCGAATCCCTGGCGTTCTGCCCAGCGCGCCACATCGGTATGAAAACCCTTGCGCGCTTTCACCAATGGCGCGAGGACCTTCAGTCCCGAAAGCTTTCGGGACTTCGCAGCAGCTTCGATCTGTCTGATAATCGCGGCGACGCTCTGTTTTTCCACCGGTAAATCACAGTCTGGACAAAATTGCCTTCCAGTTTTTGCGAACAAAAGCCGAAGGAAATGGTACACCTCCGTCACCGTCGCGACGGTCGATTTACCTCCACCGCGCGTGACGCGTTGCTCGATCGCGACGCTTGGCGGCAATCCGCTAACCAGATCGACGTCGGGCTTCTCAAGTTGCTCGACGAATTGCCGAGCATACGGCGACATACTGTCGAGAAACCGGCGCTGCCCTTCCGCGAACAAGATATCAAACGCGAGCGTGGATTTGCCGGAGCCGCTCAAACCGGTGATCACCACCAGTTTTTCCCGCGGAATTTTGACGTTGATGTTCTTGAGGTTGTGCTCGCGCGCACCGTGGACGCGAATGGCGCCGTTGTGGCTATGAAATCGAAACCGCGGAGGCTGTTCAGCGGCGCGCGCCAATTCATCGCGGTCATCCCGAGCGAAGTCGAGGGATCCCGCTGAACTGCCCTCTCGGTTCCGCCACGGGATCTCTCGACTCCGTTGCACTCCGCTCGAGATGACAGCAGAGAGAAATTTCCCAGTCTGCGACTTCTCGGCCTTCGCGACCTGCTCGGGAGTTCCCACAGCGACCACTTCGCCACCCGCATCGCCAGCTTCCGGGCCGAGATCAATGATCCAATCGGCGCACTTTATCACTTCCAGATTATGCTCGATCACCGCGATCGAATGTCCGCGATCGACCAGGCGCTGAAACAATCGCAGTAGCATCGCCACGTCATCGAAATGCAGGCCGGTCGTCGGCTCGTCGAAAATAAAGAGATTGCCGATTGTCGATTGCCAACTGCCAATCGCATCTGCAGTTGGGCGCTGAGCGTTGGACGTGGAGCGTTGGGCGTTTTCTGTTTCTCGTAAGTGCCCAACCAATTTCAGTCGCTGCGATTCGCCGCCGGAAAGCGTGTTCAGCGGTTGACCCAGCCGCAAATAACCAAGTCCTACTTCCTCGAGCACTTTCAGCCCACGGGAAATTTGTGCACTGCGCTCATCATCGATCTGGGAAAAGAAGTGAATCGCTTCGCTAAGCGTGAGTTCGAGAATGTCGTGAATCGACTTTCCTTGCAGTTGAACTTTCAGAACGTGCAGCTGAAATCGTTTGCCCTCGCATTCCGCGCACCGCACGAAGAGATCGCTTAAAAACTGCATCTCGATCTTTTCGTAGCCTGTACCTGAACAACGCTCGCAACGACCGTTGCCAGAATTAAACGAAAACGCGCCCGCGGTAAGTCCCTGCACCATCGCCTCTGGTTGGGCGGCGAACAATTCCCGGACGCGATCGAACAAACCGAGATAAAGAATTGGAGTAGAACGGGGCGTGCGCGCCAGCGGTGATTGATCGACCATCATCACGTCATTGATGCGATGCGCGCCGGTGATGGTTTTGCACGCGCCAACTTCGTCGCCGTTCCTTTGACCCTTAGCCAAGAGCAGATTCCGATAGAGCACATCGTGAATCAGTGTCGATTTGCCGGAACCGGAAACGCCCGTCACGCACGTAAACACGCCAAGTGGCAGATCCACGTCGATGTTTTTCAGGTTGTGCTCCCGCGCGCCGGTAATCTTGATCGACGATTTCGATTTGCGGCGCGATTTCGGTATCGGAATGGATTTGTGTTGCGTCAGGTAATCGCGAGTTAATGACTGGGGAGCGCACGCATCATCGCGTACGAGAAAATCCTCCAAGTCCCCGTTCCAGACTAATTTCCCGCCGTGCTCGCCGCGGCCCGGGCCGAGATCGATCAAATTATCGGCCGCGCGAATGATTTGTTCCTCGTGTTCGACCACCAGCAGCGTGTTTCCTTTGTCGCGCAAACTGTGCATCACTTGGACGAGTTGACCGACGTCGCGCGGGTGCAATCCGATGCTCGGCTCGTCCATGACAAAGAGCGTGTTCACGAGCGATGCGCCAAGGCATGTGGTCAAATTCACGCGCTGGACTTCGCCGCCGCTTAACGTGCGCGTCGATCGACCGAGTGTGAGATAAGCGACACCCACCTCGCAGAGATAGTTCAGGCGCGCGCAAATTTCGTCACGCAACATCTGGGCCGTTTTATCGTCTGCACAGGTGTGGAGGTTGCGAAGGAAATCGTGCGCCTCGGAGATGGAAAGCGCTTGGAATTCAGGGAGCGTTAGCTGTAGCGGCGATTTCTGATCGCCGTCTCGACGGTCGGAGACCGCCGCTACAATCTTATAATTGAGCGTCTCTGGCTGATAGCGACCGCCATCGCACTTGGGGCACCTTACATAAGCCCGATAGCGGCTGAGCAGGACGCGCATATGCATCTTGTAAGTCTTGCTCTCAAGCCAGCGAAAGAAGCCGCGGACGCCGTACCACCGATCGTTTTCATAATCTTCGTCGGTGTATTCGCCGGAACGTCGCTCACCCTCGATGACGAAGTCCTGATCGGCCTTCGGCAACTCTTCGAATGGAATATTGATATCGATCTCTTCGCGCGCGCATGCTCGAAGCAAATCCTTTTGCGATTCGCCAAACTCTGCGCCCCGAAAAACGCGCACCGTACCTTGTTTTATGCTCAGACCTCGATCGGGGATCGCCTTGTTCAAATCGATGGCGATGGTTCGCCCGAAGCCGCGGCACTCCGGGCATGCGCCGAGCGGGTTATTAAAACTGAAAAGACCTGGCGTTGGTGCGCGAATGTCGAGATCGCACCACGCGCAGTGCCAGCCAGTGCTGAAAGGAAGAGAGTGATCGGTGATCGGTGAACCGTGATTAGTTGAGCGTTGGACGCCTGCTCGCGATCTATTGGAGTGGGACGTTGGGCGTTGAGCGTTCTCCGAAAGGAGAATGACATTCACCTTGCCCTTTCCAAAACGCAGCGCGGTTTCGATTGCTTCGACTAATCGCGAGCGATTTTCTTCGGTGATCGCGATGCGGTCCTGGATCACCTGCACGCGGGCACCGAGCCGTTTGATTTTGGAATCGGTGTCCACACGCACGATTTCATCCTCAAGCCAAACGCGCAGGTAGCCCTGCTGTTGAAGAAAATCGAAAAATGCCCGAGGGGCGGTCTTCGCGGGGACCGCGACCCAAAACGTGATGAGGATATTCTTTCCGGCGCAATCGCGCAGAATCTCCCCGGTGATCGACTGCGCAGTTTCCGGGCGAATTTCGCGGTTGCAACTTGGACAGAACGCGCGAGCGACGCGCGGCCAGAGCAACTTCAGGTAGTCGTTTATCTCCGTCATCGTACCCACTGTTGAGCGCGATGTTTTGACCGGATTTGATTGTTCGATCGCGATCGCCGGCGGAATTCCGCGAATGTCGTCCACGCGCGGTTTGTCCATGCGGTCGAGGAACTGCCGCATGTACGGACTAAACGTTTCGACGTAACGTCGCTGGCCTTCGGCGTAAATTGTCTCAAAGGCCAAACTCGATTTGCCGCTGCCGCTCGGGCCGGTGACAACCGTCAGTTTTCCAAGCGGAAGATCGACATCGACGCCTTTGAGATTGTTCTGGCGCGCCCCGCGAATTTCGATGCAGTCCGTGCGCGACGCCGCCGTATCACTTTCTTTGTTCCCGATCTTCGAACCCACTGGAAATATTCGCTGCCAGTCAAGCGATTCGCAAATTTCTGTAGCCGCTTGGCTGCCTGCCGTGCCGGAGGCCGCACGAAGGCGGGTACGAAGCGACGCACGATGGTCTCTTAATCTCGCCCGCGCCGCGTCGCCGGCAGGGCGACGGCTACAGGTTAAACCGCGCAGCCAATTGCTTGTGCTGCTCGAGAAGCTGTTCAGGCACGACGCCGCCCAACGAATCGAAGAACTTTTTGTGCTCGGCCAATTCTTTTTGCCACTCCTCGTGATCGATGCCGAGAATTTCGGCGACGCAATTGTGATCGATATTGAGTTCGGCGAGATCGAGATGGTGGGGACTCGGCAGCCAACCGATCGGCGATTTGAGCGCGCCGCCAATTCCTTCGCAGCGATCGATGACCCATTTAAGCACACGCATGTTTTCACCGAAACCCGGCCAGAGAAATTGACCTTTCACGCCTTTGCGAAACCAGTTCACGTTAAAAATGAGCGGCGGATTGGTCAGGAGTTTTCCGATGCCCAGCCAGTGCTGGAAATAATCGCCGATGTTGTATCCGCAAAATGGCAACATTGCCATCGGATCGCGGCGCACTCGGCCGACAGCTCCGGTCGCGGCGGCGGTTGTTTCCGAAGCCATGGTCGCGCCCAAATAAACTCCATGATTCCAATCGAACGCCTGATAGATCAGAGGCACTGTGTCACTGCGGCGTCCGCCGAAAATAATGGCGCTGATCGGCACGCCTTCACCTTTCGCAACATTGGCATCTAGCGCGGGGTTGTTGCGCATCGGCGTCGTAAACCGGCTATTCGGATGTGCAGCTTTTTCTTTTGACGCCGCTGTCCAATCGTATCCGAGCCAATCGATGGCGTGCGTCGGTCCCGACCCGTCCGGATCTTTGCCCTCCCACCATACGTCACCGTCATCCGTAAGCGCCACGTTTGTGTAAATTGTGTCGTGCGCGATCGATTTCATCGCGTTCGGATTTGATTTGTAGCTCGTCCCGGGCACCACGCCGAAATAACCGTTTTCGGGATTGATCGCGTACAGCCGGCCGTCGCGAATTTGCATCCAGCAGATGTCGTCCCCGACCGTCGTTACTTTCCAGCCGTTGAAATGCGCGGGGGGAATGAGCATGGCGAAATTGGTTTTGCCGCATGCGCTGGGGAAGGCAGCAGCCACATAATGTTTGCGGCCATCGGGCGATTCCACCCCGAGGATCAGCATGTGCTCCGCCATCCAGCCTTGTGTGCGCGCCAGATACGAACCGATGCGCAAGGCGAGGCATTTTTTGCTCAGCAAAACGTTGCCACCATAACCTGATCCGACAGAAATGATCGTATTGTCCTGCGGAAAATGACAAATGAACCGGCGCTCAGGATTGACATCCAGCAGCGAATGCACGCCCCGGTTCCATTCCGCGTTCGGATCGTTCCCAAGCCGCTTCAGCGCAACCTCGCCCATACGGGTCATAATCCGCATGTTGAGCACGACGTATTTTGAATCGGTAATTTCAAAGCCGACCTTGGTCAGCGGCGAATCCGGCGGGCCCATCATATAGGGAATTACAAACAGCGTCCGCCCGCGCATCGCGCCTTTCAAAAGGCCGCGAAGTTTTCCGTAAGTTTCTCCTGGCTCGGACCAATTATTAGTTGGACCAGCTTCTTCTTTCGTCGGCGTGCAGACGAACGTGCATTGCTCGACTCGCGCCACGTCATTTGGGTTGGAGCGATGCAAATACGAGTGGGGAACTTTTTTCTGGTTCAGTTTGATCAGCACATTTTGATTAATCGATTCAGCGATGAGGAAGTCGTTTTCCTGCTCTGAACCGTTGCACCAGAAAATATTTTCCGGTTCTGTAAGACTGGCGATTTCGTGAACCCA
>Ga0182035_10000775_pt1 | contig 15380 bp, 17 predicted proteins | sample flu12Cox44000170_FD_125969 | JGI IMG/M metagenome (GOLD analysis project Ga0182035, IMG submission 125969) | Lab enrichment of tropical soil microbial communities from Luquillo Experimental Forest, Puerto Rico - flux4day.12C.oxic.44.000.170 | ecosystem: Environmental > Terrestrial > Soil >...
ACCTCCTGCAGACAGCACGACTGGCGGGGATGATCAACGTCGTCGCTGCCGATGCGATGATGTCCGTGATGCATGCCAAGTACCACTACTTGTTTTGGCGGCCGGTCACTGCCATCAACGGATCGCTTGACCCGAGCACAGTCACGCACGACGGCTTCGGTCCTGTGCCGGGTTATGAAGATGGTAACCCAGCGACCGTAGAGCAGGCGGGCTGGCGGCCGCTCCTAACCACGCCTAACCACCCGGAATACCCCTCCGCGCACTGCACGATTACGTCGGCGATGGCCGAGGTATTCAGCACCTTCCTCGGCACCAACCAGATCGATCTCGATATTCACGGGTTCGACCCCGCTGGACCTCCCGGAAACATGAATGCGGTGCGGCACTTCGACATGCCTAATGACCTTCGCGACGAGGTCATCCAAGCGCGAATCTTGGCCGGACTGCACTACCACTTCTCGTGCGTCGCCGGCGTCGTCCTCGGCCGCAACGTCGCGAACTTTGACCTCATGCACGCCTTCCAACCTATCCCGTGACCAGTACCGAAAGGAAGAAAACAAAGATGAATCCTCTGACTCTGTTCAAAAAATTAACAATTCTGCCACTTCCCATTGCCATGGCGCTTCTCGCGATCGCTGGCGCGCCGGTCCTCGCAACGCCCGCGGTGAAATTTGGAGCGTGGTCTGAGCCAATCAATGTTGGACCGCCGATTAATACGGAATACAACGACACGTATCCGATTCTGACAGCCGATGGGCTAACTATTTACTTCACGTCGGATCGCCCTGGCGGACTTGGTGGAGACGATATCTGGGTTTCTCGGCGCGAGACCACTGACTCACCCTGGGGAGAGCCGGAAAATGTTACCGTCTTGAATAGCACATCTAACGACTCGCTACCGACGCTTAGTACGTCTGGAAACATCATGTACTTCCACAGTGATCGTCCGGGAGGCTGTGGCGCAGGAGATTTGTGGCTGTCGCGAGCAAAACCCGCCGGCGATGGATGGACAGCTCCGGTAAATATGGGCTGCGTTGTGAATACAGCTGCAACCGAGATTGCTCCGGCCTTCTATGCCAATGACGACCTCGGAGTGTCGACCATCTACTTCGGTAGCAACCGACCCGGGAGCGCTGATTTCGACATATACCAGACGACCACGACGGATGAGGACTTGGAGAGCGCTGTGTGGAGTCCCGGGGTGCTCGTTCCGGAACTCAGCAGTCCCGGACGCGATACGCGCACGTTTGTCAGACGGGATGGATGCGAGATCTTCATTACGTCGAATCGGACTGGCGGCGTGGGGGCCCTCGATATCTGGGTTGCCACGCGCAAGGATCCTTCAGATGTCTGGTCCACGCCAATCAATCCCGGCCCGCCTCTCAACAGTGCCGCAGATGATGGATCGCCTGCTCTGTCCAGGGACGGTACAACACTCTACTTCTTCTCGACCCGTCCAGGTGGCTTCGGCCGCAGAGACATCTGGTTTACGGTACGACAGAGACAGTAACCGCCCACCACTGACGCGCCCATTCGGGAATCCTTTTAAACCCCGAACATTGTTCTATCGGACCAGTGGCCATCATTCGTCGTTCTCCTCCGCGACATTTTCGGTTTCCGGGAGAAGATACCGAAACTCTGCGGCTTTCCCGCCCTTCGGGCTCGCCCTTCCTTTGTTAACAATCTTGATCATGCGAAGCCGATCAAAAGCGAAAGTGATGTCGTGCGCTCGTTGCTGGCTTAAGCCGTTGTGAGCTCTCGCGGCATCGCGATAGCTTAAGAAATATGTTTTGTTCTTGCGCGTAGAGCGCCGGGACAGTTCGCAGTGAAGGGCAAGCAGTCTGCGCCAACTCTCGGCCGCGTCCGGTAGACCAGGGATAAGCGGTAACTCGGAGAGTGTGAGCTTCGAAACGGCTTCAAGCGCCTTGTTTAAGGACGTCACCTTCGCCTGTCGGTACACGGACCTTTGCAAGCTGAGCAAAAGACTTCGCTAGGTAATCGTCGCGTGTCTTTGTGGGATCGAGAAACGGGTGAGAAAGCCGATACCATTCTTCGAACACTGTCATCAGCTCGTCGATCGTGAACTCCCGGCCGATGGCTTTCTCCAAAGCTTTCACATCGCGCACTAGCTGCCAAAGCCTTTTCCTTGCAGTGTTGCGTTCAGTGCAAGCGTTCCGCTCAGCTAAGCGTTTAAGCACCACCATAGCTCCAGCCTCTATCTCAAGTCCTTGTCCTTCGGACACAGGAGACACACGAAACTCACGAGACTCAGGACACTCATGCGACCCAAGAGACTTAGGCGACTTACGAGACTCAAGACATTCACGACCTTCATGACATTCATGAGACTCAGCAGAGGTGTGGCCGTTCGGCGAGACGAAGCTATCAGGCCCCGCGCTCATTTGGCAGGCTCCTTTATGTCCAACTTTACGGTGCCCGAATGGGGGCTTCCGCTCCTACTATAGCCGGTCATAACATCTGGCTTTGTAAGTGTCTCATCGCCAATGGGCGAAAATGCAGTTTTGTCGCCTTGTAAACGCCTTTTTTGCTTATGCCGCAGGTTTGTGGCGCGCCTTCTCGACCTAGCGCAGTTAGGGCAATATCGTTGGATGCCCCTAACTTCGACTCTGTGACAGTCGCGGCAGAGCTTCTTTGCCGTGATGGCGGCTTGCTGGTACTTGCGCGGAATGGTGCCAGGTAATAGCGGCTTGTAAAAAAACCCGCATCGGCATTCCCATTGCTTGCCCGCGTCCCGCATCGACCTCCCGCATAGCAAACATTTAAAGATGCCGCCAGCGCTTCTTATAGGGGCAATGCCGATTGAGCCTCTTGCCAGAGCCTTTTCCGAATCGTCGTAGGTCATAAATCAAAGGTGCTCCGTATTGCTCTGTTTGCGGATGAAAGTCGCGATTGCGTCATAGGGCACCAACGTCACGCCGCGCTGTTTGCCGCGTTGTCGAATCCGAACGAGCCTCCAATAGCCCTGCTTCTCGCCTTCGTAATAGTAACTTCGCCCAAGGCCAAAGTGAGGATCGCCGCCTGCCTTCGGGAGCCTGAAAAACTCTGGCCGTTGCGAAGGACTATCCGCGCCTTCACTTCGCGGGGCAGTTGATGTAATCGGATGCCCTCCGGTTGTAACTACCTCTCTCATACGTTGCTAACAATATGCAGCCCGAAGTCGGCGCTTGCCGAGGAGAAACAGCCGTTGTGTTACATGTGTAATGCGAAACCGACGAGGCTTGTCAAGGCGTGAAACGAAAAAGGACCAACTGCGACGAATTCTCGCGAGATAGTAACAATTAGTAACGATTTTACAAACGGGCCGTGTAACGCTTTTTCGTCAAAGAATTTTGCTCGTTTCGCTAGTAAAGCGGGTTTCTAGGCGTCCGTAGCCCTGAACTCCCGCAGCCACCGTTGGCCTTCGTCAGTTTGCAGCCACTCCCTTACGCGAGAACCAAGCCTATGCTCCCGTTCAGCCCAACGTTCCTCGCGCGTGAGCCGCAGGTAAGACCAAGGCAGACCGTGGCGTGTTATTTCGTAGCCATCAGACCACCATTCGGCCTCTTGGCAGCGAGGGCAACGTCCGATATGGCGAGTGATATGAAACCACAGATAAGGCTCCTTGAAAGAGTTGCCGCAAAGCTCACAGCTCTTGCTGGCGGCTTGTCGGTATGCGCGGCGCCACCACGCGTATTTCTCATTCGCGCAGAGCTTCATCCAGTATTTCAGGTAAACCTCCCTCCCATGATGCCACTCCCGATGTTTTCTCGTCCGCTCACGCTGTTGCTGGCGCACTCGCGACGACTTTTCCGTTAGCAAGGCTTTCTGTCGGCGCTCAAGCTCCGATACCATCGCGTAGTCGAACGTCAGCAATTCCTTTGCGTTAGGATGCTCGATTCTTGCAAGCCATTGCAGTAGCGGCCTCGATTGATTCCGTAATGGCAGATGGGCATAATCGTCAGCGAGCAATTCAAGCGCCCGCGCATAACAGATCACTCTTGGCGAAGCGGGAGAATCGCCGCACGCAAGTTCGAGCTTGCGATTGGACGACCCTATCTTGAGCGCGCCTTCATGTTGCAGCCAGTCTATCGTCTTGGCATTCCTTAAATCCGTGCTCAGCCGCTCAATGTCAGCCAGCAACTTTTTCGCGTCGTCGCTGTTGCAATAACGCTGCAATTTGTTCAGTGCGGATTCACCAGCTTCTTTCAATCGGCTGTGGGCGTGTTGCACGAGATTATCAACACGGAGCACGAGCCGAAGTTTAGTCATTCGTCTGTTAAGCCGTTCGAACTTCTTCCATGATCGGGAGGACCCGTTCTTGCGCGCCGGTCCGACGAGAGCCAGGACGCCGCTTTCAATTGATTGCAGTAACTCGGTGGATGGCCAAACCGTATTTGTGGGTTTGCAGCATTGCGCCAGCGCCTCAACATCGGCAGTTAGCTGCTCCTTTATGACGCCACGATTCATCGAGGTCCCCGCTTCGTCGAGCCAGGACTTTGTCACATCCGGCAACCGCTGCATAGCCGCGCGCAGCGAAAAAAGATCATTTGATGCCGAGCGCCGGAAGCTTCTCGACCGCTGCCCGCAACGGGGCCAGCTCGTGGTGTGTATAGACCGCGTTCATTTCGGCGCTGGCGTGCCCGGTGAGCTTCTGCCGGATTTCTGATGACACACCAGCATTCGCCATTGCCGAGACGAAACCGTGCCTGAGACTGTGGAAGCTTAGGCTCGACTGTGAACGTCCTTCGCCGTTCGCCTCGCGCAGCAATCGACCCTTAATCTCTGCGCGCTCCATGATGCGTTTGAATGCCATAGACAACCCGCTTTTGCCGCCGCCAGATTTACCGGCCAGCATCGGAAACACCGGCGCTTTGCCGATGCCACGAGTTTGTTTCTCAAGCCATGACGCGAATTGCGGATGAATGGGAATTGTCACGGTCTTACGTGTTTTCCGCGTCGTTACTTTGATGATTCCCTTGTCTAAATCGACGACGCTCCATTGCAAATCGGCGATGTCACGCAATCGCAATCCGGTGTAATACCCGCAAAGAATTGCGCCCTTCCAATCTTCGGTCGGTGCGGCTTTGACCAATTCCGCGACCTGCTCCCGTGTGAATGCATCTTTTTCGACGTTGTACGCTTCATCCTTTACGGGACGCACACAGGTTTTTGTGCATGGGTTGATCTCGATATAGCCGGTATCGTGAGCCGCTTTGAACGGCATCCGCAGGATTTTTACCGCGTGATTTACTGTTGGCGCTGCAAGTCCTTTGCGCTTCAATGCGTCGCGCCAGGAGCGAATGTCGGCTGGTGTGATCTCGCGCAACAGGCGATCAGCCTTTGCGCCGATGTGCGCGAGGAACTCATCCACGATCTGCTCGTATTTGAGAAACGCACGCTGTTCCGTTTCATTCTTTTTGCTCTCTACCCATTCGGTCAGATACCCGCGAGCACTCTTGAAGTGCAGCGGTTCGCCCACAGTGCGCTCGTACATCTGAGCGATAACTTTGCGGCATTGGCTCTCTGTCAGTCGTCCCTTGCCTGCGAGTTTTTCGAGTTGTTCCCATTCATCGGCCAATTTCTGCGCCAATTTCCGGTCAGTTGTTTTTGTGCTTCGTTTGAGCCGCCGGACCTTTCCATTGCTTGCGACTGCATTGAAACAGGCGATCCAGAAGGGACTCTTCGGCGGATGATGCGTGTCTTTAGTGATTGATGCCATAGCTGGTCAGAACTTCTAGTCAGAACATCTGACAATGTCCAGCGATGTTTGCTCACGTCTATTTACTAGGTAAAAAAGAGATGAGCGGGCAACGGGAATCGAACCCGCATGGCCAGCTTGGAAGGCTGGAACTTTACCATTAAGCTATGCCCGCGCGAGTAAGCAGTGAAGTCCGAAAGCTTTCGCGAGTGAACAGTGGTTGGTGAAACGTGAACCGTCAACGCTAGAGCAGTCAGGAATTGAGAGCCCGCAAATTACGCGACTGCACGCGAAAGAATTAGCAAAGAAGGCTTTCATTTTACTTTGATTCGCGTCAATTCGCGCGTTTCGCGGGCTTAAGCTTCTTTTTATTTCTCAAACGCGGCAGCGACCAGCGCGGCGTTGTGACCGCCGAAACCGAAAGAGTTGTTCAGAACGACGCGCACTTTCTTTTCACGAGCGACGTTGGGCGTGTAATCAAGGTCGCATTCTTCGCCCGGATTTTCCAGATTGATCGTCGGCGGAATGACGCCGTCGCGGATAGCCAACGCGCATGCCGCCATTTCCACTGCGCCGGCGCCACCTAACAAGTGGCCAGTCATCGATTTCGTTGAACTGATGGGCACTTTGTACGCGTGCTCGCCGAACACGTGTTTGATCGCGCGAGTCTCGGAAACATCGCCGATGTCCGTGGAAGTAGCGTGCGCATTGATATAATCGACTTGGTCGGGAGAGATACAGGCGTGCTCCAGCGCCAGTTGCATGGCGCGTGCTGCGCCTTCAGCATCCGGCGGGGGCGCAGTCATGTGATAGGCATCGGAAGAAAGGCCGTATCCTGTGAGTTCACAGTAAATCTTCGCGCCACGCGCCTTGGCGTGTTCCAATTCCTCCACCACCACAACGCCTGCGCCTTCGCTCATCACAAAGCCATCGCGATCGCGATCGAACGGCCGGGAAGCGCGCTCGGGTTCGTCATTCCGGGTACTGAGCGCTTTCATGGCGGAAAATCCGGCCACGCCAATCTCTACGATGGACGCCTCTGAGCCGCCTGCGAGGAAAATGTCGGCATCGCCAAATTTGATGAGTCGCCAGGATTCACCGATGGCGTTGTTGGATGTGGCGCACGCGGTGACGATACACAAATTGGGGCCGCGCAGGTCGAATTCCATCGAGATGACGCCGCTTGCCATGTTGCTGATCAACATTGGGATGGTGAACGGTGAATTTCGCCCGGGTCCCCTTGTTAACAAGATATGCAACTGGTCCTGCAAAGTTTTTAAGCCGCCGATTCCCGTGCTGACTATCACGCCGAAGCGGTCTCGCCGCTTCAGGTTTGCTACATCAATCCCGCTGTCTTGTAGCGCCATTTTGGCTGCCGCCATTGCAAGCTGCGTGAATCGATCAGTTCGGCGGACGTCCTTCGGATTTTTGAAGAATGGTTTCGGATCGAAACCGCAGACTTGTCCGCCGATTTTGCAATCGTATCCGGTGGTATCGAACGCATCGATTGCACGAATTCCGCTGACCCCATTCTTGAGGTTGGACCAAAACGTCTCGACGTCGCTGCCAATGGGCGTGACGGCACCGAGACCAGTGATTACAACTCTGCGATCGTTGTTCATTTAGCTATTTAGTGATTCAGCGATTCAAGCGTGGAACGGTTCAATGATGTAGCGCAAGGTCAATCGCTAAATCACTGGATCAGTGAATCGCTAAATAAATTACCTGGTTCCCATTCCGACGCTTTGAACGGTTTGGAAGAGCTTTCCTTCGGTCTTGATCGATGGCGCGATGATAATCTCCGTTTGCTGAAACTCGAAAATGTTGCGAGCGCCGACGTTGCCCATGCACGTTGTGATCGCCCCGACCAGATTTTGGCTGCCGTCGTCAACCTCTGCAGGGCCAAACAGAATTTGTTTGAGCGAGCCAGTAGCACCGACCTTGATGCGGGTGCCTCGCGGAAGATTTGCGTGTGGCGTCGCCATGCCCCAATGATAGCCGCGCCCAGGCGCTTCCTGCGCTTTAGCGAAGGCGCTGCCCACCATGACGGCGTCCGCGCCGCACGCCAACGCCTTGCACACGTCGCCGCCTCTGCTCATCCCGCCATCGGTGATGATCGGCACGTAGCGTGATGTTTTCTTGAAATAAGCGTCGCGCGCGGCGGCGCAATCGACCGTTGCGGTGACTTGGGGGACACCGAGCCCGAGCACGCCACGTGAAGTGCAAGCCGCTCCCGGGCCAACACCAACTAAAACCGCAGCCGGCCCACACTCCATGATCTCGAAAGTCACGTCGTAACCGACGGTGTTTCCAACAATGACCGGAATGCGCATGTCGCGGCAAAATTTTTCAAGATCGAGCGATTTGTACTCCGATGAAATATGCCGCACGGTGGAAACGGTGCTTTGGACCACGAAAACATCCGCGCCCGCTTCTTGCGCGATCCTGCCAAATTCCGCGGCGCGCTGAGGAATGGAACTGACTGCAGCCAACACACCGCCATCTTTGATCTGGCGCACACGCGCCGCGATCAGGTCCTCCTGAATCGGTTCCTGGTAGATCCGTTGCAGCAGCGCAGTGATATCGGATTTATTTGCATCGACGATTTTTTGCAGCACTTCCTGCGGGTTTTTGTAGCGCGTTTGCACTCCTTCGAGATTCAGAACGGCCAGGCCGCCCAACTTGTTCATGGCGATGGCGAAGCGCACATCGACTACTCCATCCATGGCGCTGGCGAGGATTGGAATTTTCAATTCCAACGGTTCTACCTCTTTGCGCGGCAGACGGAACGTGATATCGACTTCATTAGGATTGATCGTCACGCGCCCGGGTACCAGCGCGATTTCGTCGAACCCGTAGGTCACACGCGCCTTGCGATTTCGGCCTATCCACATTCCCATTTTAAATCTGCTCCATTTTGAATCGTTCGTTTAAACTTCCGCAGTGCGGGCAGCGGGGAAGCAGCGCGTCGGTTCGATCTTCGAATGCGAACGCGCAAATCACGCAGCGCAACCGATACGCGAGAGCCCGCTGCTCTCGCCGCCGCCGATTCCATTCTCCAACTATCCAGAAGAGGAAAACCGCCGCAAGAAAAAGCAGCAGATAAATCGTGGCCAGAGTGGCAAGACTAACGCGAATCATGGGGTAATTCTGGCGGCCGGTGTCGATTGCGGGCGGGCGATGTCATTGCCCCATACAATTGTTGCGGTTCCCCAGGTCAGAAATGAGTCCGCTTTGCCAGCGTTTGCAGTGTTTTGAGGAAAACGGCAACGCACAATATACAAGCGGGCTTGCTCGTCCAGCGCGGGATCGCCCGATGAATTAATCGGAAAACAATAGCGAACTTCTCCGAGCTTGCTCACGGCCACGCGGAACTGAATCGTTTCAGGCATTTCTTCGTTGGATCCGACGAAAACCGGCTCTGGCAAAATCGGAGCGCCATAAGCCTGAAGCTCGTTTGAAAACGAAACGGACGTTTTGACAACGCTCCGCGGGGGAGCGGTTTTCTGCCGGCCAAACTGTACCGCGCCCGGTGGCTGGCAACTCGGGATTCGCAGATCGCGCTCCAGCGGCGGAATATTCTTGAGAGCCGGCTCAATCGCGGAATAGGACGGCACGTGCTCAGCTTTTGGCAGGGCACGCAAGGTTGTTTCCTGTGGACGACGAGTTGTGAAAGCAAGCGCCGGATCCTCCGCTTCGACCCAGCGAAGCAGCGTGCGGCCTTCTTCGGAGGCGGGCGTGATTAACGTGACGCGAGCCGGCGGCGGCAAAAGTGCGACCGTTGGTGGATAAACAATTTGGAAAATGTAAAAACAGAGGGCGTGCGCGACCACAGAGATGGCCACAAAGATTGTGATCGCCAGTTTTTCGCTGCGAGGCGAATCCCAGCTAAAGATCAGCTGTTCGGCTGCGCTCTGCGAGATAATGCGATTCATTGCGGCGGAGTCGCGGCCAGCGCGACGGAAGTGATGCCGTGTTCAAGCGCAGCATTTGCCACTTCGGCAACCGTTTCGTAGGAAGTAGAACGGTCCGCCTTGATGATAATCGATTCGTCCCTGCGCTTGGCTGCATCCAGTAACGGCCCGAGTTGCTCCATGGTGACTCGCTGGTCTTGGAAATAAATAGCCGGAACTGCGCCGCCGGTGATGCTGATGATTTGCCGGCTGGTCTGCGGACCGAGCGTAAAGCGTGAGAAAGGCATCGAAACTGAGATGCCTTGTTGCAGGATGAAATTCGAACTGAGCAACAGGAAGAAAACAAGCAGAAAGGCGACGTCCACCAGCCCGATGAGCAGGACCCAGGCAAAATTATAATTCGTTGTCCGGCTGAGTTTCATGCGCGCGTTAAAGAATGCCGAAATCCGGATGACGAATGACGAAATAATGACGAAGCTCGAATGACGAAAAATGGATGGCCGCGTTCACCTTTTTTCGGGCTTCGTCATTTCGATTTCGTTCTTCGACATTCGTACTTCGACATTCGTTACAGATCCCGGCGCGCTTCAATCTCCCGCGCCATCTCTTCGGGTTGTTGAAAGCTGATGATGCCGCTGATTGGACGGCTTTCAGTTAACATATGCACGATCTCGATCCCTGCGCGTTCCATGTCATGAAGCATCGTACTCACGCGGGAAGAGAGATAGCTATAAGCAACAAAAGTAGGTGTCGCCACGACCAGGCCGGCTGCGGTGGTCAGCAAACTCTTGTACACGCCGCTGGAAAGTTCAGTCACCGTCGCGTAGCCGCCGCTCGAAGCGATCGTGCCGAAGGCATCGATCATTCCTGCGACAGTTCCAAGCAACCCGAGCAACGGCGTCAGAAACGCGATGGTGGCGAGCACGGCAAGAAACCGTTCCAGTTTTGGCACTTCGAGCTGGGCGGCTTCCTGCACGATGTCGCGCAATTCAGTCCGGGGCGCGTCGTGCCGGATAATCGCGGCGTGAATCACGCGCGCCACCGGCCCCGGCGTCCCGGCCGATTCATGCAGCGCCTCCGCAAAATTGCGGCGCCGAATTAAATTCGACAGTCCCTTCAAGAATTCACCGACATGTATCGTGGCGCGGTGCAAATAAAAGAGGCGCTCTGCAAAAACGGCGATCGAGATAATGCTGCAGCCCAGGATCGGCCACATTAACAACCCGCCCTTTTGGATGTAATCGATCACGCCAGTTTTTGTAACGCTCTTTTTCGACTGTGGCAAGACAACAACCGAATGCACGCGCTTCTGCGCGACACTCAAGGCGCCTCCCTATCGCCTGGTTTTCTCGCGCGGCTTTGGCGAGGGAGAGGCGTGAGCGATAGCGGCGCCTTTGCCGCCAACTAATTTCCCCGATGCGTCGAAGACGGAATAACCAGTCTGCTTCCCGGATGAGTCGTAGTTGTATACGATCTTGTGCTGAAGAGTGCCGTCTGGTGCGCTTTGAGTTTCCTCAAGGATGCGGCCTGCATCGTCGTATTTGTAGCGACTCTTGAGCCGAAGGCGGCCGTCAGCTCCGGAGATTTCCGCGCTTGAGAAACGGCCCGCGTCATCCAGTTCATAACGAGTTGTCTCGCGAAGTTTGCCGTCCGCATCGGTGGTCGTCGCCACAGCCTTGTGCTGTGGCGGATCGAAATTGTAAACAGTGCGCGAGCCGTCCGGGTGCATCGACATCGTTACCCGTACAGCGTCACTGCCGGCGCTTTGTGGGGCCTGGGCGAACCCAATTTCGGACGCGCTAACAAGGAAGCAGAAAACGACGATCGTTTGGATGCGGGAAAAACTTATTGCCGTTTTCGGCGGACTAGAGACCGCCGCTCCTCGGTACCGGGAAAATTTGATGATCCGAGGAGCTTACGGTCAAGGCGGGCGGGCGCAAATAAGCCAAAAATTTTTATTGACCGCTTGCCGGTGAGGTGGTTAAAAGTGGGGTCAAGTGGAGCAAAATGGACGATTGTGCCACTTGATAAATGGACGCCGATTCCCCATCCGAACGTTTTTATGCCGGAGAATTCCAGCATTCCATCGATCACAAGAATCGAATCACGATTCCTTCTCGCTGGCGGCGTGATCGTCCCGAGGAATTGATTCTTTTGCCGGAGGCGACGCATCAATTTCTGCTCGTCATGTCGCCAAAGGAGTTTGCGAAAATGAGTTCGGCCGCGGAAACAAACCAGAACGTTTCCGCTCGCGATCGCCGCGTTTTTTTGCGCCAGCTGCATTCGCGCGCTCAGCACGCAGGCGCGGACCGACAAGGGCGCCTGGTTTTGCCGGAAGATCTTTGCCGAACGCTTGGATTGAAAGGTGAAGTTGCTCTCGTAGGCAACCGGGGGCGCTTTGAGATTTGGAATTTGCAACGCTGGAAACGAGCGCACGAGGAGGAAACGCCCACTTACCAGCACGTGGCAGGTGTAATTGGATTGTAAACCGATGGTTCGTCAAAACTTCATCACCATGGAGTGGATTCAACGGGCTCTTTGGCTTGCTGTTGAACGGCCGGCTGCCGAAGAGGAGCCGGAGCCGCAGCCAATCGAGGATTTCGTGTATCACCGTCCAGTGTTGCAGCGGGAGGTGTTGGGCTTGTTAAAGCCGAAGCCGGGTCTTCTGATCGTAGATGGAACGTGCGGCGGCGGCGGCCACACTGAAGCGCTCTTGCAAAGCGGCGCCGATGTCCTGGCGTTGGATCAGGATCCTGATGCGGTTCAACATGTGAGCGAGCGATTAGGGCATTTCGGCCGGCGCCTTATCGTGCGGCAGGCGAATTTCCGGCACGCGGATAGAGTTCTCGACGAGCTTGGCCTTGGCGCCATCGGCGGCGCGCTTCTTGATCTTGGTGTTTCATCCCGCCAACTCGAAAATGCTCAGCGCGGTTTCAGCTTCGTGCGAAACGGTCCGCTCGACATGCGCATGGATCCACGGACCACGTTGACTGCGGCCAAGATTGTAAACGAATACGGCGAAGAAGAATTGACTCGCGTGTTTCGTGAACTCGGTGAGGAACCGGCCGCGCGCAGGATCGCAAGCTTGATCGTGAAGATGCGCAGGACTGCGCCCTTTCGTGAAACGCTGCCCCTGGCGCGGGCAATCGAAAAGTTGGTAGGGCGGCATGGGCGTCATCATCCTGCCACGCAGGTTTTTCAAGCGCTGCGAATGGAAGTGAACGAAGAACTTGCTGCGCTCGAAGAGGGCTTACGCGTTTTAACTGCGCGACTCGCCCCCGGTGGGCGCATCGCCGTGATCACTTTTCATTCGCTGGATGACCGGATTGTGAAGAACTTTTTTCGCGATCATAGCCAGGAATGGCTCGACAAGCCGGAGTGGCCCGAGCCACGGCGCAATCCGGATTACGATCTCGAACTGGTTACGCCTAAACCGCTGGAGCCGAGCGATGACGAAGAGCGTGTGAATCCCCGCTCACGAAGCGCAAAAATGCGCGCAGCCCATAAGATTTAAATGAAACACTCACGTCGAAGAAACCACAATGCGGTAAACGCGGCCTCGCTTGCGCGATGGATTGTGATGACTGCATTTCTGGCACTGGCGGGATTGAGCTACGTTTATTTGACGCTGCAACTCTACCATCTGGGCGAGCGCAGGAAAGCGGTCGAGAACGAGCTTGTTAGTCTGCGCACTCAAAATGACATAGCCAGCGCGCAAATCGCGGCTTTGACCTCGCGCTCGGCGTTACAACGCCGATTGAAAGAAGGCTACCTAAAGATGGTTCCCATTTCGGAGGCTAACATCATACGGCTCACTATTGCTCCTCGATCATCAGACGAAGACGCGATCCAACCCGTAGTTAACCCCTCGGCCGCAAAATGAATCCAAATAGCCGAAGTCGTTGCGTGCTGGTATGCACTGGCTTCATCGGGCTCTTCAGCATCTTTTCGTTTCGATTGATTTATCTGCAGGCAATAAAACACGACGAATACGCCGGGCTTGCTGCTGAAACACACGTTCACAGACAAATCATTCACGCAGAGCGCGGCATGATTCTCGACGCGAACGACGAAGTTCTGGCGGACAATATTCCAATGGAGACGGTCGTAGCGGACGCCACGCACCTTAACAACCGGCAGGAGACCGTCGCTCTCGTAAGCCACGAACTCGGCATCCCGTCCAGGGAGCTCGCTGAAAAATTAGCCGGCGAACGGCGTTATGTCGTGATCAAGCGGGAAGTATCGGCGGCCACGGCAAACGCGCTGCCTGAGAAACTTCGAGCGGGCAATCTGCGCGGAATTTATTTCGAGCACGACGCCAAGCGCATCTACCCGAATGGATCCATGCTTTGTCATGTCATCGGATTTACCGACTTTGATCATCATGGCATCCAAGGCGTCGAAGCCTCGATGGAGGAGTACCTTCACGGAGAGGACGGCTATCGTTTCATCGAGCACAATCGAGCTGGCAAGGAGATCGTACCTTATCGAGGGCAGGAGCGCGCTCCGCGCGACGGCTACCAGGTCCATCTTACCGTCGATCTTGGTTTGCAGAACATCGTGGAGAATGAAATCGACGCCGCGATGGCGCAATATTCTCCGCAAAAAGCCACTATTATTCTGATGCGGCCGCAGACGGGCGAAATCCTGGCGATGGCCAATCGGCCGAATTTTGATTTGAACCTGCGCTCGGAAGCGCGGCCTGAACAAATGAAGAACCGGGCCATCATCGACATGATGGAGCCGGGCTCAACCTTCAAAATCGTCGCGGCGGCCGCCGCTCTCAATGAACGCAAGGTGCGGCCTGATTCGTCGATCTTTTGTGAGAATGGCCTCTGGAGCTTCGGCGGCGCCGCTCTGCACGATCATCGCGCGTTTTCGAATTTGAGTGTGCGCGAGATTCTCATCAAATCGAGCAATATCGGAGCGGCCAAACTTGCCCTTACTGTGGGCGACCAAAAGTTTTACGAATACATTCGACGTTTCGGATTTGGCGAGCGCACGGGAATTGAACTGCCGGGCGAAATTAACGGGCTGATTCGGCCTCCGAAATCTTGGAGCAAAATCTCGATCACCCGTATTCCGATGGGACAGGAGGTCGGGGTGACACCGCTGCAAATGACGGTGGCGATGGCGACGATTGCCAACGGAGGAAAATTGATCATGCCGCGCATTGTGAAATCAATCACTACATCGGACGGCAAAAGCATTAGCTCGCTTTCGCCGGTCGTATTGCGTCAGGTTATTGCTCCTGAAACCGCGAAGGAAATTAGTGAAGCGCTCCGAGGTGTCGTGAGCGACCGCGGGACAGCCGCTGCTGCGGCCGTGCCGGGTTTTACCATTGCGGGAAAAACTGGAACCGCGCAGAAAGTCGATCCTCGAGGCGGATATGAAGAAGGGAAGTACGTTGTTTCTTTCGCCGGTTATCTTCCGGCCGAGCACCCCGAGTTTGTGGGTCTCGTGGTGCTCGATGACGCGCACACGAGCAAACCAGAGTTGAATTACGGCGGGCTTGTAGCAGGGCCGATCTTTTCCCGTCTCGCGGAGAAAGCCGCCCGTTATCTTGATCTTGAGCCGCATGAGGAGATTCGCAAAGCGCTTCCCGTGCAGCGAGTCGAAAAATCGCCGCCGGCAGAGCGAGCCCGCAAAACTGCCTCGGCGGAACGAATCGCCTTAACCAATGCCGCACGACATTGAATGCCTCGTCACGGGATGCTGAAACCTCATGCAGCTCAAGGCTCTTCTCTCTGCGACTCCAGTTCGCCAGG
>Ga0182035_10000782_pt1 | contig 15339 bp, 13 predicted proteins | sample flu12Cox44000170_FD_125969 | JGI IMG/M metagenome (GOLD analysis project Ga0182035, IMG submission 125969) | Lab enrichment of tropical soil microbial communities from Luquillo Experimental Forest, Puerto Rico - flux4day.12C.oxic.44.000.170 | ecosystem: Environmental > Terrestrial > Soil >...
CGGTGCGGCACGTTGCGGTCGATAAAAATCTGTTTCGCGCGCTCGTAGCCATTATTACGCCGGTGGCGACACAGCCAAGGAGCCGGCGCCATTCGACTGGCACCCAAGCACCCCATTCGCTGATCTGGGCGCCATGATAGTCGACCAGTGGATTGACGTGTCTGCGCCAGTCATCTCCGATATGCCGGAACTCGACTTCGCATAATTCTGCAACCCCGTCCCAATCACGCAATCGTCCGCGCCTTTTCCATCTGCTTTCCACAGGCAAAATCGCCACATGGATGCGGAGGTCAATCCCCGATTCGTGCTTGCTTGCTTTCCGCCCTTATAGGACCGATATAGTCCAGTGGGAGGTTGGCGGTGGACGAGCCACTCGCCAACCGGGTCAGGTCCGGAAGGAAGCAGCCCTAACGAGCGCGGTTCGGGTCGCTCGTCAGCCTCCCACCTCCTCTTTGAGCAACGGGCAACTGCCCGCGGGCCCGGATGCGACCGCCAGGCGGATGGCAGGATGAGCGAAACCACGAAACCTATAGAACGAGGCCTGGATTTCGGCGCGGCGCCAGAAGGAACCAGCTATTGCGTGCTGGCGCGCAAATACCGGCCGGCGAGCTTCAACGACTTGATCGGCCAGGACGCCATGGTGCGTACCATCTCGAATGCTTTCGAGAGCAGGCGCATCCCGCAGGCGTGGATCCTCACCGGCGTACGCGGTGTGGGCAAGACCACGACCGCCCGCATCCTAGCCCGCGCCCTCAATTATGAACTGCCGGACGGATCGATCACGCAGCCGACGATCGACATGCCGAAGATGGGTATGCACTGCCAGGCGATCATCGAAAGCCGCCATCCCGACGTGCTGGAGATGGACGCCGCCTCTCACAACAGTGTCGAAGACGTGCGGCAGATCAACGACGCGATCCGCTACGCGCCGATGAGCGCGCGCTACAAGGTCTATATCCTCGACGAAGTACACATGCTTTCGGGCGCGGCCTTCAACGCACTGCTCAAAACACTAGAAGAGCCGCCGCCGCACGCCAAGTTTATCTTCGCCACCACGGAAATCCGCAGGGTGCCGGTGACGGTGCTGTCGCGTTGCCAGCGCTTCGATCTGCGCCGCGTCGACGCCGCACTGCTGGTCAAGCATCTGGAAGGTATCGCCGGTAAAGAAAAGGTTGAAGTCGAACCGGCGGCACTAGCGCTCATCGCGCGCGCGGCGGAAGGCTCGGTGCGCGATTCGCTATCGCTGTTCGATCAAGCCATCGCGCATGCCGCCGGCCCCGTCCATGCGGAAGACGTGCGGCAGATGCTCGGCCTCGCCGACCGCGTGCGCGTCGTCGATCTGTTTGAGGCGCTGATGAAAGGCAACGTTGCCGCGGCGCTCAAGGAATTGCGCGAGCAGTACGAAATCGGTGCCGATCCGACGGTCGTGCTGAGCGATCTCGCCGAGTTCACCCATTTTATCACTCGCGTGAAGGTGGTGCCAGCGGTCGCCGACGACGTCTCGCTGTCGGAAGCCGAACGCGTGCGCGGCCGCACCTTCGCAGCGCAATTGTCGATGCGCGTTCTGTCCCGCACCTGGCAGATGCTGATCAAGGGCATCGGTGAGGTGCAGGCGGCCGGCCGGCCGGTCGCCGCCGCGGAGATGGTGCTGGTGCGCGTCGCGTATGCTGCCGACCTTGCGACGCCGGATGAAGTGATCCGCTCGCTCAGTGAGGAGGGCGGCAGCGTGGCTCGCTCGCAGGGTAATCGCGGCGTGGCCCCGGCGCAGCCGCCGCAACAGACTTTTTCGCCGCCGTCCGAGACGCCACGGGGCTCGCCGCGCTCCTCAGCTGCGGTATTGCCGCGTGCGGCGGAGGATCCGGTGGCCGAAAGAGAGCCGACCGCATCGATGCTCACGATCGGCTCGTTTGAGGCGCTGATCAGGCTGGCGGCAGAGAAGCGTGACATTTCGGTGAAGATAGCGTTGGAACGCGATGTGCGGTTGGTCCGGTGTGAGGATGGCCGGCTCGAGATTGCGTTAGAGCCGACGGCTGCGAGAACGCTGGTGCACGATCTGCAGCGCAAGCTCAGCGCCTGGACGGGCAAGCGTTGGATGGTCGTGGTGTCCAAGGCGCAGGGCAACGCCACGATGCGCGCGCAGCAGGACGAGCGGCGGGCAGAACTCGAGCGTGGCGTCCAGAGCGATCCGCTCGTGCAGGCGGTGCTAAACTGCTTCCCCGGCGCCAAGGTGGTCGGAGTGACGCAGAGTGCTCCGACCGCCGACGTCGTGCCGGACCCGGCACCCGATGAGATCGAGGAATAGCATATGGCTGATTTCATGGGTCTGATGAAGCAGGCCGCGCAACTGCAGTCCAAGATGCAGGCGCTGCAGGCCGAGCTCGACACCATCGAGGTGGAAGGCACGGCCGGCGGCGGAATGGTGAGCGTGCGGCTGACGGCCAAGGGTGAGCTCAAGGGCGTCAAGCTCGACGATTCGCTGATGAAGCCGTCGGAAAAGGAAATTGTCGAGGATCTCCTGGTCGCGGCGCATGCCGACGCTCGCCGCAAGGCGGAAGCCGTTATGCAGGAGAAGATGAAGAGCCTCACCGGCGGCCTGCCGCTGCCGCCAGGACTGAACCTGACTTAATGCCCACCGCTGTTGCCGGACCCGAAATCGAGCGCTTGATCCAGCTCCTGGCGCGATTGCCGGGCTTGGGCCCGCGTTCGGCGCGGCGCGCGGCGCTGCATCTGATCAAGAAGCGCGAATTGCTGATGGCACCACTCGGTTCCGCCTTGCAGGCAGCGATGGAAAAGATCGTGATCTGCAAGACTTGCGGCAACATCGACACGCAAAATCCCTGCACCGTCTGCGCCGACCCCGAGCGCGATGCTTCGATCATTGTGGTGGTGGCGGACGTGGCCGACCTGTGGGCGCTAGAGCGCGCGCACGCCGTCAACTGCCGCTATCACGTGCTGGGCGGCACGTTGTCGCCGCTCGACGGCGTGGGTCCGCAGGATCTTGCCATCGACTCGCTGATCTCGCGCGTGCATGAGGCGCAGGTGAAAGAACTGATCCTAGCGCTCAACGCCACGGTCGACGGCCAAACCACCGCGCACTACATCACCGAACTGTTACAGGATGGTAACGTCAAGGTGACGCGGCTGGCGCATGGCGTGCCGGTCGGCGGTGAGTTGGATTATCTCGACGAGGGCACGCTGTCGACGGCGATCAAGCAGCGGACGGCTTTCTGATACGTTCCTTTCGTTCCTCACCTTTTCATCGCCGTGCCATCATTGGCGCAGAAACCGTTCAAGCAAGACGATCTAGTCGGTGGAAGTTGTTCTTTTTCGTGCGCAACATTAACGGCACCTGGTTCAGCGTTCTAACGGTTACGGCGGACGATCCGCGTCTCTTTGCCGACAAGGACGAATTCTGCCCCGATCATTCGCCGGTGACATTCCACGTCGTCGTGTTCAAGGATAAGCAGACTAAAACGGCTCAGACGTTCTTTCGGAAAGAAAGCTGCGGTAATTGGGGACCAGCTTCTTTTGTTCACCGGCTGCCTTGCACGTCGGCGACGCCGTCGTGACCAGGTGGCAGTCCCCGAGCGCCTGGGCATTAGCTTTTATTCGGCACCAGCCGTTTGAAATGCCCGCGCCGCTGAAGCCGGGCTAGCAGCAGCAGGCTGGGCAAACCGGCGAGCGCGCAGATCACGAAGAACCACACCCAGCCGGTCGATTCGGCAACAAAACCGGCGCCCGATGATAAATACGTGCGGCCGACCGCGGCGAGCGCCGTGAGTAGCGCGTATTGCGTCGCCGTGTGCATCGGGTTCTGGCAGAGCGCCGAGAGGTAGGCAACGAACATCACGGTGCCGATAGCGCTGGTAAAATTCTCCAGCGTGATGGCGACGGTCAGCGCCGTGAGACTATGGCCGGTGAGCGCGACCCAGCAGAAGCCCAGATTGGCAATAGCCTGCACGATGGCGCCGAACCAAAGGCTGGTGGCAAGCGGCAGCGCGCGCGCCACAAAGCCGCCGGCGAAACCGCCGGCGAGAAGGGCCGCGAGACCCACGCCTTTGACGATGGCCGCGTATTCGTTGCGGGAAAAGCCAAGGTCGATCACGAAGGGTGCGGTCATTGCGCCGCTTAGCGCATCGGTGAACTTGAACAGCACCACGAAAGCCAGCATCACGAAGGCCAATTCGTGGCCAAGGAAATCCTTGAACGCGCCGACGGCCGCTTCGAAGACGCGCGTGAGCGGCTTCTCACGCGCATGCGCCGCCTCGGCGTCGCGCGAACGCTCGGGCTCCGTTGCGACGAGGGCGGTCGCCGTGCCGATCAGCACCATCGCCGCCATCACCACATAGCCCCAATGCCAGGCCGATTGCTTGTCTAAGCCATGGGCTTCGATGCCGCTGACCAGGAAGAGCGCGCCGGCAGTCGAGATCAGCATGCCGACGCGGTAGGCGGCGACGTAGGAAGCCATGCCGGCTGCCTGCTCGTTTTCCGGCAGGCTCTCAATGCGGAAGGCATCGACCACAATGTCCTGTGTTGCCGAGGCGGCCGCCACCAAGAGCGCGCCAAAGGCCACCAGGCCGGGCGCCGCGGCCGGATTGCTCGAGCCGAGAAAGATAATCGCGGCCATCAGCAGAATCTGCGTGAACACCAGCCAGCCGCGGCGGCGGCCGAGCCAATGCGACAGCAACGGCACGTCGAGCGCGTCGGTCAGCGGCGCCCACAGGAATTTTAGGGTGTAAGGCGTTCCCACCAACGCGAACAAGCCGATGGTGCCGAGATCGACGCCGGATTCGCGCATCCACACCAGCAGCGTCGTGCCGGACAGCGCCAGCGGCAGCCCGGACGAGAAGCCGAGGAACATCACGATAAGCACGCGCGGCTTCAGATACACCGACAGCGTGTCAAGGAAGGACGGCCGTGCGGCGCTGTCCGGGGCGGCAGTCATTTACTCGCCGGCTTCTAGCTTGCGGATTGGTGCCTGGATGATTTCGGCGCTCGGCGGCTCGCCGTCGAATTCGAGTTCTTCAATTTTTGTCGCACGTTTCTCGATACGGCCGGTCGAGGTCAAGATTACTTCGATGTCAGTATTGGCTTGACCGAAATGTGTTTGCAGCTTCCTAACACGCTCAGCAAGCAAACCGACATCCTTTAACATGTGGCCGACCTCGCCGCGAATTTGATCCGTGGCCTCGCGCATTTGCGCGTCCTTGCGTACCTGCTTGAGGACCTGAATCGCCATTACCATAAGTGTTGGTGACACGATCATTACACGGGCACGTTGAGCCCGCTGCACGAGGTCATCGAAGCGTTCGTGCAAATCAGCGTACACAGACTCGGAGGGAATGAACATTAAGGCGATATCCTGTGTCTCGCCCGGAATCAGGTATTTCTCCGCAATGTCCGAGATATGCTTTGTGATGTCATGCTTGACACGCTGAGCAGCTTGCTTGCGTTCCTCTTCGGTCGCGGCGGCTCGCCAAGCGGTCATTGCTTCCAGCGGGAACTTTGCATCAATTATCAACGGACCGGAATCCGGCATGAAAATCGCACAGTCAGGCCGCGACTTGTTTTTTAGTGTGTACTGAAATTCGTAGGCACCTTGCGGTAGCACATCGGCCACGATGGACTCGAGCTGTGCTTGCCCGAACGCACCTCGTGACTGTTTGTTAGAAAGCACGTTTTGGAGCAAGCTGACCTGAGCCGCGAGATCGGTAATATTCTTCTGTGCGCTGTCGATCACCGCCAGCCGCGCATGCAATTGCTGCAGATGTTCCGTCGTGTGCTTGGTGGATGTCTTCACCGACTCGCCAAGGTATTGGCTCACCGCGTCGAGGCGCTCATGCACGGTCTGTTGGAGCTGGCCTTGAGTCTTGTGCAGCCAACTGCCCATGGCGTCGATGCGTGCGTTGACTTGCGCCAACCCCTCGACGGCGGCGCGGTCGGTTTCGGCGGTGCGCGGGCGCGCCAGCACGAAAATCAGCGCACCGGCGGCGAGACCAGCGAGCAAACATAGGGCGGCGATGAGGATAATTTCCGACATTAGACGCTTCTACCCCGATTCGCACGGCATTGGAACGAAGGGCGAACGCTAGGTTGGACATGCCCGTGGCTCAAGAGGAAAGGGCGCATTGACCAAGATTGCGCTACCGCTTTACATCGCGCGCATGGCTCTCCGAGACATCCTCGTCATTCCTGACAAGCGGCTGAGGTTCAAATCCGAGCCGGTGAAGACGATCGACAATCCGCTGCGCACGTTGGTTGAAGACATGTTCGAAACCATGTACGCGGCGCCGGGCATCGGCCTGGCGGCTATTCAAATCGGCGTTTCGCAACGCGTGGTCACAATGGACCTCGCCAAGAAGGACGAGCCAAAAGCGCCGCAGGTGTTCATCAATCCGGAAGTGACGTGGAAATCGGACGAGAAGGCGACCTACGAAGAGGGCTGCCTGTCGATCCCAGAATATTACGAGGAGGTTACGCGGCCGTCGAAAGTGCGCGTCAAGTACTTGGACCTGGACGGCAAGCAGCATGAGATTGAAGCCGAGGGCTTGCTCGCCACCTGCCTGCAGCATGAGATCGATCATATCAACGGCGTGCTGTTCATCGACTATATCTCCAAGCTCAAGCGCGACATGGTGGTAAAGAAATTCAGCAAGGCGGCCAAGCGCGGCGAGCCCGTGAAGCCGCTGGCCGAGGACCAAGTACCTTCCCATCACATCGGCTAATAGGGCGGTGCCTGAATGCGCCTGATCTTCATGGGCACGCCTGACTTCGCCGTGCCGACGCTCATCGAGTTGGCTGCGCGCGGACACGAGATCGCAGCGGTCTATACGCGCGCCGCGAAACCCGCTGGCCGCGGCAGGGCGCTGCAGTTGAGCTCGGTCGAGCGCGAGGCGCGGCAACTCGGCCTGCGGGTGTACACGCCCAAGACCTTGAATGATAAGGTGGCGGAGCCGGAGTTCCGCGCGCACCGGGCCGATGCCGCTGTGGTGGTAGCCTACGGTCTTATCCTGCCGAAACCGATTTTAGAGGCGCCGAAATTCGGCTGCTTCAACGTTCATGCTTCACTGCTGCCGCGCTGGCGTGGCGCCGCGCCGATCAACCGCGCCATCATGGCAGGGGACAAGGAAACCGGCGTCACTATCATAGAGATGGACGAAGGACTCGACACCGGCGCCATGGCAATGGCTGAGCGGGTGTGGATTGCGCCGGATATGACCGCCGGCGAGGCTCATGATGCACTGGCGCGCCTCGGCGCGGACCTGATGACGCGCGTGCTGGCGGCGCTCGAGCGCGGTACGCTGACTCCAAGGCCACAGCCCGAGGCGGGTGTGACTTACGCCGCGAAGATCAGCAAGGACGAGACTCATATCGATTGGGGCAAGCCCTGGATTGAGGTGCACAACCAAATCCGCGGGCTGTCGCCGTTTCCCGGTGCCTGGTTCGAGACCGATAGCGTGCGCGTCAAAGCGCTGCGCTCGACCAAAGGCGAGGGCAGCGGTAAGCCCGGCACGCTGCTCGACGATCATCTCACCATCGCTTGCGGCGACGGCGCGGTGCGGCTCACGAAGGTGCAGCGCGCCGGCAAACAGCCGATGGCGGCGGAGGAATTTTTGCGCGGCACGCCGATGAAAGCGGAAACGCAACTTGGCTGAGTTTGATAGCGAGGTCATCGTCGTCGGCGCTGGACCGGTCGGCCTGACGCTCGCCATTGATCTCGGCCGCCGCGGCGTGCGCTGCATTTTGCTGGAGCAGAAAGAAGCGCCGCAGCTCCTGCCCAAAATGGAGCGGTGCAACGCCCGCACCATGGAAATCTACCGGCGCATGGGCCTAGCGCAGAAGATCCGCGCCGCCGGTTTTCCACGCGACGTGGCGATGGACGTGTTCATCGTCACCTCGCTGATCGAACCACCGCTCTTGCGTCTGCCTTATCCGTCGGTGGCGCAAGCGCAGGCGGAAATCGCCGACTGCCAGGACGGATCGTTGCCGCTCGAGCCCTATCAGCTCATTTCGCAATACACGCTGGAGCCGCTGCTCAAATCGCGCGCCGAAACCATGCCCACGTTGGACGTACGCTACGGCTGCGAGTTCCTGTCGTTCGCGCTGGACGCCGGCTCCGCCACGGCGCGCGTGAAGACGGCCAAAGGTGACATCGCGTTGCGCGCAGAGTATCTCGTCGGCTGCGACGGCGGCACCAGCGCGGTGCGACGGCAGCTCGGCATCAAACTTTCCGGCGAAGCCAATCTGCTGCAACTACGGCAGGCGCTTTACCGTTGCGACGATTTGTTCGAGCGTATTCCAATCGGCAGAGGCAGGCACTACCACGTAGCCGACGCACATAATTCGTTCCTGATCGTGCAGGACTCCACAAAGCATTTCACGCTACATGCGACGCTCGGCAGCGATGAGGCGATGAAGAGCCAGTTCGAGCAGGTTGTCGCCATGCCGGTCAAATACGAAATGCTGTCCTGCGCGCCGTGGCGGCAGAACTTGCTGCTGGCCGACAGCTACGGGCAGGGTCGCGTGTTCCTCGCCGGCGACGCGGTGCATCTGGTCATCCCGACCGGCGGGCTCGGCATGAACAGCGGCGTCGGCGACGCCATCGATCTTTCGTGGAAACTTGCCGCGACGCTGCGAGGCTGGGCTGGGCCTAATTTGCTTGCGTCGTACGAAACTGAGCGTCGGCAGGTAGGCGTCCGCAACGTCCAGGCCTCGCGCTTCGCCTCTCACGGACGGCGTACTTGGCGTGCGGCCTGGAAGCCCAACATCCGCGACAACACGCCGGAAGGCGCCGAGACGCGTGCCAACCTGACGCGCATCGCCGACGTCGAACAGCGCAAGAGCAACGAAATGATCGGCGCCGAACTCGGCTACCGCTATGTCGACTCGCCGCTGATCTGGCCGGAGGCGGGTGAGGGGCCGGCGCCAAATTTCATGAAATATGAGCCGACCACCTGGCCGGGCGCGCGCCTGCCGCATCTGTGGCTTGCCGACGGCCGCGCACTGCACGACTGCATCGGCGACGGTTACACGCTGCTGCGCCTCGGTGGCGCGCAGGCCGACGTGGTGCCATTGCAGCGGGCCTTTGCCTTCTACGCCGCGCCATTTACAGTCCTCGATATTAACGAGGCGCAGTCGCGGGATATTTACGGCTACGACCTGATCCTGCTGCGTCCCGACTTGCACGTTGTCTGGCGCGGCAACCGTCTGGAAGAACCGGAGAGGCTCGCGGAAATCGCGACGGGGCACTGAGGGACTCTTATGGCGAAGAGATTGCCTCTCACTCTGGCCTGCGGTGATTACGAGATCGTGCGCCCGCTGATCAACAGCCGCGTCAACGTTGATGGCGTCGATCTCACCATCCTCACCGACATGGATTCGGCCACGCGCCATTGGCGTTTTATCAACAACCGCGAATTCGACATTGCGGAAGTGTCCTGCTCCTCCTATCTCGCCGCGCGCGACAATGACCTGCCGTTTCGCGCCATACCAGTGTTCCTGCATCGCCGCTTCCGCCACGGCTTCATGTTCATCAACGCGTCAAAAGGCATCAGCAAGCCGGCCGACCTGAAGGGCAGACGTATCGGCGTGAAGACAATGATGACCACCGCCGTGTTGTGGATGCGCGGCATCCTGCAGCACGATTACGGCGTGCCGCTGAGCTCGATCGAGTGGGTGGCCGAGATCGAGGACGACGTGAGAGTCACGCTGCCGGTCGACATCAAGTATTCCTGCCTGCCGAACAACAAGTCGGTTGAGACCATGTTGGCCGAGGGCGAGCTTGACGCGGTCTTTCATTCCGATTTCGTCAAGCCGTTCATCGCGAAGGATCCGCGCGTGGTACGCCTGTTCCCCGATCACAAGGCGGAAGAGGTGGCCTATTATCAGCGCACCGGCATCTTCCCAATCATGCACGTGCTCGGCCTTCGCCAGGCGCTGGCGGAAGAGCATCCCTGGCTCGCGATCAATCTGTTCCGCGCCTTCAATGAAGCAAAGGCTGTTGCCATGAAGCGGATGGTCAATCCTCGTATCGTGCCACTCGCCTGGTATCGGGCTGCGTGGGAGGAGCAGGAACGCATCCTCGGTCCTGACCCATGGGAATACGGGCTCACCGAAAAGAACCGGAGGAATCTCGAGACGCTCGCGAGCTATTCGCACGAGCAGGGCCTCATTAAGAAAAACCCGGCCCTGGAGCAGCTGTTTCTCAACGTTGACCAAGGCCGCAAGCGCGGCGGCGAGAATCGGATCTAGGAATTCCCGCTGTCCGCACGCTAGAATTGCTCAAATAAAAAGGAAAACGCCGATGTGCGTGCGCGCCAAGAGAATCACACTCGTCGCCACTCTGACTTTTGCCTGCTGGGCTGCTAATGCGCAGGAGAAGGTTTGGAAGCACGGCATCCTCGAGGCCAAGAGCGATTCCGGCTTCATTGCCATGGTAGAGAAGGGCGGCTTCGGTGCCAAACATGGGCTCAAGGTGGAAATCCTGCAGGTCAAGGCTGGCGCCACGCTGATGAAGGCGCTGATCGCCGGTGAAATCGACAGCGTCGACATGGGCGCTGCGGAGTCCATTGTCGCTGCCGCGCGCGGCACCGGCGTCAAGATCGTCGGCTGCACCTGGCCGGGCGTGCCGCAGGTCGTGCTCGCCAAGGCTGAAATCAGTTCGCTGGCGGATCTCAAGGGAAAAACCGTCGCCATTTCTTCACCCGGGTCGCTGCCCGATCTCTTGTTCCGCGGCATGCTAGATTCGGCAAACGTCCCGTTTGCCGAGGTGAAGCTGGCGACGCAAGGCGCTGACCTCGACCGCTACAAGTCGCTGGTCGCCGGCATCACCGACGCGGCCGTGGTGTCGAATGAATTTGAAGCCGTCATGCCGCCAAACATCAAGGTGTTGGCAAGTGGCAGCACCGCGGTACCGAAATTCATTCGACTTTGTGTCGCGACCTCGAGCAAGGTCTTGTCCGAGCGGCGCGATGACCTAGTGAAGTTTGTGGCGGCGGAAATGGACGCCTACAAATACGCTGCCACTCATCGCGACGAGACCGTGAAGCTGGCGCGCGAGATGACTAACGCCAAGCCGGAGGACAAGCGCGCCGAGTTCATCACGGACGAGGCAATCAACAAACAGCAGATAGATCCGACCTTGGCGGTTCCGGTTGATCGCCTGGAGTGGATGGAGCAGCTGTTCGTCAAGGCGGGCGTCATTCCGAAAACCGTCCCTGCGGCCATGCTCGTTGATACCAGCGTGCACGACGACGCGGTAAAGCTAGTGGGAAAATAGCGGCGGATGCCGCGTTACAAGCTGACTATCGAATACGAGGGCGCACCGTTTGCCGGCTGGCAGATCCAGGCCGGCCGCCTGACCGTGCAGGGCGTGCTGACGGCGGCGATCGAAGCGCTGTCGGGCGAGAAGACCAATGTGCAAGGCGCTGGCCGCACCGACGCGGGCGTGCATGCACGCGGCCAGGTCGCGCATATTGATCTGGGTAAGGATTGGGAAACCGACACCGTGCGCGACGCACTCAACGCGCATCTGCGCCCACATCCGGTGGCGATCCTGGCTGCCGAACGCGTCGCCGACGACTTCAACGCTCGCACTTCTGCGATCAAGCGCCACTATCTCTATCGCATCATTAATCGTCGTGTCGATCTCACGCTCGATGCAGGCCATGCCTGGCGCGTGCCGCGCCCGCTCGATGCGGCGGCCATGCACGCCGCGGCGCAGCGTCTGATCGGCAAGCACGATTTCTCGACGTTCCGCGCCTCCGAGTGCCAGGCCAGGTCGCCGATAAAGACGCTCGACGTGCTCGCTGTCGCACGTGACGGCGATGCGGTGAACGTGACCACGTCGGCGCGCTCGTTCCTGCACACGCAAGTGCGCTCCATGGTTGGTTCGTTGGTAATGGTGGGTGAGGGCAAATGGAGCGCCGATGATCTGAGCATAGCGCTCGCCGCGTGCGACCGCACCGCCTGCGGCCAGGTAGCGCCGCCGGACGGGCTTTACCTGATGCGCGTGGATTATCCCGCCGGCCAATAATCAAAGAGCTGCTTGAGTAAATGCGCGCGCAGCCGCAAGCTAAAGCCATGCGGCGCCCGTTAACATTGCCGGTGCGCTCGGATATGGTGACGCAAAATTTGGTCAGTAAACGTGGGAGAGTCGCGTGAGTGAGCAGGTCAAGTTTGTACTGGACGAGAGCAAGATTCCGCGGGTCTGGTACAACCTGACGGCCGACCTCCCCAAGCCACCGCCGCCCGTCCTGCATCCCGGAACGAAACAGCCTGTCGGCCCCGCTGACCTCGAGCCGCTGTTCCCCATGGCATTGATCATGCAGGAGGTCACGCGCGAGCGCTACGTCGCCATTCCCGAGCCGATCCGCGAAGTCTACCGCATGTGGCGGCCGTCGCCGCTGATCCGGGCGCGGCGGTTGGAGCAGAAGCTTGGCACGCCAGCCAAGATTTATTTCAAGTATGAAGGCGTCTCGCCGGCCGGCTCGCACAAGCCGAATACGGCGGTGGCGCAGGCCTGGTACAACCAGCAGGCGGGCGTGAAGCGGCTCTCCACCGAGACCGGTGCCGGGCAGTGGGGCTCCTCGCTCGCCTTTGCCGGCTCGCTGTTCGGCATCGACGTCACCGTCTTCCAGGTACGTGTCTCGTATGACCAGAAACCATATCGCCGCGCGCTAATGGAGACCTATGGTGCGCGCTGCATCGCCTCGCCCTCGAATGAAACCGACTCGGGCCGCGCCATCCTAAAGAAGCACCCGGAAAGTCCAGGCTCGCTCGGCATTGCCATTTCAGAGGCGGTGGAGATGGCGGCGAAGGATCCGGCGGTAAAGTATTCGCTTGGGTCGGTGCTCAACCACGTGCTGCTGCATCAGACTGTGGTCGGACAGGAAGCAATCGCGCAATTCGAGTTGGCGGGAGACGATCCCGACATCGTCATCGCCTGTGCCGGCGGCGGCTCGAACTTCGCCGGCCTTGCCTTCCCGTTCCTCGGGTTGCAGCTGCGCGGCGGTCGCAAGCGTCGTATGGTTGCCGTCGAGCCTGCGGCCTGTCCGTCGCTGACGCGCGGCAAATACGCCTACGACTTCGGTGACACCGCGCATCTGACGCCGCTCGTCAAGATGCACACGCTCGGCTCGACCTTCATCCCGCCCGGCTTCCACGCTGGCGGCCTGCGCTATCACGGCATGTCGCCGTTGGTCTCACATGCCAAAGAGCTCGGCCTGATTGAGGCACGCGCCTATCACCAGAAGACCTGCTTCGAGGCCGGCGTTGAGTTCGCGCGCTGCGAGGGCATCGTGCCGGCGCCGGAGGCGACGCATGCGGTGCGCTGCGCGGTCGACGAAGCGGTGCGCTGCAAGAAGGAAGGCAAGAAGGAGACGATCCTGTTCAACCTTTCCGGCCACGGCCACTTCGACATGCAGGCCTACATCAACTATTTCGATGGCAAGCTGGTCGATCAAGACTACGACGAGAAAGAGCTTGCCATGGCGCTCGCTGGCCTACCGAGCGTCGCTGCGTAAGTGGCATAAGGGGATAACATTATGATCGAGCCCTACAACGCCGTCGGCTTGATTCCGAGCTTCTGGGGCATCCGTCGCCGCGAGGAGATCAAGCACAACATCGAGCACCTTAAAGGTTTGACCAAGGCCGCTTTTTGGCTGTCGAATCTCGATATTCCAGTGAAACTCTTGGCGATCCCGGAAGGCGCGTTGATGGGGTTCAACGACGAAGTGCTCGACGTCGATCACGCCGGTTACGCCAATACCTGCTGCATCGACATTCCTGGTCCGGAAACCGACGAGGTGGGCAAGCTGGCGCGGCAATGGGGCGTTTACATCATGGCGCAGGCCAAGGCGCGCCATCCCGACTGGAAGAACCGCTTCTTCAACGTTGGCTTCATCGTCGATCCGGACGGCAAGATCATTCTCAAGCACTACAAGCTGTCGGCGCTATTACCGGTCGAGCGCTCGGTCTCGCCGCACGACGTCTATGACTGGTGGATCGAGAAATACGGTCGCAATCTACAGGCCTTCTGGCCGGTCGTTGACACCAAGATTGGTCGGCTCGGCATTATGATGGCGATGGAGGGCAACTATCCGGAGAATGGCCGCGGGCTGGCCATGAACGGCGCCGAGGTGGTCTACCGCGCCTCGATGCCGGCGCCGTTTACCGAGAACGATATCTTCGAGATCTCCAATCGCGCTCGCGCGCTGGAGAACAATATGTATATCGTAGCGCCGAACATTGGCAGTTATCACCTAGACGCCGATCACCCGGTCGGCATCGATGCCGGTGGCGGTCAGTCGATGATCGTTGACTACAAGGGCCAGTTGGTCGGCAAGCAACGGGATACCAATGGATCGACCTTCGTCGCTGGCGTGATCAACATAGAAGCGCTTCGCCATCATCGGCAGTCGGCGCAGGTCACCAACTGGATGAAGGATGTGCGCGCCGAGCTCGCGCAGATCATCTACGAGAAGCCGCTCTACCCGAAAAACCGCTATATGAAGAAGCTACCGCCCAAGCACGCCGACTACAAGCGTGGCGTAATCGACAAGCAAGTCGCGCTGATGCAGAAGCGAGGCATATGGAAGAAGCCATCACGCTGACGACCAGCAAGTAAAACGGCGTCGGCCCGATCGATCAAGTAGGCGCGATGAACTACGCTGGTTGTTAATGCGTCTTGCAGTCCTTAGCGTAGGTATCCGCGTTGTTGGCCAGCACCTTTTCAACGATTTCCGTTTGGAATTTGCCGTCAGTGCGCTTGGCTACTTTGGTCAGGTAGAAGTCCTGGATCGGGTAGCCGTTGACGTTGAACTTGAACGCGCCCCGCAGCGACTTGAAATCCGCTTTCTTGATCGCCTCGCGCACGGCGGCCTTGTCCGAAATATTGCCCTTCAGCGACGTCACCGCGCTGTTGATCAGCATAGCAGCGTCATACGCCTGCATGGCATAGGAACCGGGCACCGCCTTGTAGGCGTCTTCATAGTCTGCGACGAATTTCTTGTTCTGCGGATTGTCAGTGTTGGGTGCCCAGGTAAGTGCGCCATAGATACCGAGCGCCGCATCCTGCAAGGCCGGCAGCGTCGCCTCGTCGGCAGTGAAAGCGGAAAGGATCGGAACTTGATCCTTTAGCCCCGCCTGGTTGAATTGCTTGATCAGTGCAATACCCAGGCCGCCTGGCATAAAGGTGAACAGAGCATCTGGCTTAACCGAAGCGAGCTTGCTCAGTTCCGATTGGAAGTCGAGGGTGTTGAGGGGGACGTAAGACTCCTCGACGATCTCGCCTTTGTAGGCGCTCTTGAACCCGGCCACAAAGTCCTTGCCGGCCTGGTA
>Ga0182035_10000790_pt1 | contig 15300 bp, 22 predicted proteins | sample flu12Cox44000170_FD_125969 | JGI IMG/M metagenome (GOLD analysis project Ga0182035, IMG submission 125969) | Lab enrichment of tropical soil microbial communities from Luquillo Experimental Forest, Puerto Rico - flux4day.12C.oxic.44.000.170 | ecosystem: Environmental > Terrestrial > Soil >...
AAGGAATTTGATCTTCCTATTCTTGATCTGCCTCCGCAATTTTACTACGCGGGTCCCTTTCACGACGATGAGGGGCGCGAACCTGTTCCATTTTGCTGGGAGAAGCTAACCGGCAAACCGTTGATCTATGCTTCCATGGGTACGCTCTTAACAGGGCACGGTGATGTGTACCGCACCATTCTCCGAGCGGTAGGGAAGTTTCCGGAGATGCAGGTGGTGCTTGCGCTCGGCAGGAACGTTGACCCCAAGCACCTGGGACCAATCCCAGCGAACACAATCATCGTCCGCGTCGCACCGCAAATCGAACTGCTGAAGCGTGCTGCGCTTTGCATAACCCACGCGGGCCAAAATACCGCTCTAGAGGCATTGGCACAGGGGGTGCCGATGGTGGCGATCCCGATAGGATATGACCAACCCGGTGTGGCGAACAGGATTGCCTACCACGGGGTTGGTGAGTTTGTCGAAATCGGTGACTTGACCGCGCAGCGGCTATCAGAGTTGATTGCGAAAGTAACATCAAATCCGAGCTATCGCGCTAAGGCACGTTGGTTCAAAAAGGTCCTTCGGGAGAATCGTGGACTGGATGTAGCGGCCGACATAATCGAACGAGTATTCGGAGTCATCACGGAAGTTCGGGCTCCTCGCGTTCAAGGGCTCGATCCCGGAGAAATCGAGTTCGGAGACTTTCCATTTCAGCTAGTGGCATCGGACAGGTAAAACAGTGAATGAATAGGGCCGTTGGCTTCATCGATTGGTTAGATGCTCAGTGGCCGCGTGCAGAAGCTGGCATTTCAGCTTCCGCTCCCCTAGACGCGCCAAAGGAGAAGGAAAATACCGCAAAGACTTGCACCGCGGGCGTATGATCGCGGCATCCGACAAGAGGCGAGAGGTCGAAACGGACGTTCTTTGTTGGGCGCCATGCCAATGTGAGGCCGATCGCAAACCCCTTAATTGTGCGCTCAGAGTCGATTGTTTCACCGCCGCTGCGGTATTGCATTTCAAGTCCCACCTCAAGCTTCTCTTCTGGCAGATGAACTGGGACCTCGACGCTCTGCGCAAAGCCAGCGCTCGTGCTTTCTCTGCCGCCAGACTCCTGATCAACGAGAATGTTCATCGCCCACTCGATCTCGTGAGGAAAGTCGTGCGAGATCAAAAGTGCGGCCTCGCCCGAATCATGCGTTGCATTGGTCAGACCGAAACGGTATTCAGCTCAAATCGCGGGATTGAGCGGGAGTTTGTTCCAATTGGCCAAGGCGTAACGCGCTTCGAGGGTAAAGGCGCGATCGCGAGTGTCTCCCGCGAAATGTTCGATCTGGTTTTGCACGCCAATCGTAAAGCGCGCTGGCAGTCCCACTTCGATCTCCTGACGGAAAAGCTGAGCGGGTAATCCGTGGCGGAAAATGTCGCCTTCGTATCCAGTTTCGAGTTCAAAACGGAAGGGCGAAAGCACATACGACTTTGTTAAAGTCAAGATGCGACCATGCGACAGGTCGGGCGGAGCACCGTAAGCACTCGGCAGTTCCCCGGCTTCACCCTGAACGACAACCTGCGGACTCTCGAGGTTCTGTGGATCCGCTACAGCCGCGCTCCCAACTAAAAATATAGCGACGGCATAGAACAGAATGCAGAAAATCGTCATTGCTAGCGTGCACCCGTAAGCACCGCCCTACCATCTAACGAGAAAAGATCAGCCACGGCTGGCTGTGGTGGCAAACACCATCGCGTTCATTTCATGGGGGCCGTGGGCTCATCGGTTGGTTAGGCTGGGTGGCCGGACGGTGATAGCGAACAGATTTCCATCCGCTCAATCAAACCGCGCTGCAGACTAAAGCGATGACCCACACGTTCATCAGCCAGCACGCTACCAGTCAAGTCACGCACGACCTGACGTACCTCGACCAAAATGCGCCCACTACCCTCCAGATGGAACGCTACCGGCTCCACGTGCGGATCGATTTCGCTCCACTGCTGCGTCCAGTAGGCGCGGACTTCTTCCGGGCCACGAACAAAACCGCCTTTGAACGCTCGCGGCCAAGCCACATCGGACGTCATGAGAGCGAGAGCAGCATCGATGTTGCGCGCGTTGAAGGCCGCGTAGGCAGCACGGAGCAGCTCGATTTCGGGTGCGGATTGATCTGGCATAAAAGGGGAAGTGAACGGTGGGACGCAGGCCTAACGAGAAAAAGACGCATCGACTTCTAGAAAATCAAAGAAACTTTACGAGCGCGTTGGATGTTTCCTTTGGACGCTCCTCTGAAATCCAGTGACCGGTATCTTTCAACACGACAACCATGACATCGTTTGCGACAAGTGCGTATCGCGCTTCCGAATTCTTGATAATGCGATCTCTGGTATTCCGTATTTGTTTTTCACTTATTTAGATGGTGCGTATGTGTTAAATGCGTTAAAAAGTATTTTCTTATTAGTAATCTGGCAGTGGCGAGAAACCTAAAAGAAGCGATGGAGAACGCGGCCTACGCAGTTGACACTGCTGACCAAAGAGCAGCTTTTGCCGAAGCCGTCCGAAAAACCAACGCCGACCACCCCGTCGGCGCACCCGTCGAAGTCAAAAGCCCGGAGTTCTACAAAGCCAACAAGCTCTTCCTGACGCGCGACCGGCGATGTCGATCGACATCGATCTAGTAGCGCAGGCCGCGCGACGTCGGTTAAATCCTTCGGGGAACGAACACGCGCCTTGGAGCCAGCAACGCCCCGCTGAAGTTCGGGCCGTATCGGATGAGCTTGGGATCAGTGATAGCGCGGGATGCGGGTCGTCTTTCGCTACTCAGCTGACAGCGAAGAGCAGAAATGCTGCGGCCGCGGCAGTGAAGACCGAAAAGTCCAGCGGCGCCTTGGGCCCCAATGCCACCGTCATCGTAGCTGCGAATGAAAGTAGCAGCATGCACTGGCGAGCGACACCCAACGCAAATTCCAGCCAATTAGCAGGGCAAGGGCAAGCCCTGTTTCGGCCAGAGTTGACGCCCAACCTACGACTGGAATCAGGCGTGCCGGTATAAACCAGTTTAGCTTTGCCACGTAAGCATTAAATTGCACCAGGTCTCCCCAACTCACTCCCGGACTTCCGGGTGGTCCCCAAAGTCCGAAGCGATCCGCCACAGCAGAAAGGAAGCCGGTCGCGAGAGCGATACGCAGCAGCCACGATCCCACGCGTATAAGGTTAGAGTCCATCTTTCGCCGGCCTAACGAGACAGAGATAAACCCGCGTGGGGCGTTGCAAACTCACTTGCGGAAATTCCGCCTTGGGGCCGGATAGGAAGCGCGATGTGTAGCAACCGAGGCGTCCGGCCTGCATTTTCGCCGGCCTGACGGGCGATCATGTCAGCCTTGACGCAGTAAACAGCAGCAAGGAACGCGATGAACGAGCCAAAGAGTAATGTGAGTATCGTTACGATTGTCACCTAACGAAAATAAGATAAACGAATTGCAACCGAGAGCGAGGCTGATCTGTGCGAAGGACTTGAAACACCACGGTTGCTGATAATTTTCTGACCCATGCAGAAATCGCACAGGCATCCGTGGTTCGCAGCATTCTTCACGTTTGGCGCAGCCATGTGCGCGCTCACCATAGTGTTACTTGTCTTTCCAAGAACCGCGCTCGACGTATTATGGCGGTTCAACCCGGATGCCCGTCTCGCGCTTCAATCATTCGGCACCTGGTCCATCGTCTTTATGCTTACTGTCGGCACGGCGTGCGCCTTCGCGGCAACCGGGCTGTGGCGGGGTGCGGTTTGGGGGATACCACTCGCGGTGCTGATTCTTTTCGCCAATATCGCCGGTGATCTAATCAGCGCGTTGGTGCGTAATGATTATCGAGCATTGATCGGGCTGCCAATTGGCGGAGGAATGATTTTTTATCTCGTTCGGTCCAACGCCAAAGTTGGAAACCGTTGAACTCACCTTAAACGCCTGATAGTGCATCACCGAATATGAACACCTCACAAAGCCTATTGGCTCTTACATTTCTCTTAGTCGCAACGACGCTCGAAGTAAGCGGTGACGCGGTCGTCAGAATAGCCATTTACGATCATGTGGGCATCACACGTCTGCCGCTCATGCTGGCGGGAGCAACGCTTCTTTTGGGATACGGAACTTCGCTCAATTTGGCACCGGTCGAGTTCCGGCACGTAGTTGGCCTTTACATCGCGATCCTTTTCGTTGTCTGGCAGCTAATCAATTTTGCTGTTTTCCGCACGACACCGAATTTGCCTATTTTATTGGGAGGAACCCTGATCGTGGTTGGCGGATTTGTTGTGACCTTTTGGAAACCAAGCTATTCGGCCTAACGAGAATTATACCTTAACTTGTCGTATCGCTCCCGCTTTCCAGTCGCTTTAACTCGCGTTCATGACCGTAATACAGGATCAACGTCTTCCTGCCTTCCAACGGACTCGTCTCTAATTTGTCCGGCACTTTCCCACCCGTGATCGCATATGCTTCTTGGTGCCTCATTCCATCGAAAACTCTTGCTGCATCGCGGTAAGCCAAGAAATAAGTAGGCGAGCCGCATAAAACGAGACAGCTTTGAAGACCAGCAGTAAGAGCTTCGATTTGCTTCTGCTGCTGCGCGAGCTGGGACTGAAAGTTTTTCTTCAGTTGTGCGTCAGCCAATGCAGCGGAGCGGTTGCGGCTAGTCTACTCCTGCGATTGCTGTTCCCGAGTAACGCTGCTCTCGGCGCAACCGTTCCCGCAGGTTCTCAGGCACAATCGTTCGTATTGGAGATGATCCTGACGGCGTTGTTGATGTTCGTTATTCTGAACGTCTCAACAGGCGCCAAGGAGAAAGGTATCACCGCGGGGATTGCCGTCGGCGCAGTCATTGGACTAGAGGCGCTGTTCGCAGGCCCGATATGCGGCGCGTCCATGAATCCTGCACGCTCATTCGGCCCGGCGCTAGTGTCGGGCCACGCTTCCGCACTATGGATTTACCTCGTTGCACCGATTACCGGCGCTCTCGTGGCTGTGTTCGGCTGCATCTGTGTGCAAGAAGAAGGATGTTGCACAGCAAGCGAGGCCGCGCACTGAGAGCAACGGCACTGTCGCTGGTCGCGTTCCGCACTACTCCACGCGCGTGCGCGAGGGGCTGAGACGTCGACGCCGCAGTCGTCCTCCGCGCGGCACCGTTTTCACGAGTCGGATTGGTGTTGGTAGGATTTCGGTATGGTAATTATTTGACTCTCGAATGAGCGGCGGATAGAATTCACCCATGAAGAAGTTCATTATGTTTCTTGTTACGGTGATCGCGTTGGGTTCAGTAGGTGCCGCAACGAAGAAACCCGGTAGTTGCCCTTTGTGTCAGGGTCGCGCGAAAAGCCCTGAAAGCTGCTGCAAGAAGTAATTTGGTTCTCTCCGTAGCGCGGGGATTCCCGATTATTGCGCTAGGCCGCCTTATTTCGTGCTATCGGCTCTCATCGGACGAACAGAAACTCGTTGGCTCGTGGGCTCTGCAAACAGCCCCTGATTCACCGCGCGGAATGTCTGAACCATTCCACGCGCGTGCGCGTGCGCGAGGGAGCGCGGCGCTCCCGAAACTGTTGACGCGATGTTGACGTTATCAGCGTCTAAAGTGGTCGTTTTGTGTCGCTAATGTTCGCACATGTGCGAGCGGCGCGAACTCGTTAGGCGTATTGCAACGAGTCGCTACTGCGTTGACGAACAACTCCGAGCCCGAAGTAGTCGGCATTGCTGGGGTAGATTCACGGGAGTAACATGCAGCTATGCCAAAAAGCATGTTGATGCTGGCGTTGACAGTCATCGCTGGTTTTAAAACATGTAATGGTACGAAGCCAAACGCGTTAACGAAATCCAGCACTACCATGAATAAGCCCACCACCTCTACCCAGACATTGGCAGAGAGGCCCACCTTCGCTTCGGACATCAGGCCGATACTCCAGTCCAGCTGCCAGCCCTGTCACTTCCAAGGCGGCCAGATGTATGAGAAACTGCCGTTCGATAAACCAGAAACAATTACTAAGCTGGGGACAAAGTTGTTCACGCGCATCAAGAACGAGGACCAACAACGCCTCATCAGGGAGTTCCTCTCGGAACAGTCTGTAAGCGCTGACCGCTAGCGAACGCGGAATTCCCCTTCATCGCGAACGGGAGCACACATCGTGAAGGTGAAGAATTTAAGAAAGAAGATCAGGCGACTTGAAAAGCGTCTGCGAGAATAGCTGCCCATCGACTTTTGCCCTCCACGCGCGTGCGTGCGCGTATCGGCTCGGGCGGTCTGCGGTCTGCGACTAGTTAGCCCCCTTGATCCAAGGCTTCTTCAGTGCCGAAATTATCTCGTTTTCCGCTGAGTTCGCCCTGAGGTGCAGGCGCGCCCGAGCGCTGCTCGCCCGGACGCGGCGCTGCCCGCGTAAGCTTTTGTCCTTCACGTGAGAAGCCGGGCTTTCCGACAACGACGCACGTGCAACCGGTACTTTCTGCGCAACCCTGGCAACAATACGTCTCGCCATCATGCGTATATCCTTCGCCGGGCCACTCGTTCTTAACCATTCTGCAACTGGGACACGCCGGCAATGGAGTCGAGTCACTTTCGCTTGTTTGCGTCAGCATAGTTTTGGTTATCCGGTGGGCAGCCTTTCATAGATAGAATCGATTTTACCGGCACATTTGCGCGGGTGGCCGTAGCAGTTTTGGCGCTGCGGTGATCGCCCATTCCGGCGCTCCGCGCACCATTCCACGCGCGTGCGCGTGCGCGTATCGGTTCGGCGAACAATATCGGACGACTTTGAGGAGGCTTGGAAACGCTGCCCCTTCGGAAAAACCCACAACAGTCGCAACAATCGCCACACACCACGCGAGGGATGTTGCGGCTGTGGCGGGTGTGGCGGCTTTTTCAGAGGTAGAGGAAAGGTAGCGTCTCCACGCCTCTTCGAAGTCGCTCGGGTGAAACCTTTCGGCGTCTTATTGCCCATTTTGATCGGAGTTCAACCTAATCCCCACGCGCGCGAGTGGAATGGTACGAACTCGGACGCGTCCAATAGCTCGCCAAACAGCGGCGGCGCGTTGCAATCAAATTTATTTGAACATTTTAATTGCTTTGGAAACTAAATATACTAGAATAGTTTCCAGAGTGAACAAAGCTATGAATGCATTCCTTCCTCCAATCGACAAGCCCCAAGGGCTGGTGAAGAAGCTGGCCTATTACTTCACCCGCAAGCAGTTCGGCAAAGTGCTGACCCCGATAAAGGTTCACAGCGCGCGATTACCGGACCAGTTTGGCCTCTTCTACGCCAAAATCGACCGGCTGGACAAGAAGCTGACGCTGCCGCGAGAGATGGTTTTTCTTATCCGCGAACGCGTGGCGCAGATCAACATCTGCAGCTTCTGTGTAGACATCGGTCGCTCATTCGCGATTAAGGCGTCGATGAACGAAGCGAAATTCGACGCGCTGGACCAATACCGCACGAGTTCCTTATTTAGCGAGGCCGAGCGCGCGGCGCTCGATTACGTAACCGAGCTGACGAACAACAAGGAAGTTAATCCGAACACTTTTGCGCACCTAGCTCGACATTATTCCGAGCGAGAAATCTGCGAGATCGTCTGGCTCGTCGCCAGCGAACATCTCTACAACATGACCAACATCGGTCTGAACATCCATTCGGACATGCTCTGCGACATCAGTAGGAAGAGGAGAGTAGCATGAAATCAGAAAAAGAACTTCATCAGGAATTGCGGCAAAGGATTCTCAGCTTGCCAGGCGTGAGCGAGCGCCAGAATGCGGGAATCCACGAAGACGCCTTTTTTGTTGGGCGCACCATGTTCATGCACATCCATGGCCATGCACATTGCGATATTCGATTAGCGATAAGCGATCAGGAACGAGTCCTCGCCGAGGGCAAAGCGCGCCCACACCGTTGGGCACCTGAAAAGGGATACGTCGCGTTCATGGCGCGAGAGGAAAAGGATTTAGAGCCGGCAATGGAGCTTATTCGAATGTCCCACGATCATTTCGCTACGAAGCCTTCCTCATGAAAAAATTAATCCTGTTCTTCTCCATCATTCGTGCCTCCGGCCTGACCGTGGTCAGCATCTATAACACGATCATTGATGCGCAAAGCTGGAGCTCCGACATTCCAGCCTCGATCCAAACGGCGAGGGATTACTTTCAACATATCGACCCAAGACGTTTCTATGCCATCGGCGGACCGCTTAATGAAGTTCTGATCCTGTTCACGATTATTCTCTTTTGGAAGGACGGTGTCTCGCTCCGTGTCTGGTTTGCAATCTCGTTCTTAGCGTATGCGGCGATTGTCGTCCTGACTTTTGCTTACTTCGTTCCGCGCGATTTGATCCTTTTTACCTCGTCAATTCCAGATCACTTGGGCCAGATCAAGGTCGCAGCGGCTCAATGGAGCCATGTGAATTGGCTCCGATCACTGCTCGGATTGGTGGGTGTTCTTTCTTCATTCAAGGGACTCGACACATATTACGGGACCGCCAGGGAGAAGACGTGAAACCACTAAGTAAACCCTGGCCCCGAAATCGAAAGGCTGATTCCAATCGGCAACGAATCGTGGATGCGGCGCGGGCGCATTTCTTCAGTCACGGATTCCGCAGCGTGACGATGGACGATCTGGCCGGGGAGTTGGGCATCAGTAAGAAGACACTCTATGCTCACTTTCCAGGCAAGATGGAGCTGCTCGAGGCGGTTCTGACCGATAAGTTCGCGGGCGTTGAAGCGAGACTGAAAGAATCCGCGCAAGCGCACTCGCGCGATTTCCGAGCGACGTTGCACGAGTTGCTGGCCGGAACGCAACGTGAATTGGACGAAATCAAACCGCCGTTCGTTCGCGATATGCGCCAGAAAGCACCGCAGGTTTTCAAAGTTGTCGAGCGCCGTCGCGCTGCGCTGATCGAACGTTTTTTCGGGAAACTTTTCGCCGAAGGTCAACACGCGGGGATGGTGCGCAAAGATGTTCCGGCCAAACTCATCATCGAAATTCTGCTGGCGGTGATTCAGGCGATCTTGAATCCGGCGAAAATGGAAGAACTCGGAATGATGCCGAAGGAAGGCTTCACCGGAATTCTTAAGATTGTGCTCGAAGGTGCGCTCACCGGAAAAGGGCGGAAACCATGAATGCGCTGTTCGTTAGGCGAGATCGACAACTATGGCATGCGGCCGGAGCGTTGACGCTGTTTTTCTTACTCGCCGGTTGCAGTGATCCGTTAAAAGACCGGTTCCAAGGTTACGTTGAAGGTGAATTTGTCTACGTTGCTTCACCCCTGGCCGGTCAGTTGGAAACGTTGTCTGTGCAACGCGGTCAACAGGTAACGATCGGGCAACCACTTTTCTCGCTGGATGAAATCGCAGAAAAGGCGGCGCGCGGCCAAATCGAGGCGGCGCTCGTGCTTTCTGAAGCGGAGCTCGGCCGACAGGAAAAGCTTTTCCGCACAGGCGTGGCTGCTACGCAGGATTTGGATCGCGCACGCTCAACACGAGATCAGGACAAACGACGCCTTACTCAAACAGACTGGAGTTTCGAGCAGAAAAAGCAGGCGGCACCGCAATCGGGCCTGATTTACGACACGTTGTTTCGCCAAGGCGAATGGGTGCCCGCGGGCAAACCGGTAGTGGTTCTGCTACCACCGCAGAACATTAAGGTGCGCGCGTTTGTTCCGGAAACCCGTGTCGGTTCGATTCATTATGGGGACGAAGTTCAAGCGAGTGTGGACGGAGTGAAAGACCCATTCGTTGGAAGGGTGAGTTACATTTCGCCCCGAGCCGAATACACACCACCGGTGATCTATAGCCGCGAAAGCCGGGCGAAGCTGGTCTTCATGGTTGAGTCCATTTTCGATCCGCAAGTCGCGGCGAATCTACATCCGGGTCAGCCGGTGGACGTGGAGTTCAAATTCAAATGAAAAATGGCGAACAGGTCATCGAAGTTCATGGAATGACAAAACGCTTCGGCGCGCTCACCGCGGTCGATCATGTGGATCTCACGGTCCGCTCCGGCGAGATCTACGGATTTCTCGGCCCGAACGGTAGCGGCAAGACGACGTTTTTGCGAATGCTGTGCGGATTGCTCCGTGCCGATGATGGGGACGGGCAAGTCCTTAGTCACGGTGTGATTGCCGAAAGCGAAGCGATCAAACGCGAAGTCGGTTACATGACGCAGCGATTTAGTTTTTGGGAGGATTTGAGCATTGAAGAGAATCTCGATTTTGTCGCGCGGATGTACGGCGTAAAGAATCGACGACAAACGGTGGGTGAAAGCGTCAAGCAACTCGGGCTCACGGAACGAAGGAAACAGCTTGCTGGACAGCTTTCCGGTGGATGGAAACAACGTCTCGCGCTGGCAGCGTGCCTGATTCATCGCCCGAAGTTGCTCTTGCTCGACGAACCGACCGCCGGTGTCGATCCAAAAGCGCGGCGCGATTTCTGGGAAGAAATTCATCAACTGGCGGCGCAGGGGCTCACATTCCTCATCACGACGCATTACATGGACGAGGCCGAGCGTTGCCAGCGGCTCGCTTACATTTCCAAGGGTAAATTGCTCGCCGACGGCACAGTTGATGAAGTCATCGCGCGCGTCGGCCTAACGACCTGGTCCGTACATGGGCCCGACCTTGCCCAGTTGGCAGAGGAGCTGCGGAAGACTCCCGGCGTGCAGCAAGCCGTTGCCTTTGGCAATTCGCTGCACGTGAGCAGTAACGACGCAGCTGCGCTCGAACGCGCGATCGCGGCGTTCCGTCGCGAGCCGTACGAATGGCGTCAGATTCCATCAGGTTTGGAGGACGCGTTTATAAGTTTGATGGACGACAACAAATCGCGACGATGAAGAGACATCCGAAATTTTCGTTTGAGCGCCTGCGCGGAATCATTTCGAAGGAATTCATGCAGATGCGTCGCGACCGTCTCACTTTCGCGATGATGCTCGGCATTCCGCTGATTCAACTCACGCTGTTTGGTTACGCGATCAATTCTGATCCGCGGCACCTTCCCGCGGCGGTGCTCCTGGCCGATCAGGGTCAGCAAGGACGAACGGTGCTCCACGCGATGAAAAACAGCACTTACTTCGATTTCGTGCGGGAGGTAAAGACGGAGGGGGAGGGGCATGACCTCCTCGCGCGTGGTCAGGTGCAGTTTGTTATCAACATTCCGCAAAATTTCAGCCGCGATCTCTTGCGCGGGGATCGGCCGGCATTGTTAGTCGAGGCGGACGCAACGGATCCGGCTGCGACTGGAAATGCGCTTGGCTCGTTAGGTCCGATGTTCGATGCCGCGCTGCAAAACGATTTGAAGGGAACACTTGAATCGCTCGCCCCTACAAGCGGTCCAATTGATCTCCGCATCCACGCGCTCTACAACCCGGAAGTCGTTACTCAATACAATATCGTGCCCGGTCTAATGGGTGTGATTCTGACCATGACGATGGTGATGATCACGGGACTGGCCATTACTCGCGAACGTGAACGCGGGACGATGGAAAACCTTCTATCGATGCCGACGCGTCCGAGCGAAGTGCTCATCGGAAAAATCGTGCCCTACATTCTAGTCGGCTACATCCAGGTCTCGGTCATTCTTGTGGCGGCGCACTTCCTCTTTCACGTGCCAATGCAAGGCAGCATTCTGCTGCTGCTGCTAGTTGCGCTCGTCTTCATCGTCGCGAACCTGGCGATGGGCATCACCTTTTCCACGATTGCGAAAAACCAACTACAAGCGGTACAGATGGCTTTCTTTGTCTTTCTTCCATCGATCTTGCTCTCTGGATTTATGTTTCCATTTCGTGGCATGCCACGCTGGGCCCAAATGGTCGGCGAAGGTTTTCCGCTCACTCATTTTCTACGCATCGTCCGCGGTATTCTTTTGAAGGGAAATGGCGTCATTGACGTCAGCCTTCAGCTTTGGCAGATCGCGCTCTTCGCCCTCATCGTTCTGACAATCGGGATAAAACGCTACCGGCAGACTTTGGATTAGAAAAACCCATCGAACCGTAGGCCTGAACCATTCCGCGCACGCGCGAGGCATAGTATGTCTGCGAACAATATCGGACGTGAACAAGATCGCCGATGGCTAATTGCACCAAAGAGAATTCACTCGAGCGACTTTGAAGAGACCCGGAAACGCCATCTTCCCTCGGCTCCGGGATGTTGCTGCTTCCGGTGACGGCGCGATCACCCGTGACAACGGCGTCGAGAACTGATTGAAGGGCGCACGTTCGCGCGAAGCTTAGTCGTTAGGCTCTACGAGGTGAGGATTAAACCGTCGCGCTCCACCACCTCAAAGTGAGTATTGAAATGCTCGGCGGTCTTCATCAACAGATCGCAAAGGAATTGTGCATCGCCGCTCAACGTGCGTTCCAGACGAAAGCGCCGCATTTGCATGGGTACGAGCCGTGCGGATAGAAGACCGCCACTGCGTGGATCAATTTCTAAAAGGTACATCAGCGCCAGATCACGGCGGAAGTGTTCGTAGTCACTGATTCCTTCGTAATCGGTGATGAAATCGCCGCAGCCATAAAGAATCAATTTTCCCTTGAAGACCTCGATCGCTTTGACGTGATGCGAGGAATGACCGTGCACGATGGCAACCCCTTCGTCGATCAACCGATGAGCAAATGCGACCTGTTGCGATGGAATGTGATATCCCCAATTGTCGCCCCAATGCACGGAGACAATGACTAAATCGCCGGGTTGCTGAAATTCGCGTATCCGGTTGGCGAGTTGAGCAGCCGACTTCTCGGATAACTGGTCAACCAAATTCACTCCCGCCGAGACGTGGGTTGCGCGCCAATCGGAAGGGATACCGCTTGTTATCGATCCTATCGAAAAGAGTAGAATGCGTCCTTTTCCAGAAACGTTCAGGATAGCGGGACGTATCGCTTCATCGACATTGCTTCCTGCGCCAGCGTGCGCAATTCCAGTCGCATCCAAAGTCTGCAGCGTTTCAACCAAACCTGCATGGCTCCAATCCATAATGTGATTGTTGGCCAGAGCGCAGGCATGAATGCCGGCCGCGGACAAACAACCAATGTTTCGTGGGTTCATCCGATAATGGATGCGTTTCCCCAACCAGTGCTTGTCCGAGGTCGTGACCGCCGTCTCTAGATTTACAATTTTTAAATCGACTTTTGCCAGGTCCAGCTCCGTCAGGGCTTCGCCCCAGATGTAATCGAAGCTTACAGGCCGCTTGATTTCTCCGTGAGCTTCCTCGGCACGATCGAGATAGGCGCGCGCGTCGCGAATGTGCGGCTCAAACAACATAGGCTTCGCTGGGTACGGGAGGGCTTGATCAATCCCGCGGCCGGTCATCACGTCGCCGCAAAGGAACAGTCGTAACGATTCAGTCGAGGCCGGCATTGGATCGTATCGCCGTCGCAACTATCGGCGCGAGTGAGCCTATCTTCACCTCCGGCCAATCACCACGCGATACCGGGATTGCACGTGCCGAACCGATACACGCGTGCGCGTGCGCGAGGGAGAGAGGCGCTCCCGAACCCGTTGACGCGATGTTGACGCTATCAGCGTCTAAACTGGTCATTCTTGTTCGCCAGTGTTCGCATATAAACGAGCGGCGATAAGTGCGGTTGCGAGGAGAGAAAAAGCCGACAAAATTCGTAGACAAGGATCGCGTGGAATGCACGCGCACACCGCGAACAATGACGCGCGTCGCAAATCGAACGCATTGGACTCCCTTCTGAAACGCACGCTGCGCAACGTTACGAAAAACTGCGCAAAAACTAGTTAAGCAATTTCGGATCAGATCGCCGAGTGCCACATCGCGCGGAACTGCTCCAATCACGACCAGCGGCGACGACGTGTCCCGCGGCGTCTCGCACCATTCCACGCGCGTGCGCGTGCGCGAGGGTTGCCTGAACTTCGTTATACGACAACTTGTCATATACTTCTTGCCTTTCCCGTGAACATCTAACTGAAAGGGCAAGAGCGGGGGCGCGATAGGCCTCGACGAACCGAACGCTGCATTGTCGTCGTGGTCCCGCCGAGGCAAATGGAATAGGCAACTCCTATCGCAGCCAGAGGCACAAAGTATTTCAAACGTGAGGGGCGTCGATGTCCGTTACTCGTATGCAGACATCAGTTATTGGAACTAGGCATCAAGACTGCCGGCTGTTAGAGCCAGTCGTTAAGCGGGTCTCGATCGGCCAGGCGGTCGATCATTTTCAAAGGGCGCTCATCAACCTCGAACTATTCGGTCCAGGGATCGGCGTGATCATCATCAGCGGAGCGCTTTTGTTGATCTCACTTTTTCAACAACCGGGGCATTGCGGCACAAGCAAGGGGGTAATCTAAATGAAAACTACGATTCCAATGCGCATCCGCGCCTCTCGTTTTCTGTATGAGCGCTTTAGGCAGCGAGAACGTCCGCCCTACATTGCTGAACTCTTGCTTTGGGGATTGATCGTGATCCTTGCCACGTGGCCAATGTTGTCACTGGCAGCGGCGATTGAGACATTGCGGTAAATGGATACAGAACGAAGGAAACTTATGAGTTCTCCTGATTATTGCTTATTATCTAGTGCTGCGATTAATCGACGAGGGTTAGCTGTTGAAGCACTGGCTCGATGTTTCCCGCGGCCGGCGGTCGCCGGCGATTTAGGGGAAAATTTCCCAGGGAGGGCCGCCCACCCCGGGGGCACGGCGGCCGCGAAACCGTATCCCGCTCCTAGACAGAATCCCCTTTTTTCCAAGACCTTTCTATCTTGGAACACCTACTGAAGACTTCATACTCACGCCCGATTACTCCCGCGCTATTGCGGCTCGATCCCGATTTCGACCCGCTGCGTGGCGATCCACGGTTTGAGAGACTCATTGCTGAGTCCGAGCCAAAGCCGAACTAGTCTAACCAGCATCTCAAAACTCAACTCAGTGCAGACTTCGTAGGATTCTGATTTTGAGAACGGTTTTGAACTCGATTTGGTGATACTTCGAAGCCAAAAAATGGGAAGGTCGGCGTGCTGTCCAGAAACCAGCGTTTTTGAACGGGCGGTCTCTACACCTCGCCGCGTTTTTTCTCGGCTAACAGTTTGAGGATCGTTCGTCGGTAAAGAGGACGCGATGCCCGGATACGATGATCAATCATTGCTTCTTCTTCGCCCGTTGGTTTGGGTCCAACTGGCTGACAATAGCCGATGGCGTCATCCTCAGTGAATTGCACGAAACCGAGCGCGATCATATAAAGTATCGTATCGAGATAGTCGAATATATCTTGCTCGGTTTTCATGCGCGGCCAAGCAAACACCCATCGGTTGATTTCGTCAGCGCGGTCGATAAGGATGACTCGTAATAGATAGCTCATATCATCGTCCG
>Ga0182035_10000793_pt1 | contig 15278 bp, 12 predicted proteins | sample flu12Cox44000170_FD_125969 | JGI IMG/M metagenome (GOLD analysis project Ga0182035, IMG submission 125969) | Lab enrichment of tropical soil microbial communities from Luquillo Experimental Forest, Puerto Rico - flux4day.12C.oxic.44.000.170 | ecosystem: Environmental > Terrestrial > Soil >...
AATGTGGTGATAGTGGACGACGCCAAGAACGATTTCACCTCAGGAAAGAAAATCAGCGAGCCGGAGGAGAATGTGAGCGTGATGCGACTGTTCACCGTCTGCCGTTCGAGCGGAAGGTCGGTCGAGATCCACTACACGCTGGTGAAGACCGAGAGCGGTCACCTGATCCAGATCGCGCATCTCAATACGGGCGAGGCGACCGGCGACGTCGCCAACGCCGACAACCGCTTCCTGCATGGCGCGGTGCTGCGCAGCTTCAAGTAGTTCGCGCAGGGCTACCGCCGCTGGAACAGCTTCTCGATATCGGCAAGCTTGAGCTCGACGTAGTCGGGCGCCCGTGATTGCACTGGCCGGAGAAGGGCTCCTCCTCCATGTCGCGGAGCAGCGCGTTCATCTCAACGGCATTGAGGCGGCGTCCGGCGCGCACGCTGCCATGGCATGCCATGGTGGAGAGCACATGGTCGAGACGTTCAGAAACAACAAGGCTCCCCTCCCCTTCGGCAAACTCGGCGGCGAGATCGTGCATCAGCCCCTGGATATTGGCCTGGCCAAGCAGTGCAGGAACTTCGCGCACGACCAACGCGGATGCGCCGAAGCTCTCAATCACGCGGCCGAGACGTCGAGGTCGTCGGCCGCAGTAACGAGCCGTCCGGCAGCCTCGGCGTCAAGCTCGACGACTTCAGGGATCAACAACATTTGCCGGGAAAGCCCGCCGGCGAAGGCCCTCTTCAAACGCTCATAGACGAGGCGCTCATGGGCCGCGTGCTGATCGACGATGACAAGCGAATTTTCCGTCTCGGCGATGATGAACGTGTCGTGCACTTGCGCCCGCGCGGCGCCAAGCGGATAGGTGACGGCGTTGTCCTCTTCGGTTTCGACATGAGTAACAGCGCTCGGCGTGGCGATAGGCACAAGTGGCGATTGCTCCCGCTTGGCGGAGCCGAAGACTCGGGAAGATGGTCGACGTGGCGCCAAGCCAGCAGACGGTCGCGTCATGCGGGCGAGCGCCTCTTGCGACAGTGTGGCCGTGGCGCGGTGTTGGGCGGTGCCGAGCGCATCACGCAAAGCGGTGACGATCAGGGCGCGGACGGTCTGCGCATCGCGGAACCTGAGCTCGGTCTTGGCCGGATGAACGTTCACGTCGACTTCATGGGGCGGAAGCGTCAGGAACAGCGCGAGCATCGGATGGCGCCCGTTGGGCAAGAGGTCGCCGCGGCGCGGACTGCGCCGGCAAGCAGCTTGTCGCGCACCGGTCTGCTGTTCACCACGAGATATTGGGCGAGGCCGTTCGGCTGGTGCAACGTCGGCAGGCCGGCGAAGCCTTCCACCGCGGCGGCGCCACGCGCGCCGCACACTGGCAATGCATCGGCAACGAACTCCTCGCCGAGGATGTTGGCCAAGACGCGCCAGCCCATGTTCGAGCAGTCCGGGGGCAAAGCTCGAACCGTAAGGCGGTGCGATCACCGGTGGCGAGGCTGAAGGCGACCTCAGGCTTGGCAAGCGCGAGCCGCTTCAATACGTCGGCGATCACGACACGCTCAGATTTCATAAATCTGAGCCGGGCTGGTGTCGCATAGACGAGATCGCGGACCTCGATGCGCGTGCCTTCGCCCATCGCCGCAGGCTTGAGCGGGGCTTTCGTTCCGCCATTGACCGCGATCTCGTAAGTCTGATCGGCGCCGTTGGCGCGGCTCCTGATGCTAAGTCTCGCCACAGCGCCGATCGAGGGCAGTGCCTCGCCGCGGAAACCGAGCGTGAAAATACGAGAGAGGTCGTCGTCTTGCAGCTTCGAGGTGGCATGGCGCTCGACCCCCAACGCCAGGTCATCGCGATCCATGCCGTAACCGTTGTCAGTCACACTGATCAGGCTCAAGCCGCCGCCGTTGGCCCACCAGCGTCAATGCGGGTGGCGCCGGCGTCGATCACGTTCTCAATAAGCTCCTTGACCACGCTCGCAGGCCGCTCGACGACCTCGCCAGCGGCGATGCGGTTGACGAGATTCGGCGGCAGCTGGCGTATGGCCATCCAAAGCCCTCGGACAGTTTCACCCGCCCAGATAACGGCGCGCGATGATCTTACCCGATTCTACCGCAGGTTGGTCGAAGGGGTCGACGCCCAACAGGTGGCCAGCGAGGATTGTCTCCAACATGAAATGCATCATCAGGGCGCCGCACGCGTGCTCATCGAGCTTTTCCACATCGATGGTGCGCACCGGGCGTCTTGCGGCGATTAAGGCTTCAGGAATGGCCCGTTGCTGTGCGGCCACGAGGTCGCCCGCGGCGCGGCCCGACAGATATTCGGCATGGGCGATCTTCGCGAGGTCCGCGCTGACTCGGGGGCCTGTGCCAGCAACAGCCTCGCGTATCACGGTGATCAGGTGCTGCGGCACGCCGTCGAGATAGAGCTGGAGCTGGCTGTGCTGGTCAACCGGGCCGAGTGCTGCGACCGGCGTGGTCCCGCCGCCCCTCTTGCCGAGGCTTTCGCCCCAGAGCTGCACATACCAGGCGGCGAAGCGTGCGAGCCGATCGCTATAGGGCATCATCACGCTCACTTTGATGCCGCGTTCCTGGGCAAGCCCGACGGCAACAGCCGCGCCGAGCGCCGGCGCGATGTCCTTAGGCGCGTCCACCGCGAGCAGTCCTTTAATTACAGTTTGAGCGCCCTCGCGCAGCGCTTCGACATCGAGGCCGCGGGCGAGCGCCGGGAGAAGTCCCACATTGGTTAAGCCTGAGAAGCGCCCACCGATCTTCGGGTCATGCGGCAACATCGGGACCGATAGCGACTCGCACAGATCGCGCAGGCCGTTGGTTGCGGCGCTGCGCGGCTCGGTCAGACCGAGGAACAGTTCGGGGATGCGAGCGCCAAGCCCTGCCGCGCGCACCGCCTCGATGGCGACGATCATCTGGATCAAAGTCTCCGGCGTGCTGCCGGATTTTGAGATCACCACGAAGCGGGTCGCCGCGAGATCGAGGCTGGCAAGAGCCCGCTCAAGCGTGCGTCCATCGAGATTGTCGTAGAAGCGGGTGCGCGGCCGGTCGGGCTGTCCGCCATCGCCGTCGTCGCCGGGGATGCCCCAGCCACCGAGTTGAGCCAGCGTCTGGCCGCCAAGGCTCGACCCGCCAGTGCCGAAGAACACAAGCGTCTTGGCGCCCTTGGTGAGTATGGTAAGCGCGGCTTGCGCGGCGGCAATGTCGTCGCGCCACTCCGGTACGCGCAAGAGCGGAAGCGTCTCCCGTGCGTGCGTCTCGCGCAAGATATCGAGGCGCGGCCTGAGGAGATCGAGGTAGCGGTCAAGCTCGGCTTGAGTCAGGCCGGATGCGCCAATGCCTGCCTCAAGGCAGCCCTCGACCGACTGCATAAGCGGCATGGGTGGCACCCTAGCTCGGGGCTTCCTGCGGCCCTGCCTCCACCGGCTTGCCGACAATGGTGGTGATGAGGCGGTCCGCCTCGATAAGGCGCTTGGCCACGCGCATGATGTCCTCGAGAGTCACCTGCTCGATGAGTTCGTTGCGCTTGTCGACATAGTCGATGCCGAGATCCTCGATCTGGATCCATAACAGCTGATTGGCGATGCTGCTCGACGATTCAAAGCGCAGCGCATAGGCGCCGGTAAGATAGCTCTTGGCACTCGCGAGCTCCTCGGCGCTTGGTCCCTCCTCGGCGAGACGCTTGAGCGCACTCTTAATCACGGCGAGCGATTGGGCGACCGCCTCGTTCTTCGTGGCGACCCTGCCGACGAACACGGCGCCATGCTGGTAGGGGAAGATGTTGGAATGTACGGAGTAGGCAAGTCCGCGCTTCTCGCGCACCTCTTCCATCAGGCGCGAGGAGAAGCCGCCACCACCGATGATATAATTGAGGATATAGGCGGCCATGAAGTCGTCGTCTTTGCGCGAGAAGGCACGATGGCCGAATTGCGCTACCGACTGCGGCACCTCCATGGTGATGATCTCGCGGCTCGGTCCGAGCGGCGGCTTGACGTCGTTGACCCGGGAGAGCGAAGAGGCCTCCGGCAGCGGGCCGAATACATGATCGAGGGCGCGGCCGAGCGTGTCTGCGTCGATGTCGCCGACCACGGTGATCACGAGCTTGTCGAGAGCGAACACGCGGCGCACGTAGTCCTGCAGGTCGTCGCGAGAGATGGCGGCGATCGAGGCCTTGGTGCCTTTGATGGGACGGCCGTAAGGATGATCGCGGAAGGCAAGGCGATCCCAAGCAAGCGAGGCAACCTCCTCTGGATCATTCTCATCGAACTTGAGGCCGGCGATAATCTGGGCGCGCACCCGCTCGACGGCGTCAGCATCGAAGCGCGGCTTCGCCATGGCGAGGCGCAGCAGCTCGAAGGACTCGTCGTTGTTGGCGGTGAGCATCTGCACGTTGCCGAGCATGACGTCACGGCCCGCGTCGAAGTCTATTCGCAGGGCAAGCGTCTGCAAGCGCTCCTGGAAGGCGACCGACTCAAGGTCGCCCGCCCCCTCGTCAATCATGCCGGAAACGAAATAAGCGAGCCCTTGCTTGTTCGCGGGGTCCTGGGATGCGCCACCGCGAAAGGCGAAGCGCATAGCGATCAGAGGATTGGCGTGGCTCTCGACCAGCCAAGCCTCGATGCCAGCGGGGCTCGTGACGCGCTTGATGTCCATGGCGTCAACAGGGCTTGCGGCAATGGCGGCGAGAAGAGCAAGCGCGGCGGCAAGCCAGAAGTCGCGACGTCGCGATGGGTAGCGAACCCACACCCGCCACATGGCGGCTAAGACCTGCCGGAGCTTTGGGCATTGGCAGGCTGTTCCCCGCTGCGGCTGGTCTCATCGTGCACTGGCACCAGGATCCCCGTCACAGAATTGTTGTCGACGAGATATTTGCGCGCCATGTCACGGATGCTCGCGACCGTCACCTGTTTCAGCCGCTCGGGCCACGCCTCGACATCCGCGACGGTCATGCCGGTAGCGAGCCGCCAACCATAGTGGCGCGCCATGCGCGACTGGCTGTCTCGGGTGTAGATGAACTCGGCAAGATAGGCGCTGCGAGCGCGGTCGAGCTCCCCCTGCGTGATGCCGCTGTCACGCAATTCGGCGATCACGCCGTCCATGGCCTTTTCGAGCTCTGCTGGCGTGATGTGCTCCGCGCCGATCGCATAGAAGGCAACGCGGCCGGTGTCGAGACCGGAGTCGGAGTACCAGCCACCGGCACTCGCCGCAATCTTCTGCTCGATGACAAGGCGTCGGTAAAGCCGACTGACTGGGCCCGAGGCGGCGATGCGCATCAAGAGGTCAAGCGCCTCTGCTTCGCCGGGTGCGGCCGACGCGTAGCTCGGCGCAAGATAATAACGCTGCACGGTCATACGCCCTGCGCGGGCATCATCAAGCTCGACGCGCACTGGCGCGCTGTGCTCCGGCTCTTGCGGACGCACCCGGCCACTGACCGCGCCATGGCGCGGCAGCTTGCCGTAGGTCTCCTCGGCGAGTTTCTTTACCTTGTCCGGCTCGACGTCACCGGCGACGACGAGAATAGCGTTGTTAGGCGCGTAGAAACGCTTGTAGAAGCCGAGCGCGTCGTCGCGATCGAGCGCCGCGACCTCATGCGCCCAGCCGATGATGGGGATGCCATAAGGGTGCTTGGTGTAGAGCGCGTCCATCATCTGCTCTTGCAAGATGCTCGACGGATCATTGTCGACGCGGCTGCGGCGCTCCTCGAGGATCACTTTCCGCTCGGTGGTCACATCGTCTTCGCTCAAGCGAAGATTGGCCATGCGATCGGCCTCCATGGCCATCACCATGGGCAGCCGATCCTTGGCCACGCGCTGGAAATAGGCGGTGACGTCATGATTGGTGAAAGCGTTGTCCTCGCCGCCGTTTCGCGCCACGATCTTGGAAAACTGTCCCGGCGGAATCGTATCCGTTCCCTTGAACATCAGATGCTCAAGGAAATGCGCGATGCCAGACGAGCCGGGCGGTTCGTCAGCGGCGCCGACCTTGTACCAGACCATCTGGGTCACGACCGGAGCGCGATGGTCGGGAATGACCAGAACCTGCAGGCCATTGGCAAGGGTGAACTCGGCGACACGTGGCGACGCACGCGGCCTGTCGAGCGCCACGGCGAAGGCCATCGAGGCGACACTGAAGCCCGCGAGCGCGATGCCAGCCCAGGGATCGAGCGCGCCAACAAGCTGATCGAACATACATATCACCATACGGCATGACCGGAGGTTAAGAAGCCGAGGCCGGTCAAAACCATAGGCGATTTGAGCGGCGAGAGCGCTGCAAATTTCAGGCTCGCATGGCGATTTTTCAAGCCGATTCGCTAGGCGACATGAAGGGCAAGGCGCGTCCTAAGCGTCAGTATAAGTAGTTGGCGTTGTTGCCATTGGGGCTCGACATGTTCTTGTAACTTTCAGGCGCCGCAGGGTGGAAGGGATCCTCTTCCGGCGGTACCGTCGGCGCGTTCAAGCTCTGGTCCACTGGTTTCTGCGGCACAGAGGCGGTCTTGCGCTCCCGCGCCTTGTCTTCAGCAGTCTTGTCGGCCGGATCAGGCTCCGGCACATCAACCTGGTCGGCTTCATGCGTCTTGTCCCGTCCGAGCACCTTGTCGAGCAGGTTCGGCTTGCCGGCATAAGGATTGCCCGGCTCGGCATTGGCGGCCTTGGCCCGATCCGCGGCCTGCCTTGCTTCGGCGAGCTTCTTGCGTTCTTTGTCGCTGTCGGCGGGCCAGTCAGCTCTGGTGATTGGAGGGCTGCCAGGGGGAGGCAGGCGCTGTGTGTTGGGTGGGACGAGCAACGGCGCCCGGTCCGTCATCCTCGCGTCTTCTTCCGGCTTGCCGACATTGGAGAGGCCGGCGTAGTCGAATAGTTTGCCCTGGAATTCGACGCCGCCACAGCCGGCGACAGTGAGCGCGAGGGTGCAAGCTCCAAGCGTGCTGAGGCACTTGCGGAAAAATCTCAAGAAGATGCTAGCGGAGCACCCCACGACTCCCCCCGAAATGCCCGGAAAATCGGACTTTCTTCACATCTTAGAAGGGTTTGAGACCTTTTTGTGTCCCCCGAAGACCGATTCATACAGAAGCCCGATGACCCCGGCAACGATGGCGGTATCGGCGACATTGAACACGTACCATTCGAAGCCGAAGGCGTGGAAGGAAAAGAAATCCGCGACCGCGCCATAGAGGATGCGGTCGATGGCATTGCCGACGGCGCCGCCGATGATAAGTCCAACGCAGACCGCGGCGAGAGGTGAGGTGATACGCGCGAGCCAGACGAGTAGGGCGAGCGCCGAGGTCAAGGCAAACAGGATGAGGACCCAGCGGCCGAGCCCGCTCTCCTGTGGGAACAAGCCATAGCTCACGCCCTGGTTCCACACGAGGATGAGGTCGAAAAACGGGGCGAGCCGTACCGTTCCCTTGGCACCGATGTCGTAAACGTAGAGCATCCAGGCCTTGTCCGCCTGGTCGGCGATCAGCGTCAGACCGGCGACGCCTAGCCCGAGCGGCGACAGCGGTCCCCAGAGGTATCGCATGTGGGCGCTACTCCGCCGCCAGAGGCTGGCGGGCGTCGAACTGCCGGACCGCCTCAGCGTCACGCGGCGAGAGCTCAGGGAATTCCGGGTCGGCGCCGACGTCCTCGAGGATCTTCCAGGAGCGGGCGCATTTCGTGCCCCTGGCAGGGGCAAAGAGCACTGCCACCCCTGGCACATCGTCGAGGCAGAAGGTACCCTCGGGCCCGTCGCCAGAGATGAGCTCGATACCGCTGGTGATAGCAATCTCAGCGAGATCGACGCCTGAAAGCGTTTCGCGCAAACCGCGATCGGAGAGATAGACCTTTGGCGCCGCCTCGAGGCTCGAGCCAATGCGGCCCTCTTTGCGCTCGATCTCGAGCGCGCCCGTGACGACGCGACGTACCGCCCTGATCGTCTGCCACTTGTCGGCCAGCGCCTCGTCGCGCCAGTTCGATGGGATCTCGGGAAACTGGCGGAGGTGCACTGAATCTCGATCACCGGGAAAGCGGTTCAGCCAAGCCTCCTCCATGGTGAAGACGAGCATGGGCGCAAGCCACGCGGTCAGCGCACCAAACAGAATGTCGAGCACGGTCAATGCCGAGCGGCGCGTGATGCTGTCATAGGGATCGCAATAAAGCGCGTCCTTGCGGATGTCGAAAAAGAAGGCAGAGAGATCGTTGACGCAGAAATTGAACAGCGCATGGAATACGCGCTTGAAGTCGAGTTCGTCATAGCCGGTGCTCACGATCACATTGAGCTCGGCGAGCCGCGCGAGCATATAGCGCTCAAGCGCCGGCATCTCGCTATAGCCGACCGCGACGCGAGGCTCGTAATGGGCAAGATTGCCGAGCATGAATCGGAGCGTGTTGCGGAGCTTCCGGTAGGACTCGACATTGGCCTTGATGATGTCGGGACCGATGCGCAGGTCCTCGGCGTAATCCGAGCTCACCGCCCACAGCCGGAGGATATCGGCACCTGACCGACGGATGACGTCCTGCGGCGCCACGACATTGCCCATCGACTTCGACATCTTGCGGCCGTCCTCGTCGACCACGAAGCCATGAGTGAGCACGGCCTCGAAGGGGGCGCGGCCGCGCGTGCCGCAAGCCTCCAGCAGCGAGGACTGGAACCAGCCGCGATGCTGATCTGAGCCTTCGAGATAAAGCGAGGCAGGCCAAGCGAGGTCCGGGCGCTTCTCCAGCACGAAGGCGTGGGTCGAGCCAGAATCGAACCACACGTCGAGAATGTCGTCGACTTTCTCCCACTCTCGCGGGTCATCCACGAGGCCACTGAGGAAGCGCTCGTGCGCACCTTCCTCGAACCAGGCGTCGGCGCCTTCTTTGCGGAAGGCGTCGACGATACGGTCGATCAACTCGCCAGAAGCATTGAAGTTGCGCGACGGGATCACGGTTCCGGACTCGCTGTGGCGGAACACAGTAATGGGAACCCCCCAGGCGCGCTGGCGCGACACGACCCAGTCCGGGCGCGTCTCGATCATGCCGCGGATGCGATTCTCACCCAGCGGCGGCACCCAGCGTGTCTTGCCAATGGCTTCAAGCGCACGGTTGCGCAAGCTTAGGCCACCATCGATGTCACCATCCATGGAGATGAACCATTGCGGCGTGTTGCGGAAGATCACCGGCTTCTTCGAGCGCCAGGAATGCGGATAATCGTGGCGCAGCCGCCCACGGGCGATGAGTGCGTTTGCGTCGATGAGTGCCTTGATAACCGCTTCGTTGGCGTTAGTGAAATTGCCCTTGTCGTCGATCACGCGCTTGCCTTCGAAGCCTGGCGCCTCTTTGGTGAAATAGCCATCGGCATCAACGGTGAAGGGAATTGTCGAATCTATCTTGCGATCGGCAAGCAGCCGCTCGTTCGCAGTCCAGACCTCGAAGTCTTCGCCACCGTGGCCCGGCGCCGTGTGTACAAAGCCGGTGCCCGTATCCTCGATGACGTGCTCGCCAGCAAGGAAGGGTACCTCGAAATCGTAGCAGCGACCGTGCAAGGGATGCTGCGCCAGGGAATAGCGCAACATGTCGCTCGTCACATCACCGAGACGCCTCCAGTTTTCGATGCGAGCGGCTCCCTTGATGTTTTCCGCGAGGGCATCTGCAATGACCAGTCGGTCGCCGACCTTTGCCCAATTTTCCTCAGGAGCCTTCACAACCTCATAGAGTCCGTACGCGATCGACTTCGAGTAGCTGATGGCTCTGTTCCCCGGAATCGTCCACGGCGTGGTGGTCCAGATCACGACGTACGCACCCGCCAGATCATATGGAACCATATTGCCGGTATGTGCCCGTCGGATCGGAAACTTCACGAAGATCGTGTGTGAGGTGATCTCCTGGTATTCGACCTCTGCTTCCGCGAGCGCGGTTTTCTCCACCACAGACCACATCACCGGCTTCGAGCCACGATAGAGCGTGCCGTTCACGGCGAACTTCATCAGCTCAGCGGCGATGGTCGCTTCAGTATCGAAGCTCATCGTGGTGTAGGGATTGTCCCAGTCGCCCTCGACTCCCAAGCGCTTGAACTCCTCGCGCTGCACATCAAGCCAATGCTCGGCATAGGCGCGGCATTCACGGCGGAAGGCGATCATGGCGGCCGGGTCTGAGAGATCGGGTTTGCTCTTCCCCTTGGCGCGATAGTTCTCCTCCTCGATCTTCCACTCGATGGGAAGGCCGTGGCAGTCCCAGCCGGGGACGTAGTTTGCATCCTTACCCATCATGCTCTGCGAGCGGTTGATCACATCTTTCAGGATCTTGTTCAGAGCATGCCCGATATGCAGGCAACCGTTGGCGTAAGGCGGCCCGTCATGCAGGATGAACTTCTCTTTGCAAATGGCCTCTTCGCGCATTCGGTCGTAGAGTCGAAGCTTCTCCCAGCGCTTGAGCAGCTCGGGCTCGCGCTCGGGCAGCCGCGCCTTCATCGGGAAGTCGGTCCTCGGGAGAAACAGCGTCTTGCTCCAGTCGCGGCCGATCTGCGGCGGCTTGTGCGTTGTGATCGCGACAGGCGCTGAAGCTGCAAGTTGAGTTTTGCGAGCCGGCTTGGCTCTCAGTTTCGCCTTTGCTTTGGCGCGGGGCGTTGTTTTCGGTGCGGGATTAGCTTTCGCCGATGGGTTGCGTGCGGGCTTGGATGCTTTGGACTTGGCCGCAAGCCGCTTGGCGGCCTTGGCCTTTGCGGCCGGCTTCGCGGTCTTGGCGCGGGCCTTTGCCTTGGCAGGCGGCATTGAGGTACGCTTCGGCTTGGCGCGCGATGACGGTTTCTCGCTCTTGCTCTTCGCCATTTTGTCCTTGCTTTCCTGCTTCGCTCGCGAAGCGCGGTTCTAGCAACGCACCCGCCTACAATCCAGTGCCGCCAGCAAGTGCGCGCGCGAGGGGAAAATGCGCGATGGGATCACTCGCTTCGCACATCATGAGGAGCGCTTGCGCCTTGCGGCAATCGGTCTGCATCTGCCTGGCAAGCGCTTCACCATCGGCGTAGGTTGCGTCATCGCGCAAATGCGCGATGAACTCGACGTCGATCTCCTCGCCATAAAGATCGCCCTCAAAATTGAGGAGATAGACTTCGAGCACCAGCTCGCCTCCTCCGAAGGTCGGGCGCGGTCCGACATATCCCGCGCCTTGATAGCGGCGTCCGTTGTGCTCGACTCTCACCGCGTAGATTCCGTGGGCAATGTCCTGGCCGGGCGCAAGCTGCAGATTCACGGTGGGAACGCCGAGACCTTTGCCGCGTCCAGCACCGCGCTCGACTTTGCCGCGCACGCGCCACCAGTAGCCTAGCTGCTTGGCAGCGGCTTCGAGCTCGCCCCTGCGAAGATGCTTGCGCACCGCACTCGACGAGAACACCGCACCCTCATTGGCGACCGGCTCGACGATATCGACGCCAAAGCCAAGCTTAGTGCCGAACGCCTTGAGCTCGGCCGGCGTGCCGGTGCGGTCTTTGCCATAGGTGAAATCGTAGCCGACCACGATATGCGACGCGCCAAGTCCTTTAGAGACCACATCGCCGGCGAACGCCTCGGCGCTCAGGCTGGAGAGCTTGTGGTCGAAATCGATGACGAAGGTCTCGTCGAGTTTGAGCGCCTCCAGCAGCTCGAGCTTCACCGGCAGCGGAGTCAGGCGAAAGAACGGCTGGTCTGGGGCAAAGAACTCACGCGGGTGCGGCTCGAACACCACCGCGCCCGAGCGCTTGCCCTCCGCCTTGGCAAGCTCCTGTGCGCTCGCGAGCACTGCCTGGTGGCCGCGATGGACGCCATCGAAATTGCCGATGGCGAGCACTGCGCCTTTTGCCTGCGCAGGCACGTCCCGCCAGCCGATGACGATGTCCATTCGTCTATCCTTACGATGCTCATATGCGGGCGCGAGTCACGCTCGATGCACCATCTCCAGCGCGACTTGAGCGCGACTACACCCGCTCGCGGCGCGGTACCATCATCACGGCCTCGCCGTCCAACACGCTCTTGCCGTTGACGGCAGCCTGGGTGGCGAGCACGGCCCGCCCCTTCTCGGCATCGAGACCAGTGATCTTCGCGGTCGCCACCACCTCATCGCCGATATGGACCGGCGCGCGGAATTTGAGGCTCTGGGAAAGATAGACGCAGCCGGGGCCCGGGAGCTTGGTGCCAAGCACGGTTGAGAATAGGCTCGCGGTGAGGAAGCCGTGGGCGATGCGCTGCTTGAACATGGTGTTTGCGGCGTAGGCGTCATCGAGATGCACCGGGTTGGTATCCCCCGACAAGTCGGCAAGGCCAATACATCGTGGTTGGTGATCGTCTTGGCATAGCTTGCCTCCATGCCGACGACGAGATCCTCGAAGAAATTGCCTTTAGTCGCAGCCCCGTTCCGATTGGTGGTCATTCACGTCGCCCCTGCTTCTGATTTCGCAACCGCGAATTTAGCGAAGCCGTTGTTGCACCGCAACAATAAGCGTTCGAGCCTCCGACCGAACTACCAGGCGAGCGCCGGCATCGCGGCGCGCGGCGGCCTGCGGCCATCGAACAATTTGGCGAGATGAAGCTCATCGAGGCCCTCCCCGCCTGGCCCGACATGCAGGCCACTCGCCACGAAGACAGAGTCGAGACCGAAATCTGCGGCCCCTTGCATGTCAGTGCGGATGCCGTCACCAATGGCCAGGATTTCGCTCCGGGCAATTTTCCGCCCGGCGAGCCCAGCGATGGTCTCCTCGGCGAGCTCGTAGATCGGCCGGTAAGGCTTGCCGGCATAGATTACCTCGCCGCCATCCTCCTCATAGAGAAGCGCGAGTGCACCGGCGCAGTAGACAAGGCGGTGGCCTCGCTCGACCAGATGATCTGGATTGGCGCAGAGCATCGTGAGCTTGCGGCCAGCGAACTCCTTCAACATGCGCTCATAGTGTTCCGGCGTTTCGGTCTCGTCGTCGAACAGCCCGGTGCAGACGATCAAATCTGCCTCCTTGGCATCGACGCGCGTGACATCGATGCCGGCAAAGATCGGGAGATCGCGTTCAGGACCGAGATGGAACACGCGGGCGCCGGCGTGCTTGGCAAGCTCGTGCCTGCTCAAATCGCCGGAGGAGACCGTAGCGTCATAGCTCTGATCGACGACGCCAAGACTCTTGAGTTGGTGCTGTAGAGGCGGGCTCGGCCGCGGCGAGTTGGAGAGCAGCACGACGATGCCGCCTTGCTCGCGGAAGCGACGCGTCGTCTCGACCGCTGAGGGAAAAGCCCGCACGCCGTTATGCATGACGCCCCAGATGTCGACGAGCCAAGCGGCGTAGTTGCAGCCAACCGGATGAAGAGAGTCGATAACAGGAATCGTTGCAGCGCTGATGGTCATGAGCTCCCGTAGAGGCTCGGGCGGCATGGGTCAAGGCGGCCGCGAGTCCGCGCGCCGCCGCTTTTGATCGTTTACGTCTGCTTGACGCCGGCTGGGGGCAGATGTTGCTATTGGCGCATCTTATGTCTCCCTATTTCGTGCGTGCTCCTCGGCTGCACTCGCCTGCGGCCTTCCCCAACGGAGCGGCAAGGGAGATGAACATGCTTTATCGTTTTCTGACTGCTGGTGCCGCCATTTGCGCGCTCATGTCTCTCGGTTTCTCCCGTCAGGCCGATGCCTCCAAACGGCTGACGCTCAAGGCACCAACAAAACCCCGGAGTCGACAATCTGCTCGACCCCGAGGCCACCAACGGCGTGCCAGGCGGACCTACTGCGGCAACGCCGGGCGACGAGCCGAAGGCTGGCGAAGAGATGAAGGCGATGCCGGAAGATGAGATGAAGGCGATGCCTAGCAGCGGCGGCGACAGCGAGAACTAAAGAGATAGACGAAGAAGAGAGCAACTAGCACCTGCTGTACGAGCGCCATCGCCTGAACTGCGGTGGTGCTTACGCGGCGTCTGCGCTCTCGAGCTCGCGGAATATTTCCGGAGTGACCGGCCTTGGCCGCGCGAACAGATCGCCTTGCGCGAGCTCCGCGCCAAATTCCATGAGACGGTCAAGACTCGCCTCGTCCTCGACCTTGTCAGCGATCAACTTGAGATCGAACCGGTCGAGATAGCTCGTCATATCAGAGGCGGGAATGCTTGCCCGCGCCTCTGCCAGGCCGTGAAGTAGGGTATTCGCGTTAATCTTGACGAAGCGGAAGAAATGATCGCGGAGCCCAGCGAAATCGACATCGAGATCGGACACGTGGTCGAGCGAATAGACGAAGCCGAGCTTGCCCAAGGTCTTGAGGCTGACCAGCTCGCTCTCGCCAAGCTCGAGCACGGTGCGCTGCCTCACCTGGAAGGTCAGGCTCTCGGCAAGGGCGCTGTTCTCCTCCATGAACTCGACGAGCTCGGGGAAGAAATCGCGATCGAGGAACGACTGGGCGGAGAGGTTGCAGAACACGCCCTTCAGCCGCGATTGAGATCCTAACCGCCGCAACAGCTGCACGCATTTCACCAGCATGATATTGTCGATGCGCGGCACGAGATGCTCGCGCTCGGCAAGCGGCAAAAAGCTTGCGGCCGGCATGTGCTCATCGCCGCCGGTGCGGATGCGGGTCAACGAGTCGTAGTAGCGAAGCTTGCGGTCGGGCAGCGTGACAATCGGCTGCAGATAAAGGTCGATGCGGTTCGCCTCGATGGCCTCGCGCAGATCTTGCAGGCTAGCGTCGTCAGCATCGGTGGTGGTGGCAACCAGCGCCGGCTCCGGCGCAACGATGAAGGTCTCTTCGGCGGCCGGTGCGGGTTCGGGCGCGACCATAGCGATCTCTTCGGCTGTAGGTTCCGGCTCGCCGGCTACGAACACGGTTCCCTCAGTGGCCACGACGGTGTCGTCCACGAGCAAGTCGGAGACTTGGCTGTCTCGGTCGGCGAGCTCGTCAGCCTCAAGCCCGACTGGCTCGTCGCTAAGCTCGGCGAGGTTCACGTGCTGCAGGCGCTCCTCCAGTCGGCGCGGTGTCTCCGGGGATTGGGCAACTTTCTCTGCAGCAGCGGCAGCGAAGGCAGGCTGTGCCGCGGTCAACTCCTGCGACATGTCCTTGATCAGGCCCTCCAGCGATTTCAGCTCGATACCGATCTCCTCCCGCTGGCTGCGAGCCTCTTGCGTGAAATCGGAGCGGAGCGCCTCGAGCCGCCCGCGTAGCTGCTCGACGTCCTGAGTCAAGCGATCGACATCGGGTGCGTTGACGAGGGTAACCGGCTCGCTGCCACGATATTCGGAGACCGCCTGATCAAGGCGCTCGACCCGGTCAGTCAAGAGATCGAGCCGCGCCACATCGTCCTCGACCCGATCGATCCGCTGCAAATCGCCGTCGAGCACGACCAGCGCCTCT
>Ga0182035_10000797_pt1 | contig 15257 bp, 13 predicted proteins | sample flu12Cox44000170_FD_125969 | JGI IMG/M metagenome (GOLD analysis project Ga0182035, IMG submission 125969) | Lab enrichment of tropical soil microbial communities from Luquillo Experimental Forest, Puerto Rico - flux4day.12C.oxic.44.000.170 | ecosystem: Environmental > Terrestrial > Soil >...
TCAAGTGGAGCGGCACCTTCCAATAAGCGCCGCGTGATCAGGTAGCCCTTCGGAGGAGAACCCATGCCACCCGGGGCGAAGCGACCGACGATGGCGGTCGCGGCAATGATGGTCGTGTGGCTGATGAACGCCGCACTCGTGACCGAACAGCGGCCGCTGACGTCGGACGAGGCGTTCAAGAACATTCAGGCGCTCAAAGGCATCCCCGTCGACGAATTCATGGGCACGATGGGCCTCTTCTCGGCGGCGCTGAGCATGTGCTGCGGCGACTGTCACACGGCCGCCGGCACGTCGAATCCGAAATGGGAAGACGATCCGCCCCGCAAGCGGACGGCGCGCCGGATGATCCAGATGGTCGAGGCGATCAACGCCACGAACTTCAACGGCCGGCGCGTCGTGACCTGCTGGACGTGTCACCGCGGCCAGCCGCGACCGGCGGCAACGCCGGCCATGGATCGCATTTACGGCGAGCCGGTCACGGAGCCGGCCGACGTGCTGCCCGCCGCGACATCCGGCGTGCCGACAGTCGATCAGATTCTCGACAGATACGTCGCCGCGCTCGGCGGCGCGTCGCGCCTCGCGACCCTCACCAGCTTCATCGCCAAAGGCACGAGCCTCGCCTACGGAGAAGTCGGCAAGGGCGATCCCACGGAGCTCTACGCGAAGGCGCCGAATCAGCTGGCGACGATCATTCACCAGCGCGAGGGAGACTCGAGCCGCGTGTTCGACGGGCAGGACGGGTACTTCATGCTGCCGCTCACGGTCGTGCCGGTTTATCCATGGACCGGTGGCGCGATCCAGGGCGCCCGGCTCGAAGCCGAAATGCTGTTCCCCGGCCACATCAAGGCATTTCTCGCGAACTGGCGCGTCAGCTTCCCGATCACACTGGACGGCAGGGACGTCGACGTCGTGCAGGGCACCGGCGCCGACAACCTGCTCGCGACGCTGTACTTCGACAGGCAGACGGGACTGCTGAACCGGCTGATTCACTACCGGATGTCGGCCGTCGGGCGCGTGCCGACGCAGATTGACTTCTCCGACTATCGGGCGGTCGGCGCCGTGCAATTCCCGTTCAAGTGGAGTTACGCCTGGGTCAGCGGACGCGAGGAATACACATGGACCGACGTGCAGGCGAACGTTGCCGTCGATGCAGCGAGGTTCGCGAAACCGGTTTCTCGGCCGCGCTAGCCCGGTCGGTCATCGGCAGCTGAAGTTCGCCGCCTCGTCGATGCTGCCGCTGCCGCGGTACGTCGCGACCTGCGGATAGGGACAGAGCGGCCGCATCCGATCGACGACACCGCTCGTCGCATGCGATGCGACGATTCGTTCGGGCGGCTCGCCCTGCTCGATCCATCGCTCCATCGCCGCCATCATGTCGAAGGTGTTCGGCCCTTCGCCGCCGCCGCAGTGTCCCATGCCCGGTACCATGAAGAGCCGTACGGCGTTTCGGACGTCCTTCGACAGGCTGTTGAAGTAGGTGATGCTCGTGCCCGGTCCGACGAGCGGATCCGCCCAGCCGTGATACATCAGCAGCTTTCCGCCGTGGCTCGTAAACGGCTCGATGTGCGGGTTGACGGCGTTGATGGTGCCGCCGTCGACTTGATCGGCGATCGCGACATCGCGATCGAGATCGAACGTGCGCCAATCCCAGTTCGGATCCTTGAACACGATGTATTTGTATTGATCGATCGCGGTCGCCGTCGGCTCCGGTCCGCCGACGAGTCCGGCCCACCCGAGCTCCGCGCCTGGCGCGTAACCGGGAAACACCTCTTTGCCGTCTTTCGTTTTCACGGGACTCATCACCGTGCGCAGCGTTTGGATTTGCCGAGGCGTCAGGAAGTCGAGGTGCGACGGATCGAAATGACACCTGGTCGGATCGCTGATCAGGCCGTCCTTCAGACCATCGAGCGCGTCGCACTGATCGAGCACCGCCTTGTGGATCAGCGGGTACTTGTCGGGCGGAATGAACGCCGCCGGATCGCTCAACATCGCTTTGCCGATCGTCAACTGCCATGCGTTCAGGTGCGTCCGCGGGTTGGCTTGCGCGCCGGCGACGACGCCGTCGAAATCGTCCGGATACCGCTGCACCTCGGCAAGGCCCTGCCGTCCGCCGGTCGAGCACCCATTCCAGTAGGAAAGCTTCGGGCCGCGGCCATAGAACGCGGCGATGATCGCTTTCGCCTTCACCGTCATCTCGTGCTCGGATCGGTGCGCAAAGTCGACGAACTTCTCGGGATGGCCGAGCGCAAACGATCCGGTCGCACCGACGTGACCGGTGTCGGTCGACGTGGTCGCATAGCCGTGCTTCAAGGCGTCGGCCATCGCTGGATAGCTGATCGTCCCCGCCCATCCGCCGTTGCCGACCGCTTGAAGATTGCCGTTCCACGCCGAGGTCGGCAACCAGACTTCGATCTTGATATCCGAGTCGCTCGTCGGCGTCAGCGTCGCCGCGACCCGACAAAACGCCGGCAGATCCGTGAACGGGTTCGGCCCGCGGCCGGCCCGGCCGCTCGGCGGAGGCGCGAACGACCCGGGCGGAACGCTCTGCGCCGAGGTGATCGTGGCCTGCGGCAGCGGCAGGGACGCCAGGCTTTCGCACGTCGCAGCAACGGTTGTTCGGGCGGCTCCGATCACGAGCACCAGGCCAAGTACTATTCGCACAGCCATCCTCTTTGAGTCGGCCGACCCATGCCGATCACGACACTGAGCAAGGGGTCTGGCGCCAGCTGGACCCATCCGCGAGTTTCTTGAAGTGCGTGCTCGTCAGAAACTGGCGAGTATACTTGGTGCCTCGGTTTTCACCAAGCAGCGACATGTCGCCTCGACAGGTCCGCGTCATCGTCTTGTGCGCGATTGTCGTCATCCTCGACGGGTTCGATACGCAGTGCATGGGCTTCCTCGTCCCGGTGATTTCCGACAACCTGCACATCGCCCTGCCGCAGTTCGGCCCCGTCCTCTCGGCGGCGCTCGTCGGCCTGATGATCGCGGCGATGGGCAGCGGGCCAATCGCCGATCGCTCGGGCCGACGGTGGGTTGTCGTCATCTCGGTGCTGGCGTTTGCGGTCTTCACGCTGCTGACCGCCCGCGCGAACACGCTGCGGGACCTCGTGCTGTTTCGATTTCTGACCGGACTCGGCCTCGGCGGCGCCATGCCGAACGCTGTCGCGCTCACTTCCGAGTTCACGCCGAAACGGCTGCGGCCGATCGTCATCGGCGCGATGTTCACCGGAATGCCGGCCGGCGCCGTGATCGCGAGTCAGGCTGCGGGATTCATGATTCCGCGATGGGGGTGGCGGTCTGTGCTCGCGCTGGGCGGCGCGCTGCCGCTGGCGCTCGCGATCGTGTTGATCGTCTGGCTGCCGGAATCGGTGGAATGGATGGAATCCCGGGCGCGCGGGCGCGCGACGGCGCGCGAGTCGGTGCCGGTCAAGGATCTCTTCACCGAAGGGCGCGCGTCGGGAACGCTGCTGCTGTGGATTCCGTTCTTCATGAATCTCCTGATCTTGTACTTCGTTTTGAGCTGGCTGCCGTCGCTTCTGCGGCAATCGGGACTGCCCGTCGCCGCCGGCGTGCAGGCCGTCGCCGCGTTCAGCGTCGGCGGGATGATTGGCACGCTGACTCAGGGTCACCTCATGCGCGGCGCCGGCACGCGCACGGCGCTCATCGTCGAGTTTGCGCTCTGTATCGTCCTGATTCCTTCGCTCGCCTCGACGGCGTCGACGCTCGCGCCGACGCTGGCGATCATCTTTGTGCTCGGGATTTGCGTGCAGGGCGCGCAGGCCGGACTGAATGCGCTCGCCGCGATGTATTATCCGACGACCATCCGCGCGACGGGCATCGGGTGGGCGCTCGGCGTGGGTCGGATCGGGTCGATTGTCGGCCCGTCGGTCGGCGGCCTGCTGCTGTCCCGGCAGTGGACGCCGGATCGCATCTTCATGGCAGGCACGGCGCCTGCGATTTGCGCCGCTGCCGCGATTGTTCTCGCCGGCGCGCTGCCGCGGGAAGCGAATGCGTTTCAGGTCGCACACTGATCTGACAGTCGTCCGGCAGCACGTGGGCCGTGACGCCGGGCGCGAGTCGGCGAGAACAGGCACCAGGCACGCACGTGAGACTGTGCCGCTATAACGACAGTCGCCTCGGCATCGTCGAGGGGGACCACATCCGCGACATCACCGCGGCACTCGACGTGCTGCCGGCGTACCGCTATCCCCTCCCGGGGTTCGATCCGTTGATCGCGAACCTCGATGCCGTCATCGCGCGCGCGAAGGCGGTCGCGCCCGCCGCTCGGCCCATGGCAGCGGTGTCGGCCACTCTGCTCAGTCCCGTCGCCAATCCCGGCAAGATCGTGTGTGCGCCGGTGAACTATCAGAAGCACCTCGACGAGGTGCGCGATGACGCATCGCTGCATCACAACGTCGCTGCCACGGCGGCGCCCATTCAAACCGCGGGTTTATTCCTCAAGGCGACGAGCGCGCTCGTGGGGCCCGGCCAGGGGATCGCCTTGCGAAAAATCGATCGCCGCAATGATCACGAGGTCGAGCTCGCCGTCATCATCGGCAAACGGGCGAACAACGTCTCGGCGGTGAACGCCTATGGCCACATCGCCGGCTACGCCATCGGCCTCGACATCACAATTCGAGGACCCGAAGAGCGGAGCCTCAGGAAGTCGCCGGATAGCTACGCGGTCCTGGGCCCCTGGCTCGTGACGCCGGATGAAATCCCGGATCCCGGCACGCTCGATCTGCGGATCGCGGTCAACGGCGAGGAGCGGCAGAGCTCGAACACGCGGTATCTGATCCTCGGCGTCCCACAGCTCATCGAGTACGCCTCGACCTTCTACACTCTGAACCCGGGCGACGTCCTCATCACAGGCACGCCCGAAGGCGTGAGCCCGATCCAGCCCGGCGACGTGATCCAGGCGTGCATCGAGAAGATCGGCACAATGGAGGTGAAAGTACGGGCGGCATGAACACCACCACGTTCCACGACAGGCCGGACGCCTCGCCCCGGCTGAAGGCGCTCTACCAGCGGCTTTCGGCGAAGAACACGGCGCCGCTCTGGGAAGTGCTTGGCGAGATCGTCACGCCACAGCCGAGAGCCGGATGCGTGCCCGCCCTTTGGCAGTACGACGAAGTCCGCGCTCTGCTGATGGAAGCCGGCGGACTGATTTCGGCGGCGGAAGCGGAACGCCGCGTCCTCGTGCTCGAGAATCCGGGCCTGCGCGGCCGGTCGCAGATTTCCCCGACCTTGTATGCGGGCGTGCAGCTCGTCCTGCCCGGCGAAACGGCGCCGACGCATCGGCATGCCGCGTCGGCCCTGCGGTTCGTGCTCGAGGCCGGCGACGGCGCGTACACGGCGGTCGACGGCGAACGGACGACGATGCACGCGGGCGACTTCATCCTGACGCCTTCGTGGACCTATCACGATCACGGCAATCCGAGCGACGTGCCGGCGATCTGGCTCGACGGGCTCGACATCCCGATGGTGAACGTCTTCGGCGCGAGCTTCGCGGAACACCACCCTGACGACGTGCAACCGGTCACACGACCTGAAGGCGACGCGCTTTCCCGGTACGGAACAGCGCTGCTGCCGGTGGACTTCGCGCCCGGACGCCGCTCGCCGATGTTGTCGTATCCGTACGCCCGCAGCCGCGAAACGCTCGACCGGTTGTATCGCAACGGTCCGGTGCATCCGACGCACGGGATCAAGATGCAGTACGTGAATCCCGCGACGGGCGGCTACCCGATGCCGACGATCGCGGCGTTCCTTCAACTGTTGCCCGGGGACTTCGAAACCACGCCGTACCGATCGACGGATGCGACGATCGTCTGCGCGGCCGAGGGACGCGGCACGAGCCGCGTTGGCGATCAGATCTTCACATGGGGTGCGCGTGACGTCTTCGTGGTTCCGTCCTGGGCGCCGGTGACGCACCGGGCAAGCGACGAAGCCGTTCTTTTCTCTTTTTCCGACCGTCCGGCACAGCGGTCGTTGGGTCTGTGGCGCGAAGAGGAATCCTGATCTTGTCCTGATGACGCCGCCGTTCAAAGCCGACCAGGTCGGCAGCCTGCTCAGGCCCGCGAACCTGCTGCACGCGCGCGACGCGCGCAAGCGCGGCGAGATCTCGGCCGCCGAGCTCCGCCGCATCGAGGACGACGCGATCCGCGACGTCGTCGTGATGCAGGAGCGAATCGGCTTGCAGTCGGTCACCGACGGCGAATTCCGCCGCGGCTTGTGGCACATGGACTTCGTGTGCGATTTCGCCAACGTGGAGCAGACGGCAGGAATCCCCATCAAGTTTCACTCGGAGGCAGGCGAGATCGAGTGGGCGCCGCCCGGCGTCAAGATCACCGGCAGGCTGTCGCGGCGGCACCCTATCTTCGTCGAGGATTTCAAGTTCCTGAAATCGATCGCGAAGGCCACGCCGAAGATCACCATTCCGTCGCCGAGCGTCCTTCATTTCCGAGGCGGCCGCAAGGCGATCGACACCGCCGCGTATCCCGACATCGAAGAGTTCTACGTCGATCTCGCCCGTGTCTACCGCGAAGAGATTCGTGATCTCGCCGACGCGGGCTGCCGCTACCTGCAGGTCGACGAAGTCAACATGGCGTTCCTGTGCGATCCGAACCTGCGCGCGTTCGCGCGCGGCCTCGGCGAGGATCCCGACGCGCTGCCGCACACGTACGCGACGCTGATCAACGATGCGACCTCCGCCCGTCACGAGGACATGGCGGTCTGCATGCATTTGTGTCGCGGCAACGCCCGCAGCCACTGGGTCGCCGAGGGCGGCTACGAGCCGGTCGCCGACGTGCTCTTCAACGAATTCAACGTCGACGGCTACTTCCTGGAGTACGACAGCGCGCGCGCGGGCGACTTCAGTCCGCTGCGTTTCGTGCCGAAGGGCAAGACGATCGTGCTGGGCCTCGTCACGACGAAAAAAGGGACGCTCGAAAGGAAAGACGACATCAAGCGGCGCATCGACGAAGCGTCGAGCTTCGTGCCGCTCGAACAGCTCGCCCTCAGCCCGCAGTGCGGGTTTGCGAGCAATGCCGAAGGCAACGCCCTGACCTTCGACGAGGAACGGGCCAAGCTCGAATTGATTGTCGAGATCTCCCGCGACGTGTGGGGCTCGTGTGGCTAGCGCCGTTGGTCGAGCGCGCAGACGACGTCGTCGAGGAATTGCGCGGCTCGCGCGCCGTCGATCACGCGGTGATCGCATGACAACGTCAGCGTCATCATCGGGCGCACGGCCGCTTGCCCGTTGAAGACGGCGACTCGATCGCGAATCGCGCCGACCGCCAGAATCCCGGCCTGCGGCGGGACGATGATCGCGGTGAACGCGTCGACGTGAAACATGCCGAGATTGCTGATCGTGAAGGTCGCGCCGGCGATGTCGGCCGGCTGCAGGCGCCCGGCGCGCGCCCGACTCGCCAGCTCCGTTCGTCGCGATGCGATGTCGGTCAGCGACCGGGCGTCCGCGCCGTGAATCACGCCGGCCACGACCGCATCCTCGACGGCAATGGCGATCGCGACGTTGACGTCGCTGTTCACGCGAACGCGGTTCTCTATCCAGCTGGCGTTCATCTGCGGGTGCTTCGCGAGCGCACATGCCACCGACGAGACGAGCACGTCGGTGTGCGAAACGCCGGCCGCCCGGTCACGGGCGGCCATCAGCGCGCCGGCATCCACATCGCGCGACACGAAGAAGTGCGGAACCGTCGTCCACCCTGCAGTCGTCCGCTCGGCCATCAGTCGGGCGACCGATGACGCGCCAACGCGCGGGCGACCTGCCTGCTCGGCGTCGGCCCGATCGGTCCTCCCTGCGGCGAGCACGTCTTCGGCGACGATTTCGCCGTCCGGCCCCGACCCCTGGAGCGTCGCGAGATTGACGTTGTGCTCTTGCGCGAGCCGGCGGGCCTTTGGCGACACCCTGATATCGGCGAAAGCGACGGACCGAGCGTCTGCAGCGTCCCGAACGGGCGCGCGCTCTCCTGGCTGCACCAGCCAGGCGATTGTTTGACCGACGGGAATCCTGGCGCCTTCGCGAGCCGAGACGGATGCCAGGATCCCGTCGGCTTGCGCTTCGACCTCGACGACCGCTTTGTCGGTCTCGATCTCGAGCAGCGTCTCGCCTTTGTGGACCCGATCCCCTTCCTTCTTCCGCCACGCGATCAGCTTTCCGGTCTCCTGCGCCATTTCGAGCGCGGGCATGACGACGCTAACCGCCATCAGGCGCCGACCCTTTCGGTCTTCGCGCTTTCGGCGATCAGCTCGGCGACCTCGCGGCTCGGCGTCCCTTCGAGCTCGCGCGTCGTCTGCAACGGACCGCTGACGGTGACGTAGGTCGCGCCCGCGACGAGCAACTGCTCCGCGGGGAAGCGCGTGATCACTTCATGGCCGGTCGGCGTGACGACGATTTCCTCTTCGATGCGCGCCGCGCTCCAGCCGTCCTTCGACGGCCAGAACGTTTCGAGCGCAAAGACCATCCCCGGCTTGATCTCGTGCGGATGCTCGAGCGACACGAGCCGGCTGATCACCGGCTTCTCCCAGATCGCGAGGCCGACGCCATGACCGAACTGCAGCGCGAATGCCGCTTCTTCGTTCGGGAACCCGAAGTCCTGCGCTTTCGGCCAGACCGATGCGACTTCGGCGGTGGATCGTCCTGGCCGGATGAGCTCGATGGCCGCGTCGAGATAGTCGCGGCAGCGCTTGTACGCGTCGATGAGCGCGTGCGACGCGAAGTTGATCGCGAACGACCTGTAGTAGCAGGTGCGGTACCCCATGTAGGAGTGCAGGATGTCGTAGTAGACCGGGTCACCCGGCCTGAGGACGCGGTCGGAAAACACGTGCGGATGCGGGCTGCAGCGCTCGCCCGAGATCGCGTTCACGCCTTCCACGTACTCGGATCCCAGATCGTAAAGCACCTTGCTGACGAGGCCGACGCATTCGTTCTCGCGCATGCCCGGCTTCATGGCCATATAGAGCTCGTGATACGCGGCGTCGACCATCATCGCCGAGTGCGTGAGGAGCGAGATTTCGTCCTCGGTCTTGATCTCCCGCGCGTCGGACATCAGCTGCTGGCCGTCGACGACCTTCACGCCCTCGCGCTGGAGCGCGAAAAGAATGGGCGGCTCGATCACGTCGATGCCGACCGGCTCGCCGGCGAGACCGCGCGACTCAAGCTCGACGCGGATCTTCTTCGCGACGTCCTCAGCGCGACCCATCTCCGGTGTCATCGCACCCCGAAGCAGCGAGATGCCGGCGCGGGAGCGGTCGCCGAGCCACGGGCAATTCAGCTGGTGGTGCCTGGCCGCCGACCCGAAGTCCCAGAGGATCGGCTCGGCCTCCTGCGGCAAAAGCGTGAAGCGGCTGATCTTGTCCTGCGCCCACGTGCCGATGTGGGTTGCGGTGATGTAGCGCACGTTGTTCATGTCGAAGCAGACGAGCGCGCCCATCTCCGACGTGGCCAGGAGCGCCTTGATGCGCGCGAGCCGTTCCGCGCGCAGTCGATCGAAATCGATCCGCTGTTCCCAGTCGACGCCCATCGTGCCGAAAGTACGAATCGCCATGGTCATCTCCTGCAGAGCCGGCGCGCCGTATCGAACACGGATTGTTCCGTCGGGACGGTCGCGTCCTCGAGCGGCGGTGAGAAGGGAATCGGCACGTGCAGCGCGCCGAGTCGGGTCACCGGCGCGTCCAGGTCGTAGAACGCGCCTTCAGCAACGACGGCCGCGAGCTCCGCGGCGACGCCGTAGCGCCCGTAGCCTTCGTCCATCACAATCGCCCGCGACGTTTTCTTCACCGACTCGACGATCGTTTTCTCGTCGAGCGGCCAGGTCGTTCGCGGATCAACGATCTCGGCGTCGATGCCGATCTCCTCGAGCATCCTCGCAGCGCCGAGCGCCACCTGCACCATGCTGCTCGTCGCCACGATCGTGATGTCGCTCCCTTCGCGCTTGATGTCCGCGAGGCCGAGCGGAATGACATAATCGTCTGACGGCACCGGCCCCTTCAACTTGTATTGCATCTTGTCTTCGAAAAAGACCACCGGGTTGTCGTCGCGGATGGCCGCTTTCATCAGACCCTTCGCGTCGCGGGGCGTGGACGGCACCGCGACTTTCAAGCCGGGAATATGGCTCGGCCAGGCATGCAGTGATTGCGAGTGTTGCGCCGCCGACCGTCGCGTGGCGCCGAGCGTGGTACGGACGACCAGCGGGACTTTCCATTTGCCGCCGGACATGTAATGGATCTTCGCCGCCTGGTTCGCGAGTTGATCCATGACGAGCGTCAGGAAGTCGCCGAACATGATGTCGACGACGGGCCGCATCCCGGTCATTGCGGCGCCCACGCCGAGGCCGGTGAACCCCGCCTCGGAAATCGGCGTGTCGATGACGCGCGAGGGTCCGAATTCCTGCACGAGGCCCGCCAGGACTTTAAAGGCGGTTCCGGCCTCGGCCACGTCTTCGCCCATCAGCACGACGCGGGGATCGCGGCGCATTTCTTCGGCGATCGCTTCCCTTACCGCGTCGGCGAACGTCAGCTCGCGAGTGGCGGCCAGCGCGTCAGGCATACACGTCCTCAGTCACTTCCGCCGCGTCGGGATACGGCGCATCGATCGCCCAGCGCATCGCATGGTCCATCTCGCTCGTGAGCTCGGCGTGCGCGCGATCAAGCATCGCCTGATCCGCGAACCGTTCGGCGATCAGGTACGCCTCGAGAATCGCGATCGGATCACGCTCCTTGACCCAATGCTGCTCTTCCTGCTTCGCGCGGTAATACTCCCGGCTGACGTCGCCGACGTGGTGACCGCGGAAGCGATACGTGTCGGCGACGAGGAACGACGGACCGCCGCCACGCCGGGCGCGGTCGACCAGCGGCGACGCGGCGCCGTAGACGGCGCGAACGTCTTGACCGTCGACACCCGTGCATGCAAGGCCGAATGCCGCGGGCCGCGCCATGATTTCGCCGGCGGTCGTCTCGCTCACGTGCGTGTACTCGTTGTAGTGGTTGTTCTCGCACACGTAGATCACCGGCAACGTCCACAACTGCGCGAGGTTCATCGATTCGTACAGCACGCCCTGGCCGAGCGCCCCTTCGCCGAAGAAGCAGACAACGACGCGATCCTGCCGCAGGTATTTCGAGGAGAACGCCGCACCCGTCGCCATCGCCGCGCTGCCCCCGACGATGGCGTTCGCACCGAGATTGCCGGTGCCGGGATCGGCAATGTGCATCGAACCGCCCTTCCCCTTGCAGTACCCGGCCTTCTTCCCTAGCAATTCGGCGAACATCAAATCCGGCGACGCGCCTTTCGCGAGGCAATGCCCGTGGCCGCGGTGCGTGCTGGTGATGTAGTCGTCCCTGCTGAGCGCGCTGCAGACGCCGACAGCGACCGCTTCTTCCCCGATATACAGGTGCGCGAGGCCCGGCATCCGCGCGCGGGTGTAGAGATCGTTCACGCGCTCTTCGAAGAGCCGAATCGCGGTCATCTGCCTGTGCATCCGGAGCAATTGTGCCTTCACCGCTCCACCCCCGCGGCCCGCGCAAGCGCCTGAAACACCGCCGCGAAGTCGGCTGCCGACAGCCCCATCGCCCGTGTCGCCGTCAGCCACTCGTTCGCCGTCGATGTCGTCGGCAACGGGACGCGCAGGTCTCGCCCCATATCGAGCGCCAGCTGCAGATCCTTCTGCATCATCGTGGTGTCGAACCACGCCTGGTCCGGCATCTGCAGAACGAACGGTCCACGATACCGCAGCATTGGCGATCCGATGGCGCTGTTGGTCATCACATCCACCGCCGTCTCGCGCGCGATGCCGCTCTTTTCGGCGAGCAGCACGCCCTCCGCGAACGCGAGCATCTGGACGGCGACGCTGATGTTCGTCGCGATTTTCATCGACACCGCCAGCCCGTTCGCGCCGACGTAGGTGACTTTCGGACCGATGTCTTCCAAGATCGCCCTCACGCGATCGAACGTCGGGCGATCGCCGCCGACCATGATCGACAGCTTGCCCTGCTCGAGCGTCAGGACGCTGCCCGAGACCGGCGCGTCCACCATCTGCGCGCCGGCCTCGCGCGCGCGTGCGGCGAGCTCCCTGCTCACCACCGGGCTCACCGTGCTCATGTCGACGAGAATTTTGTCATGGCCAAGGCCCGCGACGAGTCCGAACGGGCCGTCGGCCACGGCGCGGAGCGCCGCGGAGTTCGCGACCATCACAAACGTGACGTCGGCGGCCGCCGCGACATCGCGAGGCGTGTCGGCGACGCGCAGTCCGTCGCCGGCGAGCGCTTCCGCCTTCGATCGCGTGCGGTTGAAGCCGGTGACGCGGTGGCCTTTCGCGAGCAGCCGCGCCGCCATCCGCCCGCCCATCACGCCAAGTCCGACGTACCCGAGATTCGCCATCGATTTGCGGTTTTGTTATATCAGACCGCGGGGACCCTCTGCTCGCGTCTAACATACAATGGCCCGCACAGCCGACCGCCGGACCGAGCCATGGATAGCACGATCAGACGCCAGAGCACGACGGAAGACGACATCACCGCCGAAGTGTTGCGGCGGGTCGACCGGACGCCTGACGAGCGCCTCCGGGAAATCATGCGCGCTCTGGTCGGTCACCTCCATCGCTTCGTCAAAGAGGTGAATCTGACCGAACGTGAATGGTTCGAAGCGATCCGATTCCTCACCGAAACCGGTCAGATGTGCAATGACCGCCGTCAGGAATACATTCTGTTGTCCGACACGCTCGGCGTCTCGATGGTCGTGGATTTGATCAACCATCGCAAGCGCGATCGCGCCACCGAATCGACGGTCTTCGGGCCATTTCATCGCGAGGGGGCGCCGCACCTGCCGCCCGGCGCGAACATCGCACTGCGCGACGCCGACGGCGTGCCGACGATGATCAGCGGGCGCGTGCTCGATCTGAACGGCAATCCCATTGTGGACGCCGCGCTCGACGTCTGGCAGGCGGATTCATCCGGCCTGTACGACTCCCAACATGCGAACAGCGATGAGCTGCATCTCCGCGGCGTGTTCCATACGGACCGCGAGGGCGGCTACCTCGTGCGAACGATCCGTCCCGTGTACTACGCGATCCCGGATGACGGTCCGGTCGGCCGGATGCTGCGTGCGACCAACCGCCACCCGTGGCGCCCCGCGCATGTGCACTTCGTCGTCTCCGCGGACGGCTTCGAGCCCGTGACGACGCACATCTTCGACGACAGCGATCCGTACCTCAGCTCGGATGCGGTGTTTGCCGTGAAGGAGTCGTTGATGGCGCGCTTCGTCCGGCACGACGCGCTCGACGACGCTGCGCATCGATTCGGGCTGCAGCCGCCGTTCTACACCGTGGATTTTGATTTCGTGCTGCAACCACGCGGCCCCGGCGATTGACGACGTCATGCATCACTTCGGGAGGTTCGACGAGAGCGCGCTTCGTCCGCATCCGCGCTACGCCGGGCACGGCGACGGGTACGCGGAGGCGGAGCTCGTCGCCCCGCAGACGGGATCGGTCCACACCGGGTTGAGCATCGGCCAGCTGGCGCCGAACGGCTCGCTGCATCCGCACGTGCACTCGTTCGAGGAAGGCTTCTATGTTCTCGCCGGCCGCGGGGCCGTCGCGATCGACGACCGCAGCTATCTCGTCGGACCGGGTGACTACGGCGCGTTGAAGGTCGGAACCCCGCATGCCTGGTGCAATGCCGGCGAGGCGCCGGTCCGCTGGCTGCAGATGGCCGCACCGCAACCGAGGCCGCACGGCAGCGCGCGCGACACGTTCTTTCTGAAAAACACGATGTTGCCGAGCCCGGCGCAGCCCCCGAGTGCGCCGCGTCCGGCGGAGCATCTGCTCGGGCACTTCGATGTCGGCCAGATCCCGACCGGCGATGAGGGGCGAATCGCATCCGGCGGCCTCCGGGGCGTCTTTCTCAAATGGATGATCGATGAGACATTCGGCGCGCGGCACCATCGGATGCTGTTCATCGAGTATCAGCCGGGCGTGAGCATCGGGTTGCACGATCACACGTTCGAAGAGGCGTACTACATCCTCAGCGGCGAAGTCGAAGCGACGCTCGACGGCAGCAAGTATCTGGCCGGGCCGGGCCACGTGATCTGGACCGGCGTCGGCTGCGTTCACGCGTTCGCCAACGCCGGCGGCGAACCCGTTCGATGGCTCGAGACGTTCTCGCCGCAGCCGCCCGCCGAAAACGTCTTCCGTTTCGTCGCCGAATGGGAACAGCGAGCCAGGGAGCTGGAAGGACAGTAGCATGGCGCTCACCGGTCGGGAGTATCTGGACAGCCTGCGCGACGGCCGCGAGATCTGGATCTACGGTGAGCGGGTCAAGGACGTCACCGCGCATCCAGCCTTCCGCAACACGGCGCGGATGATCGCGCGGTTGTACGACGCGCTTCATGATCCCCGGCGCCAGTCGATCCTCACGACGGCCACCGATACGGGCAGCGGCGGCGTGACGCACCGCTTCTTTCAGGGATCCCGCAACGCCGGGGAGCTCGTCGCGGCGCGCGATGCCATCGCCGAATGGGCGCGCATCTCGTATGGATGGATTGGCCGCAGCCCGGATTACAAAGCCGCGTTCATGGCAACGCTTGGCGCCAACTCCGGTTTCTACGAACCGTACGAGGCGAACGCGCATCGCTGGTACAAAGAGGTCCAGGAACAGGTGTCCTTCGTCAACCATGCCATCGTCAATCCGCCCGTCGATCGCGACCGGCCGCTCGACGACGTGAAAGACGTGTACATGCACGTCGAACGGGAGACCGACGCGGGCCTCGTCGTCAGCGGCGCAAAGGTCGTGGCGACGACGTCCAGCTTGACCCATTTGAACTTCATCGCGAACAACGGCGCGCTCCCGATCAAGACGAAGCCGTTCGCGTTCGTGTGCATCGTCCCGACCGGCGCACGCGGCGTGAAATTGTTCTGCCGGCCGTCGTACGAGATGACCGCCGAAGTCATGGGCACGCCGTTCGACTATCCCTTGTCGAGCCGAATGGACGAAAACGATTCGATTCTGGTGTTCGACAAGGTGCTCGTCCCGTGGGAGAACGTGTTCGCGTACGGCGATATCGACAAGGTCAACAACTTCTTTCCGCGGTCGGGATTCCTGCCGCGGTTCATGTTTCAGGGCTGCACGCGATTCGCCGTCAAGCTCGATTTTCTCGCCGGGCTGCTGCTGAAAGCGGTCGAGGCCACCGGTGCCAGGGACTTCCGCGGCGTGCAGGCGCAGGTCGGCGAAGTCCTCGCCTGGCGCAA
>Ga0182035_10000809_pt1 | contig 15146 bp, 19 predicted proteins | sample flu12Cox44000170_FD_125969 | JGI IMG/M metagenome (GOLD analysis project Ga0182035, IMG submission 125969) | Lab enrichment of tropical soil microbial communities from Luquillo Experimental Forest, Puerto Rico - flux4day.12C.oxic.44.000.170 | ecosystem: Environmental > Terrestrial > Soil >...
CTTCGCTCCGTTTGTGCTCCACCTCTGCCAGGATGCGTTCCTGCTCAGTTTTCTCGGCAGCTTCTTTCTGCCAGCGAGCTGTACCCATCAGCACGTCGCCGGCAGCCGTGTAAACATCGGCCATGGCGATCCCTTCATCGCTCAGGATGAGTTCGCGCACCTGGTTGGAGTGTTTCATACCGCGCGATTTGACGATGCTGAGCGCGCGATCTCCCCCGCGACGACATCATCCGGTCGGAGTATTGATCTTATTGCCTTCTAGGTTTCTGTCATGTCAACGAAACGAGTAAATGTGCGCCGTCAGCGCTGGCCCAGAGTTTGTGAGCGGTTGGTTTCTCCGCTCCGGGGCACGTCTAGCTCTGAGTAATTTACAATTGACATAGAAGATGGTTCGCACCGCACCAACAGACCTATATGAAATACTTCCCGTACGTCCCCAATCTTAAGATCAACGGCGATGGTTACCTAAAAGGATTTCTCGGTCTGGATTGGTGCCCCTCGTCTAAGGCCAAGGCTGAGGTCGATAGCTTCGAGAAAAAAGTGGGCGCCCTTTTGTACGGTATTTGGAAATCCTACACCGGTTATTGGGTAATGTCGGAAATCAATTTAGCGCGGCACAAGCGGGTCGAAATCATACCCCCTGAATTCGCCCCAGATGAAATAAAGCAGAACACGTCCGGGGGGGATCCTAACGCCAAGACAGGACCGAAACACGGGAACTACATCGATACGGCAAAGGCGGGAACTCCGGGAAAAACGTGCTCAGAGGAAAAGCCATCCGAATTCAAAGTCAAGGGCACCGGCGAGGGCGCAGACACCGTTATCGCCTTTAAACCAGAGGCTTGGGGAGCCCCCGCCGTGGCCGGTCATCTAGGCCCAGGCTCGGCTGCCGATGAGATTCTAATCCACGAGATCTTCCACGCGGTTCGCGATGTCAGGGGCATCACCAATATCTGCTTCGGTTCTCCGAGTGGTTGGGGGGATTACGAGGAATTCCTAGCAGAAACCCTCTGCAACGTCTTCAGTTCGGAGACCAAGCGACCTCTCCGTGCCTACCATGCTGGCTTCCAGGCGCTCCCCGCCGACCAGGCGACTTCCGCATCCTTCCTGGCGAAGTACAAACAGTATCTCGATCCAGCTCGGTCCGACCACCCGCACCTATTCACCGCGCTGCAGAGAGCGCCAGGTATCTCCTTTAATCCGTTCGCGTTGATGTGAGCATTGAACCTTGTTGCACTGGGAGTGATTGGCCGGTAGCCAAATTCCCTTGAGCAAGCGTGTGTTTTTGTGTATACGAAAAGCTATCGCATACGCAAAGAGTTTCGGTTCTAGCCAGGACGATTCAAACTCGCTTGGAGGAGTTGATGCCTGTTTATAGGCCGAGTGGCGGGCAGCCAGCCAAGAAAGCGGCCTGACCCCCTGGAATCTCCCTCTCCGCCTGGGATCGGCGAGCATCTGGGACGACAATAGCGTTAAATGGCAATGTCTGGTAACAAACTGATCCAGGAGCGAATTGAATTGCGCAGGTGGCAACCGTTGGATCGGTTCCCGCGCCGGCCACACTTTCAACACATCGGCTGGGCGGTCTATGAGTGGCCCTTCGCCCAATGCAGGGCCAATGATCCAGGCCGGCACGTTGAGGCGGTTATACTGCGGGTACATCTTGCAGGCATAATCTTCAAAGCGCCCCGGATCAGTTGCTTTAGGAGCGAAGATGAGCATTGCCACCACGGCGCCGCAGCGCTCACAAGGAATGATCTTGCTCTCAATCACTCCCTTGGCTTCCGGAACGCGCGTCGGCGGATCGACCGGTCCCACCTCTTCCGGAGTTGCGCCAAAAGCCGCTTCCATCTGCCGAGACAATTCCAGCCCCAAGGGTTTGAAGATTGTCGCCCACTGCGTAGTCATTGGGTCGGATGGATCACCAACCACTTCGCAGGAGATATGGCAGCGCCCGTCATCCAATTCCTGCAGCAAGATGCGCCCTAATTCGCCCAGCACACGATGCCGGAAGACGTACGCCCAGGCATCAGCCAGACGCTGCTTCTCAAAAGATACGTCTGGTGGCAACCGAAAGCCGGTCTTGCTCTTCCAAGCAGGGGATGCGCTGTGTTCGGCACCGCTCCGAGCCGATCGACGGTGGACGCGAGAATCGCTCATTCTTCGTCTACCACTCTGGAGAGAGTCAGTGATCTCCCAAGGTCCTGGCCGACGCTTTGAGTGCTCTCGATAGCCGGGATCGAGGCCTGCCGTTCTCTGTGTTGAATCTTATCCCACTCCAGCGTGAGCTCGGGCTTATCGAACCGAAGCTTATGCTCGGCCAGTTCTTCGATTTTCCTCTCGGCATAGACGCCAGCGGCCTCTTCAATCTCCCCTACCCTCTCCAAGCGAAGCGCGATCTGCGCGATTCTGGTCTTTCGTCGCGCAACCTGCTGTTCCCATTGGGCGTGCGCTTTTTTGCCGGCCGTCCAGCCAGGTGCTCTCTGTTGAATGGCCTGCAACTGCGCCTGCTCCGAGGTTAACGACGCCGCCAAAGCTGGATTGCAACCGGTCGATTTGCTCAGCCTTTTCTTGGACGTAGACGCCCAACTGATCGCTGTACTGCTGCTGAACTTGCTGATCTCGGAGTTGTTCGGCCTGGTCACAGTGCTATCGAGCTGCGCAACCAGACTCTCTCCCCTAACCCTGCGGCAGCGCGGTTTCTTCTTGGGTCTTGTCCTGCCTGGGAATTCCACGCTCGTGGTCTGGCGTCTCAATCCTCACTGCGCGCTTTGGCACCTTTACGATATCGCCAGCTTTGACGTTTCTTCTCGGCAACCTTCCATCTCTCAGCATGCGGCAAACATACTTTGTCCTGGTTTCTCCTATGATTTCACAGTCCTCCTCTAGTCTGCCTGCCCAGCTATCAACGCAAATCTTCGCTTTCACGCGTTTCTTTGCTCCCTTTAGGGAATACTATCGAGAACGAATATGAAAAGACTAATAGCCTTAGCCGTTGTGACATTCGCCTCACAAGCTGTTGCCACCTTTGGCGGAGAACCGGTAGGATCTTCGACGCAAGTTACTCCGCCGCCTAGTTTTTTCAGACCTAATGAATTTGATACAGGAGCGTTCGGGACCTTTGTTACAGGCCTTGGGTCCGGCGCAGATGCCGGCAAGCTACACGCTTGGGAGGGAGGCATGGATTCCACTTATTGGTTCCCCTGGAAATATGCAGGTGTCAGGTTCCAAGGGACCGGCGCAACTAGCCGTTGAGGTGGCGGAGGCACTGTGGCGGCGCGGCTCAGATCTCTCTTCTTTGGCCGCTGACTGCAAGGAGTAAGGGAGCCTGAGCGTAAAAACCTCACCTTTTCTTTTTGTCGGGGGGGTCGAGAGGAATGTTTTCGCTGAGGCGGCCTCAAGAAGGAAACGGCAACGCGCGCGAGCTGCCCGCAAGAAGAGGCCGGAAGAGGAAGGCGCGGAGCCTTCGTTCCCCTCCCCTCTCCCCTAGCTAGCTAGAGCACGGGCCCGAGCGTGGCAATGAGGTTGTTCCACAGCCGGCGTGACATCGACCAGGCCGCCACCGCCTCCTTAGTGACCCGATTCGATCGCGCAATGTATTCCTGCTGGCGCTCGCGCACAGCGCCGGTGAGTGCGGGATCGTGGAACAGGATGTTGTTCTCGTAGTTGAGCTCGAAACTGCGGCGGTCCATGTTCGCCGAGCCGATCAAGGTGACCTCGCCATCCAGCGTCAGCGATTTCGTGTGCAGCAGGCCGCCCTCGTACTCGTAGATCTTAACCCCCGCGCTGAGCAGGTCCTCGTAGTAGCTGCGGCTGGCCGCTCCGACGATCCACGAGTCGTTCCTGGCGGGAAAGACGATCGTCGTGTCCACGCCCCGGTACGCGGTCGTGCACAGCGCATTGTGCAGGGACTCGTCGGGCACGTAGTAGGGGGTAGTGACAACAATCTCGCGCCTCGCCGCGAACATCAGGGATTCGAACATCTCGGGCATGGCCGAGTAGCGCACCGTCGGGCCCGTGCCGATCACCTGCGCGGGCACCCCTCCCGGCATGGGCAAAGGCAGCGGCTTGCTCAGGAGTTCGTCGAGGTTCTCATCCACGTACGTCATCCAGTCGCTCGCGAACAGGAACTGGTTCTGGCGTGCGATGGGACCCTCGAAGCGCATCACGGCGTCCACCCAGGGTGCATACTTCGCCTTCACGCGGAACTCGGGATCGGCACAGTTCTGGCTACCGCAGTAGGTGATGCGATCGTCGATGACCACGATCTTGCGATGGTTCCGGAGGTCGATGCGGCCCTTGAACGGCCGCAGCAGGGGGTTGCCTATGGGCAGGCCCGCAGCCACGCGTACACCTGCCGCGCGCATCGCCTGCCAATGCTCGGAGCGGATGATCGTGCGCGAGCCGAGGTCATCGGCCATGGCCCGACAGGTCACGCCGCGGGCAGCCGCGCGCTTCAAGGCCTCGACGACCTTGCTGCCGTTGTAATCCGGCAGCCAGATGTAGAACAGCACATGGACGTGATCGGTTGCGGAATCGATGTCGGCCACCATCGCGTCGATCGTGGCGTTGGAGTTCGGCAGAAGGCGCGCGGTGTTGCCACCCACGGGAGGGAACCCGCTGATCGAGTGGCCGAGCAAAAAGAGATGCTGGTGACGCTCGGGAACGGCGCCTGCGAAGGCCGCCCCGTCCCCAGCGGCGTGACACTGGATCGGCGGCATGCCCTTGAGGACTGCGTGCAACCGCTCCACGCGGCGACGGCCGATGTTGACCTCGCCCAGGAGCAGATAGGCGAGCATGCCCAACAGAGGCAGCACGCCAACGACCACCACCCATGCGATTCGGGAAGCAGGGTCGCGATGGGGCCGAAGCAGGATCCGCGCGATGACCGCCAGCTCGAGCAGCGTGATGAGTGCGATAGCGAGCAGCGAGTGGTGGAGCGTTGCGATCATGCGTAGACTTTTATTAACGGTTAAATTCCAACAAAGGTACGAAAAGCGACATGGGAATGGGGGTGAAGACACGAAAGTGCCATAATTGTCCGGTTCGTCAGACCCCAACGGGACATTTACGCGGCCGAGCAATCGTGTCGTCACCCCTAATTCATGCTCTTACGCAGATCGACGAGCACCTGGTCGGAGTCGCTTATCTGGATAAATCCAAGGCGCGGGTACTCGAGATCGATGATCACATATGCGGTCACTGACAAGACGACGGCGAAGGCGACGGAGTGCAAATACATTCAGACGACGCCGAATCGCCATGTCGTAGCCCGCGAACAACGAACAGGCGAGAGTCAGCGCGCCGAGCATCCCGAAGATCATCAGTGGCGGATGAACTCTAGCGGCCTCTGTTCGCGTCGTGGTGATGTCGAACATCGCGTTCAGCGCGGGCAGGAGCAGCATCGGCGCCTGGGCCGTTCCCGCTTCCCGCGTGGAGGAGACAGCGAGCGCCCATATTTCGCTCTGCAACTTCGCCGACCTCGCCTGCTCCGCTTTCACCGCCTCCATATCCGGCACCTTCCGATAGACCTCGATCCGCGAGTCCAGGTAACGACGGAAGAGATCGCGCATGGGTGGCTGCGCGTCCGCTGGGAGCAGAGCGACCCGCAGCCATGCCGTGCCGATGTCATTGGCTTCCTCGACGACGAGATGCCGCCGCGCATCAAAGCGTGTAAGCGCCCCCGGAAAACGAAAATGCGAGGATCAAACCCAACAACCCAAAGATCGCACCCTCGATCGCACCAAGGCCCTTTGATGCAGTCTCGCCTTCCTCCGTAAGCTGGCGGACGCCGATGCGCCGCCCGATCTCGAGCAGTACGAGGACGCCAGCGGACAGCGCGACTGCGAAAATGGTTCCAGCCAAGATGACATTCACGGTGAAGACGATCCAACCCATCTAGGATATGGCCGGGCGCGAAATTCAAATCCCTTGTTTCTTCCCGATCTGCACTCTCTCGATCTCTTTAAGGGTCAGTTGGTCCCCAGATCGATCATAAATCCTGGTGGTCGCCGGACTCGTATGTCCGGCGATCCGCTGCGCGATCTCGATTGTGCCGCCCGAATTCATGTACTGGGTGACACCCGTCGCACGGAAGCTGTGACAACAAACTCGTTTCTGGATCCCGCTCGCCAGCGCCCGTTTCTCAACCAGCTTTAACACACTCCGACGATCCAGGCGTCTCAGCTCAATAATTTCACGATTCTTGCCGAAGGAAGGAAACAGGGGAGCACTCGGGGTGCAAGCCAGGCGAGAGCGTTCAAGCCAAAGATCCACCGTTTCTTTAGCCTTTGAATGCACCGGTACCTCGTGTTCTTTCCCTCGTTTTTCTTCGAACCGTAACCAGCGCGTGCCGCCACGTTCATAGTAATCCGCAACCTTTAGGTTGATGAGGGCAGAGACCCGGCACCAGGAATAGAAGAGAACACTGAAGAGCGCCTTATCCCGAATGTCTTTTAGCGAATTGGGACTCATCGAGTCCAAGAACGCTACGATTTCAGCCTCCTCAAAGACCGGAGTTTGGGAGGATTCTCGAACCAACCTCGGCGGCCTGGCCCGGGCGGCTGGATTATACTCAACTACCCCTCGCATCAAGAGCGAATCAAAGAGCAACCGGAGAGCCGCCAAGTGTTGTCTTTGAGTTGATCTGCTTCCCGGATGCTGATCCAGCCATGACCCCACGTGATAGGCCTTTACACTCTCGAGTTCCAACCCGCGGGCCGAACAAAATGCCAAAAATGAGCGCCAGGCCACCCGATAAGCGCTTCGCGTATTGAGATTGCGCACCCGCGCTCCCAATAGCTCCAGGAAGGTCTCGGCGGTTTTGGCTCGTGGGGTCGATTCAGAAGTTCCTAGGTCAAAGGGAGCCAGAAGCACCTTCTCTGTGTCTGTCTGCGAATCCTCTTGCGTCATAGGCGGGCTTCGGGGGGGACTTCCTAGCGCGGACTACCTCGCCCCGCCGCCGCTTCGAGTGGGATACTTCATTTCCGGCTTGGTTTATTCAAACAAGTGATGTTTTTACGTGATAAAGACTGGACGCAAGTTGTAAAGACAAACCATTTTCCCCCAATCACTATTTTGACTCCGGGGGGACTTCTAGAGAGAAGCGTGTGAGCGCGCAAGCCAAGCCAATCAGCGAAGTCGTTAAGGATTTCGAACAATCTCTCGCAGGCCTTCGGCCCTCCACAAGACGGGTGTACGTGGCGGGCGCAAAGGCGGCCATAGGAGCCGCTGGCTTGGAGCTCCGGCAGAGCTATTCCAGTAACGAACTCATGGTACTCATCAGAGAATCCCCGACCGGAAAGAGGATCTCGCCATTCTTGGGCTTTTTAGGCGGCGGACGGCTCAAACAGCCGGTATCTGATGAGGAAATAGCGGCTCTGCAGAACTGGGTGATTCAAAGACTTGCAAAGCAGATGGGCTCGGTCAAAAACCCCTCACTCGCAACCCGGCGAGACTCGGGCCTGATCGCCGCCCTATGCTCGGCGCCTGCTAGGGGAACTCCTCGAAAATGGCCTCAAAACTGCCTCAAAATCACCGAAACCGAAGTGCTACTGTGGGACGCCCCAATCCAGGAACCATGCTTCGCTCTTCCCTTGCGCTTCTGGCACGCCTGGAGAGAACGGCTGGCCCGGCCGGACCAACGGCGGCTCTACCGCAAATCGCTCCAATGGAGTCAATCAAGCCTCCTTTTTCCAGGGCCTCACGGCGCTCCCTTGGGCCGGGCAGCCCTGCACAACGCTCTGCGGCGACTGGGCGTGGCAGGAGAGCGCAGCAGCAGCACCAGCCAGCCCATCACTCCGGAAAAGATCAGAGTCGCTTTCCTCTAGCGGGGATTCTCTCAGTGGAGAGCCTGGCGCAATGCATGGGCTCCCCAAGGGTTCCGCGCCGCTCTGATTCGCGTTTAAGCCGCCGGGAAGCGAGCCTTTGGCTTTTCTCAAAGAAAGGATCCAGTTTCGCTATCGTCCGAAATTCTTTCTGCATGTCGAACCACTCTTCGAGCTCTTTGAGCGCGGGGATGTCCGCGAAAGACCGTAAACCCAGAGCAAGCAAAGCCGATGGCGCCGGCCGCCAAAAATTCACCTCCCTGGACGGGTCGCAGTAGATCAACCCCTCCCTCAAGAGATCGTCCAGGTATCTAGCGGCCTCCAGCCCGAGTATCTCCCCCACTCTTGCTTTGGAGACTCCCCCTTTGCGGCGGTACCCGATTGTGACCAGGAGCACGGCCTTATGCTCTTCTGAAAGGATCTCTCTTAAGGGGAGCCCTCTGACGCCAGAAAGAAGCGCTACGAGCTCTCTTTTGGGCTCTAGAATCCATTCGGTTCCTCGTTCCAGGAGGCGCCACGGCGCCCAGCCCGAGAGCTCAAGCTCTACTTCGAGTTCGGCGAGCGCCGCCGTCACGCTGGCGCGTGAGGCGCGAATGCCCAGATTTTTAAACCGCTCAACCAGTTCGGAAACAGTCCAGCGGCGGGACTCTCTTCCAGAGAAACAGGCCATAACCGCCTCTCGTAAGTCGACACTAAGGGCTTGGGTTTGAACGAGTTCTTCCAGGGGTTGCTGGCCGGCATTTGTTCCCAAAGTGTCGCTCACGCTAGCGCTCCTTGATATCGGCTTCTCGAAAAAAATGCAAAATTAAAACGCTGTAACATTGTTTTTCTGGCGTAAAAGGGGCAGGGCTCATAAAGGCGATTATGAGCCCTGCCAGCGCTGGCACAGGGTTTTAAGGGCAATGCCTCGCTTACAAGCTCGCTCGAGGAGCGGATTTGAATTGCGCAGGCGGGGGCAACCGCTGGATTGGCTCGGCCAGACTTTCAGCACGCCCTGCTGAGCGCTCTATGAGCAGCCTTTCGCCCGATGCAGGCCCAATGATCCACGTCGGCACGTTGGTGGTTATACTGCCAGGTACATCTTGCGGCCATAATCTTTCAAGGCGCCCCGGATCAGTTGCATTAGGAGCGAAGATGAGCATTGCCACCACGCTCACAAGGAATGATCTTGCTCTCAATCACTTCCTTGGTTTCCGGAAGGCGTGGCGCGGATGAATCGGTCCGGCCTCTTCCGGGCCAAAAGCCGCTTCCGTCTGCCGAGTCAACTCCAGCCCCAAGGGTTGGAAGATTGCCGTCCGCTGCCTTGTCATTGAGTTGGATGGATCACCAACCCCCTTATTTCTTCGGCGGATCTTAACCTTACCCTCTGTAGGCCCTAGAACGCCTCTTTAGTCCTTCAGCAGAATTTGAAAGCCGGCTTGCTCGAAATGGTGATCGTTCGTAAAGGCATCGGTAATGCCGCGTTCGTTCATTACGACGAACGAAATGCAGTCCGTTAGCGACCATTCTTTATCTGGTCGCGTGGAAAAAATCCGTGCCGCGCCGGAACAGATCGCTCGTAGATGAAACGATGTCCACATCCGGTTGTTTCCTTAGCAGATCCAGAAGCCGGATGAATTTCTGCCGCGCTCCTGGCTGACTGAAGGCGTCTCCGACTTCGGTTAAAACCCATTCTGTCGTGACAAGCGGACCTGGAGATTGCCGATTGATTGCAACAGCTCGGGCATGCCATCGATCACCAGTGCTGAGTAAAGCGATGAAATGAACTGTGTCCCCGAAGACCTTCATCGACGCGGCAACCCATGAAGATAATGATCGTGATTCTCCGCGTAATCCGGTGGCAGGCCCTCCACGGTCCCGGCTACCTCCAGCAGCGCTTCGCCCCACGATCTTCCGCCGGTGCGAATCTTTTCTTCCAGCAGCTCGTGCAGTTTCATATCTATTTGGGCAAGCTCATCCCGGTCTAACTTTGTCAGCTCTCTGATGATCTCCTGCGTACTCATTTCATTTTCGCTCGGACTGTTTACAAATAGCTGCTTGAGTTTTACGCATCAACTCTTTGCCGTTGGCCACATGTCCACCGGCCGCAAGTTCCGAAAAAGCCGGTCGTATTACTCCCCCACCCCTACATCCTCTGCGAATGCTTGGCTTATTTCCTCGCTAGACCATTGCCGACTCTGCACCAGGCGTAGTGCAGCGCGCACGGTTTCACTCAATCCCGGACGCTTGAACCCTTTTTTGCCACTTTTATTGGCCAAGGCTTCCAACTCCGCGTAGACCGATTCGGGTAGATAAACCGTCGACGCCTTCATTTCTGCCGCAAACGGGGGTCTCCCAAGCCGTTTCCCACGAACGACCGATCTTCGCGCTTGTTTCTGAACGAGCGCTTCCGGCGTTTCGGCAACTGCCGGTGCCTTCGGCTCTTCTGCCGAGACGATCTCTCGTGGAGTTGGAAATTTTGGCGAAGTCTCAGGTGCGAGTGCCTCCTCTAACTGCACGCGCCCAGCTGAGCTCAGCATTTTCAGCTGCTCGAGTTTCTCTTCTTGGAGTTTGGCGAGCTTGCTCATGATTTTATCCAATGGTGAGCGCGAAGTTCAGTAGTTCATTCGACGCCGATTCATCCAGCGCATCCCAACCGACCGTCAGCGCGTGAGCGAAACATTCCCGCAGCGAGAAAGATGAATTTGCAAACGACAACGCAAAATCTGATCCATTGAGGGTCTCGACCTTTTTCGACCAGTAAGTCCCTTTCCTAAGCTGGTTCAGAATGATGAACGCCTTACTGTCGGGCCGTTTCAGAGTCTTCACTAATTCCGCCGTGTTGGTCGTCACACCAAAATCCATCGGAGACGGCCGCATTGGGATACAGATCACGTCCGCTCGTTGCACGGATTCTCGGACCTCCTTCGATTCCAGACGTGGGGGCGTATCGACTATAAGGAACTCCGTGGAGGTGCCCTCGTCCCTCTTGACCTTGTGAAGCTCCAGGAGACTTGTCAGGGAGGCCTGAGGATCCAGGTCAAGAAAATTGACTCGGCGTTGAGCTCTCTGAAGGACCAAGCCCAACAGAAATCCCAGCGTGGTCTTCCCCACCCCTCCTTTTCCACTTACAAAAGCGACGATTTTCATATGAAAAACTGCAAAAACGTAAAAAAGCAGAAAATCTAAGCATTTACAACGATCAAACGCTGTCCATAATTAATGTTCAAATTCTATACATTTGTAAATCATTTAAGTTCTTATTTTGAAATGCTTATACTTTATTCATTTTCTCTTCTTTTATTTACTACCTGTTCGCACCTCCAATTTTCTTAATAAGAAATGTACAAAGCTTAAAATTGGGATTCATCCTCGTACCATCTTTCTGTTTTAGCCTTACTGAGGGGAGGGACCGGGAGACGGAGATCCATTCGTGAGGCCGTGAAGGGCTCCTTACCCAGGGCTTGGCACCGACTATATCGACCTGCTCTATCAGCACAGCATCGATCCGGCTGTGCGGATCGAGGAAGTGACCGGCACCGCCAACATCCGCTGCGCCCATTCCGGTCCAATCCTGTTTCCGCGCTGCAAAGCGAATATTCACTATGGGAACCGAATCTGGAGCCGAACGTGATCCCGGTTCTGCACGAGCTCTGCGTCGGCCTCGTGCCCTTTTGTCCCCCTTGGCCGGGGCTACCGATCCACGACGCCAATGTGAAGGTGGCGCGGATGGTACGCGATATCGCGGCGATTAACACGCGAAGCCTGGGCAGATCGCGCGTTGTTTTTTTTTTGGTTCGTTGCGAGAACTCCGTGAAAGAGACATGGCTTTTTATTTTCTTGATCTCCACACACCCGGACAATTTCATTTCCCCTTTTCTTTCTTTATATAAGTGCAGCCACCGCGGGTCACAAAAACGGAGTGGGAGGATACAAGAACGGAGTAAAAAAGGCGGTATTAGTGACAAAAACGGAGTGGCGGTCACATGAGCGGAGTGAAGCCGGTATTTTTTAAATGCTCGTGTGATCGCGATTATACAACAGCTTGCGTTCATTCGAAGTTTAGCCACTAGATTAAGTGCTTTCGAACTCCGCACATGTGACCGACGGGAATAGTTCCAGTCCCGTTTCTCAGGGATTGCGTCCTGTTTTCGCACGTTCAGGGCCTCCATTGGGTGACGGACAGCTAAAGTCGCATGAACGGAGTCTGGGCCTTCTCGGATGGGATCCAGAATATGAGAGCTTCGAAAGGGGGGGAGGGCCCGCCTTTTTTGTGACCGATCAAGAGGCAATGCCTCCATTATCCCCAAGGATTTGTGTGACGGTTGGCGCGGTTAAAAATGTCTTTCCATGGTAAAGTGGGTCACAATTGCGGAGTGAAGAATCAGTTCCCAAGGCAACCGAATACTCCATGTAGGTAGTGAATGCATCTTCTCTCCGATGAGAGCCACTCCGCCGGTGTGACCGATAAGTGAAGAATTTCTGTTCTTTCCCTGGGAAGAACGCTCCGTCCGTGTGACCTTTGGTTGCATGAATGGAGTAGAGGACGGCTAGAGAGTCCGCTCTTAATGCGGGAGGGATTCGACTCCGTTATTGTGACCAAGCATTCAGTAGTAAGCCATCGAACGTTGCTTGACCATTGGTCACACGCGCGGAGTCAAAGAGCTCCGTCCGAGTGACCGGACTTGTTTGGATTTGGAATGGTCTAATCGGAGAAAGAGAGGCAAAACACAGAAAATTACAAAGATATAAAGTGTGTGTACTCTAATTATTCTAGCATGGATGGCTGAACGGTCACAGCAACGGAGCAAAGCTCTTCTATGAGTTCCTTATAAAAATCCCTTTGAACGGTCACAGCAACGGAGCGGTAAATAAGGTCTTGCGCTCTTGTAAGAAACTTTTTCTTATACTGGCCCATGCGTGGTCGCCCACGAAAAGAAATCGCCGTAATCCACAATAAGCTGGCAAGAGCGCAGTCTGATCTTTCGCCACTCGGGATGCGCATCATGGTGCTTTTGGCTACAAGAGTGTCGCATGAGCATGACCTGCTTAAACACAAACTGAAGGTGCAAGAGTACAAGGCCCGGCTAGGCCTCACAGGAGGCTCTGCGTATAACACGCTGGAACAGGTAGCGGACGAGATGTTGAAGTCTCTAGTCGAGGTGGAGGATTTTATTGAAGGTTCTCGCACGAAATTCCAGATCCTCTCGCGCGCCAAATACTACGACCGAGACGGAATTATTGAGCGGCAGTTCCACGAGGACATGCGGCCGTTTCTGGTGGATTTGAGAGAGCACTTTACTCAGATTCCGACGGATGTGTTCCTGCGTTTGCGAAGCGGATATGCAATGAAAATGTACATGCAGGTCCGCTCCTGGAACCCAAGTGATATACGCAACAAATATCCGAGCTGGAAGATGGATATTGAACAAGTTCGCTGGTTCTTTCGTCTGAGTCCCGATCAGTACGAAGAACCCAAGCACATAGCCGCGGCTGTGTTAAAGCGATCTATGCGAGAGCTGAACGAGCGAGCTGACGTAACATTTCGTTATGACCCGATAAAAGAAGGAAGAAAAATCGCCGGATGGCTTTTCCGAGCGATACCGAATACCCCAACTATCACACTGCCAGCCGGCGCTGCTGCGGCAAAGCGACGCAAGGAGCACCTCGAGGAAGAGCAATGTATTAAAGCGACGCGAACATCCACAGAGAGGTACGAATGGGTTAAGGACAGGTGGCGGACCGCGGATCGGGACGATCGGGACCGGTGGCTTCTTGCAGTGCCGGAATTGCTTCGACGGGTGGATCCAAATGCTCCCGGAATTATGTTTCTAACAGCGCTCGCCGATATCATCTCAAAGGAGGAATCCCCGGCGCTGCCAGGTTTGTCCGCGTGAGGAGGATCGCTAATTCGCTGTTGGGGAGCAGGCAAACAAAACGCGGAACGGCACCGTCAATTTGGTGGCAAGCCCGCCTTACGGAGTCGGATCTGCGGGGGGTAGTCGGAAACGGATTCGCAATAAACTTGGCCATCGGTATCAGGAGCATGGAAATTGAACAAAGGTACGAAAAGCAACAGATTCATCCGACGGCCCGCAGCAGCGACGTAATCGAACCGCTCTCCAGGATAAGGATCGCGACACAGGCGCCCAAATCGCTGAAGAGTGAGCGACCAGATTTCAGCGCCGGGTTCTGCCGCTTAGTCGATCAGACCTTAAGAAAGAAACCGATGCCAAGGCCTCTAAACTTCGAGCGCATTGTGGCACAGTTCGGGAACGACTAGTGAAGCTATTTGCGCAACATGGCTTTAGCGACGGATTAAAGACTGTAGAAGGATTAAGCAAAGAGTTAATCGATGGGGTCATCTTCAGCCCACGGGACATCACGCCCGCAAAGCTGCGCGAAAGCGCCAGTAAATTCACAGAATCAGCCCCGATTTCTGAACGGCTCTTTGACCCGCAATATTACGCTACTCTTAGCGCCCTCGATCCACTCTCACGGACGGGTTATTTGCAAGAGGAATACTCTTGCTACTTCGCGCCGCGCCGGTACGACCAGCTGCTTCGCGAGAGCCAGGTGATTGAGGACGTGAGCAAGGTTCTGGAGTGCGAGGCGGCACTGCCACTTACGGCGCTCATCGGGCCCAATATCATCATCGGCCGCTCATTTGATTCACCAGAGGCAGCGATCGCAATGAACTTTATACGGGCGACCGGAGTCCAAGGCAAAAAGATCGCTCCTGAAAAGCGCATCTACGCCACGCTGGCGGTTTCTGGAGAGGCGCTGATCAACGTAGAGGAGCTGCTGCGCTTCTTGAAGCAACTGATCGTGCTCGAAACCCCTCCAGACGGCTTCTACGTTCTGGTGGCAGCGGGCATCGCTGAGGCTCGCACAGACCTTTTCAATGCCGAGGTGATCGCTGGCTGGATGTTCTTGAACCACGTGCTCTCGGTAAAGGGCTTTTTGGTGATTAACGGCTTTTCAGACCTCTTGACGCCCTTTCTAGGAGCGGCCGGTGCCGAGGCTGGAGCCAGCGGCTGGTGGTCGAACCTCAGGACGTTCTCGCTTGAGCGTTTCAGTCCAGCGACCGGTGGCGGCCGAACGCCGACTGAAAGGTACCTAAGCTGCGCCTTGCTCAATAGGATCACGTATTACGAACTGGATATCTTGCGGCGCCGGGTGCGCAGCGTACTCAACAGACTTGGTACCGACGCCCTTTATGCGTGGGAGGGGTCACAGCCGCCTCGCAACAAGGAAGTTCTGCAAACTTGGGATGCCATCAAGGCGTTGAACCAAGCGCTTGTTAGCGCAAAAGAGGAAGAGTCTCTACATCGTTGTGGC
>Ga0182035_10000816_pt1 | contig 15117 bp, 15 predicted proteins | sample flu12Cox44000170_FD_125969 | JGI IMG/M metagenome (GOLD analysis project Ga0182035, IMG submission 125969) | Lab enrichment of tropical soil microbial communities from Luquillo Experimental Forest, Puerto Rico - flux4day.12C.oxic.44.000.170 | ecosystem: Environmental > Terrestrial > Soil >...
GATCGCGAGGCAGACGATCACACCGAACTCTTCGCCGGCAACGGCAAAGACAAAATCGGCGTGAGCGTCGGGCAGGACATCCTTCACTGTGCCTTCGCCCGGCCCGCGGCCCCACAGGCCGCCGTTTGCGAAAGCTTCGATCGAGCGGTTCACCTGATAACTGTCGCCTGTCGAGGGGTCGAGGAAATGGTCAACCCGGATCCTGACATGCGGCAGATACATATAGGCGCCGACCAGCCCGCCAACCCCGGCGAGCGCGCCCACCACGACCCAATAGAGCCGCAGTCCGGCCATAAAGAACTGCGCGAACCACACCGCAGCAACAACGCCGGCCATGCCGATGTCCGGCTGCTTTATCAACATCGCGATGATTACCAGGAACAATCCCGTGCAGATCAGGTTGCCGGGAAAGCGGGGGCGAAGCTTTTGTTCGGAAAACAACCATGCGGCAACGACAGCAAAGGTCGGCTTGACGAATTCCGAAGGCTGCAGCGATAGGCCCGGCATATTGATCCAGCGGCGGGCCCCCTTGATTTCGACGCCGATCACAAAGGTCAAAGCGAGCAGCGCAAGCCCGATGGCGAAACTGATCACGGCGATGCTGCGGATGGTTCGGGGCGGCTGCAGGGAGACGATGAACATTACGCCGATTGCGAAGGGCATCATCGCGAGGTGTCGGCGCACAAAATGCAGCTCGTCATAACCGATTCGTTCGGCGACCGGCGGGCTCGCCGCCAGGCTCATCACGACACCAAAGGCGATCAGTGTGGCGAGAGCTGCAAGGCTCCAGCGATCAACCGTCCACCACCAGCGCGCAACAGGGCTCTGATCGATTCGAGCAAATCTCATCCATGACCCTTGTTGTGAGGGCCTAGGGGCTTTCGGTGGAAGATGTAGCGTAATCTCTCGGCGTCATCTACTACTTATGGTTTGCTGCAGGCTCCGGTCATTATCCCGCTACCGCAACTTCAGCGTCGCAAGCCCGGCGATCGCCAGGATCCACGCAATGATCCAGAAGCGGATCACGATCGTCGGTTCTTCCCAGCCCAACTGCTCGAAGTGGTGGTGAAGCGGAGCCATTCGAAACACGCGTCGACCAGTCATCTTGTAGCTCGCGACCTGGACGATGACCGATACAGCCTCGAGCACGAAGAGCCCGCCGATGATGGCAAGCACCAGCTCGTGCTTGGTGATGACGCTGATCGTTCCCAGCGCCGCGCCAATCGACAAGGATCCGGTGTCCCCCATGAACACCATCGCTGGCGGGGCGTTGAACCAAAGGAAACCGAGGCTCGCTCCAACCATCGCGCCGCAGAAGACGGTCAGCTCACCGGCTCCGGCGACATGATGGATCTGCAAGTAATTGGCAAATACCAGATTGCCGACGAGATAGGCGATGAAAGCGAAGCAGCCCGCGGCGATCATCGAGGGAACGATCGCCAGCCCGTCGAGGCCGTCGGTGAGGTTTACCGCATTCGACGCACCTACAATGACCAGAACCCCGAATGGCACAAAGAACCAGCCAAGCTGGATCAGCACGTTCTTGAAAAAAGGCATCACGAGCGCAGTGCTCAGCCCCGCTGGCGTCACGTAGGCGATCGCGATGCAGGCGGCAGCGCCGAGCATGGCTTCGAGCGCGAGTTTGGTGCGGCCGGAGAGCCCGCGGTGCGAGTTTTTGGTCAGCTTTGCGTAGTCGTCAAAAAACCCGACCAGCCCGAACCCGACAGTGACGAGCAGCACGATCCACGCATAAGGATTGCTCAGATCTGCCCACAGCAAGGTGGATATCGTCAGCGCGAGCAAGATCAGAAAACCGCCCATCGTCGGCGTTCCCTTCTTGCGAAGCAGATGGCCGTTGGGCCCATCGGGTCGAATCGGCTGTCCGTTAGTCTGTTTGCGCCGGAGCCAAAGAATGAGACGCGGGCCGAGAATGAAACTGATCAAGAGCGCCGTGACGACCGCTCCTCCCGAGCGGAAGGTGATGTAGCGGAACAAGTTGAAGGCCTGAAATTGTTCCGCAAACGGGTAGAGCAGCGGGTACAGCATGGGATTAGTTCGCCGGCCGAGCTGATTGCGCATGCAGGCGCTCGACGACTTTGCTCACTCGTGTGGCACGAGAGCCTTTGACCGTCACGACATCACCCGGTTCAAGAAAACGCAGCAGCGCGGGGATTGCGCTGTCGGCCGAAGGCCACATTCCACCCCGCATCTGTTCGGGCAGGGCTCGGCAGAGAGCATCCATTGCCTCGCCGACGAGAAAGACCCGATCGACCTCGGCGGCTTCGAGCGGGTCGGCGAGCTCGCGATGAAACCGCTCGGACGCCTCGCCCAGCTCGAGCATGTCGCCAAGCACCACCACGCGCCTGCCTCCGGGACCGGGCTCGGTGGCCGCAAGCACGGAGAGCGCGGCTCGCATCGACGCTGGGCTCGCATTGTAGCTTTCGTCGATCAAGGTCAAGATCCCCTCGCGCCAAGCAAGCTCGCAGCGCCGGCCGCGGCCCGGGAGTGCTTCGAGTCGGTCCAGCGCCTCCGCGGCATGTCCGACATCGACCTGGGCGGCCGTTGCGATGGCGAGGACGGCGAGCGAATTCATCACCCAATGCCGACCGGCAACCGGTACGTGAAACTTCAAAGCCTTGCCAAAAACGGCGGCCTCGACCGCGCTGTCGCGCGAAGAGAGCACACAATCGACGAGGCGTACATCCGCCTCAGGATGCGCGCCAAAGGCGATTATTGACGCCGCGCCGGCACGCGCTGCCAGCTCCGACAAGCGGGCATAGTAGGGATTATCGCGGTTCAGGATCGCAGCGCCGCAAGGCTCCAATCCGAGAAAGATTTCGGCCTTGGCATCTGCGATCGCATCCATCGACGAGAAAAAGCCGAGATGCGCAGGCTCGACCGTTGTGATCAGCGCGATGTGCGGCCGCACCAATCGCGTCAGGCTCGCAATTTCCCTTGCATGGTTCATACCAAGCTCGAACACGCCGTAATCGGCCCTAGGCGGCAGGCGGGCGAGCGATAACGGGGCGCCCCAATGGTTGTTGAGCCCACCGGCAGAAGCGTAAACCTCGCCGGCGCTGGCCAATGCCAGGCGCAGCGCCTCTTTAGTGCCAGTCTTGCCGACGCTGCCGGTGACCGCGACAATTTTGGCACCGCTGCGTTCGCGCGCCGCCGCGCCGAGCGCGCAGAGGCCGGCTAGCGTATCATCGACGACAAGCAGTGGCGCTCCGGCTCGGAGGCCCGGTACCTCGCGATCCACCACTGCCGCCGCGGCGCCTTGCTCGAGCGCGGCGCCGACGAAATCGTGGCCGTCATGATTGGGACCGCACAATGCGACGAAGAGATCGCCGGCGGCCAAGGTGCGGGTATCGATCGATACGCAGGTCGCGATCCAATCACCGGTTGCGGAACCACCCGTTGCGGCCTCGGCATCGGCGGCGGTCCACATCGGATTCATCGGCCGCCGCGTGCGAATTCGCGGGCAACCGCGGCATCGTCAAAGGGATAGGTCGTAGTGCCGATGATCTGGCCGGCCTCGTGCCCTTTGCCGGCGATCACCAAAAGGTCGCCCCGAGCGAGTTCGCCGATTGCCGTCGCGATCGCCTCGCGGCGGTTGCCGATCTCGATGGCATTGGGGGCTGCCGCGAGAACGGCGCGTCGGATCGCGCCCGCCGGCTCGGTGCGCGGATTATCGTCGGTCACATAAACGCGGTCAGCCAGCCGGGTCGCCACCTCTCCCATTAGAGGTCGCTTCCCGGGATCGCGGTCGCCGCCGCAGCCGAACAGCACAACCAGCCTCCCGTGGGCATGCGGTCGTAATGCCGCAAGAACCGTTGCCAGCGCATCCGGCGTATGTGCGTAATCGACGAGGATCGCCCCCCCTTGCGGGCCCTCGGCGACAAATTGCATGCGGCCCGCAACGGCGGGCAAGTCGGCGAGAGCCGCGGTGGCGGCTGCCGCCGGACCGCCGGTCGCAATCACCAGCCCGAGCGCGGCGAGGGTATTCATCGCCTGGAATTCGCCGGCGAGCGGCAGCACCAGCTCATGCCGTTGCCCTCTTATCTCAAGGACGAGGATCTGGCCGCCAGCTCGCGGTTCGCGCGCAATCAATCGGAGGTCGGCACCTGGATCGGTGCCATAGGCGAGCACCGAATGTCCGCCCTCGCGGCACAGCACCGTCAGGCGCTCGAACTCGCCGCTGTCGCTATTGAGGACAGCCGTCCCGCCCGCCGCCAAGAATGCGGTAAACAATCGTTCCTTTGCCGCCCGGTAGTGGGCCATATCGCGATGGTAATCCAGGTGGTCGCGTGTCAGATTGGTATACGCCGCCGCGGCGACGGTCACACCGTCGAGGCGGAACTGGTGAAGTCCGTGGCTCGAAGCCTCGATAGCCACATGCTCGATCCCCTGTCTTGTAAGCTCGGCCAGATCGCGGTGCAGGGCTACCGGGTCGGGCGTAGTCAAGGCTCCGGGGCGATGCGCGGCGGCGGTCACCAGACCGAGCGTGCCGAGGCTCGCTGCCGGATGGCCGAGCGCCGTCCAGATTTCGCGCGTGAAGTGGACGACCGAGGTCTTGCCGTTGGTGCCCGTGACAGCGGCGATTATCCGGGGCTGTCGGCCGTAGAATCGCGCTGCCAACAACGCCAAGCGGCGCGCTGGATTTGCGTCGATCACCAGTGCGATCCGGTCGCGCTGCTGTGGTGAAAGTCGGAGTGCGTCCGCACTGTCGGTCAGAATGGCGACCGCCCCTGCATCTGCCGCCTGTGCGGCAAATCCGCCTCCGTGCATGCGGGTACCGGGCAAGGCGGCGAAGAGAAAACCCGGCCGCACCGATCGTGAATCGGCGGTGAGGCCGGCGATCTCCAGGTCGGGGGCGCCGAAGGAGGGCGGGACGGGGGCGAGAAGCTCAGTAATTTTCAATCCGCTTACCCTGTAGACTTTCCACCGCGAGCGCCTGCTGAAGCTCCGGCGATGCCTCGTCGACCGGCTGCATACCGAGTAGCGGCGCGATCCTCTGGATCACCCGACTCGTGGCCGGAGCAGCAGTCCAACCCCCCGTCGCGTAACCGTGGCTCTGCTTGTTGGGATGCGGCTCGTCGACCATGATCAAAGTCAGATATTTGGGGTCGTTGATCGGAAAGGCGGCAACAAAACTGGAGAGCAGCTTCCGCTCGACATAATGCCTGCCCGAAACCTTGTCCGCCGTTCCGGTCTTGCCGCCGACCACATAACCCGGAGCCGCCGCCATCGTGCCGGTGCCGTGTTCAACAACCAATCGCATCAGTCGGCGCATTTGTTCCGAAGTTTTCGTCGAAATCACCTGCCTTCCTTCGGGAAAATACCCGGCCGGCAGTTTGACAAGCGTGGCTGGGCGAAGCACTCCGCCATTGACGAGCGCCGCGGCCGCGGAAGCAAAACCGATCGGGGTGACTGAGATGCCGTGGCCGAAGGCGATCGTCATCACGTTGACCTCGCGCCACTTCGCCGGGAAATGCGGTTTCGCGACTTCCGATATCTCGATCTTTGGCGGTTTGAGCAGGCCGAGCCGGGCAAGAAACTCGCGCTGCCGTTGACCTCCGGCGGCAACCGCCATCTTGGCGGCGCCGATATTCGACGAATACATCAGAATTTCAGGGACGCTCAGCACGCGGTGTTTGCCGTGATAATCCCCGATCGTGAAGCGGCCGATCTGGATATCATGGCTCGCGTCATAGGTGCTGGTGAGTGTCGAGGTACCCGAGTCGAGCGCCATCGCCACCGTGAAGATTTTGAAGATTGAACCAAGCTCGTAATCCCCGAGCGTGATCCGATCGAACATCCGATCGGCGATCGGGATGTCCGGATGATCGGAGTCCGGCGCGCCCGGGCGATTGGGATCGAAATCGGGCAGCGATACGATCGACAGGATTTCGCCGGTATTGACGTCCATAATCAACCCAGCAGCACCTTTCGCTGTGAAGTCGTCGATGACGCGCTGCAACTCCTCACGCAGCACGTACTGCATGCGAAGATCGACTGACAGCCGCAAGGGGTCTTGATGGTTCTTCAGCGTGTTGTCGAGCCCGCGCTCGATGCCGGCGAAACCCGAATTGTCGATCCCGGTGTAGCCGACGACATGCGCCGTGAGCGCGCCGTCGGGGTAGACGCGGCGTTCCTCGTGCTGGAACTGCACTCCCGGAATACCGAGTTGATTGACCTCATATTGCTCGCGCGGCGTTAAGCGGCGCTTGATCCACACGAAGCTCTTGCCGGAGGTGAGCTTGGCATAGAGCTCGGCGCGGTCGAGATTCGGAAAGACTTTCACCAGTTTGCGGGCGGCATCCTCGGCGTCGAGGATCTGCTTGGGATTGGCATAGACCGACGGGGTGTCGAGCGTCGCGGCCAGCAGCTTGCCATTGCGATCAACGATATCCGCGCGAGCAGGCGTCGACGGTGCCGGCGGGTGGAACCGTGGCATGTGCGATTGCGCCGTGCCACCTTCGAGCAACACGATCTCGACGACCCGTAGCGCCACCGTGGCAAAAACGCACGCGAACACGACGCTCGTCAGAAACAGCCGTCGGCGGCAAGCATCGAGCGCCTTCCGAGCCGGTCCGTCGGGAATTACCGGGGTGCATGGGGGCGGCTTGAAATGCCGCGGCCGGCAGGGGTTGTCGTCGAAATATTGGATTGCAATCGTCATCGGCTCGCCATGATCTGACTAATCAAGTCGTCGAGCGATTTCGGATGATGGGGCGGCGCGGGCCGTGCAGCCGCCTTCGCCGTCGATGGTTTGGTGGGTTGCGGCGTTGCCGGCGGCTTATCGAGCAGCGCCGGCATTGCGCGCAGCGCACTTTGTGTCTGCGGCGGCTCGGCGGCGGGGTTGTTCGGCAGAAGAGCGGGCGCGGAGGCTTGATCGAGTGGGCTCGGTGCCGCGCTCGGCATCGGAGCCGGTTCGGCAGCAGCGACCATTGTCGTCGCTTCGACCGCAGGCGCCGGGGCGGCGGTCGGCGGTCGCATCGGGATGTCGGCAACTGTCGTACGAAGCTGCTTTGTCGAGATCGGGGCGAGCGACAGAAATTGACGGTTCATTGCGTCGAGGGTTTCCGGCCGCGTCAAATACGCCCACTCGGCGTCGAGCACGCGAATTTCATGCTGTTCTGCCGCAGTCGCCCGATTGATCCGGGCGAACTGATCCTCGAGCGCTTGCACCTGGTATTTGACGCCGAACATCGCAAACCCGGTGGCCGAGATCAGGAGCAGCCAGAACAGGGAACGAAGTCTGATCATGGCTGGAGCCCCCCAAGTCGGCCGCGTTCAGCCCGCTCCGAATTCGCCGGCCACAGCGCGGCGGCGGTTCGTTCCGCAGCGCGCAGACGCGCCGCTCGGGCCCGGGGATTATGCGCTATTTCCGCAGCGCCAGGCTTGACTACCCGCCGCGAGAGAAGCTTGAAACTCGGCGCGCCAACCCGTCTGCGATCGGGCCGGTGGCGGGATGCCCCGGGCGCGGCGTCGCTGCGTCGACGCAAAAACTCTTTGACGCGACGATCTTCGAGCGAGTGGAACGAGACGACGGCGAGGCGACCACCGGGCGCGAGCAACTGCTCGGCCGCAACAAGGCCGCGATCGAGTTCGCCGAGCTCGTCATTTACCGCGATTCGCAACGCCTGGAACGTCCGCGTCGCTGGATCCTGCCCCGGCTCGGATCGCGGTACGGCGGCTCGCACGATCGCCGCGAGTTCGCTCGTACGCCGAATGCCCTGGCGCTGCCGCTCGGTTGCGATCGCGCGGGCGATGCGGGGAGCGAAGCGCTCTTCGCCTAAGGTGCGGATCAACTCTGCAAGCTCGGATTCAGAAAGGCTGCCAACGAGATCGGCCGCGCTCTGGCCTCGGCCGCTCATCCTCATGTCAAGCGGCCCGTCGAAGCGAAACGAAAAGCCGCGCTCTGGGGTATCGAGCTGGGTCGAGGAGACGCCGAGATCGAGGGCGATGCCGGCGACGGGATCGGTGTTCACTGGTGCCAGCAGATGCGCCATGTCGCCGAACCGCCCTTCTATTAGCGTCAGGCGCCCGTCATGCCGCTCGGCGAGCGCGAGGCCATGCCTGACCGCCTCCGGGTCGCGGTCGATGGCAAAGACGCGGCAGCGGGCGGCGGCGAGCAAGGCCTCGCTATAGCCGCCACCGCCAAAGGTGCCGTCGATGAAGACTGCCCCGTCGCGGGGCGCCAATGCCGTGAGGACGGGGCCGAGCAACACAGGAATATGGCCGCCTGGCCTTGCCGCGCCATCGTTACCCGCCTGTTCGGTGGCGGTGATCCGATGCGATTCCGGCGGGCTCATTCGCGGTGCCACCCAAGCGAGCCGCCCAGAGGTGGCAAACTGGTCCCCTGGCGGCGGGCGCGCTCGCGCAGCATCGCCTGATGATCAGCGAAGCGGTCCGGTTGCCAAATTTGAAAGCTTTTCCCGAGGCCGACAAACGCCGCACTGTCGCTGATATGCGCGTACACGGCGAGGCTTTCGGGAAGGACGATTCGCCCCTCGGTGTCGAAAGGCAGCGGTTGCGAGGAGGCGAACAGCATCGATAAGTTCTCGTGCTCTTCCGAGAACTCGTCGAGAGTATTGAGCCGCTCGCCCATCTCTTCCATCCGCTTTATACCGCTAGCGTCGAGCGCCTCGTACTTGAACGACGGGAAGATGACGATACCGGGAAAGCTTTGGTCTGCGACAGCAGCGCGAAAGGTCGCCGGCACTGAAACTCGCCCCTTGCGGTCGACCTTGTTCACGTAAGTGGATAAAAACAATTCCACTTCTTCCCCCAACGCTCGCCCAGGACGCTCGGCAAGGGGCGGCCCGATAGGCGCTGCCGACCTTCCCCCCATTGGCGGCGCCCGTCCATGGGTAGCTATGGGATAGCATGGTATAACATGGGCGTCAATATATTTTATAAATGAAACCACGAATTTATGAAATGCCGCCCTAAACCTGACGCTACTACATCATGTAGTTGCCATTCCGATGCCGATCACAAGGTGCGGGATCACTGCCGCAAAGATTGCGGGCTGAGGGAAGAGGTTCTTGAAATGTTCGCTCGACTGGGCAGCGGTGCCAGACGGCATGTAAGCCGGGTTCTGTCCCGCCGCTCGGAGTAACCCGGCGGCGGGGATGGCCATTCCTCTGGGACGCTCGTTGCCGAGCGCCTCGTGCGACCGACCCGAGCGGCGACGCGAAGGCCCGCCTGGCATCTCTGGATCGCTCCGCGGATGCCTGCCGCTCCTACTTGGTCTTGCTCCCGGTGGGGTTTTCCCTGCCGCCGCCGTTGCCGGCGACGCGGTGCGCTCTTACCGCACCGTTTCACCCTTACCGCCCGCCGAACTTGTCGGTCGGGCCGGCGGTGTACTTTCTGTGGCACTGTCCCTGGGGTCGCCCCCGCCGGGCGTTACCCGGCACCGCACCTCCGTGGAGCCCGGACTTTCCTCTCCCCGCACAACCGCGGAGAGCGGCCATCCGACCGTCTGGCGAGTGGAGATTTGGGGACAGCAACACCTCTGTCAAAGCCCCCGTCGACCCCTCTATAATTGTCGCGAAACAAAAGCTGCACCGCGAGAAAGAGGGAAACCGCCATGCCTGTGACGCTTGGAACAGACCGCTATCGCTACGAGGTCAGCGACAACTGGGCGAAGCTGCCGCCGGGCATGGAGTTCAACGCCGATGTCGCCGCGGTCGGGGTCGACAAGGACGACAAAGTCTATGCCTTCAACCGTGGCAAACATCCGATGTGCGTGTTCGACCGCGACGGCAACTTTCTGCGCTCGTGGGGTGAAGGGATCTTCGTGCGACCGCACGGGGTTCACATGGCGCCCGACGATACGCTCTGGCTGACCGACGACGGCGACCACACGGTCCGCCACTGCACGCTCGACGGCAAAGTGCTGCTGACGATCGGCATCCCGGGCAAGCCCGCGCCTATATGAGCCGCGAGCCGTTCCACCGCTGCACCCACACGGCGCTGTCGCCGCAATGCGACTACCTTTACATCTCCGACGGTTACGGCAATTCGCGCGTCCACAAATACACGCCTGACGGCAAACGGGTTACCTCGTGGGGCGAACCCGGCACCGATCCTGGCCAGTTCAACATCGCCCACAACATCTGTTGCGACCCCGATGGCTGGGTCTATGTCGCCGACCGCGAGAACCATCGCGTCCAGGTGTTCGACGGCAACGGCAAGTACGAGGCCCAGTGGAATAATATGCACCGGCCCTCCGGCCTCTACATGGAGACCGGCACCCGGACGCCGCGCTTCTTCGTCGGCGAGATCGGTCCCGACATGGCTGTTAATATCGAACTGCCGAATTGCGGCCCGCGGGTAAGCATCTATACGAGCAAAGGCGAACTCTTGGCGCGCCTCGGCCGCCCTCATGCCGGGCTCGAACCCGGCCAGTTCATCTCGCCGCACGGGCTCGCCGTAGACTCGCGCGGCGACATCTATGTCGGCGAGGTCTCATTCACCAATTGGGGCCGCCGCGTCCGCGCCAAAGGCGAGCAATTGCCGCCCGGCCTGCGCAGTCTGCAGAAGCTCGTGAGAGTGGAGCGTGACGCGAGAGTAATCGTCGATCCAAATTTGGCGACCGGATCGTGACGCAATCAATCGGCAACGCGGCAAGTGTTGTCGGCACTTGGGAGCTTTTGTCGATCCAATTCGAGTTTGCCGATACCGGTGAGTGCGTCGACCTGTACGGTCCGAATCCGTCGGGGTTCCTGATTTTCACGAATGGCGGCAGGTTGATGGGAATCGTCACGGCGGCTGGCCGCGCCATCCCTAAGACCGAGGCGGACCGCGCCGGACTGTTTGAGAGCATGATGGCCTATTCGGGAAAATATCGAGCCGAAGGCGGAAACAAGTTTGTCACCGTCGTCGACGTAGCTTGGCATCCTGCGTGGAACGACGAACAAACGCGGTTCTTTGCGCTCGACGGGGATGTGCTCTCTATCACTACGGCTCAGCAAACTATTCCGCAGTTCCCAGGTCGGCTGGGTCGCGGCGTTTTGCGGTGGCGAAGAAGCTGAACCGGCGACGAGCCGACGGCGAAAGCAAATGAAAGCAAATGAAGGAATCAACCGATGACCAACCCGCGATGGAAGCGCCGCCCGCCGGGCTCGACGTGGGGGGATTGGGGTCCCGACGACCAGCTCGGCCGGCTCAATCTGTTGACCCCGGACAAGGTGCTCAAAGGCGTCGCGGAGGTGAAGGAAGGCCGGACCTTCTGCCTCAGCTTGCCGCTCGATTATCCCGGCGGCACCGTCGTTAACCCGCGCCGTCATCCGCCGCGGCTTATCGCCAACAAGCGCAACGGCATGCCCTACATCGCCTATCCGCTGGCGCGCGAGGACCCGAAACTGGTCGACGTGGTCTGCGACGACATCGTCGAGATGACATTGCAGTACTCGACGCAGTGGGACAGCCTCGCGCACGTTGGGCAGTTGTTTGATGCCGACGGCGACGGCAAGCCGGAGATCGTCTTTTACAATGGGTACCTCGCTGGCGAGCACGTGATCGGACCGATGGACTACCGCGACGGCGGCGCGGTCGAGCGGGGCGAGCATGTCGGCGCGCTCAAATTGTCGATCGACCACATGGCGGCGCACGGCATGCAGGGCCGCGGCGTGATGATCGACCTCGACGGCCATTGCGGGCGCGGCGCCGCCTTTGTCGGCTAAGACCAGCTCATGCGGATCATGGAGACCGACAAGGTCGAGGTCGAGGAGGGCGACCTCATCTGCTTCCGCACCGGCTACGACCGGGTGATCCTCGGCATGAAGAAGAATCCGGACGCCGCGGTGCTCGCTGCCAATCCCGGCGCCGGGCTCGATGGGCGCGACGAGCGGCTCCTCAACTGGATTACCAGATCGGGGGTCGTGGCCCTCATCTCTCCGACAACCGCGCAGTCGAGCAGATGCCCTCGCGCCCCTGCGAGGGCGAGGACCACTGCGCGTCATTGCCGCTGCACGCCCATTGCCTGTTCAAACTCGGCGTCTATCTCGGCGAAATCTGGCATCTTTCCGACCTCGCCGACTGGCTGCGCGCCCACGGCCGCTCGCGCTTCCTGCTGACCGCCCCGCCGCTACGCCTACCGGGAGCCGTCGGCTCGCCGGCCAATGCCATCGCTACCGTGTGAGAGTTCCTCAGCCCATCGTCGAATTGAAGGCGCCGCCGTCGAGGAGCAGGTTCTGGCCGACGATGAAGCCGGAATTGGCCCCGCACAAAAAGGCGCAGGCATCGCCGAATTCGGCGGGGTCGCCGACCCGGCCGGTCGGGTTTGACTGACCGCGCTTGGCGAGCATCTCCTCGAAGGAAACGTTCTGCCGGCGCGCGTCGTATTCGATGCCGGAGCGCAGCCGGTCGGTCAGAAACGGGCCGGGCAAAAGACCGTTGATCGTCACATTGTATTTGGCGATCTGCCGCGCGATGCCGGCGCAGAACGCCGTCAGGCCAGCGCGCGCGCCGTTACTCATACCCAAATTGGCAATCGGCGATTTCACCGAGCCTGAGGTGATGTTGACGATGCGGCCAAATTTTCGCGCACACATGCCGTCGACCACCGACTTGATCAGCATGATCGGGGTCAGCATGTTGGCGTTGACCGCCTTCTGCCAGTCCTCGACCGACCATTCGCGGAAATCGCCATGCGGCGGGCCGCCGCAATTGTTGACGAGGATGTCGGGGTTTGGGCAGGCGGCGAGCGCGGCGGCGCGGCCGGCCTCGGTGGAGATGTCGCCGGGAACTGCGGTCACTTTGGCGCCGGTCTCTTTACGGATCTCCTCCGCGGTCTGCTCGAGGGTTTCGGCAGTGCGCGCCGTGATTGTGAGCTGGACCCCGGCGTGCCCCAGCGACATCGCGCAGGCCCGTCCCAACCCTTTGCTCGCCGCACAAACTAGCGCCTTTCGTCCGCTGATCCCCAAGTCCAACTTTTCCTCCTCTGGCAGTCGCAAACCTGCCTGGATAGTTTAGCATGAAAGCCGCAGTTGGGGATATTCACGCACCCGCGCGGTGGCGAGTTGCCGAGCGCCGCAGACAATGCGATGCTCTCCAGCGTCACGATCCGTGCGTGCGGAAATGAAGCTGACTTTGATACTCGATGCGGCCCCGACCGGGGTGCGCGCCAGCCTTGTCGAAGAATGGGACGAGATTGGCCGCACCGCAAAGATGGCGCCTTGCTTGCGCCTATTCGATACCGAAGAACAGGCGCTCGCCTGGGGCCGGCGACTGGCAAGCCGCCGCGGCTTGAAGCAGCTCTTCCTTACCGACAACAGAAAATCCGCCGGGGGCGGAGTTGCTCAGAGCGATCCGATCGGGGAAAGATAGCGTGATGGGGGTCGGCCTGCTCCGCGCGGGCTGTGCCAGACTCGCATTCGGCTCAGTAGCTTGGCGGCGGGACCGGCGCGCCGGGATAGGGGGCTCCACCGGGCGGGGGTGGCGGCGGACCGCCATAATAATAAGGCGACGGGCTGCTCGGGTAATATGAGGGGCCGCCAGAATAGGGCGGGGGACCGCCGAAATACGGCGGTGTGCCCGGGGGCGGCGAGAAGCTGGCCACCGAGTTGCCGTGGGCGGCCATGCACTCCCCGTACATGATGTCGTATTGCTGCTGCAGCGATCCCTGCGCATAAGGTGAGCCGGCCGCGTTGCCGATGATGCCGAGGCCGCCGCCCGAGGCCGCACCAATCGCGGCCCCTTTCCCGGCGTTGCCCGCGGCCGTGCCGATCCCGGCGCCAAGCCCGGCACCGAGCGCCGCACTCAGTAACGCGCCACCGACCGCCTGGTTGTTGGCTGCGGCTACCGCGGGCGCGATTTGCGCAGCAGCATATTGCTGGCAGGTCGCCTGATCGGCGCCGAACCCATCGGGCGCCTTGTTCGGCCCCGGAGCCACCGGGATCGTCGGCGCCGCCGGTGGTGCGACGCACGCCGCCAAGGATATCGTTGCCGCCAAGGCAGCGGCAATTTGCGAATGAAAAAGGTTCATGTGCACTCCCGCCCCGATGCGCGCAGGCTGATCTTGCGGCGACTTTTTTTATGCATGCAAGTACCCAAAGATCCCAAATCTTGTCGAATTCGCTCACACGCCGAGGGTGGCGTCCGAACAAATCGGGATAGCGCGCGCTAGCGGCGGCCCCAGGCCAGAAAATCTCCTCGAGGGCCTTCGCTGTCGCCGAGCCGATCCGGATCTGCGCGGACCGAATACGCCCGCCGTCCAACGGGATCATGCTGGTCAGCGTGCAAAAGCCGACACGGGTCCCGGAGGCGATTGATAGTTCGGCCCGGTGCGCACATTTGAAAGTCGGCGAATTTGCGCGGTGGGAGGACGTGCAGCTCGGAGAAGTGCGATGATCCAGACCCGGCGGAATTTTAGTTCAGATTTTACGATAGCGCAGAATTGGAAAAATTATGGTGAGGAAGAGCACGCGATCTGGCGGCTGCTTTTCGAGCGCCAGCAGCGGTTGCTGGTTGGCCGCGCGTGCAGCCAATTTCTCGACGGATTGGGCGGGCTCGGGGTCGCCGGCGACGGGATCCCGGATTTCCGCCGGCTGAACAAGGTGCTCGACACCGCCACTGGGTGGCAGATCTTGGCGGTGCCCGGTCTGGTCCCCGACGACGTCTTCTTCGCCTTTCTCGCTCGCCGCTGCTTCCCCTCGACCTGCTTCATCCGCCGCCGTGATCAACTCGATTACCTGCAGGAGCCCGACGTATTTCACGACATCTGCGGGCATGTGCCGCTGCTGATGAACCCGGTTTTCGCCGATTACATGCAGGCCTATGGCGAAGGCGGGCTGAAGGCCCTGAGACTCGGGCACCTGCAGCGGCTGGCACGGCTCTATTGGTACACTGTCGAATTCGGGCTGATCGACACGCCCGAGGGTCTGCGCATCTACGGCTCCGGCATCCTCTCCTCTGCCGGAGAATCGATCTACTGTCTCGAAGACCCCCGACCGCGCCGGATCCGTTTCGACCTACGGCGGGTGATGCGAACCCGATACCGGATCGATGATTTCCAGCAGAGCTATTTCGTCATCGACGATTTCCAACAGCTGTTCGACGCGACCAGACCCGATTTCGCGCCGATTTACCGCGAGATCGCGGCGC
>Ga0182035_10000831_pt1 | contig 15035 bp, 12 predicted proteins | sample flu12Cox44000170_FD_125969 | JGI IMG/M metagenome (GOLD analysis project Ga0182035, IMG submission 125969) | Lab enrichment of tropical soil microbial communities from Luquillo Experimental Forest, Puerto Rico - flux4day.12C.oxic.44.000.170 | ecosystem: Environmental > Terrestrial > Soil >...
TCGATCAAGCTGCGTCCTGCTTGCATGTAGCCACGAAAACCTTCGGAATTGCAAGCGCCGAATGTGTGCGAAGTCGCGCCAACTTGCAAGACCTGATATAAGGGGAAAAGTCAGGGGCATTCCTGCTGTAAAAAAGGCCCCTCGCAAGGAGATAAACCAAATGTGCTTGAAGTTCGCGGCTACCAGTATGCTGATCGCTGCCGCTTTGCCGGCGTCGCCCAGGGCGCTGGGGGTCCCAGTTTACACTATCGAGCAGGGGGTGGCTGTCGCCCAGGAGCACAATCCGGAAATCTTAATTGCGCGCAAGAAGGTGGTGGCAGCGCGTGGGGGCTTTATTGAAGCGCGTTCGGATTTCTCCCTTCGCTAACCTCCAACGGGCTGTACGATAAACGACAGACTCAAAGCGAGACGAGCCTCCGACAGGAAGATTACAATGCCACATTGCGCCTCGAGCAGAACCTTTATACCGGAGGAGCAGTCACCAGCCAGGTGGCCATCGCCCAGTTGAACATCGACAAGACAAATTACGATCTACAGGAAATTGTCAGCCGCGTGACGATGGATGTGCGAATCGCTTTCAATGAACTACTGTTAAATCGGGCAAAGGTCCGGGTGCGCGAAGACTCTGTCAGGGTGTTAGACGAAGAACTCAAAAACCAGCAGGAACAATTGAGCGCCGGGATCGTGAGCAAGTTGAACGTCGAACGAGCCGAAGTGGCCCTGGCCAACGAACGGCCAGAACTTTTCAATGCACAGACTGAGTTGAAAAACTCCTACTTGCGATTAGCGGAACTTTTCGGCACCGATTCGCGCCCGGGAGCCCAAGCCTCCGCGTTTGAGATTTCCGGCGAATTGCAATATCGACCCAATCACGCGGATCTAAACGACTGCCTAGCGCGGGCTGACGTGAATCGGCCGGTCATCAAAGCCCGGCAGAAAGATATCGAAATCGAAGACCGCCAGTACGTTTTGGACCGGAGCGCGATGCGTCCACATATTCGGGCTTTTTCCGGATATGAAGTTTACAGCGAGCGCGATCCGGACGTTGGCCAAGAATTTAACTACGGCGGTGTCGTCGGGATAAACGTAACGTGGAACATCTTCGATGGGTTCGCGACCAAAGGGCGAATGCAAGCGACGCGCGCCCGGCGCGAGGCAGCGGTGGAAGCGTTGGCAGCAGCGCGGCGGAGCGTTGCCTCAGAAGTGCGCAGCGCATTTTTTGATCTTCAACAAGCCGACCGCGTACTTGAAACCGAAACAAAAAACGTTCAGACCGCGGACGAGGCTCTTGAGATGGCCAAAGGCAATTTCGCGGCCGGATTGGGAACGCAGCTTGATATCCTGCAAGCGGCCTCCGATGTTACCCGGACGCGCACCACTCGATTGAGCGCGATTTACCTGCACAACGTGGCTCTCGCCCGCCTGGCACACGCATGTGCCAGTTCAGCAGAAGCGCTCGATTTCGGATCACAATTCAAAAACGTTAAGAAAGAAAACCGGAACGCGGCCCAGGTTTCCGACGTCGCGAAGCCGCCCGAAAAAATGAGTCAGCGATGAAGCAACGATCTCTGTTTCTGGGAAGCACAGGCTGCTTAAGACTCATAGCCATGATTTTCATGGTTTGTCCCGTGCACGGGACAAACGCGATGACACTCGAATACGTTCTCCAAACCACACTGGAGAAAAATCCAGCAATCCAGGAGGCTAAGGCTGGTCTCGAACAGGCGACGGGGCAGCGGCTGGTTTTTCGTTCCATCGTCTTGCCTCACGCCGAAGTAGATGTGCCGGCCGGTGTTCAGGCCGGCCACCGGTCTGGTGAGAGTGGAGTAAAGGGATTTGGCCTCGGGCGCGGCTCGCTCGAGCAAGTTTTATTTGACATGGCTGTGCCGCCGTCGCTCCGGCGTGGCGACGTTGAAGTTTTGATTGCGCAACAACAATTGAACGTCGCTGTCGTGGAGCAGCTACACGCGGCGCGGGTGGCGTTTTACGCAGCGCTGTACAACCGCTCGCTCGAGTCAATTCGAGACGAACAACGACGAAAACTGGAAGAGAATGTTGCCACTCAGCAGGACCGTTACAAAGCGGGATTGGCCGATCGCAGCGCATTCACGAGCGCAACTGTTCAAGCCTCCGAGCTGGTTCCACAGATTGAGAGCGCGCACGCAGCGTATCGGCAGGCGCAATTGAAATTGGCAGAAGCGATGGCGATCAATCCGGCAAGCTCATCGTTGCCCGAGCCCGACGGCGACTTGCAGTTTGTCCCGGTGCGCGTCGATCTCGATTCGGAAACAGCGGCGGCCTTACAGCGAAGGGCCGATCTCAAACTCGCGCGCTTATTCGTGCGTGCTGCCAACGAAGATCAACGGATCATCGCGGCCGACTATTATCCCGCTGTCGGTGGAACCATTAGCGGTGAGTACGTCCCGGTAACAGGGATTCATCGCCAGGGTTCAACGAGCAGGACCCAGGATTTTATCGGATCTGAAATTAAGGAAACGGCAGCGTACACCTGGCGGGTGGTCGATAACGGCAAGGTTGGCGGCGCAGTATTGAAGGCGCGCGCAGCACGGGAGGTAAACGAACTGACGTGCAGGAAGCTCGAGGCCAATGTCAGCCGCGAGTTGTCGCGCATCGCCAACGACTTCAAGGCGATCGACGCCCGTGAAGGATCGCTCTCGGCAGCATCCGTCGCCGCGGAGCAAAGCGCCCGAGCAGTAGGGGAAAATCTCGCCAGCGGTCTCGTCTCGCCCTTGGAATATCGCGTCACTCAAAATGCTTTTTTAAAGACCAGAAGTGGGCTGCTCGATGCTGTTTATCAGCACAATCTGGCAGTCGCGGAATGGGACCGGGCCACCGGGCGGTATTTTCAATTTTCGGATGACACCGCTCCATCGCTGTTGGAGTCGAGCGATTCGTTGAAACGTTGAATCGTTACATCGCCTCGCAAGTCAACGGTTTAAACCGTTCAATGGTCCACGACCTGCGACCCTCGCAATTCTTCGATTGCCTTGGAGTTTCCTCGCTAATCGAACGGACTTTCCTGCGGCGGTGTCTTGGGAACAATGCTTACGAAAATCCAAAAGGGAGTGGCCACGGCAACCGCAACCGAGGCGGCACCAGGTTATTGCAAAGAAGGGTCCTGAACACGACACTAGTCGTCCAAAATTGAAATTGCCGGTATCAAAAAGGCTTCTCTGGGGCAGCGTCGCAGCGATCGTGCTGATTTTCGCTCTGGCTTACTATTTCCTGATGCCGGTGGCGGAAGTGGTTACCGTGCGCCGGGGAACCGCCATCTCGGCGGTTTATGGGACGGTGCGTATCGAACCGGCGTTTGTCGTGCATATTCGAGCGCAAAATGACGGCTTCATCCAACTGGCCGAACCTTTTTCCGCCGGTCGCGGCGCAATCGGTAAGAACGTCGAAAAAGGTCAGTTGCTGGCGACGATCGCCGACGAGGAGACCGCTCGGCAATTGAAGCAAGCGCGCGCCGATTTGCAGGCCGCCATCGACCGCGCGGCGCTTCCGCTGCCCTCTTCGGAGCTGCTGAAAGCGGCTGAAGACAATCTGCAACGGCTCGAAAAGGTCGTCAGCTCGGGCAATGTGCCAGCAGTTGAATATCAGAAGGTGAAAAGCGAAGCGAATCGGTTGCGCGGCGTCGTGGAGACTGAGCGGATCGAGCGGGATCGCAACCTCAACTCACTGGAGGAAACAACGAAAAAACTCGAAGCCGAGATGAAGAGCGCCGAAGTCCGCTCACCGATCAACGGCCTTCTTACAAATGTGCAGACAATCGATGGCGAAGTGGTTTCAGACGGGAACGAGCTTTTCACCGTTTCGTCGCGCAGAAATTACGTCCGCGGCGAAGTAAATGAGGAAGATGTGGGTGAAGTGAAACCGGACATGAAAGCAAGAGTGCAGTTGTACGCTTATCAGACGCGAACTTTCACTGCGCGCGTAACGTCGGTTCAACCCGCTGCCGATCCAACCACTCAGCGATACACGGTGGTGCTGGAGATGGAAAATCCGCCCGACAATTTGATGGTTGGAATGACCGGAGAGATGAACATCATCACCGGGGCGCACGAAGATGCCATTCTGGTTCCAACACGCGCGCTTCTTGTCGATCAAGCGCTACTCGTGAACAACGGGATCGTGCACTCTCGCACAGTTGGGGTCGGATTCCGCACACTCGATTTTACGGAAGTAACCAGTGGGGTGAAAGAAGGCGATCACGTTATCGTTTCTGACCAGGACAAATTCCGTCCCGGAGAAACCGTAAGGCAGCGAATGGTCAGCTCACCGCCTCCACCAACGGCGCCATGACGCCGCCGCTTTACATTGCCCTGCGCTTTTTGACGCATCGGAAGCGCGCACTGCTTCTGAGCCTTAGCGGCGTCGTTTTCGGCGTCGCGATTTTTATCTGCACGCAGGCCCAAACACAGGGATTCACGCGCTACTTCATTGATTCCACCATCGGTAGCAACGGCGCGCTGGTGGTCGGGTCGCGTTTTCGTCCGCGCTACGAACCGCTCATGGTTTCGGCCAAAGGTTCCAACGCTCGAGTAGAAAGCCGGCAGTATTTCGAAGGCATCACTAACGCAAACGAGATAATGCGCGTCAGCAGACAATTCTCCAATGTCGTTTCCTGTTCTCCGGTGTTGCGCGGCACGGTAACGGCGCGCGCGGGATTCCAAAATGCCACGATTGATCTTTATGGAATCGATCCGGCCTTACATGCGCAAACAACCGATATTCTCCAGAAGTTAATCGACGGGAAGTACGATGATTTTCGCAACAACACGAGCTCGATCATTATTGGGTCGCGCCTTGCAGAAGACCTGCTTCATGTGGGCGTAGGTGATACGGTGCAATTGCTCGCGCCTAATGGGGAATACTGGCGATTCACGGTTGCGGCGATCGCCCGCGCCGGCATTGGCTCCATTGATTCTACGCGGGTGTATTGCCACGCCCGTATCGCGCAGGCTCTCCTGCAACAACCCTCCGGCGCGTCGATGATCATTTACAAACTGCGCAATCCCGATCGCGCGCCAGCATTGGCGGACCATTTCGATGTCTTGTTTCAGCATGGCGCGACGAGCTGGCAGGACCGCGAAGAGAGCACGCTGCAACTTTTTCTGACCCTTAGAATGTCCGTGGCGATCACCACTTCTCTCATTATCCTGCTGGCCGGCTTCGGTATTTTCAACGTGCTGACCATGTCGGTGCTGGCGAAAATCAAGGAGATCGCAATCTTACGCTCGATGGGGTACCGGCGCGCCGACATCAGTGCCATCTTTTTGTGGCAAGGTGGATTGATTGCTGCGGCCGGATCGCTGCTTGGCTGCGTGCTAGGCGCGTTAATGACGTGGGGCATGTCGCACATTCCTATTCGTCTGCGCGGTTTGCTCTACACCAATTATTTTGTGGTCAGTTGGGATTGGCGACACTACGTCTTCGCGACATTGCTCGCGATCCTCGCCGTTTTCATTGCCAGTTATGTCCCGGCGCGGCGCGCAGCTCAGTTGCCACCGGTTGAGACAATTCGGGGCTCCAGATGAACTCGGAAATCTGTCTCAGTTGCGAAGCAATCGAGCGTTACCTGGGCGAGGAAGAGGAACGCGTGCACGCGCTGCGGGGCGTATCGCTCGACATTGAGGCCGGCAGTGTTCATGCCGTCGTGGGTCCGTCGGGCTGTGGCAAGAGCAGCTTGCTTTACGTCCTCGGTTTACTCGACTTGCCGGATGCCGGCCAAGTGTCGATTGACTCCGAGCCGGTGTCGCATCTGAGCGACGACGAACTAGCGCACAAGCGGAATAAGTCCATTGGCTTCATTTTTCAGTTTCACTTTTTGATGGAGGATTTTACGACGCAGGAAAACGTCATGATTCCAATGCGCAAGCTTGGCGAGCTTTCCGATGCGCAGATGCGCGAACGCGCCGCTGAGCTGCTACAGGCGGTGGGTCTGGGCGACAAACTGCGAAGGCCCAGCCGTCACCTTTCCGGAGGCGAACAACAACGTGTTGCTATCGCGCGCGCCCTGGCGAACGATCCACGCGTCATTCTGGCGGACGAACCCACAGGCAACCTCGACACCGCGAACTCCGAGCGCGCGTTCGAACTGCTGCAGAATCTAGTTCACGAACACGGCAAAGCCTTGCTCCTGGCAACGCATAACCCAGTCATTGCCGAAGCCTCCGATTGGATCCACGAAATGCGCGACGGCCGGATCACCGCCAGCCGCGCGCAGGCATAGCCAAATTCAATTTTCTGAAACAACGGGAACCGTTGCTTGCCTGCGCGTGATTTCCAGATGCTCCAGAAGTTTCTCGGTGTAATCCGACCACGAGCGAAATTTTCGCGCGCGCGCTTCGGTACATAAACGCTCGTATGAATCCGGCTCGGTCAGTAATTTTTTGATGGCAGCTGCGAGCGCCTCTTCGCTGGTTTGATCAACAATCAAACATCCGCCACCACGTGCTACTTCACCCAGTGCGCCGTTGCCGCCACAAACACACGGCTTGCCGTAGGCGAGGCTTTCGGCAATTGGAAGACCAAATCCTTCCATCAGAGATGGGTAAACCGTAAAGCGACATGCGCGATAGGAGCGATGAAGCGTCTGATCGTTCACGTGCTTCGACCAGCGAATGGCGCGATTTGTCCGACGGAGCCGGCACAATTCGGCTTTCACTTTTCCGCCAAAATAACTGGTGCTCCGGCCAATGAGCTCCAAGTCGAATATAAGACCTGATTCCCATAATTTCTCAGCGGCGCGCAACAACGCGATCTGATTTTTGCGCGGCTCGAACGAGCCAACGGAGACAATCAAGTCACGCGCGGGTCGCCAAGGCTGCCCTTGTTCGCCTTCTGTCAGTTCCACCGGCCAAGTCTCAACGGCGGTTTGGGTGGGAAGCGTCCCAAATTCGTTCCAGAGCCTGAGAAGCTCATCACGCGATGAGTGCGATACGCAAATGACCAAGTCAAAAACCGCTAAGGAAACGATGTAGGCTCTAAAGTGAGGATGGGCCTTGGGATACAGCGACGGCAAACGAAGCGCAGCAGCGTCGTGAAAAATCGCTACGCTGCGCGCCCTGTTTCGAGCAATGATTCGCGGCAACTCTGTTAAGCGACCATCGCGATAAATGTCGGGGATTAACAAGACATCGCCAGGACCAAGCTCGTGAGAAAGGTCGATCGGTTCGCGAAAGAATTGTCGATGTAACTCCGAAAAAAAATGCTCGCCCCGAATCTCTGGGCGCGCGCTCGGCCGACCCAGAACCTGGAACGGGCGCTCGAGCACATCGCGTTCGCGCTGGCCCAGATACTGATAGCGGTTGCCTACGAGGTTCCAGCAGATTCCCGTTGTCGGGACACGTCCTGCCAGACGCCGGAAAATATGGCGAGTGATGCGCTGCATGCCGGTATTTCTTGGGGACTTGCAGGCACCTGTAACGTCAATAAAAATCATGCTAGGGCGAAATAAAAACTTTCCAGTTCGCGTTGAAAAACGCGATGGCCTGATTGTTGTGGCAGCGTCGGCCATTTGGGACGTCGTGCAGCGTCATCGTGCCAAGTTGTCGAAGCGCGGTACGCATCATCGCTGAAGCTGGAATGATGCATTTCTCTACGCCGCGACGTTCCAAATGCCCACTGATCCACATATCGTCCATGTAAAACGCGCCTTCTGGCGCCCTGGAGTAATCCCAAAGCGACTCATCGAAAAAACGCGGCTGAATGAGATAACTGCCGCATCCGGTTATTACCGCCGTGCGCTTGGGAGTTTGAAGATCGACGCCGAACTCGATTCGGGAATGACGCCAGTTTAAACTGCGCGGCATTGGTCCGCCGCGAAAGCACAGCGCGGCATTGGGCAATTGCGCGTGGTAGTGGAGATAAAGCTCAAGCGAATTGCGCGGGTAAATGCGGTCATCGTCGCAGACCATAATCAAAGTATCCCTTCGCCCGGCTGAAAGCTCATCCCGGACGACTGCGATGAATTTGGTTGCCGGACCCCAATCCCTTTCGCATCGCAGCAGCCGCAGCCGCGGCATCTGCAGGAGATACTCCGGGATTTGATACTCCCGGCTTTGCCGACTGGAAAATCGTGGAACAGCCAGAACGATCTCGTCTGGTGGCCGCGTTTGATTTAACAACGAGTTGAGCGTTCCCTGAAGCCGTCGGATTCGGTCAGGCAACGTCGATAGTGAAACAATGACTCGACTCTTTTGATGAGGATTCGCGCTCGCCAGAACTTCGCGAATGAACGCCTGCTGCCGGCGCCGCTTCAGGCGGAAGTAAAAAGAGTAATCCGCCCTTAGATCGGACACGGCCCTCCCAATTCGCCTAAGCCAAACGAAGATCGACATAAAAACATTCAATAGCGTTGGGCAAACATTTGTCAGGAGACGAATCTGGCCTGGACTTCGCCTGACCGAATTTGCGTGAAACAATTGCCAAGCGTCTTCAAAGAGATAAGCCGGCTATCGGCGCGACGACCTCGCCACGAGACGGTGACTTCGCTGAAAATCTTCATTTATAAGAACGCATTTTTCGCAGGATGCTTCGTACCTCGAGGAACGTCGGGACATAATTTGCCACGGCGAAGGCAATGACAGTTGCCGCTATGACACCTGTAATGCCGTATTTCTGGGCGAGCAAGATCGACAGCGTCAGATTCACTATTGCCGTGACCGTACCATAGGTCGTCATTCCTTTCAGTCGGCCAATTGCGTTCAACAGGCAGCTCCCCACCAAAAGCGTGGACAACATCAGCTGCCAGAGCGCCATCCAGATGAACACAGACAACGGCGGCACCGCTTCTCGACCGGCCCAAAGCCGGATGATTTCGCCGCCGAAAATTGTTAGCACGCTGACGATCACAAGGGTTGTGAAAAGGCTAAACCGAAAGTTCGCCCGCAGCGTTCGGCGGATCCAATCATAGTCTCCTTCCTCAAATGCCTCGGTGTAAGCCGGCCAAAGGGAATGATAGGCCAGGGTTTGCAACCCAGTCGCTATCGTGAACAAACTGAACGTCACAGCGTAAGGCGTTACCTGCGAGGCCCCGAGGATATGCGCGATAACCATGTTGTCGATTTGCGAATTCACCGCCCACCCGATTCCGATCACCAGAAATTTCCAGCTGTCTGAGAAAAGGATTTTGGCGAATTGCAAATCAATCGCAGCGATCTTGGGACGCAGCCAAGGCTTGTAAAAACCGAACAACCACACCGCTCCGACCAGATTCACGATCAACCCGATTCCAAAACAACCGGCAACAAGCCAGGGAAGGCCGGCGTGGAACCAGATAACGGCCAGAATCGAGGCGAGATTTCCCAAATTGCCGATCATTTTCCAAGCGTTCGCCAGTGCGCTTTCCTGATATGCCGCTAGCACACGGGCGACGGTCAGGAGCGGAAGATTTAACGCGCACATCGATAAGGCAACCATCACGGCGGCTGCGATTTCCACTCGCGCGCTAGGCGATTGGAGATGCGGGAAGAGGAAATTCGCAATGCGTGGCCCGAGGGTTGCGCTTATGACTAAGAGCAGCAGCGCCACAGCCGACAGCATGAGAATGGCGGAGGAGACATAACGTTGTCCGGTCTCGTGCGCTTCGCGCGCCTGGGCTTTGCCAAGTGCGTTCGTTAGGCTAGCGCCTAAACCCAAGTCGCTGATGCTTAGAAAGGTGATCATACTAACGATCGTTACCCACGCTCCATAACGCTCCGTTCCCAGGTATCCGACCGTGAGCGGAACTGAGACCAAGCTCACAGCGATCCCCAGAATGCGACCCAACGCCGCCGACGCTGTTCCTTGAAAAATGCCCCGAGACCGGCGCTCGCGACGGTCTCGCGGCGAACGAAAGCTTAAGGTGAAACTGGCCCAGCGGCGTAAAGTCGGAGTCAAGGAAGTTGATTATAGCGCATTCCGCACCTCGTGCTGCCAACAGTCATATTGTGCGGCACCATCCACATGCCGGTCCGGGAATTAGCCTAAATTTTCTACCTCGAATTTGGAGGAGATCGGGCTTGATTTCCACATGGTACCTCGGCAAGGAATCACGACGACTGTGAAACACACATCATTCGCGCGGCGCGGCGCTGCTTATTTCGAAATGTCTGGCCCTGGTGAATTCATCGCCGCGGCAATTCTTTTCGCGTTGATGCTTGTGATCAGGGTCGCACACATCATGCGCTACGCGTTCGATAGCGATGAATCGCAGCATCTTCACGTGATCTGGGGATGGGCACGCGGCTTTGTGCAGTATCGCGATCTGTTCGACAATCACATGCCGCTGTTTCAGCTCCTGTTTGCGCCGATCTTCGGGCTGATCGGCGATCGTGCCACCATTCTCTATATGATGCGCTTCATTATGCTGCCACTCTATTTCGTCGCGGCATGGTGCACCTATCAGATTGGCACATCCCTTTTTTCGAGGCGGGCTGGCGTATGGGCGATGATCCTCGTTGGCCTTTATAGCCCCTACCATTTTGTCTCCATCGAATTTCGGACTGACAATCTTTGGGCGCCGCTGTGGCTGCTCTGTGTCACAGTCTTGGTCACTGGGCCGCTCACTGTGCGGCGCGCCCTCGCCAGTGGGCTTTTGCTTGGCTTTTGTTTCGGGGTCTCAATAAAATCAACGCTGTTTTTGTATTCGATTGCGCTTGCCGCACCAGCAACTCTTTTTCTCGTTGGTCGCCAAAAATTGGGCTACTCCTGGAGTTATCTGACGCAGTGCGTCGCTGCGTTCCTTGTTTCCACAGCAATCGTGCCTGCGACAATTATGGCCTTCTTCGCGCTTAAAGGAATGTGGCGCGATTTCCGATATTGCGTGTTCGACTTCAATTTTTTAGCTTTCGGCGCGACTGAAAACCCTCCCATTTATAGAGGCCATCTTGGGCTGGCAGTCATCAAAGTCATCATCGCGTTATTCATTATCGTTTATGTCGTGCGGTGGGTGACGCGTGTTTCCGGTAATACCGCATTGGCTTTTCGGCGGGGGTTTGTCGTGATTGTTTGTGCTTCTTATTTTCTCGCGGTCAAAACTTTCTGGCCGGTAACCAGTCCTGACAATCATCCCCCATTTTATCCGCTAGTTGCGGTGCTCTGCAGCGGCGCGCTGCTTGCCGTCTCGAACGTATTGACCGGTTTCAAATGGAACCACGCCCGAATGCTTCGCTCAGTGCCATTGCCGGTGTTTGTCGCGCTGGCCGAAATTGTTGTTCTCGTTGAAATGCAACCCATCTGGAAAGACAGAACAAAGCAAGAGACCGATTTACTTCGCAACGTGCTCGCTCTAGTCCAACCGGGCGATTACGTTCTCGATTGCAAAGGAGAAACGGTTTTTCGTCAGCGCTGTGTTCGGGCCGTTTTTGAAACAATCACCCGCTCGGCCATTGAACGCGGGTTGATAGCGGATGATGGCCCGCAGAGATGCGTGGAAACGCGCACCTGCGTGGTAGCGACTCGTCTGATCAAAAGATTCCCACGTGAAACGCGCCGATTTGTGAAGCGAAACTACTTGGCGGTGACAAAGAACTTGCGGGTAGCAGGCGTGGAATTGAAACCCTCATCCACAAATCCTGGCCGGTACGAGTTCGAAGTAACAATTCCCGCATCCTATGAAATCATTTGCCCTGACAAAGATATGTCGGGCACGCTCGACGGAGTCCCTTACAACGGCGCGCGTTTTCTCACCGCCGGGCGGCATACCTTTGAATCGACGTTGCCACGCCCCGATCTGGTCTTGCTCTGGGCGCAAGCAACCGCTCGACATTTCACGCCGTTCAAGCATCATAGCTAGCCGCTTTGCGGTCGATTGCCGATCTATGTTGAAACTGTTATTTCTGGATGAACCCTTCGACGTCTGCCCCATTTTTTACATCTGATTCGCGGTTGATGCTCGTCGCCGCGCATCCCGACGACGAAGCGCTCGCTTGCGGCGTCATTCTGCAGCGCGCCGTTAGCGCGAGTGCGGCAATTCATCTCCTTTATGCCACCGATGGCGAGAACAATCCCTGGCCGCAGCGGGTGTCGGATCGAAAATGGGTTTTGCGCGCAGATGACCGGAAACGCTGGGGAAAGCTGCGACGTGCGGAAGCGCTTGCGGCTCTTCAGATCCTCGAGGTGCCTCCATCGAGTGCTCATTTTCTGGCTTTGCCGGATCAAGGGCTAACAGATCTTTTGACGAGCGATTGTGAACCGATTCTCGAGCGGTTTGCGACCTCCATAAGCTCGTGGGTACCGACAGACCTTCTCGTTCCTTCGATCCATGACACGCATCCCGATCACAGCGCCCTGGCTGTAATGCTACGGCTGGCCAAATTGTATTCGGACGAGACCTCGGCATCAGTCTGGGCTTATGCGGTGCATGGCAAAAGCAAGGCGTTTTTCGGCCGCGCGCAGGAGCTTCAACATTCAAAGGGAGAGACCTCGGTTAAGGAACGAGCCATCCGCTGCCACAAGACACAGCTAAAGCTTTCAAGACGCCGCTTTCTTGCGTACGCGCTGCGGCCGGAATGTTTTCTCAAACTCAAATCGTGCGAATCGACACTTGCTGATGGCCCGATTCGCTCGATTTCGCGGCAACCCGATGTGCTTCGCTTGAGGTTCGTGTTTTCAACGAAACTAGTGCCCGCTGCAGAAGCGACGATTTTTGTGTTGGGCCGTGACGCGGCGGGACAAGTCCGGTGCGTGCGTATGCGCATTCCTGTTCGATCATCGGCAGTCGAAGTTTTTGACTGCCGCACCCGTGAGCGTGTTTGTGTTGCGCAATATCGCGGCAGTGCGCTCGCGGGCGAGTTCGCGGTTCCTCTAGATATTTTTTCGTCTGCCCATGCGCTGTTCGCTAAAGTGGAGCATCGCTCGTGGTTTTTTGATGAAGCAGGCTGGCTGGAAGTTGCACCGGTTGTAACCAGAACCACACCTGCAAGAATAGACAGAACGCAATCCATGGGCACGGAAGTGCTCTCTTGAACGAACCAACAGATGTCGCGACCCACAGGGACCCGCGAACACTTATCAAGTCCGCGTTAATTTTCCTTCTCGCGTTTGCAATTTATTTGTTCTCGCGGTCCCCTGGCTTGGACGAATGGGACTCGGTGCAATTCGCGATGGGCATCCGCGAATTCAACCTCTGGAAGCATCAGCCGCATCCGCCTGGTTATCCGCTATACATTTTTTTCGCATGGCTGCCGGTGCGATTCTTTGGATGGAGCCCGGAGTTTTCGTTGCAGTTCGTGAGCTATGCCGGCGGCGCGCTATTTGTTGCGACGTGGTTTGGTATAGTTCGCCTTCAATTTGGGGAGCGATTCGCCTGGCTGGTCGCTGGGACCCTGGCAATAACGCCGATTGTCTGGATGACTTCCACGAGAGCGCTCACAGACAGCCTCGCCGCAGGTTTGTTGAGTGTTCAGCTTTTTTGCTCGCTGGTCTTTCGAAACAGTGGTCGTAACAAGCCGTTGATCGCGTTGGGGCTGTTCGGAGCAGCTGCTGTCGGCGTCAGACCGCAATGTTTGCCTGTTGCTTTGTTGATTTTCATCACATCACTTTTTCAGCGGCGCGCTGGCGCAAAAATTTGGTTAACTGGCAGCGCGATTTTCGTTGCTGGCTGCCTGCTGTGGCTTGTGCCCACTTGGTATATCCAATCAACGCTACCGGGGCCAGTGCCTGGCTGGCGATCGTACCCGGCTCAACTCTACTCGCAGTGGCTCTGGCGCTTCGGTCAGCCAGGTATTTTCATCGGCGGCAGCCATATCACAGCGTTGTATTTCGCCAGGCAATTTGCGGTGCACATCCTGGGCTGGTTCGGCGTCGGTCTTGGCTTTCTATGGTCGCCCTTCACCGTGCTGGCAGGAGCGCTGCTCGCTGCTTCCGCCCTGGTGTTTTATGCTGCGCGTTTCAACACCCGTGATCGCAATTTCTGGAAGACGCATTGGGCATGGGCTCTCTTGCAAGTTGTGATCGTTTTCTGTTCTTTGCCAGCGGATCAACGGTATTACCTCGTAATTATGCCGCTTCTGGTCGTAACGCTTCTTCGCGGCTTCCTTCACATGCCCGCTCCGCTCCGGCTGACTGTGTGCTTGCTCCCTGCCTTACTCCTTGGTATCTCGATCCCCGCAGCAATAGAGAGTCACAGCGATCCCGCGCCGCCGATCAAGGTCGTTCGATTTCTGCAACAACAATATTTGCCCGAGCAGCGAGGTGATGTCCTGTTGTTTCTCGCACATTGCCAGCGTCATTTTAAATGGTATGCACCGGAGTTTACAGTGTTTGACAATGTCGCATCCGCTACCGTGCCCACGGAACGCTTGGAGAAAGCAAAGGCGATTTATACAGACGAACCGCGGCTCGCCCGCCCTTCTGGTTGGCAACTGTCCCTTGTAGCGGAATTTTCGCGCTCTCTTGTGATTTACAGAAAGCATCACAATGTCCGGCTTTTTCGGTTGGAAAGAAGAACCGCGCCGTGAAGAAGATTTTATCATCAGCGCTAGCCCCTGGCATCGGTCTTGCCGGTCCAAATTTCTCGGCGCCCTACTCCGTTGCACGTTCGGTGTTGCGCTCGGACGTCAGAAGTCGGCTGCGTCGATGAAAAGGTTCATCCGGCTGGGACTTGCCAGCATATAAATTGGGCGCGCTTCAGTCGGATCTCAACGTTTGGATAATGCTCTCTCACAATCGGAAAATCACGCGCGATGCACGCCCCGATCAGTGGTGGCTTGGGCGGATCGTGTCGGACTTCTTCGACCGTGAGTTTGGTTACGGGAAAGCGGAAGTTGCCGTGAAATAGATAAAAGGAATCCCACAGCAAATCCTTGCCGGGAGTAATCGCCTTGATCAACACCGTCTTTGTTCCCGCTTGCTGGAGCTCGCCCAGCTTTTCCGCGAGCGCTTTTTCATCGGCCACATTTCTTCGGCTCAGGTCGATGTGAATCTTGGCGTGAACGAATCCAGCGCTGAGCAGAATGAGCAAAGCCACCATTGCTCGCATGCGAACCGGCGGCGGCTGCTTCAAGAATCCATAGAAAACCAGCGCTAGA
>Ga0182035_10000832_pt1 | contig 15027 bp, 23 predicted proteins | sample flu12Cox44000170_FD_125969 | JGI IMG/M metagenome (GOLD analysis project Ga0182035, IMG submission 125969) | Lab enrichment of tropical soil microbial communities from Luquillo Experimental Forest, Puerto Rico - flux4day.12C.oxic.44.000.170 | ecosystem: Environmental > Terrestrial > Soil >...
CGGCAGCCGCGCGGCCAACTCCTTGAGCACGTCTTTCATCTCGACGTCCTCAAAGATGGCGTTGCCGACGCGCGTCGAATGGTGCATCACGTTGATGGTCTTCTCCCGGTCGAGCTTCGCCGTGAAGGCCCCGGTGTTGAAGTCGCTCGCGAGCGCGCCGAGGCCGAGGACACAGTCGGCCCCTTCGACGAAAGCGCGCACGCTCTCATCCGCGAGGCGGCCATCGTAGAGGCCGATGTAGTTCGGATGCGCCTCGTCGAGCGTGGTCTTGTCCATGAACATGGCGGCGAAGGGCAAGCCGGACGCGTCGATGAGTGCGGTCGCTTCGCGCCGGAGGCCGGCGCGGGCGACAAGGATTCCCGGCAGAACGCAGGCGGTTTTGGCGCGTGTGACGGCATCGACGATTGCCTTCACCGCGCTCTCGAGCGAGGCGGGGTTGCTCTGCGGCTCCGCGTGCGGGCGTCCCTCGCCCACCACAGGCTGATCGGGCACGTCCATCGGAAACGTCATGTAGACCGGACGCCGATGATAGAGCGCGGCGGCGATGAGCCGCTCCGTCTCCGCGATGCAATTCTCCGGCGTCACGATGGTGCGCGCGCATACGGCTGGCGCCGTCATCTGATAGAAGAGATCGAACTCGCCGTTGCCGAGGGTGTAGTGGACGATTGCTCGATCCCGTTGCATCGCCCGGCTCGGTTGGGCGGTCAGATGGACGATCGGCACATGCTCGGCGTAGGCGCCGGCGATGCCGGAGAGCGCATTGAGTTCGCCTGGGCCAAACGTCGTATTGATAGCCGCCAGCCCCTTGATGCGGGCGTAACCGTCCGCCGAATAGGCGGCGTTGATCTCGTTGCACGAGCCGATGAAGTTGACGTTCTTGTCCTCGCAGATCGCGTCGGTGATCGGAAAGGCGAAGTCGCCGGGAACGCCGAAGACGTCGCTTACCCCGAGCTGGCGCAGGCGGGATAACACATATTGGATGGCGGTTTGCGGCATCTGCTCCTCCTCGTGTTATCGGGGTTCGGTGGGGTTTTGCTTATGAGGATCCACGGCGGTAACCTGTATGCCTAGCGCGATACTGACTTGATCCAGATCAACGGGACGGCGGCGTCGGTTTTTATTGGCGCATCGAGAGGCCGATCTTCTGAGAGCTGCTAGTGAGCTCGACGCTGCTCCCGGTCTGGGGATCACGGGGTCGCCCTGCAGCAGCGCGCGACCGGCCCTGACCTAGGGAAAAAATCCCTTACGGGAAGAATCCGGCTCGCACCTTAGTGGATGCGGCTTGGCGCTCAGCGTCGACCTGTCGCCGCGTTGATCCGCACCTCGTCGATGAAAGCGTTGGCGGCTTGGTAGACCTTTTGCGTTGGGTACTGGTTGCACCAGTTGCGCATCCACAGATCCATCGCGGCGGGGTCGATCCTGACCTGCTGTTGCTGCTCGGCCTCGCTCGCGTGCTTGATGTTAAAGCCTGTCACGAATCCCATCAGCCATTGCTGATACATCGTGTATTCGTCGACGAAGGGGCCTTTCACAGTGTCCAGCTCTCCGTGCTGGCCTAGGGGATGATCCCTGCCGATGGCGGCGATCAATTGGCCGCAGGAGTTCTGGCCTAGGCCTATCACGAAGGCGCTTGCCTTTTCCGCATGTGCAACGTCAGCCGTCATCAGCAAGACGCACAAAATCATTGATCGCATGGCGAACCCCCAGAGGATCGCACATCCCTGCTCCGGTGTTGTTTCGGCAGACGCTTGATACGTGGCATCTGTCTCGGGAGTTATAGTCCTCCCTCGTACCGTTCACACCCTGGCATCCCGTGACACCACGCCGCCCCAGGGCGCCAATCAAAAAACGACTGCGTGCACGCACCAGTGTAGGTGTGGCAATATTGCCCCGAAGGACAAAGCCCAAACCGGGTTGATGCGTCCTGAGCGCGGCATACACATATTGCACTAACAAGACCCCCCGAGCAGGTTGGAAAATGGGCAAAGCTGAGAGAGTGACTTCGGGGTGTTAGCGCATGGACGGACCCGGCGGACAGGGTAATTGCCAGTAGAGCTACCGCGACTTTCGTCAACATATTTGTCCTCCAGTTTCGCTTATATTCGTTGGTGCGTGGGGATGGTGCCGCTGGGTGCTGGTGCTAAGTCCCACGTCCTAACGGCCGTCGGCACTGGAGCAAGCATTACTGCACGAGCTTAGCGCGCAATCGTACAAATTCAGCATCGCTGATCGACCCTGCCTGTTTCGCTGCGGCGAGGGCAAGTGCGCCCAGACTAACACGCCCAAAAATAAAAAGCGCGGGACCGATTAGCCCCGCGCTGACGATACTCAGGCCCGGATTTGGCAGGCTACAGCAAAGAGCTGACGCCTAATACGCGGTTTGTTTCACGGTCCCAGCCGGCGTGCGATAGTTTTTCGGGTTATACCCGGACTCGCGTAGCGCTTTCCTATAATTGTCACAGTCTCTGTAGCACGTACCCGGCGCAACTTCGTTGAGGACCACACCGGCCCAACCCGGCAATTGGCCCTGCGGTTGGGCTGATGAATATTGGGCGAAGCCGGAACTCGCAAAGCTGCCCGTAAATGCCTATCTTCGGGCCATGTTTAAGGCCTTTGAGTTCTGCACCCCCAACGGAGGCTGTAGCAATGAGAGCTCTTACTGCTGGATTGTTAGCCTTCACCATCGTCTCGTCCGCCCACGCGCAACGCTCAGCTGAGTCATTCCCCACCGTTGACCTTGATTGCTACCGATCGTTCGCTACAAAGACGCAATTTCCAGAAAGCTCTGGCAAGGATGTCTCGGTAGCGAACGATGATCTCGCGACACCACTGAAACGCTACCGGCTTCAAGTCGTTGGCAAAACAATTCTGAAAATTATCAGTGACCCAGATCGGGATGCCTTTCGAGAGGAGCACGGTAAAAGCATTTGGTGGATGAGCCGTGACTTTAACGACAAGCATCAGATTATAGCCTGGCGAGAAGAACTGCCTGGCGGCATAGTAAGGCTCTTCTCATTCGACTTTGCGGACCTAGTATTGACCAGGCTTGACATTTCACCTGCGCATTCTCTCGCGGCTGGCGTCCAGCTCGACGTCATGAAATGTAGCCCCAGGTCAACTGAGGTGGCGCGCTAGTTGTCGCATAACCTATCGCTGCCGCCTGCGACCATCGTGGCGCGGATGTGCGGCCTGACTTCAATTGGAATAAACAGACCGTCGCGATGATGGATTATCGCTGGTCAAATGTCCCAGCACAACGTCACAGGCTTGTTCGGCATCGGTAAGGGTCTTGAACGGCGAGCCGATGACCTTCACTGCGGACCTATTTTGATACCGCCAGGAGGCTACGAAGCCGGGTTTGCCCTGAAGACCGGAGCCGCTGCGACTCTCGTAACTGATCACGAACGAAAAGCCGTTACTACTCGCATTCCATATTTGGATGTCTTTGACCGGGAGAATAATGCGACTGAACTGCATGATATGCGCGACTATCGGGTAGCTGTTGCCCAGACGGCCCCGCCGGCCAAGAACGTCACTCCCGCGATGAAAATCGCGGTCTCCAACCTCGTCATCAGCCAACCGTTGCGCATGGCGCGCCTCAATTGTTTGACTGCTGGGATGGCTTCCCAATAACTAACCGATCGCAGCCCTCCTGTAGGGCGAAATCATGTCGCGGCCCCGTCTCCATTGGGACTACTTCGAATGGGTGAGCGTTTGCTCTAGCCAAACGAAAGCATGCGGCGGGAACCTGGGTTGCCAACAGGCGTTAGGTTGGAACAGCGCGGACTAATGCGTGGAGCAGACCTTCATGGCTGATGCGCCACAGATAACCTTCGCTGATGCGCTACAGATAAATTTCGCCGTATGGGGAATGCTGATTTGTGGGGGAATTGAAGCAGCGCACTGGGTGAGCTTATTAATCTAAAATAGGCGCCTGACGACCAGCAAGCCAATCCAGGCCAGTCCCGCGAGCCATCCCGCCATCGCGGCCATGAGCGCGAGTATCCATAACGCGGCAACTAACCTTTCTCGGAATCGCTTCGATTTGTCAGCGCGAGCTGAGCTACGCCGTAGCGGAAAGAGGAACATGTTTGATCTGGAAATTTTATAATTGCCAAGAAGGTATCCGCGTTTTGTGTCATCGCAACTGAAGTCGCTTGTTAAGCTTGATGCCGGGACTAAAGGTTAAATCTGGAACGGCTTAGTCGGGCAGAGTTGTCCGCGTGCATCCCAATTGGAAAACGAACAACGAAATCAATCAGGCGCCGTGTGCAAACTTGTCCGGCGCATCCGACCACTGGGCAGATGATACCAGGTTGTCCAATATGGTGCCGCCGAAGCCGGTCAGGATGATGGGGTATCGCCGGATGCAAAGCCCGCCGACTTAGGCCGGGCCGTGAGCTGCCAGTAGCCTCAGGACCAGCACGGCGATGGCAGCCATCGCGGCGAGCAAGACAAGCGATCGTCGCATCGTCTTCGAGGCGGCAAGGGCCATCACCACCACCAGGATCAATATCAGGGCCGTCCCGCTCATGCCCTTCGGTATAGCTCTCCGCCCAGATTCGCAAAATCGACTCGATTGGCCTATTTACAGCCCATGTATGAGTTCTGCCTGCCCGGCTGCGGCATCCAGGTTCCCGCTGGCCCGGATTGGTATCACGAGATCAAGTACGACGGCTTTCGCTTGCTGGTGCAGCGAGCGAAGGCATGGTCTCCAAGCATCGGGATCGACCCTATCGCGGAGGCCGGCAGAAGCACTGGATCAAGGTGAAGAACCGGAAGCACCCCGCCTGCGAGCGCGTCAAAGAATCTTTCTCATGACGAGTTGTATGCTGTCGCTCACGGCCTTGGGACTAATCCATTCGGAGGCCGCCGAGCCTTCCGCCAAGCGCGTGGCCGGGGGAGACGGCTGCTCTTCAGGCGTCAGCAAGCCCATCCGCACGGCTTCTTTCTTGGTGATCTTGTGACCCATGGCAGTGTCAAACGCCTGGCACGGCGCAAAGAGCGTTTCGACGGATGCTGCCGTCGGTTGCGGGCAGTAATAATCGGTGCCCCTAAGATGTTTGATCGTTAGCCCAGCTCCGGCAGCGATGGCCGTAGCTATCGTGAGGGCGGCGGCAAGTTCTTTCATGGCGACTGTCCTCCATCGCCTGCGAGATAATTGCGTGCGCTCGACTTGGTTCCGCTATGAGCGCCCCACTTTTCGCGCCCAGGCGACGGCGCCGAGTTCCAGTCGCGCTCATTTGAAGCGCGGTGCTGTGAGTTAGATTGGTTCGGGCATCCTGACGACCGCCATCGATCACGGGGTTCTGGGTTCGATCCCCAGCGCGCTCACCAGCCAAATCAAAGAGTTAATCGAAATTCGGGGCTAAAAGCGGCCGTGTCTGCATTGTGTCTGCAAACGCATTGCGGCGCGATGTGAAAAGCGCGGGGCAACAGCCAGCGGGATATTCTTGGCGATCTGGCTTTTGCTTTAGCTATCACTTTTTGTGCCAGATCAAGGCGCGATCCTGCCAGATCTGCAAATCTGCAGCGGCAACCGGGCGTCTGTGCTTGCTGCTTCGGTTGCGAGGTCGGATGGCCAGAATCCGGGCTTCCTTGCGCAAGTCCGCCGGTTGCCCGGTGGTGTCGGAGGAACCCACAGATGAACACGCAGAGTGGCCAGTCGGGCCGCGGCGGCCCGTTGAATAACCTTTGGCTGCAATTGGCTTTGCTAGTCATAGGCACAGTCGTCCTGCTTGTGGTCGCGGCGAAGTATCTCTGGTGACGGGTTGCCGCTGGTTGCCTCGACTGGGCGGGCGTAGAGGAGTGGGCAGCGCCACAAACGCCTCTGGATGCTCCGCCTGGCAGCGACCGCCATCCCCTGGCGGCCTCACGTCAGCCATGATCGGCGCAATTAACGATGTCCTGATTTGTGTTCGGCGCGCCAAGTTGCGGCGATCCGCTTCAGGGTAATTCGCGCTAAAGTGTTTCCGAAAGGACGATTCGAGGCCAAAGCACCTGAACGGCCGCCGGACGAAACTGCGGTGAGGCTGATGAGTAAGTTCCCGGACGAAACTTCCCGTCTAACCGCCAAAATGAATAGAGAACGCCTTGCGCGTGCGGAGCGCGAAGCAATCATGGAAGAAGAGGCAAAAAAGGCTGAAGCGATCCGCAAAAACATGGTCCGCCTCCGCGAATTGAGGCTGGCCAAGGAGGCGCTACGCGGTGCCGAACCCGCGAAAACGGAAACGCCGTCTCCTGGTTCAAAGCAGTAAGTACATGCTGCAGCAACTGACTCTAGGTACCGCTGTAAGCCTCGGCAACATCGCCATTCATGCGGTGGTGATGATCGTGATCCTGTGGTGCCGTGAAGGAATTAGGCCAATTTTGCCACCGTCGCGACCGGCGCTGAGTTTGGTTGTGGCGATGGTTGCGGCAGTCTCGATACTGATGGCCGGTCATTTTTCTCAAATCGTGGTGTGGTCGATCACATATGCGCTCGTTGGCGCCGTCCCTTCGGGAACGGACCATCTGTACCTTGCCTTCGTCAATTATACGACACTCGGATATGGAGACGTGGTGCCGGTGAGGCGCTGGAATCTGCTTGGCCCGATAACGGCCATGAACGGCGTGCTGCTGTTCGGCTGGTCCACGGCGGTGATTTTCTATGTTTTGACGATACAGATTCGTGCTCATCCTCTATGGCCAGGTTTGCAGGGTGTTTCTGATCAGACCGGCGAGGCTTCCGCCATCTAATTTGGATCAGAGTAAAGCAAAGAGCCCCGAAGATTGGAGGGTGTTAACAGACACGCTTCACGCCAAGCATGCTCAAGCGGAACGGTGATGCGCTCAGACGCAGGGGGGTGGAAGATCGGGCGTAGTACTGTCGCAATTGAATATCGTAGTCCTGTCGCAATTGAATATAGTGATGGCCGCTAGTGGCCCCATCGCGTCATTTTGCTGCTGCGCAGTAACCTCATCGCTTTAGGAGCAAAAGCGGACAAAGGGATAATCACAGCGGGCCTGAGGCCGTCCGCCGCCTGGTGAAATAGGCCTCAATTGAAAGCGAGAAAAACCATGAACGGTCACAGGACATGGCTGAGGGTTGTAATTCTCGGCACTATTTTTTCAACCAACGCGAACGCCGAAACACAAATCGATAAGTTGCGAAGTTGCCTGGCGATAGAAGACGCGTCGAAGGAGCGGCTCAATTGCTATGATGGCATCATACCGCCAGACCCAAAGCCAAAACCGGCAGTTGCAAAGGCGGTTGCCGACTGCAAATTCCTCAAAGAGGAGGACGAGCGATTGGGTTGTTTCAATCGCTTTTTGGTAAAGCCGGCGGCCACTCCGAAAGCTGCTCGAAAAGTCGCCCCGAAGGCTCAACCGGCACAATAACAGCCAGGTCGAGATCTGGGCTGAGGGCGAAGAAATGGTGGCGCGAGACCACGCGATGCGGCGCACAATAGTCTACGAAAAAATGGGGAAAACCGTTCGACGTCGGTCTGGAGCGCGATGAAATAAGTCTAAGACTTACGCGCAGGGTAGATCATCGGGCGCAAAGCTCGGTTCCCGTCAACTCGACATGATCGCTTTCGCCCTAACATTGGGGGAATAGCATGCCTCAAATCATTATCACAATTGTGTTCGGCTTTCTGTGGTGGTGGGTTTTCAGACACGTGGGACCCGGACTCGCCTATCTTGTGATCCTCGGTTCCGTGCTTGCCGTCTGTGTGTGCTGTTGCAAGGGAGGCGAGCAACAAGAATGGGGCTGGTGGAGGGTCAATTGGGACACCTACCGTACTTGTATCGGGCGGTGCTTATGGCCCACGCTAGCGCTGATAGTTGCGCTCGTCGTCATCGGCATTCTGGTGGTGCTCTACACGACCCACGCGTTTCCGAGCGGCGTCGAATTGACGAACATCCTGCTCGCTGCGATTTTCGCGCCTTTGTTTGTGCGCATTATCTGCTGCGCTTACGAATAAGGTGATACCGCGGAGAGAGCCGACACGTAGCTCTCTCCGTGCGGTTCATCTGCGGGGGCCTGTGGCAAGCGCGGCGCGGATGTGCGGCCTGACCTCAATTGTGGTTCACTTCCTGTAGCTTCGCACTAACCAGATCGCCGCAAGGATGATGAGCGATCCGGCAACGGCTGCGACGATGTCGCGCAGCGACACCGATACCTTGTCGAGGCCGGGAAGCAGGTTGAGCAACCGGAAAAGCCATCCACCGAGCAGCGCGCCGACGAGACCGAGGCCCAGGTTGCGGAAGTTGCCAAAGCCCTCACGATCCCAGGTGATCAGCCGCGAGGCAAGACTACCGCCGATCAGGCCGACGACAATCCAGACGACCAACTGCGAGACTGACGGTATCATTACCATCCCTCTTTTCGCCCGTTTTCAGATTACCACTTGAACAAAATGTTGGCGAGGACCTGAGCGCGCCGCTTGCGCCAAGCCCGCCGAACCGCCTCAGCCGACGAATTTCGAATTGGTTGTTCAACCTCTAGACCGCAAAGTCGCTTGGCCTGCAAACTCCGGACAGAGCCATTGCGTAAACGCGAACTTCGCGGTGTTGCGCTGCGAACGACCTGAAGCTGTCATGCGTAGGGATCCTGTGGATATCCTGCGTAGACAAGGCTGGAGCTGGCAACGAGAAATCCTTCCATCTTGCTGACCGTTTTGGCGACAACGCTCTGTGGCTCGCCGGCCAGAAGTTGTTGCTTTAGTTGAATTAGGGCGTGATTGGCGCCGTTGAGGCGGTGGGCCAACATCGTCGCGACATAAAGTACCGCGATCGGATTTTGCGTGAGAAGTGTACTCGCGTCGGCCAGATGAAATTGTGATGTTTCCAACGCGCGCACGTCCGCTGCGTGCGGCTGGTCCAGCAAGACAGACAGCTCGCCAAACACTGCGCCAGGTTCGGCCACCTTTGCAATCTCGGTCCCCTCCTTGACGATTGCGACAGTTCCCCTCTTGAGAACAAGCAGCCGACCGGTCCTCGAACCGTCGGCTATCACAGTTTCGCCGGCCTGGTAGGTGACGAGGGGAAGCGTTTCTAAACTCTTTTGGAAGGTGGCCCTGTCAGGAATAAGAAACATGACGTCAAACTCCCGATCGTTTGATCCCTGCCCCGGCCCCCCGTCGCCGGTGTTTTTCGTTCAGGTTGAAATCAGTGCCGCCGCGCCGGCCGCCCACGTGGTAGGTAATATGGATTGGCGTAGCATCGCGCGCCCCGGCCTGAGGCCGTGACATTGCACTGGGCAATCGAGGTGTACCGGCAGCTGATGTAACCGCCCGAAGACGAATAAATCTGCAGGCAGACCGGATAATTTGGATCGTAGGTCTGGGCGATTACCGGCGCTGAGGTACAGATCGCTCCCAGCGCGAGGATAATCCAGAGCAGTGCTGCGCGGGTTGTCATCTGAAGGAATCCAGAACTTGTGACCTGCCAAGGGTTGAGCCTGTGTGGTCGTGCGCTATCCATTGCGCAACATCAACCAGATCGCCACCAACGCGGTCGCCGTTAGGCCCACCATAAATATCAATGCTCGCCGCGCGAAATGCGACCCGGCCAGTGCCATCACCAGAACGGCAAGGGCAAGGATCGCCACCACCACGATTGCCGACATTTTCGGTGGCTCCTGCCCGGCTCTTTAACGGCATGAAACGGTATTTGCGGAAACCGATCAAGGCATTGTCCAGGTCAGCACCTTTGATCTGGATCAACACCCAGGTAAGCGAGGCGCTACCGTCTTGTCGATGATGGCGTCAGGGCGATGGCCGCAACTGCCCTCCCATCACATGTGGTGGAGGATACCGATGTGGGTCCTGATGTACGTCTTTTCCTACTCAGTCAGCCCGGCCGCTACAAACGAAAGGGCGGAATGGCGGCTTGTCCCAACCGTGGTGTTCCAGGAGTTCTCGAATGAAGAGCGATGCAAGACGGCCAAGGCAACACTTGAAAGCAGCTTGAGAGAAGCGGGAGCCAAGCTAAGGAGTGGTTTAGAAGACTTGAAGAGCTTGGGTAAGGCTGACCCAGCTCAGATCATCATCGCGTTTAATGTTGAATGCCTCCCGAAATAAAGTTCGCGGCCACCACCGCGGCGGATGGCTTGCGCTGGCCTTATCGACAAAAGTCAGCGCTTGTCTGAAAGTCGGTTTTTCCTGACGAAGCGTTGATCCCGAGCGCCGATCCGGGATGATGGGCTGCGCCCAGCGACGACAAGAGAATCTGCGCCTTGCTTCAGGTCTTCTGAATACGAGGTGCGATTATCCCCCATACTACCAGGATGATGATTGCGCCAACGATTGCGCCAATAAATCCAGCGCTTTCGCCAGCCTTGTACCACCCGACCGCCTGGCCAAGGTACGTTGCGACGAAGGCTCCGACAATGCCGAGCACCGTCGTCAGTATAAAGCCCGAAGGTTCATACCTGCCTCCAGGATGCAGGAGCTTTGCTATCACCCCTGCTACAAAGCCAATTATGATGGTCCATAGAATACTCATTGCGTCCTCCTATTGGTCGGGGCACTCATTGTGCGCGAAATGTGCGACGCAGGCGCTCTTGCAAGAAGTGGCTCCGTGGTCGAAATGCGTTCAAAAGCCCACCTGGGAGCCTGCAAAAGCTAGCGGTGTTTCATCGCGAAAACCAGTGGCCATGAAGGCAGCAACCGGCAGAAGAGATCGACGAAGCCCGGCGGCTGCGATTGATTTCTTGACGGTTCGATGACGGCTTTCGCGGTTTGATTGACTTAGATCAATATCGACCCAATAGGCCGTTTAGCTTTTGTTCCGCGATGAGGGCGAGCGCCAGGTTGCTGGCCCCGCATCCATGCCGCGCATCCAAAGATTGCGGCATGGAAGCGCGTGTCTCGATTCATGTTTCACGTCTTGGATGCAAAGCGGATCGCTTCGAAATTTCATTGCAGGTTATGGGAGATCGACATGGAGCAGATTTTGATCAACCTCGTTGCCGGAGCTCTTGGCGGTGTTGGCGCGGGCAAGGCGTCGCCAAACTTTGATCTCGGTACGATTGGCAATGTTGTTTCCGGGCTGGTTGGGGGCGGAGTGCTCGGCCAGGTCGTGACATTATTGCTGCCATCGATCATGGCCGCCGCGCAGACGGGCAATTTGAGTGTCGGCGGCGTCATTTCACAGGTGGTCGCTGGCGGCGCGGGCGGTGCCATACTCACGGCGCTCATTGGGGCAATCAAGAACAAGGCTGCGGCCTGACGCCCGGTAGCCACGTCGCACCAGGAATGGATCGCGCCTTGCCAGGCAAATGTCCCGAATCCGAAGTTCGCCGCAGTTTGCGGCGGGCTCTTTTGCAAACTTCGGATTCGAAAGGACACTGGAAACCCGAGATTCTAGTGTGGTTTTGGTTCGGAAGTTCTCTTGACTGACTTGCAGCAAAAATGAAGAGAACTTCCGGACCACCACACCAGGCGATTTCGGTTCAGCGACACTCAGGAGATGCCCCCAGGGCATCTCATCAACTGGGTGATCGATCGCATGAACAATGGAGGCAGCGATGAATTACTTGCGCACTGCAATCCTGCTGGCTGGCCTCACAGCCCTGTTCATGGGAGTTGGCTATCTGATAGGCGGCAGCAATGGCGCGATGATCGCCCTTGCCATTGCGGCCGCTACGAACTTTTTCGCCTATTGGAATTCGGATCGCATGGTGCTGTCGACGCACGGTGCCCACGAGGTCGATCCACATTCCGCGCCCGAGCTCGTCGAACTTGTGGCCGGACTCGCTGCGAGCGCGGGCCTGCCCATGCCGCGTGTATTCGTAATGGACAACCCGCAACCGAACGCGTTTGCGACCGGGCGTAATCCGCAAAACGCGGCGGTCGCCGTAACCACCGGATTGATGCAGTCCCTCAACCGAGAAGAACTCGCCGGCGTGATCGCCCACGAGTTGGCGCATATAAAAAATCACGACACGCTGTTGATGACGATCACCGCTACCATCGCCGGCGCAATTTCGATGCTCGCCCAGTTCGGGATGTTTTTCGGAGGCCATCGCAACAACAATAGCGGGCCGGGTGCGATCGCCTCGATCGTCATGATGGTTTTGGCACCGCTTGCTGCCATGCTGGTGCAGATGGCGATTAGCCGCTCGCGCGAATATGCCGCCGACAATCTCGGCGCGCGCATCGTCGGACAGCCGATGTGGCTCGCCGCCGCCTTGGCCAGAATCGAAGACGGGGCCCATCAAATCCCGAACATGGAGGCCGAGAATAATCCGGCGACCGCGCATCTGTTCATTATCAATCCATTGTCAGGCCATGGCGTCGACAATCTCTTCAGGACGCACCCGTCGACCGAGAACCGCATCGCCGCGTTGGAGCAGCTCGCGGCCCAAATCGGCACGCACAGCGCGACGCCGTGGCTGACGAACGAGGCCGATGATCCTGCTCGCAGCCCCTGGGACGGCTCGCCACCGGCGCGAGGGCCATGGGGATAGTGCGGTGCCACCGGGGGAGTGCCATGAGACGCTTTGCCAGACCCATTCTGACTAATCGTGTTCTTTTTGTTCGTGTGCTCTCGTTGTTGTTGCTCGCATTTGCTTGCGCGTTGATGGGTTGGCTCTTTTATGCGCAACCGACAGGTCCAGGTGCAAATGGAGACTCAACGCCGGCGGTCGTTTTGCCGACCGAAACCGCACCGATGTCGGGGCCGGGGCAGCGGTCTAAGCAATAGCCCTAAATCTTGGTGCGCGACGGCGGGGCCGGTCACCATCACGCCGGCGAGGTTGCCGATACGAGGCCCCGCGTACCCCGAATCGGTTGTATGATGCCGACGGAGGTTCGCCGTCTTGAGGCGACAAGACGGCGGGAGTTGTTGGCCAGGTGGGGGTGGACGATGACGCTCTTTCGGGTTGCTCTTTTGCTTCTTAACGCCACGCTGATCGCGTGGCTCGGCTATTATGTTTTCAAGTTGCCCGGCGATCCGCTCGGCTATGCCCTGTTGTTCTTCTTGCCGGCAAATTTGCTCTTTCTGTTGCTTGTTGCCGTTCGCCCGACTCAATCATGAAGAGACTGGGGAGCGGCTTGGCCGTTTGACTTGGATATTTGACGAGTCGCGATCCTACCAGGGGCTGTAGGGATAAGCATAAGGAGCGGGCGCGCCATACCCGGGAACCGCGTAGACGCCGCAATTATAATATGCTCCATAGCCGCGCTGCGGGCAGCCGGAATTATAGCCGTAATATCCATATGGACCGGGAACACCATAATCTCCGGGCCCATATGCATATGCTGAGGCAGCCAACCCGCCGATGACCGCTCCCGCTATCAGTGGCGCACCGACGCCGACCACCGGCCCGCCTCGCCAGTATCCGGCCTCCGCGAGGCTCGAAGATGCAATCACTGGAAGAACCAGTGCACCTATCAAAAGAAGGGCTGTCTTTTTCACGATGCGAACATCCTTTTGCTAGATTGCTACCCTGGTAACGCGCGCACGCGGGAAGGTTCAATTGTGGCGGGTCGATTGGCCCTCGTGAGGGGATTATGACGACACCAACCTGCTCGTTCTGCGGCAAGAAGCAAGGTGAGGTGATGGCACTTGTTGCCGCGCCGCAAGCTTTGGTCTGCATTTGCGACGAATGCTCGATGCTGGCTGTCGAAATGATCAGTGTTCAACATCCCGACTGGCGCGAACACCTTGTGCGCACGTTGGATCTGCTTCCTAAACACCCCGGCCAGACCACAACCTGACCGACTTGCGGCCCACGACATCGCCGCCGCCCTTGAAAAGCGGCGCTGACATCGGCCGATCTTCAATCGCGGCCTCTCACATCCATCGCTCGATCACGCGGGCTCAATCTACCAGGCGCCGATAACAATCAGGACAAGGAATACGAAGGCCGAGGTGCAAGCGATTGTCGCCGGAACGATATACCAGTCGGACGTGTTCATGGCTTGCCTCCGAGCGGTTGGCTCTCAAAGGCAAATCTAATCCAATCGCACGACCGGGACTGTGAGCCGGCCCACAATCCAGCGCCGTCAGTCCTTCGGCTTGATCACCTCGGAGGCCATGAAGGCCGCTACCGCGTTGGAATATTCTTCCAGACCATTGAAATTGAAGTGCATGTCGCCCGTCCGCCAATAAAAATTCTCCGGCTTCGATCCGAAACGCCGCTTCAATGCGGGCGTAGCATTGTAGAAAACCAGGTTGTTTGCGACGCAGGTTTTTTGCACCGACGAGCTGACGATATCGTTCCACACATGGCCCGCGGCGTCAGGCTTCAGGTGCTCGAGGTGCGGGTGATAGATGAATAACACCCGGCTCCCGTCCTTGGTGTAATCCGTCAACACCTCGGCCAATTCCTGCAAATTTTGCCGGAAGACGGACAACGGCCTTGAATATTTTTGTTCGAGGTTGGGGTCATCGTCCCGCGAATAGCCAAACAGGGTGAGATCGTCCGAGCGGTATTTCCTGATTACGGACGGCATATGCACCAGGGAAAGCCAAAGCTTCGCCGCAACCCGCATGAGGTACAACGGATGCTGGCGTGCCTCCATCAGGCCGACACTGCATTCGTGTCCGATGGGTGAAACCCTCACGCCGATATTTTGCCCGCGTTCGTTGCGAACGATCAGGTTTCGATATCGAGCGTAGTCGTCGTACAGGTCAGTCTCGTCTACGTCTACCACGATATAGTCGGGGCGCACGATCGGCAGGAGCTTCTTGGCCTGGGGTATGAAGATGGAGGGGGAATAAGACGTGTATCCCGCATTGTAGGTCTTCAGGCAGATTCCCCGTTCTTTCCTGAAATATTCGGCAACGTGATATGGCAGCGTGTTCTTGTCGTCGTACCCCTCCATAAATGAATCGCCAAGGAACAGGACCGAAATCGGGTTTTTGCAGCCGGCCATCAGTTGCCCGTCGCCGACGATCCTGATGCCGTTCCGGTCGTAGGATCTTTTGTAGCTGAAGCCGGTCAGATCGCCGTAAATACAAAGGTTCTGATTCTGCGGCTCCGGCTTGTGGTTCAGCACGTCGGATTCCCAATCCAGATTCACGTTCGCCATC
>Ga0182035_10000837_pt1 | contig 14975 bp, 11 predicted proteins | sample flu12Cox44000170_FD_125969 | JGI IMG/M metagenome (GOLD analysis project Ga0182035, IMG submission 125969) | Lab enrichment of tropical soil microbial communities from Luquillo Experimental Forest, Puerto Rico - flux4day.12C.oxic.44.000.170 | ecosystem: Environmental > Terrestrial > Soil >...
CGCAGGGGGTCTCTCTTTCCATCGGGGTCCATTTCACCTTGCAATAGCGTGTTCGCCTGCTCAGCGAGCCAATCTATGCCACGGGCGCTCGGCTTCCAGATGAGGGGTTTGCGTAGGAGCCGCTCTACTCTTCCGACGCCGCGGCAGGCGAGAGCGCCGGCTCGCGACTTACCCGGGCACAGCCTCAACCAGCAAACCGGCACAGCATACGCTGACCGCGAACGCCAGACGCTGTTTGGGGCAGAGGCACGGTTCGGCGGCAGTTGGGAGCCTGGCCTAACCCCGGTCAGATCTTCGGTTGTGTAAATTGCCACCCGAAGCGTCCCTTGATGCAGAGGTTCCCTTGCGTTACGCAGTGAGCAAGCGGCGAACTGACTTTCACGATCTGTCCATTCTGGGAGTGCACGGTTAGCTCGCAACCCACGCCGCAGTACGGGCAAATCGTTTCGGTGCGGGTTTGTCGCGATTCTTCCCAGGTTCTCGCCGCACGCATCTCGTACTCGGTCTTGCCCATCAGCGCGCCGGTGGGGCATACACCAATGCAGTTCCCGCAATACACGCACGCCGAATCGGTCAGCGGGATTTCAAATTCCGTGGCAATGTGCGCGTGGAATCCGCGTCCCGCCACCCCAATGGCGAACGTGTTCTGTGCGTCCGCGCCGCATGCTTCCACGCATTTGTAGCAGAGGATGCATTTCGAGTAGTCGCGCACGTATAGTTCGTTGTCGATGATTGGCGGCCGAGCGACGGTCGCTGCCCGCGGCCCGAATTTTTCCGTGCGCGCGCCGCACTCTTTCATGTACCTCTGCAGTTGCGGGGCGGTCGAAACATCGACGGACGAGGCGAGAAGTTCCAGCACCACGCGCCGGCTCAGCCGCACGCGCTCGGTATCCGTGCGAATCACCATGCCCGCTTCCACTTTGCGCGAGCAAGCGGGCACGAGCGTGCGCGAACCTTCCAGCTCCACAACGCACACGCGGCAAGCGTTTACCGGAGTCAGGGTTTCGAGAAAACAAAGCGTCGGTGTATCGATTCCAAGCTTTTTTGTCGCATCCAGTATTCTCGTGCCTTCGCGAACTTTCACGCGTTTTCCATCGATGGTGATTTCGAGCTCACGCTTCGGCGCCGCGGCAGGAATTTCCGGCGCGGGCGCACGCGGTACCGGAATCAACGGCGACGGTGCCCGAAGTTGCTCGCTCATGTGAAAAGACTCCATCGATCCAGCGCCGAAAGGATCGCGCCGGAAGCCGTTTGCCCTAACCCGCAAATCGAAGCGTCACGCATCGCCTGTGCCATCTCCTTCAGTAGTGCGCGTTCCTCTTCTTTCGAACCGAGCGGCTTGCGCTCGACGAGGCGTTGCAACGCTTCTTCTTGGCGCATCGTGCCTACGCGGCAGGGCACGCATTGGCCGCACGTTTCGCTGCGGAAAAACGCCGCGATGCGCAGAAGAATTTGCTGTAAGTCAACGGAATCGTCAAAGAGCATCACGACGCCGGAGCCAAGCGTTGCGCCGATCGCGCGCGTGCCCTCGAAGGTCAACGGCGTATCCAGTTCCTTCGGGGAAACAAAACTGCCCGCGGCGCCGCCGAGCAGGACGGCTTCGAGCCTCCCCGTTCCGCCGACACCACCCGCCAGTTCAATGACCTCTCGAATCGTCAGGCCAAACGGAACTTCGTACACACCTGGCCGCACCACATGCCCGGAAAGGCAGAACAACCGGTAGCCGGACGAGTTTGCCGTGCCAATGCGCGCGTACTTCGCACCGCCGGTCAGAATGATTTCGGGAACGTTGACCAGCGTCTCGACGTTGTTGACCGCCGTCGGCTGGTGGAACAATCCGCTCTCGGTCGGAAACGGCGGCTTGTTGCGCGGCTCGCCGCGATAGCCCTCAATCGAATTGAACAACGCGGTTTCTTCACCGCATATGTACGCGCCTGCCCCGCGGCGAATGGCAATGTCAAACGAAAAGCCGCGGCCCAAAATACTGTCTCCCAAAAAGTTCTGCGAGCGCGCCGCATGAATCGCCTTCTCCAGTTGTCTTGCGGCGAAGGGATATTCTCCGCGAATATAGATGTAGCCTTTTTGCGCGCCGACCGCGAATGCCGCGATGGTCATGCCTTCGAGAATGGCGAAAGGGTCCCCTTCCATCAGGATGCGGTCCTTGAAGGTGCCAGGCTCGGACTCGTCCGCGTTGCAAATCACGTAGCGCGGGCCATTCGAATGGAGCTGGGCGCGCACGGCTTCCCATTTCTTCCCGGCAGGGAAGGCTGCACCGCCGCGGCCAAGCAGCTGCGAATCGATAACTTCGCGGATGACGCGCTCCGGGCCCAAGTCCAAAGCTTTCTCGAACGCCTCGTAACCGCCCGAGCGGCGGTATCCATCGACGCTCGCCGGATCGGCTTGACCCACGCGGCGCAGCAGCCGCAGTTGGGATTGTCCCGCTTGTGGAACGGAAACCTGCGAAGCGAGCTCGTCGATTTCCGCAGTAAGCCTTCCGCCAACGGCCTCCGCGACCACGGCCGAAATGCCGTCCGCTTTCGCGGGAGCGACGATCCGTTCCCGTGGCGTTTCCCCCGCAGCGGTGATCAGCGCGGCAGGCGCGCGTTCGCAAAGACCGAGGCACGAGCTGCGCTGCCAAAGTGCTTTTCCGCGAACGCAGGGCGAACCCGCTGGTCCAAGTTTGCGCTCGAGATCGCTACAGAGTGCTCCGGCGCCGCGCGTCATGCAGGCAATGTCGTCGCACACATGCGCGACGACTGCCGGCCGAGGCGTAAGCGAAAACAGCTCATAAAATGACGCGACGCCATGCGCTTCGGCAGGCGGCACGCCCATCTGCAAGGAGGCGTAATTCAGCGCGCCTGGGCTGATCCAGCCCAGGCGTTCCTGAATCGCGTGCAGCACGGGAAGAAGCAGGTGGCGTTTCGAACGCGCCGCGAAGCCGTTGGAACGGGCGTGGCCATTCGTCCGAACCAGCGGATTCGCTTCGCCTGGGGAGGATGCAAGGTCTTTCAGCGCTCGATCAACAACAGCCTGCTCCTCGAGACTTGCTTGATCCTCAGTCAGGTGCAGGTCCACTGGAGTTCTCCACGCACTTCTCGATTCGAATCGCCGTCGCCTTGAATTCCGACGTTCCGGATTTCGGATCCACGGCGTCAATCGTGAGGTCGTTTGTCGCAATCTCATCGTGAAAATGCACTGCAAGAAATGCCAGGCCCGGCCGCAAACCGGGATCAAATCGCACCGGCGCGAGCACCGACCCACGGCGCGAGCTGACGCGGACTTGCTCGCCTTCCGAGACCTTGTAGCGCCGGCCGTCTTCGGGCGAAAGGTCCAGTGTCGCCGCGCGGCGCAAGGGAGACGGAAAGTGCCGGCTTTGCACTCCGGTGTTGTAAGAATCCAAGTGCCGCCCCGTGGTCAGGCGAATGGGATATTCCTCGTTCAACTCATCCACCGGCGGCTCGAATTCGACGACGCTGAAAGGCGCCCGCGGACCAATCAGCGGTTCGCGCCACAGCCGGCTGTGCAGATACAGTTCGCCCGGATGCGACTCGTCGTAGCAAGGCCACTGGATGCCGCCGAGTTCTTCAAGACGCTTGTAGCTCATACCCGCGTGCATCGGGCTCAACGAGCGCAGCTCGTTCCAAATCGCTTCCGCATGCGGTTTGCCCCAATCGCGGCCAAACCGCTTCGCCAGTTCGTAGATGATTTCCATGTCGTCGCATACGCCGTCGGGCAGAGGCACGGCGGCGCGCACGCGCTGCACGCGGCGCTCGCTGCTCGTCACCGTGCCTTCGGTTTCACACCATCCGGCGGAGCCGGGCAGGATGACATGGGCAAGTTCCGCGGTCTTCGTATAAAAGAGATCCTGCACCACAAGGAATTCCAGCCCGCTCATCAGTTTCACGGCGCGGTGACGATCCGCTTCGGAATCGATCGGATTTTCGCCCAGAACATAGAGAGTCGTGAGTTCACCTCGCTCCATCGCGTCAAACATCCCGCTCAAATGCAAGCCCCGTTTCGGATCGAGGTTGGCCCCGTAAGTGCGTTCAAATTTCGCGCGCAGCTCCGCATTCTCCACGTTTTGAAACCCGGGCAAACGGTCGGGAATCGCGCCCATGTCGCCGCCGCCCTGCACGTTGTTTTGCCCGCGCAGCGGATTCACGCCGCTCCCGTAGCTCCCCACGTGCCCGGTCAGCAGCGCCAGGTTAACCAGCGCCAGCACGTTGTCCACGGCGTTGTGATGCTCGGTGATGCCCAGGGTCCAGCAAATCTGCGCGGCCTTCGCTTTGGCATAGGCGTGCGCGGTTTGGCGAATCACTTCGGCGGGCACACCCGTCTCGCGTTCGGCACGCTCCAGGGCGTATTTTTCGACGGAAGCGCGGTAAGCGTCAAATCCGCTGGTCGCGTGTTGAATGAACTTCTCGTTGGCCAGGCCAGAATGAATAATCTCTCGGGCCATGGCGTTGGCCAGGGAAATATCACTGCCGACGTCGAGCCCAAGCCACATGTCCGCCCATTGCGCGGAGCTCGTCCGCCGCGGATCGACGACATAGAGCTTCGCGCCGTTGCGGATTCCTTTCAGCACATGATGGAAAAAGATCGGATGCGTCTCGCGCGCGTTCGAGCCCCAAAGCAGGATCACGTCCGTCTCTTCGATTTCGCGGTACGAACTCGTCCCGCCGCCCGCTCCGAACACCGTCGCCAGACCGGCGACGCTCGGCGCGTGTCAAGTCCGGTTGCAACTGTCGATGTTGTTCGTGCCGATCACCGAGCGCACGAATCTTTGCGCCACATAGTTCAGTTCGTTGGTGGTCTTCGAGCAGCTGAACATCCCGAACGCGCGCGGCCCGTGCCGTTCCACTTGCGTGCGGAATCCGTCTGCCACGCGGTCCAGCGCCTCCTCCCAACTCGCAGCACGGTGCTTCCCATTCTCGCGAATCAACGGCGTCTTCAGTCTTTCTCTGTTCCCGTTATTCATATGCGGTCCGTATTTGATTTTTTGGAATTGCCGACGCTCGTTTTGCGCTATCCAATCCATTTGTCGTCCACATGATAGCTCTTTTCAGAGGCCCGTTCCTCTTCGTTCGATTCACGAGGGCCGGCGGTCTCTAGTGCTCTGCGCCTATGGGAAGCCGATGCTCCAAGCAAACGCTCTGACAAACACGTACTGTTCGTTGCAAAGGACAGCGCGAAACTTCGCGAGGCAAACCCGGCGATAACCGAAGCAATGGAATCACAGGCGACTGCGATTTCGCGCTCGCGTGGAGTACAGGAAATGCAGCCGAGCAGGAGCCAGCGCGCGATGATGGCCTAGTTCAATTCGTGCCGGCCACCGGGCGAGGCGAGTGCCAGGAGGCCAGTCCAGCGGTGTCCGCGGCGGCGAACAAAGGATCACGCAATCGAGCGTGCTCCCTCGCTTCCTTGTTGAAGCGATAAGACTCGATGACATTGGCGACCACTTCCGGCAAATTCTCATCGCACGGCACGGCTTCCAGAATCTCTTCGCCGGCAACCGCATGGGGACCAGTCTGGCCGCCTGCGTAAATGGCCACGGCGTCCACGAGTGTTCCCTCGCGTTTGGTCTTGAATCCGCGAAAGCCAATATCCGCAGCTTGATGGTTTCCACATCCGGCCGGACATCCGGACCAGTGAATCGTCAGAGGATTTCCGCCCGAACCGAGTGTTTTGTCGAGGGCTTCGGAAAGCGCGACGGCTCGGCTTTTCGTTTCGATGAGCGCGAGATTGCAGTAGTCCGTGCCGACGCAAGCCACCATGTTGCGCAGAAAGGGCGAAGGGCGTGGCGAGAACTGCTTGAGCAGGGGTTCGGCAAGCAGGCCGCCAACGGCGTCTGCGGGAATATGGGGGATGATGGCGTTTTGTGCGGTGGTAAGACGAATCTCCTCGTTGCCATAAATTGCCGCAAGCCTCGCAAGTTCGTCCAGCTGTTCGGGATTCACGCGGCCAGTGGGGACGCACAGCCCAACCGCCCGTAATCCCTCCTGGCTTTGCCGTGTGATGCCGAGATGGTCAGCGTGCGCAGAGCTGCGCATGTCTCTCCCTTGAAACGCCAGCTCATGATCGAGGCGCTCAATCAGTTCCGCCCGCAACCGGGATAAGCCCCACTCCTCGACAAGAAAAGCAAACCGGCACTTCGCACGCGCCTCGCGCGGTCCGTGATCGCGATAGATCTTGATCAGTTCAACGACCACCGGCGCAGCCTGAAAAGCTTCGACAAAGACGTTCAGCGGAGAAGCGACCGTGAACCCGCCCGAACCCATTTTCCCGCCGACCAGCACGTTGAAACCGTTGCGCCCCGCTTTCCTGGCGGGGACCAAGGCAATGTCCTGTGACTCGGCGTGCGTGCAATTGTCCGGACAGCCGGTGACGGTAATGTTGAACTTCCGCGGAAGGTTGGTGAACTCACGGTTGCCCTGTTCGCCGACAATGATGCGGTCCAAGTCCTGAACGACGGGAGAAGCATCTAGTAATTCGTGCGGGTTCGCGCCTGCCAGGGGACAGCCGTTGATGTTTCGAACGTTGTCCAGGCCCGTTTGAAGCGAGCGGAGCTCGACACCACGCAGCTTCTCCCAAATTTCCGGCACGCTGTCGAGCGAGAATCCGCGCAGCTCGATTTGCTGCCGCGTGGTAATGTCCACGGCACCGTTGCCCAGCCGGCGCGAGAGCTCGGCGATGGCGCGGAGCTGTTCCGCCCGCGCAAAGCCGTTGGGCATTCGAATGCGCATCATGAACTTGCCCGGTGTCGGCCGGCGATAGAAAACCCCGAGGCACTTCAACAGTTCTTTCTCTGCAGGGGTCAGCGATTCCGTCCCGCGCGGGATGATTTGCGGCAAAAGTTCCAGGATGCGCAGCCCGTCACCGCCCAGTGACGCCTTGTATCTTTCAACGGCGTTTGCGGGAGGAGCGTTTTGGATCACCGTGAATGGTGCGTGTGCCCCAGATGAAATTCGCGCATCTTCCATGATGACCACCTCGAAGAAGCCTTCCTACGCTTCTCGGGAGCTGGTGGATTCATGCTGGCACTCCCGTTTGTAAGAGCGCAAACGCAAAGTTCTGCTTGCTTCGATTGAAAATTCTGAAAACTGGCGTGACGGGATGCCGGCTTGAGGTGGCCACCCCCGGACATATCTTCGAGCGGCAAAAGCATGCGAATTGGGATGGGGCGAAGCCCGGTTGGCGTATGGTGGTGAAGAATCCTGGCTTCTATTTTGGCGCGTCGGTGCTTCAGACAGGCTGGTGTTGTGGAAAGGGAAGGCTGGCGCGAACGGCCACGGCTTGAGCGGTAACTCGTTGCAATGATTTGGTGCTTGCTAGCGAGATCCGCAGCGCGCTTGCACTTCTGCCGCCAGATCGGGGTCCATGATGGCCGTCCGGCCGTTCTGGGCGGAGCACACCTGCAGCGAGGTTATTCCCAAGGCGCCGCGCAGGTCCGCGCCGGTCAGATTTGCTCCATCCATTTCGGCTCCGCGAAAAACGGCGCCCATCAAACTGGCCCCGCGCAAATCCACGTTCTTCAAGTCTGCATCCAAAAAAATAGTTCCTTTGCACCGTGCCCCGGTCAGGCTCGCGTCTTCAAGCCGTGCCGAGGAAAGATCCGTCTGTTCGAGGCCGGCAAAGGACAGCACGGCATGTTCGAGCCGGGTGTCGCGCATATCCGTGCGCGAAAGATCCGTGCGCAAAAGCTGGGCGTTGCGCAAGTCGACCGCATAAAGCGAGGCACCGGAAGCCCGGGCGTTCGAAAGCACGGCACTTTCGAACGTGCCGTAGGAAAGATCCGCGAAGCGCAGGTCGGAAGAGGAAAAATTCGCCCCGGTCGCGTTCGCGGACACCAGCACCGCATGCGAGAGCAACGAGCGGTCGAAGATTCCGGAGCGGAGCAAGGTTTCTCTCAGATTGGCGCCTCGCAGATCCGCTTCGGAGAGATAAATTCCCTCGAGGTTCGCTCGCCACAACTTGGCGTTGACCAGAAACGCGCGGTAGGCGCGGGCATAGCGAAGGTTCATTTCGTTCAGGCGCGCGCCCGAAATTTTTGCGAGGTTGTCGTCGGTCCATGGCGTGCCTTTGGGAAGAGGCGTCGATAGCGAGGCTTCGTTCAAGTCCGCGTAGGGCCGATAGCCCACCGATTGGAAAGCCGTGGCGGCCCAGCGGCGGGGGTCGGCAGCGGCGGATCCCGCCGGGCTGCCCGTTTTGTCCAAAGGCAGGCCGCGGTTTACGCCGAGGGAAATCACAAATAGGAGGCATCCGACGGCGAGCGCCGCACGCGTGGTTCCGAGAATCATGCGCAAAACGTTTCTGGATTTCGGCAAACGGATGTCCCCAGGCCGAAGGACCCGCGACACGATGAAAGGAACGCTTGTCGCCGTCGCGACGGCGGCCGTCACCAAAAAAACGTGGAGCAACGTTCCACGGAAGTCCTGGCGGGTCAGGTACCGCAGCCAGAAGAAGAACAGCGTTGCCGGAACAATCCAATAAGCCAAGACAGCGGAAAGCGCCGCTTCGAAAGCAGTCATGGCGGCACGCGATTCCCCCTGCCACCGGAAGTGCCGCCGTACGAGACCCATCAAATACCAGGGACCGTCTTTTTCGAGCGTTTGGCCGTCGGGAAACACGGCAGGCAAGGCCGCCATGCTTCCCCACAAACGCAATAGAAGAAAATGAAAACGGAGCGATAGGATCAGGAGAACAATGGGGCCGCCAAGAAAGAGTCCCGTCGTCGGCAGCAGATTGCCGAGTTTGGGGAAAGGAAGCGCCGAGGAGTTCAGGAGCAAGCGCACGTCGGTGGTGTAGATCATGAGCAGGCAGCAGAGAAGACTCAGGCCAACCGTCAGGAAGTAGAACCAGCGCGCCACTTTCGTCGCGTCGCCGATGGCTTTCGAACTGTCCACCGCGGAAATCGATTCGGGAAGCACGGCGTCAAAGAGATTTGTTCCGCCGAGGCGCCCGAACCACAAGCCGTCGGCACCGTACACATTAGCACCCATCAAATTGGCGCCTCTTAATTCCGTTCCTAATAAGTTGGCATTTTGCAGATTGGCGCGGACCAGACTGGCTCCCCGCAAATTGGCCATCGAAAGGTCCGCACCGGCCAAATTGATTCGATGCAGATGAGCTCCCTGCAAATTGACGCCGGTCAAATCGGCTTTGGCCAAGTTGACTCCGGTGAGGTCGGCCCTCGCACCGGTTTCTGCGCCCGATTCCACCCACTGTTTGTGCTGGTCCAAAATCTCAGCGAGGTCGATGAGAGAAATTCCAACAGTGCCTTCTCCAGTGGAAGGCTCCTCAACAGCGGGAGGTTTTTCCGTTGCCGCGTGATCGATCGAGATTTCCGTTTTCAATACTTCAATTTCTTTGATTGCTTGGGTTTCCGGAGCCATGCGAACACTTTCCCCCGATAGATTTCCTTCGCCCATGCGCACGAACTGGCGGCGGATTCCGTTTCATCCGCGCGAAGCCAGCCCCCACTTTCGAGTTCACCCCAACCATCCGCTGGGCCCCCCAATACTCTCGCACCTGCACTGGGAAAATCGCCTGACCCAAAGTACAGGTTGCGCCAGAGGTAACGGTCGGATTAGCGCGCTTGCGGTGGGGGTCTATGCATCGGGCGCGCCGATTTGCGCAGGTTGTAAAAGCAGGAGCCGCGAAGGCTTCCCGCGGCGGGCGGGGGCGGCTAAGGCGGCAACGATATCGAACTACAGTTCGCGTGCCATCCATCAGATGGTTACAACTGAGGGGACACGAACTCGTTCTGATACAGGTACGACCTGCTGGCGTCTGCGTGTTCGACAGATGCGCTCATTCATCAGAGCAGTGGCTTCAACTCGGATCCGATGACATCCGTGTATTCAAATCCGATGATCTTTTCGCGAACGATGCCTTGGCGGTCATAAAGCATTGTTGTTGGTAGCCCCCTCGATGCCGCCGAACTTACACTTCGTCGGATGCCGCGGCGAGTGGGTAGCGGACTCGGAGTCTTTTGGCCAAGATACGTGGATCTTCCGTATCCATCATGGTATCGAACTTGAACCCGATGACGCTGAATCCTCACGATGCATATCTATTGAGGAGCGCCTGATAGCCGGGCATCTCCTTCTTGCACGGCTGACACCAAGTCGCCCAAAAATCGACGAGCACCACTTTGCCACGGAGTCTCTTGGAAGAAATCTCATGTCCTTCGAAATCCTTCACCGAGAACTCAGGAAGGAGCGAGCCAATCTCCCCGGTTTGATTTCCTTCGGCACGGCCACAGTTGCCGCACGCCGACCGGCAAGGGGCGACCGTGCGGTCGGCAATGTCGGGCGCGGCTCCCTGGTCCGGAGATGCGAAAAGGAGGGCTATCAAAAACTGAGCCGGGGCGCTTCGCTGAGGGGCCAAGGCACCCCGGCTGATCCTGCCCGCCTCCGCAGTGTGCGAGCAAGAAACCCAAAGAATTTCTTAAGCCGCAGCCAGATACAAAGTCGTCAAACAGATTCTCGAGACTTTCGGCTAGCAGATCGTGCGCAGGGGCCGTAGGGGTTGCGGCCCCGCGCAGCAGAGAAATCTATTTGTCCTCGTCGCCGCGGAGGAATTCATACCTCTCGATCGCGGCAACCACGCCCACGGCGCCCTCATCCCGCGGCTCGGTACGCTGCACGCGCCCAAGGCAGCGGACGCGCACCGGACCAGCCATGGTGATCTCGTTCGGCAACGTCAGGAGAATCTCGACCGGGGAGCCTTCTTTAACCTCTTTGGGAAGATAGAAGTAAACGCCGCGAGAGCTCACATCGCGCGATTCAGTGCTGGTTTCACCGACGGCAGCGCCGGTCGTCCAGCGAACCGTTAATGGCAGCCGCATGGTGAAGCGTTGCGTCGTGCGGCGTTCAGAACCCGTCAAGATGATCCTCCTGACCGACGCCAAGTGTATCCGGGGAAGGGTCCAGCTAACAATAGGACTCCCGTTACAAAAACGATTCAACGCTGAGAAGTACGGAGGTACTAGAACATTTTAGGACTCGTGGCGGGCGAGGGTTGAAGGAATCCACCACCGCTCCGCCGCCGCGTGACGCGAGGTGTCACTTCAGAAGTAAATGAAAAAACGCGACTTACGGCTGAGAACAGACGTCCGGTGTTTCCAATTTCTTTTAGGTTTCCTGGCCGAAGCGCTTGATGTCTTCCGGGCCTTCCCGGAGCTTCACGGCGGCGCGACCCTGGACCAGTTCGCGAATCTGCTCGACGACGTCGGGATTCGCAAGGGTGGTGATGTCGCCAGTGTCCATTTGGTTGGAAATCGCTGCCAGCACGCGGCGCATGATCTTCCCAGACCGGGTTTTCGGCATGTCCGGCACCATGTGGACCGTCTTCGGACGAGCAATTTTGCCGATCATGGTTTCGATGGTGGAAGTGACCTTTTCCTGGATGGCTTTCTTCGGGAGGAACCCGGGCTTCAGTGAAATGTAAACGACCGGGACTCGGCCTTTCACTTCGTCCACCGCGGGAACGACGGCGGCTTCGGCGACTTCGGGTACGGTGAGGCAAGCAGACTCGACTTCCTTGGTACCAAGCCGGTGTCCGGCCACGTTGATCACGTCATCGACGCGGCCGAGGATGCGATAGTAGCCGTCCGCGGGAAGCACCGCGCCGTCTGCGGCGTAATACGGCCAATCGCGCCAATCCTTGCTGTGCGGATTGGTGTTGTACTTTTTGTAGTATTGATTCACGAAGCGCTGCGGATCGCCCCAAATCGTCTGCATAATTCCTGGCCAGGGGTTGCGAATGCAGATATTTCCGGCCGTTTGGGAGCCGGGTTTAACCTCGCTTCCTTCCTCGTCCCAAATCACCGGATAAATTCCGAGCGCCGGCGGACCGGCGCTGCCGGGTTTCATGGGGTCGAGGGCTGGTTTGGTGGAGCAGAGGAAGCCGCCGGTTTCCGTTTGCCACCAGGTATCGACGATTACCGCTTCTCCTTTGCCAACGACTTCGTAATACCACTGCCAGACTTCCGGCTCGATGGGCTCACCCACCGTGGTCATGTGCTTGAAGTGGTAGTTGTATTTCTTCGGTTCGTCGGCACCGGCTTTGCGCAGCATGCGAATGGCCGTCGGCGAAGTGTGAAAAATGTTAACGCCGAGCCTTTCGGCGATGCGCCATGGCCGGCCGACGTCCGGGAATTGCGGAACGCCCTCGTAGAGAACGCTGGTTGCGGCGAGCGAGAGCGGCCCATACACGATGTAAGAATGCCCGGTGATCCAGCCGATATCCGCCATGCACCAGTAGACGTCTTCCGGATGAAGGTCCTGGTAATACTTTGCCGTTCCCGTTACGTATGCCAGGTAACCGCCGGTGCGATGCTGGCACCCTTTTGGTTTTCCCGTCGTGCCGCTGGTGTACATCAGAAACAGCGGGGCTTCTGAATCCTGTGAAACAGGCTCTACCGTATGACCTCGGTAGTCCTTTAGAACGTCGTCAATGAAATAATCGCGCTCCATGACCATTGGCGTTTCTGAGCCGTATCTACCGGCATAGCGCTTCCAGACCAAGACTTTGGCGATTTCCTGGCCTTCTTTTTTTGCCGTTTGCACGGCGATATCCGCGGCGGCCTTGTGATCCACCCACTTTCCATTGCGCCAGTAGCCGTCTGCGTAAATGAGCACGCGACTGCCGGAATCCGCGGCGCGTAACCCGCAAGCCTCGCCGCTAAATCCGCCAAAGACGACCGAATGCGCGACACCGAGCCGCGCGCAGGCCAGCATGGTGATGGGCAGTTCGGGAATCATGGGCATGTGAATCGTCACGCGGTCGCCCGTCTTCAGCCCAGCGAAGTCGCCGAGCAGCGCCGCTGTCTCATTCACGCGCTTGTACAGTTCCTGATAGGTGACGACCACGTGGGCTTCGCCCTCAGGTTCGGGAACGAAAATGATGGCCGCCTTGTTTTTGTATTTGGCGAGGTGCCGGTCCACGCAGTTGTAGCAGGCGTTCAGTTTTCCGCCAACGAACCATTTCCAGAAGGGAGGATCGTCGGCGTCCAGCACGGTGTGCCAATACTCATCCCAGTCGAGCAGTTCGGCGTAGTGCCGGAAGCACTCCGGGAAGTACTTCTCGTCGAACTTAGCCACGAAGTCGGGATCGTGCAGATTGGCCTGGCCAATAAACCTCGCGGGCGGGCGGTAATAGCCTTCTTCTTTCCAGTGCACGGCGATCTGCGCTTCACTGACCTGGGGTCTGCCCTTATGGTCTTTTGTGATTTCTCTTGCCGTTAGTTTCTGACGCGGTCTGGCCACGGTAGCGGCTCCCCTCGGAAGATTGCTTGTTTTGACGCAACGACGTGGGACGATCCGGCTCGGGTCACGGAAAATGATGCTACCAGCGGGCCGCGCTCGTCAATCGCCGCCAAGCCGTCCCACCGCCGCAAAAAAGCGCAACCAAAAGGTTGCTTTTGTCTCGGCCGGCAGCTATTATGCAACCAGGAGGTTGCATAATATGAGTGATCGCATCGAAAAACGGATTGAACTCAAGGCCCCGCTTTCCCGCGTCTGGCGCGCCCTCACCGATTACCGCGAGTTTGGCGAATGGTTTCGGGTGAGATTGGACGGCCCGTTTGTTCCGGGCGAGGTCTCGCGCGGTCAGATGACTTATCCGGGGTACGAGCACGTGAAGTGGGAAGCCGTGGTCAAGAAGATGGAGCCGGAGCGGCTGTTTTCCTTCACTTGGCCGCATCCCAAGTCCCATGAAAAAGCGGATTATCTGGGGGATTACTCCACCGAGCCGAGCACGCTGGTTGAATTCCGGCTGGAGAAAACCTCCAATGGCACGCTGCTGACGGTGACGGAATCCGGCTTTGACAAGCTGCTTGCGGATCGCCGTCTTGAGGCATTTCGCAGAAACGAAGGCGGCTGGGCCGAGCAAATGAAGAACCTTGAGGCCTATCTTGCGAAAAACTCCCAGACGGAGTTCTCGAAGCCGGCCTAGCTGCGCGTGGGTCTTTGCCGCGCTGGGCGATGAGACGCGGCTGAGGCTGGTTGCCAAGCTTTCTAGCGGGCAGCCTAGTTCGATCTCTCAACTGACCGAGGGTTCGCGGCTGACCCGTCAGGCGATCACCAAGCACCTTCGGGTGCTCGAGAACGCGAGAATCGTGCGCAGCGTTCGAGCCGGCCGTGAGAGCCGATTTGCATTCGACCCTGAACCGATTGCCGAGATTAAGGACTACCTCGATTTCGTTTCCGAGCAGTGGGATCAGACGCTCGCAAGACTGAGATCCTTCGTCGAGGGCTGAGGACATGGTCATTGCAGCAGGTAACTCCCCGGCTCTTTCGCGTGAATCATCGTGCTCCTGGGCGCGTAAGGAATGATCATGTTGCTCTACCTGCCGCTCCGGTCAAGTGAGAGGAATGCTCGTTCGCATCGATGAGGTTGCCCGCGGGAGAACTGCCAGAGACCTCGAATGGCGGGCGTGCGTCGAAGGGCGCTTTCTCTGATGGAGAGTGCGTTCGTCGATTTTGACCACCGCCTGACTGAAATCGTGATACAACCTCTGCTTGAACCTCGAGAGTGCGATCTTTCTGTTTTTTGCAGGCGCCCTCGGAGGCGGCATGAACGCCGTGGCCGGGGGCGGGAGCTTTATTGCTTTTCCCGCGCTTCTGTTTACCGGCGTTCCCGCGATTCCGGCCAATGCGACCAACACGCTCTCTTTGTGGGTAGGAACCACGGCGAGCGGCGGCGCCTATCCCCAAAAGCTGAATATTCCGAGGCGCGTTCTGATTCCTTTGGGCATGACCAGTTTGGTCGGCGGGCTCTCGGGGGCGATTCTCCTTATTCACACGCCTGCCCGGACTTTCCTACGGGTGATTCCCTGGCTGCTTTCGGGCGCCACCCTGCTCTTTGCGTTCGGCAAGCATCTCACCGGACGCCTTTCCGCAGGCATCTCGCACGATGCGGGCGGCGGGGCAGTGATCGGTGCTTCGCTCTTCGAACTCCTGGTTGCCGTC
>Ga0182035_10000838_pt1 | contig 14968 bp, 16 predicted proteins | sample flu12Cox44000170_FD_125969 | JGI IMG/M metagenome (GOLD analysis project Ga0182035, IMG submission 125969) | Lab enrichment of tropical soil microbial communities from Luquillo Experimental Forest, Puerto Rico - flux4day.12C.oxic.44.000.170 | ecosystem: Environmental > Terrestrial > Soil >...
ATGGGATGAACGCGGCGGGGGCAGTTCGAACATCATGTTGATCATGTCGGATGGAACCATGCACGCGCACGTTTCCGAAATGCCGGTAGGGACCTACAAGAAGGCTCACCGCCACGGCCCGGATTTTCACGTTTACTGCGTCAAAGGCGAGGGATTCTCGATCTTCTGGTGCTTCCAATCAAAGCGGGTCCGCTCGTCTTCCTTCCCCTCGTGTTCGCGCCCGGCGATCAAATGTTCCATCTGCATTTCAACAAGGGGGCTGAACCCTGCCGCTACTATGCCTCCGCGCTCGGCAGCCGAAGGTATCCCTTCAATGAGCGAAAAGAGGCGATGTATAGGGGCGAGGAACCAAAGAACATGAAGATCGATGGGGCGCAGCTCGAATACACTCAGCAGCCCGCTGATTGCCACCTGGCATTCCTCATTGAGATGGAAAAGCGCGGCATCCCCTCGCGCATGGGAAAGTACATCGATGAGGCCCCTAACAGGTGGGAGCTCGACCGACTCAAAGCGCTGGGCAAGATCTAAAACTGCTCTCTCAAGGCTTACGTCTACTTCGCTCTTGATCGACGACGTCCAGCAATCGCATTGCGACGTCCCGCGACCGTTTGACCTGCATAAGACAAGTCGCGGCTGCTGCCTCTGCATCACGGCTGCGGACCGCAGTTGCGATTCTGGCAATATGGGTCATTGATCGTTTGGCGTCTATGTCGGTTTGGCGCTGGAACGTAACGGCCCGCAACAAACCAGCCTTGCTATACAGCATGCCCGCCAGCAGGGCCGCCATCCGATTGCCGGCGCCCGTGAAGAGCGTCTTATAGAACCCTTCGAGCGCATCGATCACAGCAAGGACGTTCCTCTCAGCCATTGCCCGCCGGCAACGATCCGCCATTGCAACGAGCTCCTCGATCTGGCCGTCAGTGGCGCGCTCGACGAACAACCTCGCCGCCATAGGTTCGAGGGCGCTCCGTACCTCGTAGATATCACGCGCATCGTCGCGGGTGAGCATCGCCACCGCCGGCCCCCTATGCGGCACGTTCGAAATCAGTCCCTGAGCTTCAAGATCGCGCAGCGCCTCGCGCATAAGAGGTCGGCTGACCCCTGTGAGCTCGCATAGTTCTCGCTCCGTGAGCTTTTCCCCCGGCTTGAGATGAAGTGAAAGAATGGCCTTGCGAAGGCTTGCCACTGTCATTGAGCGTAGCGACTGGCCTTCCCGGCTGACGCGGAACTGCCGTGCCTGCCAGTTTGGAGTTTTTGGCGCAGCACGACTTCGCTTGCTCATTCCAGAGAACTCAATTCACGGACCTGCAACTCGCTCACGTGCCCCCCTTGGTCAGGACCTGGACCTGCTTCTTCAACCTACCGTACGACGGTCCGCTGAAGACAGGTGCCACGGGTAAACAAGACGTTCCACGAACTCGACCAATAGAAAAGCCCCGCTCCCATGATACTCAGGAGAATTAGGCAGACAAAGACTCGTTGAAACCTTGCGGCGGTCGAGATCGCCGATCCTAATCCAATTTGCGAAGCGATAAACTCCCCGCCCGGCGCCCTTGCTGCACGCGCGCCGCGAACGGCCAGGCGATGGCCGCGCTGCCGAACAACGATATGAAGTTGTCACCGCATCGACTCCCTTAAGGTCGAGGACCACACCTATTACATCATTAAATGAGAGACTGCCTTGTGCATCATAGCAAATTTGGCCGCCGTGAACGCTTTGGCATGACCCAATCTGCTGGAGCTTGGCGACGATCTTGTCCCTTTGGCGGTGCCAACCACTACGTGAGTGTTTTACTCCTGTATCTTGGCGCGTTTAATGATGTCTCCCCAGCGCACCTCCTCAGACGCGATATAGGCACGAAATTCTGCAGGCGACTGCGGAACGGGCGATGCCCCGGCCCGTGCGAAGTCTTCTTTGAGGGATGGATCACGCAGCGCTATTACCACGGCCTGATTGAGAGTGGCGATTACGGTCTCTGGTGTGCCCGCAGGCGCAAGCAGGCCGAACCAGTTGTCCGCAACGATATCTGTAAAACCTTGCTCGATCGCCGTGGGGATGTTTGGCGCGGCGCTCGTGCGCTCAGTGCTATTGATAGCCAAGGCGACGACGGCACCGGATTGGATGTGCGGCAGATAGGCCGGAATATCCGCAATAAGAAGCTCCACCCGTCCGGCCAGCAAGTCCGCCATCGCCGTCGCCCCGCCCGTATAAGGGACATGGACGAGATCAATACCTGTGACCTGCTTCATGAGTTCGCCTGCCAAATGCGGAACGCTTCCAGTCCCGGTCGATGCATAGCTCAGCTTGCGGGTACTCGCTTTGGCGGTGGTGACGAGCTGCGTGAGCGACTTTAGACCGGACTCCTTTGAGGCCATCGTCACCTCGTAGACCTTCGCTAGCAGGGAAATGGGCGCAAAGTCTTGCAACGTGTTGTATGGCTTGGCGCGTGATATCGCCGGATTTATCGCCAGAGCTCCCACGCTTGTGAGAACAAGGATGTAGCCGTCGGGTGGAGATGTTGCCACCACGCGCGCCCCGAGCGACCCCGCGGCCCCGCCTCGATTCACGATCACAACCTGTTGCTTGAGCGTGCGGGTCATTCTCTCGGCAAGCAGTCTCGCAACAAAATCTGCCGAGCCGCCGGCAGGAAATGTCACGACGATCTGGACCGGACGGTTTGGATAGGCCTCTTGGCCACGGCCTTCCGAAGATGTCAGCAACAGGCAGGCAAACAGTCCTGGCAACAACATCTTGCGCATATGTGCCCCGGCTCTCGCCCCTACTGAAACTGTGGCTCTCAGGACACAAGGTGACCAAACTTCGCTCTCGCCATTCTGAGTGCCTCGGGCGACGAGGAGGTCACCTTCGGAAACTTGTCGCGCCAGTGCCAGGGCCGACATGCATTGATGATTGCACGAGTGTTGGTGAAATCGTCCTTGGCTCGACGTTCCGGATCGATCCGCACGTCGAGACCCGTGCTCCAGGCGTTGTGGACGATGTCGATCGAGCTCGCAGGGTCTGAGCGCGTCAACATCGCCCAGATCAATTCCTCAAGATTCGAGACATCAATGTCGTCATCGACAACGATAACGTATCGGCCAGCATAAGCGCCGACATGACATTGACATGCGATATGCCCGGCCTGCGTCGCATGACCCGCGTAACGTTGTTTGATTGCGACACCAAGGAGCAGACGTGAAGTCCCAACCTCGTGTGCCCAAGTCGCGGTGACATCGGGAACACCGGCACGAGTCAAATTCTCGCGCAACATCCCCGACCGGACGATCGCCTTGAGACGTGCGATCTCGTCCGGCGGGCGCAGAGGCGGGCAGCCTAATATGATCGGATTGTTGCGGTGATAAATGGCTTCTACATCCATCACCGGCTCTTCGCGCACTTCCGTGCCGTAGTACCCCATCCATTCTCCGAACGGGCCTTCAGGCTTCACGTTGCCCGGGTAGACGAAGCCTTCCAGGACGATCTCAGCCTGCGCTGGGATCGGCAGTCCTGTGACGCGGCCCTTGACGACGTCGACGGGGGATCCACGCATTCCGCCAACCACGTCGTATTCACAAACTCCGTAGGGCACTTCGGTGCAGCCCATTAGTAAACTGAGGGGATCGCCGCCCACTACGATGGCGACGGGCATCGGCTCACCGCGGGCTTGGTATTTATCTCTTTGAATGCGGCCGTGTTTGCCCGGAGAGATATAGAACCCGACCGATTTTTGGTCGTGTATGACGACACGGTAAGTGCCGCAATTGATCCAACCCTCGTCGGGGTCACGCGTGACATTGAAGCTGCCGGTACCGATATAGCGCCCGCCATCAGCCTGGTGCCAAATAGGCGCCGGAAACTTCGACACATCGATATCGTCGCCAAGCAAGACGTTTTCAAAGATCGGTCCATCATCGACAACTCTGTGGGGCAACTGTTTCAACTCAGCCAGATAGTTCAGGCGAAACGCCTCGGTGAGCGCCAGTTTGGGCAAATCAGGTGAGAAGCCGAGCGTCATATTTCGGCGCTTGCCGCCAAAGAAATTCACCAATACCCGACTTCCCGGTAGGGTGCCGGGAATGTCTTCAAAGAGAACACACGGACCCCTCTCCTCCCTAATGGCAAGCTCGGACACGAGCCCGATCTCCGATTGCCAATTCAGGCCTTTTACGACGCGCAGCTCGCCGAGATCTTTTACGCGATCAATCCAGTCGCGCAGGCAAATGTAGGAAATTTCGGCGCGAATGATCGTCGGGTCAGCGGCCTTTCCAGCCGGGATGGGCTCAGCCTTCGCCAGCGCCCTCTCTCTCTTCTCACAGGTGCTCATCATGCTTCCTTCCCAGACGCTGACAGATTTTAGCTAGACACTCCGACCGGCGGCCGACGCCACATCAACCGCGTGCGAAGGGGCATGTTGGACGTGAACCGCATCGATCGCTAGAGCTTGCCCTCTGTTTCCAGTCGAAGCGAATCTGCGTATCTTCCATTCCTTCGGACCAGAAAATGGAGAAGCGCCAACTTCAGATTCAGAAGAAAATCGAGATCGTCGTCGGGAGGATCTTCTGCGCCAAGTCGACTCTCCTTTCAGCGATCTTGAAGTCCCCTTGAATCTGCTTAAACACGTCATCGCGCTTGCCAAAGAATGTCACCCCATGCTGCCCGCGGCGCTCTTGGTAGACCAGGAAATTGGAGTGCACCCGCAGCGAATCATCCACAACAGCCGGTTCGACGGTGACATTGGTTATGAGCCGTTGCGTTGTTGAAGGTGGGACCTCCGCGTGGGCAGCCCCCGTCTTGATGCGCAAGACGCGCAGCTCCAACGATTTCTTGTCTTCATCGAAGAGCGCGAAGGTATCTGACTCTGTCCCTGATCCGGATGACCCGTCGGTACTTTCCTGGATCGGCATCCAATACCGGACGTCGTCCGTGAAACACTTCAGCCAATCGTCGAAACGATTGTCCTCGAGCATCCGCGCTTCACGATACAAGAAGGCCTCAACCTCCCGAAGGAGTTCGGTTGAGATTGTGTCATTCCTCATCACCGGTCTCCATCAGCGTGTTCCAGTGACGGTAAAAGTCGCGTTGATTGATTTCGCTGACCCGCGGGCCGATCTTTCCAGGCCAATTGGGCCTGTCTTTCCACTCCTTGGGCAGGGGATCGTCATCGTCGTGGCCGATCGCCATTTCGTAATGGAACGGAACATGACGGCCGACGCCTGTGTCGATCGTTTCTGAAATTCTCTCGAAGTTTTCATGGTCATCAGGGGCCACCAGCCCGGCTGCGGCCTGCCGCTGCATCAACACGAAGCGTTGCTGCTTCTTGACGATTGCGGGCGCATTCTTCTCGACAGCGCACCAGACCCAGGCTTCCGTTCTGTTCGGACCGCGCGGATGGTGCACGATCAGCCCCTTGCCGTAGAAGGCGCTGCCCGCGCCAACAAGGGCGAAGTTGGGGAAGATGTTGGCGACATGGAAGCTATAGGGACGTTGCGGGAGCGCCTTGAGCTTTTCATTCAGCAGACGCTCCCGCTCATGAAACCACTCAACGGCCTCCGGACCGAGTCGCTGCGCCAAGGCGAGCTCTTGGTTTCGAGGCGCCTGGCCGGTGCTAACCTCATAGAATCCGTGCGCTGCACCGCGCCCGTAATTTGCAGCCACACTGAAATAATGGGGCTTATCCGCCTTGGCAGTGGTCGCGCCAGTGGCGGCGATGCGCTTGTCGTCCGTTTGCGCAAGAGCATCAATCACTGAGCCGTGCGTGGCTGCGAAATGAAAGTAATCGCCGCCGAAATTTTCGGCTGGAAGCTTCCAGTTGACGGGGACGATGTAGCGCTGCTGGCAAGGAATCACTTCTAGGCCGCCAAGTTCTTCGCGCAGCAGGAAGTGATCAAGCCACCAGCGCCCATCTCCCAGATAGTCATTCAACGAGACGGCGTTGGCATCCCAGCACGCAAAGATCAGGCCGCCGTAGACTTCGACCTTGGCTTCCACCAGACCCAGCTTCGAACGATCGATTTCGCCGTGATAAAAGTCACGAATACTGGGCACTCCAGTGAGCTTGCCGTCCGTGTACGTCCAGGCATGATAGCTGCAAACGAACGCCGGTGTGTTGCCCCGATCGTGAACACACAGCAGGTTGCCGCGGTGACGGCAGCGATTGAGATAGACGCGGATCTTCCCGTCGCGGCCCCGCTGCACGATGACGGGATCTTCAGCCATGTAGCTTACGACGTAATCGCTGTTGCTCGGAATCAGGGAATCGTGGGCGACGAACATCCAGCTTCGCCGGAACACGCGCTCCAACTCCCGCCGGTACCAATCCCGCGAGAACGCGAGCGGATTGACGGAGCGATGTGCCTGACCGATGGCTTCATCCAGCGTGCTCATAGCCGATCCTCCTTTGCAAAGACCACAGCTGATCAGGCGGCTACCGAGGCTGGCCCGGAGCAGCGAAAAACGTCCTACGATTTGGCGGGAATTACAAGCCGGAAGACTGCGCTAGCTGAGGAAAAATATGGGTTAGGACCTTGCTTTTCAAACGAGATCGTAGAACGATCCTGACGAGCTAAATTGGGCGAAGCGATATGCTTGAGCGCACCACCTCAGCCGTCGATGAAGTCATCCTAGCAGTCAAGGATGCCATTCGGGAGGCGCGGTATGCGCCTGGGCAAAGGCTTGTCGAGCCGGAGCTTGTTCGGGAATTCGGGGTCAGCCGAGGATCGGTGCGCGAGGCGCTCCGGCGCCTCGCTGCAGAAGGGCTAGTCGAGTGGGAGCGATTTCGCGGCGCGAGCATCATCCGGATGTCGCGCCGACAGGTAACGGACTTCCTCGAACTCCGAGAGGTGCTCGAGGGGTTCGGGGCCGCGTCTGCAGCTGCCAAGCTCGATGCCGACGGCAAGAGCGCCCTTATGAAGTTGGAGCGAACGCCCAACGCCCGTTCGGTCATCGCAGCAAACTACGACGCCTACAATAATGAATTCCATGATTTGATCTTGCGGCTGAGCGGCAATCGCGAACTCGCCGGCGTCCTAAATCAAACACGGCTTCCGATCTTCCGGCTGCAGTTCAACAAGATTCTGCTGTTCCCGGATCAGATCCGGCAGTCACGTGAAGATCATACGAGGATCGTGCAGGCGATCTTGAAGCGAGATCCCCGGGCCGCCGAGACCGCGATGCGCGATCATATCCGGCATTCCGCGGCGTGCATCCTCAGTTCACCAGGAAGTCACTTCGCATGACTTTGCGAATACCCTGCATACGGGGGCCAGTGAGCCAGGGAATAGATGAAATGAGCGTCGCATACCGCGGGCGCGTAGCCGGCCTGCTCGGCCTTCTTGCCACAGCCACCTTGCTCGGTGGCCTCACGGGAAAGGGTCTGGCACAAGAAGTCGCGAACTATCCAGCCAGGTCCGTCAAAATCGTGGTCCCGTACGCAGCGGGTGCATCGACCGACACATTAGCGCGGGCGATCGCGCAGAAGCTTGAGCTGAAGTGGAGTCAGACGGTCTATGTCGAAAACCTGCCCGGTATCGGCGGTCTGGCGGGGGCCGCGGCGGTCGCTCGTTCACAGCCAGACGGCTATTCATTCGTGGTCGTGACTGCGAGCCACGTGATCAGCCCGGCGATCATGTCGCGGCCGCCCTTCGATCCGATCAAGGACTTCGCGCCCGTAACGATACTGGCGAAGACTCCAGGGCTTCTGCTTGCAAGCAATCAGTCAGAAATCACAAGCGTGGCCCGGATGATTGAGCTTGGGCGCACACAGGAGTTGAGCTACGGCACGTCGGGAGTCGGTTCCAAGCACCATGTCTCCATGGTGGAGTTCGCGCGACTGGCGGGCATCAAAATGCAACACATTCCTTATCGCGGCTCTGCCCAAGCGATGAATGACATTGTGGGTGGGCACCTTCCTCTGCAGTTGGGCAGCATTTCTTTTGCGTATGATTTCGCGCGCACCGGCAAAGCGAAAGGGCTGGCTGTTGTTGCCGAGCATCGGCAGGCGGTTCTGCCGGACGTTCCTACACTGGTGGAGCTAGGCTATCCGCTGTCGTCCGCGGAGTGGTGGGTGCTGCTCGGACCCGCCGGAACGCCCAGGCCGATGGTCAATAAGGTAGGTGATGACGTCGCAGAAGTTCTTCAGATGCCCGATGTAAAGGCACGGTTCCCAGCCGATGACCTCCAATCAAGCACTCCAGAGGAATTGCTGCGTTTCATGCAGGATGAAGCCGCAGTATGGGGAGGTATAGCCAAGAAGGCCGGCCTGCATATCGATTAATCGCTGATTGCGGATCCAAGAACGGAGATCGGCCGTGAGCATGCGTCTGAACTACTGGCAAGTTGCTCCAGAAGCGGCCCAGTCCATCACCCACGTCAACAGCTACCTTGAGAAATCAGCAATTGAGCCGACCCTGCGACATCTTGTCTGGCTCCGCATTTCTCAAATCAACGGGTGCGCCTATTGCGTCGATCGTCATTCGCAGGACGCGATACGGGGTGGCGAAAAACAGCAGCGGCTCGATTGTTTGGTTGTTTGGCGTGAATCTCCCTTCTATTCGGAGCGGGAACGAGCTGCCTTGGAATGGGCAGAGTCGCTGACCAACGTGTCGACGACACATGCACCGGACGAAGCATATGATTTGGTTCGTGAACACTTTAGTGACAAAGATCTGGTCGACCTTACCCTTCTCATTGCCACGATGAATGCTTGGAATCGGATGGCCATTGGGTTCCGTCGGGGACCGGGTAAGCGAGCGTAAGTCAATTTTTCGACACCACGCTTCACGTTTCGGCCGACAGTGCGCCTCCGATCGCAAAACGTATGGCAATCTGACAATCTTGACATCAGAACTGCCGAGTTGCTTTGATCGATCCCCAAGGACCGGACGGCTCAGCATCGCCGAGGTCCAGTGTCGCTTGGTCGGACGCTCACCGGGACCCGACACGCGGTCCGGTGTGCAGTCCACAATGGACGTGGGTCGCGTCTCTCCGAGGAGAACCAGCATGACAGCTGAGACGGCCGCTCTCGCTCAAAAAGGAAAGGTCCTGGCAAAAGAAGATTTTAAGTGGCCCGCCGAGGGGATCTATCGAATACCGGACTGGGTTTACACAAGTGAAGAGATCTTCCAGCGGGAGATCGATCAATTTTTTCGCGGACCAACCTGGAATCTAGTCGGCCTCGAGGTCGAGGTTCCAAGGCCTGGCGACTTTCGACGTGCACAGATAGGCACGAGTTCCGTAATTGTCGTGCGAGGGAAAGAGGGGGAAATAAACGTTCTTGAGAACCGTTGCGCGCACCGCGGGACCGAGTTTTGCCGCGAGCGGCGCGGCCATGCTCAGTCGTTGATCTGCCCCTATCATCATTGGCAGTACGACTTCAAAGGCAACCTCATCTCCGTTCCCTTTCGCCGCGGTGTCAAGGGCAAGGGAGGAATGCCCGAAGATTTCAAATTCGAAGAGAACGGATTGAGAAAGCTGCAGGTAGCGCGGAAATGCGGACTGATCTTTGGGAGCTTCTCCCAGGAGGTGGAACCGCTCGCAGATTACCTCGGAGCTGAGATCAACGAAGAAATCGAAACAACCTTCGGAAGTCGGGAATTAAAGGTCCTGGGTTATTTCAGGCAACGTTGGCCATCCAACTGGAAATTGTATCACGAGAACCTCCGAGATCCGAACCATGCGAGTCTATTGCATGTGTTTCTGAGTACTTTCGGCCTTTTCAGGCCGGACAATATTGTTGCGCAAGTCGTGAGTCGTTGTGGCCGCCACTCCATTGGATATTCCCGTAAAGGCGAGCAAAAAGCCAACGATACAACTCAGCAGCTCAGTTCCTTCAAGGCGGACCTTGCCCTGAAAGACGATCGCCTTCTGCAGTACACGAAGGAGGATAAAGGACCGTGGAGCGCGGCCATCCAGAGTATCTGGCCGAACTGTGCGATTCAGCGGCAAGTTAACGCGCTGGCGGTGCGCGAAATCGTTCCCAAAAGTCCCAACGAATTCCTTTTGATTTGGACGCTTCTCGGCTTTGCCGAGGACACGCCGGAAATGGAAAGGCATCGGCTGCGCCAAGCAAATCTAATTGGGCCGGGAGGACTTATCGGTGTCGACGATAGCGAGGTGCTTGAGTATGTGCAGGACGGCCTTCAACATTCTATTCCCGGCGCCGCTGTCGTACGTCTTGGAAAAGAGGCAACTGGGACAACCGACACATTTATTTCCGAGGCGGCAGTTCGGTCCCTTTATCAGTACTATCGACACGCACTAGGGCTTTGAACCATGAAAACCCTTGGCGCAACTGTCAATGAGCATCGTACTCGTCAGCGAGAAGAAGAGATCCTGTTGCGGTTGGAGGTGGACGACTTCAATTCCCGCTACGCGGATGTCCTCGATCAGGGAAATCTAAAGGAGTGGCCCGATTTCTTTGCACCCTCGCCGTTTTATAAGATCACGTCGCGGGAAAATTTCAGCGCCGGTTTTCCGATTGGAATTATGTATTGCGATAGCAAGGAGATGCTCATTGACCGCGTGACTGCGATCCTCAGTTCAATGGAGTTTTCTCCCCGCATCATCACGCATTTTATTTCAAACCACTTCATTTCAAACTTAGTTCCTAGCTCTGCCTTTTCGTGCCGATCCAATTTCCTGCTGGTCGAAAATATGGCCGATCAGAAGCCATCCTTGCTCATGGCTGGGCAATACTATGACAAGTTTATTTGGTCGGAATCCAAGCTTCTGCTGAAAGAGCGGATTTGCGTTTACGATAGTATCCTCATCCAAACTTCCATCATCTACCCTGTGTAGGGGAGTATCTCCAACCGTTTGGAGTGCCCGTGATCAGCAGTGGGGTAGCGGCGATGATGCCAGATCCGGGCCGAGGCACTGAAGTTTGGTGGTTCATCGCTACGCTTCCCACCGTATTGCTGCTATTGTTGGTGTTTGCTTTTCCATTCTTCATCCTGGCTGAAAATAGCCTTCATTTGGATGAGGGGCTGACACGAGTCTCGACTGAATTTACGATTGCGAACTACGTCATGTTCCTGAGTGATTCTTTTTATCTGCAAATTCTGGCGCGCACTTTTGGGATGGCATTGGTCGTCGTATTGGCCTGTGCGGTCCTTGCTTATCCTGTTGCGTATTTCGTCGCTCGGTCAAGCGGCACGTTGCGAGCCTGCGCGATCTTTTTTGTGATTGCGCCGCTTCTGATAAGTCTCGTCATTCGCAATCTTGGGCTATTTCCGGTACTTGGAGAGAGCGGGCTCGTCAACGCTGTACTGAAGTCGCTCGGGTTGATTGAGGAGCCGCTAATTCTGCTGAACAACATGGTCGGAGTACAGATCGGTCTGATCCACGCGTTGCTACCCTTAATGATTCTTTCTCTCGTGGTAGCGATCCAAAGCGTTGATTACGATATAGAGTTAGCCGCCTGCAGTCTTGGTGCCTCGCCGCTTCGTGTTTTCTTTCGCGTTGTGTTCCCTCTGACTCGCACCGGTCTGCTGTCCGGCTCCGTCTTGGTCTTCACCGTTGCGACAAGCGCTTACACCACACCCGTAATGATGGGTGGCAATCGCGTTCTTGTCATGTCGACATATCTTGGCAAGGAGATGCTTTCTGTACTCAATTATGCATTTGCGGCGACATGCGCTGTCATACTCGTTGCTACTTCGTTATTGTTGGCGGGCTTGAGCTTCCGAGGGACCGAAAGGCCGGCGGGTCTAGCATGAAACTGATATTTTATTTCGCTGTCTCTTTAGTCTACGGTTTCTTGCTGCTGCCGGTGGTGATGACCGCGTGGAGCTCAGTCGCCACATCCCCCATTTTGACCTTTCCTCCAACCGGCTTCACATTGGACTGGTATCAGGCTATCCCAAGCGAATTCATATCTGCACTGAAGGTAAGCTTGCAGGTCGCGACCGCAACCACCGTGCTCGCGACCGTCGTTGGAGTGCCAGCAGCGCTGGCGATTGTAAGAGGGCGCTTTCCAGGGCGTCGTCTCATCAATCTCTTCTGTCTCTCTCCCCTCATGGTGCCCACACTAGTAATTGGCGTTGCGAGTTTTCAATTTTGGGCGCGGATGACCGACATCATTGGATTCAACCCAGGCGGATCCATACTGGGCGTAGTTCTCGGGCAAGCTGCGTTCACCACTCCATATGTGATACGCTCGGCTCTCGCCGGGCAGGCCAACCTGGACAGTTCCTTGGAAGAGGCTGCCCTTAGCCTGGGAGCCAGGCCTTTAAGAACGTTCTTCAAGATTACGCTCCCTATCTTGGCGCCCGGCATCACCTCCGGTGCGATTTTGGCGTTTCTTATGTCGCTGGACGACGTTCCGGTCTCCTTATTTATGGGCGGAGGAGCCGCGACGACGCTTCCAGTCAAGATATTTACGTCGATTCAGTTCAGCCTTGATCCGCAGGTGATGGCAATCGCCACGATCTTGATGATGATGTCGCTACTCCTCATGCTCGCGCTCGAGTGGACGATGGGGATCGATAAGTTCTTCGGCATACGTGAGTCAGCCAAGTAACGCGACTAGGAGGTCGTGATGTATAGATTTTTGTTGAAAGCAGCTACGGTCGCTTTGGCTAGCCTGCTTGCAAACATGCCTGCATTCGCGCAATCAAAGGTCACTCTGCGTATCGCGAACTATGGAGGCGCTTTCACCGCATCACAAAAAAAGTACGCAGGGGATCTGTTTACTGCGCGAACTGGTGTGAAGATCGAATATGTGGATGCCAACTCCGTTGACCACTTGGCGAAGCTAATCGCAAGCAAAGGACGCGATGCACCATTTGATGTCGCTTACCTTGATGACATAGCACAGGACCAAGCTATTAAAGCTGGGCTGCTTGATCGCATCGATACAAACATCGTAACCAATCTCAGGGATATCTATGACATTGCGAAGAACAAGGATGGTTATGGTCCTGCGATGATTTTTTATTCGATCGGCATCGCATACAACACGCAGAAATATGCCGAGGCCGGCATTCCGGCTCCCACATCATGGGCCGATCTATGGGATCCGCGGCTCGCCGGAAGGGTTATTGCCCCTGATCTCTCAATCGCAATGGGCCGTGACTTCCTCGTTGCAGCGGCACGCCTGGAGGGAGGTGACGAAAATACCATGGAGAAAGGCATTGAAAAAATAGCGTTGCTGAAATCGCACTCTTACCCGTCATCTTCGGCCACCATCGAAGCTTTGATGAAGGCGGGCGACGTGTGGGCGGCGCCTTGGACCAATGGTCGCGCCTGGGGTCTGACCGATCAAGGATTGCCGATTCGCTTTATCCTGCCGAAGGAGGGAGGATTTGCCGGAACGACAACGATCGATGTAGTTCGCAACACGAAGGCGCCGAAGGAGGCCCAAGAGTATGTCAATCTCGTTTTGGACCCGCTCCCGCAACTTGGACAGGCCAATGAAATTCCCTATGGTCCAACCAACAAGCTTTTGGCGCCCATCCTCGCGGCTAATCCAGGTCTTGCGCAAAAATTTCCTTCTTCGCCGGAGGACGTACGCAAGCTGTACGTGATCAACTGGGAAGCGTTCAACAAGAACTTCCCTCGCGTCAACGCGCTTTGGAACCGCCGGATCCTCTCAAAATGAAGAGTTGCATAGCACTCCAATATGGGTGAGCTATGTCGAGTGTTGAACTCCGACAAATCGCAAAGGCCTACGGCGCTTTCGAGGCTGTACGCAATCTAGACCTTAAAATTGAGGATGGCGAGTTCCTTACGATCCTTGGGGCAAGCGGATCCGGAAAGACGACTTGCCTAAGAATTGTTGCGGGATTGATCGAACCTTCGAAAGGTCAGGTCCTGGCGGAACGAACGTTACAAAAACACCTTCATATCAACGCAACGTAGGGATGGTATTTCAAAATTATGCGCTCTTTCCGCACTTAAGTGTGGCGCGGAATGTTGCGTTTGGATTGGAGGCCCGTGGAATTCCGCGGCGCGACTTGAGACCGAGGGTCGACGAAGCTCTTGAGCTGGTTCAACTCAATTCTTTCAGAGACCGTTTGCCTCATGAGTTGTCCGGGGGGCAGAAGCAACGAGTGGCACTGGCCCGAGCCGTGGTAATCCGCCCAGACGTACTGCTGCTTGACGAACCGCTGTCGGCTCTTGATCTTCGACTACGGCAGGAGCTCAGAGTTGGAATTAAGAAGGTTCAAAGACGTCTCGGTTTGACAACATTGCTAGTGACGCATGATCAAGGTGAGGCACTTAGTCTTTCTGATCGGATAGCAATCATGTCTCGGGGGGAGGTGTTACAGGTTGATCGTCCATCCCGTATTTATGAGCGTCCTCAAAATCGATCCGTAGCGGACTTTATTGGCACCGTAAACTTTCTTGAATGCGAGATTGTTGCCGGCTCGAAAGAGAACCGTTGTCTCGTTAGACTTCGAGAAGAAGCAAGCGAACCTTTTGAGGTTTCTACAGGCGAGAACTGTTTCAAGCTGGGAGATCTGTGCCTATTCGGAATACGTCCGGAGGATGTAAGAGTCGATGTGGACGCCCAACCAGGTTTAGGTGTGAAAGTGATATCGACCGACTATTTTGGCGATGGGTGGTCTGTCGAATGTGTTACGCGCTCCGGCACTCGCTTCCTCGTTCGGATGGCTTCTAGGGCCGCAATCCCTGACCAGGAGGTTGAGATTGCGGTTGGATGGTCTATGAGCTCAGGTTTTTTGCTGCCTTTGGATTCGAGATAGACCGTCTAAAGTTAGCTGCTGTAACGAGCCTCCTACGGAAAATCTCTCTCCACTAGGGTTGTCGTTTCCGTCGCAAACCAAGCTGCTTGGCACTCGGAGATGGCATGACGCGCGCCGCCCGAGGGAGCTGCATGGTGCGCTTCGTCTAGAATGAATAGGGCGCGCGAGCGGAAATCGCCCAGGATGTCGCGCAGACTGGCAACGTAGACTTCGTCGGTTAGAAGGCTGTGCGCGATGATGAAACGCGAGCCGGTCGTCCAGG
>Ga0182035_10000849_pt1 | contig 14888 bp, 14 predicted proteins | sample flu12Cox44000170_FD_125969 | JGI IMG/M metagenome (GOLD analysis project Ga0182035, IMG submission 125969) | Lab enrichment of tropical soil microbial communities from Luquillo Experimental Forest, Puerto Rico - flux4day.12C.oxic.44.000.170 | ecosystem: Environmental > Terrestrial > Soil >...
AGAAAGGCAACTGCCACCCAGTTTTCAGCTTCGAGCATGGACTCTCACTCCTTCCTGGCCGCGTCCAGCGCTGCAGCGACTTCGTCGTCGCGTGGCCGCTGCCCGATCAGGCGCTCGACGATGGCCGCGGCGGTGTCCGCGGCAATCGTCCTTACATTGCTCATCGCGTCGCTGCGGCTCTTGCCTATGGATCGTTCGGCCGCAGCAATTCGATCATGCAACTCCGACTCGAGCCGCTTATGCAGGGCGTCGGTGTCGCGCGCCTGTTGTTCCCGGGTCGCGTTGGCGATCCCCTGCGCGCGTGCGCGCGCGTCGGCAAGCGCCTGCTCGTAGGCCACCTGCGCTGAGTTCGACTGCTCTTTCAGGCCTTCCGCGGCTGCGAGGTCGTCGCTGATGACTTTACTGCGCGCCGCCATGATGGCGCCGATCCGCGGCAAGGCAATCCTCGACATCAGCGCGTAGAGCAACACGAAACTAATTGCCAACCAGACAAGCTGCGACGGGAAGTGCTCCGCCTCGAACGGCGGGAACGCGGTGTGCCCCGCAGGAGCTTCGCTGTGAGCGGTCGATTCAGCCATGGTTCCGCCTCGGCGGCTCGATCGTGCCGATCGATCAGCTTACAGCCCGAACAACAGCAAGAGCGCGATCAGCAGCGAGAAAATGCCGAGCGCCTCAGTGATGGCGAAGCCGAATATCAGGTTGCCGAACTGTCCCTGGGCGGCCGACGGGTTGCGCAGCGCCGCGGCAAGGTAATTGCCGAAGATGATGCCCACTCCGACGCCGGCGCCGCCCATGCCGATACAGGCAATACCGGCCCCGATATATTTCGCGGCGGTCGGATCCATGAGAAGACTCCTTCTTTGAGAGTTGAAAATAATCGGCCGTCAGTGGCCTGGGTGAATCGCATCGTTGAGGTAGATGCAAGTGAGAATGGCGAACACATAGGCCTGAAGGAAGGCCACCAGAAGCTCGAGCGCTGTTAGCAAAATGACCAGGATGAACGGCAGCGTAGCTCCAAACAGGCCAAGTATCCCGGCGCTTCCGAGCATGATCACGAAGCCGGCAAAGACTTGCAGCGTGATGTGGCCAGCGAGCATGTTGGCGAACAGTCGCACGCTGTGGGAGACCGGCCTCGACAGGAACGACAAGACTTCGATGGCGACGATGGCCGGAAGGATCAGTTTCGGTACGCCCTTCGGCACGAAAAGATTGAGAAAGTGCAGACGGTTTCGCCGAAACCCGTAACCAACCACGAGGAAGAAAACCAGCAGCGCCAAAGTCACCGTGATGATCAGCTGGCTCGTTACCGTGAATGAATAAGGGATGAGCCCGATCAAATTGGCGAACAGCACGAACATGAAGAGCGTGAACACGAAGGGAAAGAATTTCATTCCCTCGGTACCCGCGGAGCTGCGCACCGTGTCGGCCACAAACTCGGAGGACATTTCCGCAATTGATTGCAGCCGGCCCGGCACGACGGCGCGCCTGCTGGTCGCGCCGATCAAGAGGAGCGAGACCAATGCCACGATGATGAACATATAGAGGGCGGAATTGGTGAAACTGATCTGGTGGCCGCCCAGGGAAAAGAGCGGAGCCCAGTTGTGTATCTGGAATTGATGGATCGGATCGACTTGCATGATCCCGTCGTTTGCGTTGAGCGCTCGCGCCGCGCGACTTACCTGTCCGAACCTTGCCGGCTACGGTCGTTGAACGTAGGGCTCGCCATGAGACCGGCGGAACGCATCACATTGAGTACGCCCGCGGCAAAGCCGAGCAGAAGAAACACCGTAAGCCCCCAGGGCGAAATGCCGAGCAGGCGGTCGATCAACCAGCCGATGCCGGCACCGACTAAGACGCCTGCAACGAGTTCGCTGGAGAGGCGAAAGCCCCTGGCGTATCCCGATGCAGTCGCCGTCTGCTGCGCACCAGCACCGTCCGAAGGATCACGGCCGGCCTGGCGCGTCTGGCCGAGTCCTTCATTAAGCCGCTGGAGTCTCGCGGAGAGAGCGGCCTCGTCGGGTTGCGGCTTGCCCCAGTCGCCGTTGTCGCGCGCGTCGCTCATGCTATCGACACTCGCGGGTTGCAGCGCTCGCGGCTTGCGCGCACCTTAAAAGCCGCGCGGACCATACTGACTGGATTCCGGTGAGTCAAGAAAACGCCAATCTGCTTTAGCCCATTGAAATACCGGCGAAATACGAGACAAGCATGGTGCGTTTGGGCCGCCCTTTGTGCACCGCAAAGTCGCGTCAGATTCGCCGGTGCCGTGCAAGCACGGCGTTCCGATCCTAATATCGGGTGATCCGCACGCTCGCGCGAGAGGACTTGATCATGAGGCAAATCGCTATTGTTATTGTTGCCGCGGCAATTCTGGCCGGCCCGGCGCGCGCAGAAGAACCGACGCCCGATAGCGGCGGCGGGCGATACGTGTTCAGCAAACAGGCCAATGGCGTCTTGCGTCTCGACACTCAATCCGGAGCGGTATCGTTGTGCCGCGAAGAAGGGGTCGGTTGGGCTTGTCAGGCGGCGCCCGACGATCGCGCGCTATTCGAGCGTGAAATCGCACGACTGCAAAGCGAGAACGCGGCGCTCAAGAGAATACTTCTGGCGCACAACCTGGCACTGCCGCCGGGCGCGATGCCGGAAGCTCCGGGTGCGCGGACCCCGCAGTCGCTGCATTTGCCGAGTGATGCTGAGATCGACCGCATGGTCGCTTTCGTCGGCCAGCTCTGGCAACGTTTTGTCGATGCCGTCGCGCGGGCGCAAAGCAAGTGTTCAACAAAAGCTAGTCCGCCTTGAGCAAGCTCTCCGCCATTCACACCGCATCTGCCGATACCGTCGCCACCGCGCGCCTGTCGGTGGAAACCTCAGGCGAAGGCTTGTTCGAGATTACGGCCGACGTCGCGCGCTTTCTCGAACAAATCCACGCGCGCGATGGCGCCATTCTGATTTATCTGAGGCATACTTCGGCGTCGCTGACGATCCAGGAGAACGCCGATCCCGATGTGCGCACTGATCTGGTCACTGCACTGCGCCGGCTTGCGCCCGCGAATGCCGGGTGGGTGCACCAGCTTGAAGGACCCGATGACATGCCGGCTCATGTCAAATCCATGCTCAACGGTGTTTCGTTGCAGGTGCCGGTCAGTGCCGGCGCATTGGGGCTGGGCACGTGGCAGGGGATCTATGTGGCTGAGCACCGCACGAGTCCGCATCGTCGCGAAGTGGTTCTGCAATTTTCCGGGTCTTGCGGCCAAATCTTGAGCCAACTCTTGCGCTGAGAGCAAGTCATTGAACGAGGTGCAATTTTATCAGGTGCTGATTGCCGACGATCATCCGCTGTTTCGCGGCGCGCTGCGCGAGGCCGTTAATGGGCTGTTTGATCGGATCGGTGTCGCTGAAGCCGGTACCTTTGAAGAGGTCGTGGAGCGGCTGGAAGGCGGCGGCGAGCTGGATTTGATCCTGCTAGACCTGCAAATGCCGGGAGGGCGCGGTTTTTCCGGCTTGATGTATTTGCGCGCCCAATATCCGAGTTTGCCCGTCGCAATCGTGTCGGCAAATGATGATCCCGCCGTGATCCGCCGTTGCATGGCATTCGGCGCCGCGGGCTTTCTGCCGAAGACGCTCGGCGTTGAGGCGCTGCGGGCGGCGATCGGGCGTGTCCTGGCCGGAGAAATGTGGACGCCGCCCGATGTCGAACTGGCCGGCGAGGCGGACGCCGAGAGCGCAGCCTTAATCAGGCGGCTGGCGACCCTCACGCCGCAACAGGTTCGGGTACTGATGATGCTCTCGACCGGGCTTCTCAATAAGCAGATCGCTTTCGAGCTTGGTGTCTCGGAAGCCACTGTAAAAGCGCACGTATCGGCGATCCTCCAGAAGCTCGGGGTCGAAAGCCGGACTCAGGCCGTCATCGCTGCCGGCAAGATCGAAACCGGGCAATGGCCGCAGAAGTGAAGCCTCCGCTCCGTAATGTCCGCTCGAGCGGACGCCGATCACTTCAGACCGATGCCGCTTCACGATCGGCAGCCACACAGGCTCGCGGCCGAACTTTCCCTTTGATCTGGGTGCGGTGCATTACTCTGCGCGCGGCGTTATCGAATGGATCGCGCCGATGCATTGTCGTGCGATTGTCCCACACAACGAGGTCACCGACGCGCCACTGGTGCGCGTAGCTGAACTCGGGTGAATCGACATAGCGCCATAACTCGTCGAGCAGCGCGTCCGAATCGGCTTGTGAGAGACCTTCGACGTAGGAATTGCGCCGCCGGCCGAGGTAAAGCGAGGGTTTGCCGGTAGCAGGATGAGCGCAAACGGCCGGATGCCATGCGCCCGGCGCTTTGTGAGGATCATCGGTCGGCGTTACGCCCTGGCGCACGTAGCCGCCGCTGTTGAAGGTGCCGTCGTGTTTGATCCGGCGCGTCCTGACCTTCGCCTGCAATTGCTCCGGCAGCGCCTGCCACAACGCTTGCATGCCGCAGAAATAGGTATTTCCGCCGGCCGGTGGAATCTCCAGCGAATAGAGCATTGAGGCGTCCGGTGGCAGGTCGAGATAGCTCATATCGGTATGCCAGACGGCTTCGCCGGCGCCGAGCGCGCCGATCGGGTCGCCTTTTGAGTCAAGCACGTTGGACACGACATAGATGTCTGGATATCCGGGCGGGCTCTGCCGGCCACGTTCCTGATTTGGCGGCGGATCGAGCTCGCCAAAACGCCGGCTGAACGCGAGAAGGTCCTCGTCGCTGAGTTTTTGCCCCCGAAAGAGCAGTACCGAAGAACGGTGCCAAGCGGCTTCGATCTGGGCAAATTCCGCGGCGCTCAAAGCGGTGAGATCGACATTTCCCACCTCAACGCCGACAGCTGATGTCAGCGGCCTTAATGTCATAGCCATGAACAAAATCCCTGAAAGCCAAGAACTCCACACACGAACCGAGAAATCATAGGCTAAAGCTTTTCATCTTCCCAGTAGTGCTGGACGTTCTTGCATCATGCCATTACATGGTGTCCCGCATCCGGAGCCAGGAATGGGGACCAATGCGTCGGCGTGATGTTCTTGGGTTGGGGTCGCTCGCATTGGCGGCGCAGGGATTGGCGCTCACCAAATCGCATGCCGCATCGACCTATCCCGAGCGACCGATCCGGTTGATCGTTCCGTTTCCCCCAGGCGGCGGGTTTGACACCATCGGACGTCCCTGGGCGGACAGGATCAAGCCACGGCTGGGAACCATCTTTGTCGAAAACCAGGGTGGCGGCGGCAGTTCGCTCGGTGCCGCGACCGTGGCTCATTCCAGTCCAGACGGCTACACGCTTCTGCTTGGCGGATCGAGCACACATGTGACCGAGGCGATTTTAAAGACGCGGCCGCTCTATGACCCGGTTAAGGATCTCGAACCGATCTCCAATATCGCGGTTTCGCCGTTCGCGCTCGCTGTGCATCCGTCGGTACCGGCGAACACGCTCACCGAGTTCATCGATTACGACAAGGCGAACCGGGGCAAGCTTTCCTACGGGCATGCCGGTGTCGGTTCGCTCAATCATCTCACCGGCGAATTGTTCAAGTCGCTCACCGGGCTGCCCGATCTCCTGCAAGTGCCCTATCGGGGCTCGGGCCCGGCGATCGCCGACGCGCTGGCCGGTCACGTATCCATGGTGACGCCGGCCGTCACCGGGCAGATGATCGAATTTCACCGCACTGGCAGGCTGCGCATTCTGGCGGTCACCAGTCCAAGCCGCTTGCACCCCGCCAGCGACTTGCCGACCGCGGCGGAAACGCTGCCGGAAATGGTTTCCCAGCAACTCATCGGCTTGTTCGCTCCCAAGGGCACTCCCGAAGCGATCATTAAGCTGATCGCCGAGGCAAATCACGCTTTGCTCGCCGAGTCCGACTATCAAAACATGCTTGTGGAAACTGGATTCGAACCCGACGTCGATTCATCACCGGATATATTCCGCCGCCGCATCGAAGCGGAAATCGCGAAGTGGACACCGATCGTTCAGGAGCTCGGACTGAAGATCGACTGAACGGGCGGCAGAACCTAATTCCCGAATTAAGCGGGACGGGCCGCTGATCGGGAGGCCCCCTTCGGCCGCGTCAATTCTCTGATGACTTTGACCGCCGTCACGGCCAAGACCGTGAAACAAATAAGGTCGCCATATTCTACGGGATTGTCATTGGTGAAACTGTATATTGGCTCCTGCAGGAAGTAGTCGGCGCAGACCAATGCGACGGCGGTGCACAACAAGGCAAGACCGCCACCGTGCAGACCTGCAACCACCGCCACCGGGAACAAATAAATATAAACGAGGGAGTGGGCGCCAGCGCTATTCGAATTTATGTGCCAGAGAATTGCCGTAACCGCCGACATCAAGCCGAGCGATGCGGCAATGGGCAAAAGTGATTTTAACACCCGCATTTCGCCCTCAGCGGTTACGATGGATGTCCGTTCAGCTTGGCAGATAGCAGGAGCTTTTTGCTCCTTAAAAACAATACGGGTTAATCCGGGATAGTTAAAGACGCCGGGCCCTATGGTTTGCGGAAAAATCCGCGAAAGGTCAATAACCTGACCTCGGGGTGCTGGATTTTCGGCTATTCCGCCGCCACACGCTGCACCCGCCATTGCGTCATTAACGCCCGCAACGATGCCGGTTTGATCGGCTTGTTGAGAACATGAGCGCCTTCGGCGCGGGCTTGTTCGCGAATATGCGGCGAGCGGTCAGCGGTGATCACGATGGCCGGGATTTCGCTCCCGTCCGCTTCGCAGATGCGGCGGCGCAGCGCCCTGATAGCGGCAAGCCCGTCGCCAGTGTCGAGATGGTAGTCGACCAAAAGCCCATCTGGCTCAAGCCCGCTCGCCTCAAGCGCTGCCACCGCTTGCACGAGGTCGGCGCCCTTGAGCACCCGGCAGCCCCAGCCGTTGAGTAGCGTCTCCATACCGCTGAGAACGGCGCGCTCATTGTCGATGCAGAGGACGACCATGCCATCAAGCCGTCCGACCTCGAGCCGAGACAACGGCGCTGTTTTCAATGCCTGTGCGGCGGCGGCGCGCGGCACTTCGACCGCAAAACAGGAACCATCGCCGCTTTTCGATTTCAACGTCAGCTCGCAGTGAAGCACCCGCGCAATGCGTTCGACGATCGAGAGGCCGAGTCCGACGCCACGAGCCACTCGTGCTCCCTGATCAAGCCGATGAAACTCCTTGAACACAGCGCGCTGCTTGGCCTGCGGAATTCCGATGCCGGTGTCGTAAACCTCGATGCGCAGCTGTTCGCCGCGGCGGCGGCAGCCGACCAAGACGCGCCCCGAGGGCGTGTATTTGACCGCGTTTGAAATGAGATTCTGCAACAGGCGCCGTAACAAGCGCCGATCGGATCGCACCGGCAGCGAACATGGCACGATGACGAGTTGCAGGCCCTTCTCGCGGGCGAGCGGCGCGAACTCCACCTCAAGGCGGTGCAGCAATTCGTCGATACGAAACTCAACAAGCTCCGGCTTCATCACTCCGGTGTCGAGTCGCGAGATATCAAGAAGTGCCGAGAAAATTTCCTCCACTGCTTCCAGCGAAGCGTCGATGTTTCCGATGAGCGCACCATCCTCGCCGGCGCCGTTGCGCTCGATCAGGCTCGTGACATAGAGCCGGGCAGCGTTGAGAGGTTGCAGAATGTCATGGCTCGCGGCGGCGACAAATCGGGTTTTTGAAACGTTCGCTTCATCGGCCTCAGCCTTGGCCCATTCCAATGCGGCATTGAGGCGAGTGAGTTCCGCGGTGCGCTCGCGCACGCGGCGTTCGAGATTTGCATTGGCCCGTTCCAGCGCCTCGGCGGCTTGTACGCTCGGGGTTATGTCGGTGAAGGTCGTTACCAGGCCGCCGTCGGGCAGGCGGTTGGCGCGCACCTCGATAAAAAGCCCTCGCTCGGCGACACGCTCCAGGAAAGGCTCGACTTCGGAGGTGTATTTCGCGACGCGATCGATGATGAACTGGTCGATGTCAGCGTTTTGCTCACTCTGCCGAGCGATATGGCGCAAGATGTCATGCAGCGCGATACCGACGCGCGTCAGTTCATGCGGCAGGTTGAGAATTTCGCCAAACTGCCGATTCCAGCACACCAGCGCCAGCTCCTTGTCGAACACCGCGATGCCCTGGCGCACATGGTCGAGCGCGGTCTGCAAAATTTCGCGGTTGTAGTGGATTGCTGCGCTGGCATCGTCGAGGAGCTTTAGTGCCGCTTTGGTTGAGAGCGTGCGCTTGCGCAACAACAAGGACAGCACCAGACGCGACGAGGCTGCTCCGATGGCCGAGGCCAACAGGTATTCGGCATATTGGAGGAGCTGAAAATCAGCCTCGATGCCCGGCTCGAGGCTGAGCCGGCGCGCCGTGGCAAAGCTCGCGAAAGAGCCGCGCGTGCGCTCCTCGCCGAGATAGCGTGACACCGTGGCGATGAGGTCTTCGACGCTCACGGAGGCGCGCCGCAGCCGAAAACCAGGCGCCATCGGACCAAGGATGGGGGCGAGTGTCGGCGGCGCAAACAAATCGCTTTGCACCCGCTCAATAGCGCTTGGCTGTCGTACCAATGAACAACCGACACAACAGGCGATATTCGCGGCTAGGCTCAACAGCATGCCGTGTACGAGAGGCGGCATGTCGAGGCCGAACAGCGCTTCTGGCCGCAAGAAACCGATGCCCCAGGGGCCATCGGCCAAGATTCGCGCGCTGACGATGCCGGCGGCAGACATGCTCGGCAGCAGCAGCGTATAGGCCCAAACCAGGACGCCAGCGCTCATGCCTGCAATCGCGCCGAGCGAGGTGGCGCGCCGCCAGATCAAGCCGCCGAAAAAAGCCGGCGCCAACTGCGCGATGGCGGCAAACGACAACAGTCCGATCGCTGCGAGCTGCGCCTCGCCGGCCGACCGGTAATAGGCATAAGCGAGAAACAAGATGACGAAAATGGCGACGCGGCGTGTCGCCAGCAACTGCGCGCCGGCATCGGCCACCTCGGCCGCAAGCGTCGCGCGGCGCTTGAGTACAAGCGGTATGACGATGTCGTTCGACACCATGATGGCGAGCGCGACCGTTTCGACGATCACCATCGCCGTTGCCGCCGACAAACCGCCGATGAACGCGACCAGCGTGATCAATTCCGAATTGGCGGCGAACGGCAGCGCGACGACGAACATGTCGCTGTCGGCATGGCCGGCCGGGAATGTCAGCAGTCCGGCCATTGCGATTGGCAGCACGAACAGGTTGATCAGCACCAGATAAAGCGGAAACAGCCACGCAGCGCGGCGGATTTCCGATTCCGTATGGTTCTCAACCACCGTCACGTGGAACTGGCGCGGCAACAGTACGATGGCAAAAAAGGACAGCATCGTCATCGCGCATAGCGATGCCAGTTGCGGCGCGCGCGTGAGAACCGCGGCGGTACGTGGCTGCTCCAGCGCTTGCATCACCAAAGGGATGGGCCCGTTGAACATGACAAAAGTTACGAAAATTCCCACGCTCAAAAACGCGACGAGCTTTACGACCGACTCGGTTGCAATCGCGAGCATCAGACCATCTTGATGCTCGGTAGCGTCGATATGCCGGGTGCCGAACAACACCGCGAAAGTCGCCATGGCCAATGCGACGAATAGTGCCAAATCGCCGAACAGCGGCTGGATTATGCCCTCTGGGGCTGCCTCGGCGAGGATCGTGGAAACGGAGGATGATACGGCTTTGAGCTGCAGCGCGATGTAGGGGATCATGCCGATGATTGCGATCAGCGCGACCGTCGCGGCAACGGTCTGGCTCTTGCCGTAACGCGCGGCAATGAAATCTGCGATCGAGGTGATGTTTTGACTCTTGGCGAGCCGAACAATGCGGATGAGCAGCGGAAAGCCCAAACTGAGCATCAGCATCGGGCCGATATAGATCGTGAGAAAGTCAAAGCCGCTTCGGGAGGCAAGCCCGACCGAGCCGAAAAATGTCCAGGACGTGCAGTAGATCGCCAGCGACAGCGGGTAGATGAACAGCCGGGCCGAACTGGCGCGCGTCACGCGACTACGGTCGCCGTAGCTCGCCACCAGGAACAGCAACCCGATATAGGCAAGCGCAAGGGCAACAATGAGCCAGCCCTGCAACATGACTGTTTCCTGCCACTACGCGCTTCGCGCCTGTGCGCACGATTGCCGTTATCAAGGTCACCACAGTTTGGCGGGGGTGTCTATCCGCAGCGGAATGTTCCAGCAGCGGCGTAACGACCGTGGCGCGTTGACGATCGGCGACGCAGGCGGCATTCATGGTCACCCTTGGCAGTGCCGATGGACCCCGCATTTCGCCGCATTCTGGTTGAGACCTCCGAAACGCTCGCGGTCGCGCTCGCCGGCGGCGTCACCTTTATTTGGCTCGGCCTGCCCGCTGGTCTGGTGTCAGGCTCGGTGCTTGCGGTCGCCACGGCGGCTTTGCTCGGCCGCCCGGTGCGGGTTCCGCTCGGAATCGCGCGCATTTGTTACGTGATTGTCGGCACGCTCCTCGGCACCGTCGTGACGCCGGAAACCCTGCGTGGGGTAACGACCTGGCCGGCAAGCATCGCGCTGCTGATGGTCGCTTCACTTGGCATGATCGCCGCGACCATGAGCTATCTGCGCGTCGTTCATCGTTGGGATTCGCTGTCGGCTTTGATGGGCGCGAGCCCGGGGTCGATGGCGCAGGTGATCGCGCTATCGAGCGAACTCGGCGGCGATCTGCGCGCGGTCGCAATCGTGCAGACCGTGCGCGTGCTCCTGCTGGTGCTTGGATTGCCGAACGGACTCGCTTTGTTCGGGCTGGTTGTCCCGGCGGTGCCGGTGCCCCGCGGTCCAGCCGGATTTTCCGTTCTCGGCGAAATGATCCTTCTGCTCAGCGTTGCCGCGACCTTTGCGCTCATCTTCATGCGGCTGCGCTTTCCCGGTGGGCTATTGTTCGGCGCGCTGACCGGCTCGGCCATCCTGCACGGCACTGGTCTTGTTCACGCTGCGCTGCCGTGGTGGCTCGGAAGCGCTCCGGTCATCATGCTCGGCGCGCTGGTCGGCTCGCGGTTCGCCAATACCAGCGCCCGGATGCTGCTAGCCCATCTCGGCGCGGCGTTTGGTTCATTCGCGGTGTCGATGGCGGTGGCGACACTCTTCGTTTTTATCGTGACGCGGTTGCTTTCCTTTTCCATCGCCAATGTCGTCATCGCCTTTGCGCCCGGCGCGCAGGACACGATGATGGTGCTGGCGCTCGCGCTGCACCTCGACCCGGTCTATGTCGGGGCGCACCATCTCGCGCGTTTTTTGGTGGTGACCTTCGCTATCGCCGTTGCGGCTCGCCGCGTATCGACGAAGCGCAGTACCGAGCAAGTCGCCCACGGCACGCCGCCCAGACAGGCGGACGAGGAAGGACGCTTTACTCCGCCGCCAACGCCCGTTCCTTGAACGGCAGGCTGAGCCGCTGCCAGACGTCGACCAAAGCTTCGGCGAGCCGATCGATCAGCGCGTCATCGTGGTACGGGCTCGGCGTGATGCGCAGCCGCTCGGTGCCTCTCGGTACCGTTGGATAATTGATCGGCTGAATGTAAATTCCGTGCTCGCTCAGGAGCAAATCGCTCGCCTGTTTGCAGCGTTCCGGCTCACCGACAAAGACCGGCACGATGTGGGTCGGGTTCGACATGACCGGTAAGGCGGCAGCGGCAAGCACAGCCTTGGTCCGGGCCGCCCGCTCCTGAAGCCGTTCGCGCTCCCAGTTCGAGCTTTTCAGATGTCGGATCGCTGCCATCGCCGCCGCGCAGACAGACGGCGGCAATGCGGTGGTAAAAATAAAACCGGGTGCGTAAGAGCGCACCGCGTCGATCAGCGCGCTCGAGCCGGCAATATAACCGCCCAGACAGCCGAACGCCTTGGCGAGCGTGCCTTCGACTACGTCGATCCGGTCCATGACGCCTTCGCGCTCGGCGATGCCGCCACCGCGTGGGCCGTACATGCCGACGGCATGGACCTCGTCGATATAGGTCATCGCGCCATAGCGCGCGGCGAGATCGGAAATCGGTCCGACCGGCGCGACGTCGCCGTCCATCGAATACAGACCTTCGAACACGACCAGTTTCGGCCGCAGCGGGTCGGCGAGCGCGAGAAGCTGTTCCAGATGCGCCACGTCGTTATGACGGAAGATCTGCTTCTCGCAATACGCCTGGCGCACGCCTTCGATCATCGAATTGTGATTCCACGCATCCGATAGGATCAGGCAGTTCGGCATCAAGCGCGCCAAGGTGGAAATGCCGGTCTCGTTCGAAACATAGCCGGACGTAAAGACCAATGCGGTTTCCTTGCCGTGCAAATCCGCGAGCTCGCGTTCGAGCTCCACCAGGGGATGATTGTTGCCGGCAATATTGCGGGTGCCGCCGGCCCCGGTACCCATTCGGGTCGCGGTCTCGACCATGGCGCCAACGACTTTGGGATGCTGGCCCATGCCGAGGTAGTCGTTGGAACACCAGATGACGACGTTTTTCGCGCCGTGGGGCGAATGCCACAGGGCGTGCGGGAAACGCCCGGCGATGCGCTCAAGATCGGCAAACACCCGATAACGCCGTTCGGCGCGCAGCCTTTGCAGCGCGGCGGTGAAATAGCCACGATAGTCGATGTCCGGACGGTTATCGGGATAGGCCATTGGGCGCGCTTCTGCCGGTCCTTGCCGGGTGCATATTGCAATTGCAGGCGACTTTCTAGAAGCGTTCCAGGGTACTTGTCGAGGCCATCGGAAGCACCCGGCCGCTTGCTGCGGAACAAATGGGGCAATACAGGCTATGCTCGGCTAAGCCGGCGCATTGCGCCGGACACCAATGTGAACCGTGAAAAAGAATGCCTAACGATGAATGAGCGCACGAGCGGGCTTGATCACGGCCTGACCGACTATGGTGATCGTGATTTCTCGCGCTACTTGCGGCGCTCGTTCGCGCAATCCATGGGTTATTCGCGCGAGATGCTGAACCGGCCGGTGGTCGGCATCGCCTATACGGGTTCGGACTTTAACAATTGCCACCGTCACTTTCCGGAGCTCTTGGCGGCAGTCAAGCGCGGCGTGCTGGCTGCTGGCGCGCTGCCGCTCGAATTTCCGACGATCTCGCTCGGGGAGGTGTTTCTCACGCCAACAAGTCTCAAGTTCCGCAACCTGATGGCGATGGACACGGAGGAAATGATCAGCGCACAGCCGATGGACGCGGTCGTGTTGATGGGCGGCTGCGACAAGACGGTGCCGGCGCAGCTCATGGGCGCCGTGTCGGCCGACCGTCCGGCGCTGATGCTCGTCGCCGGCCCGATGATGACGGGGCGGCATCGCGGCGAGCGGCTCGGCGCTTGCACGGATTGCCGCCGCTTCTGGGCGCGTTATCGCGCCGGCGACATCGACGCTGCTGAGATTTCCGCTGTCGAGGGCCAGCTCGCCGTGACCGCCGGCACGTGCGCGGTGATGGGCACGGCCTCCACCATGGCCTGCCTCGTCGAGGCGCTCGGCATGTGTTTGCCGGGCACTGCGGCGATCCCGGCGGTGCACGCCGATCGCTTGCGCGCCGCCGAGGCGAGCGGCGCGGCCGCCGTCAAGCTGATCGGCTCGAAATTGACGCCGTCGCGGCTCGTCAATGAAAAATCGGTGGAGAATGCGCTGCGGGTTCTGCTTGCGCTCGGCGGTTCGACCAATGCCGTCATTCATCTCACCGCCATGGCCGGGCGCGCCGGCGTGAAGGTCTCGCTTGAGCGCCTCAACGCGCTGTCCGATTCCACGCCCGTTCTGGTTAATCTCAAGCCGGTCGGCAACGGCTACATGGAGGATTTTTGCGCAGCCGGCGGCATGGGCGCACTGCTGCGCGAATTAAAGCCGCTTCTTCATCTCGACTGCATGACCGTGACCGGCGAGACGCTCGGCGAGCGGATTTCGCATCCGGCCGATTATGTCGACCGCGCGATCATTGCCGCATTCGACAGGCCGCTCGAAGGCGAGGGCAGCCTCGTCGCGTTGTTCGGCAATCTGGCGCCCAAGGGCGCGATCCTCAAACGCTCGGCGGCTGACGCCAAGCTGTTTGAACACGAGGGCAGGGCAGTGGTGTTCTCCTCGCTCGCCGATCTCGCCGCGCGCATCGACGATCCCGCACTCGAGGTCGAACCGGCGGATATTTTGGTGTTGCAGAATGCCGGCCCGCATTCGGCCGCTTGCATGCCGGAGGCTGGGTATCTGCCGATCCCGAAAAAGCTCGCGCAGCGCGGCATCAAGGACATGATCCGCATTTCCGATGCGCGGATGAGCGGCACCGCCTTCGGCACCATCGTCCTGCATGTGACCCCCGACGCCGCCTCAGGCGGGCCACTCGGCCTCCTTCGCACCGGAGACAGGATCCGGCTCTCGGTGAAGCGCCGGCGCATCGAGGTTTTGCTCGACGATGCCGAACTGCAAAAGCGCGCGCGAGCCGCACCGCGCCCGCCAGAAACACCGCAGCGCGGTTATGCCAAATTGTTTGCCGAGCAGATTCTTGGCGCCGACGAGGGCTGTGATTTTAAGTTTTTAATGCCGCGGTGAGATTCCTTCCCCCGCAATGCGGTGGGGAGGGTCGCCGCGAATAACGTGAGCGGCTGGGTGGGGGGTGTGAGAGTGCCCCCATCCCTGACCCCTCCCCACCGTGCGCTCCGCGCGCCCGGGGAGGGCAATTGTTTGAACTACCCCGCCACCGCGATCTCCAGCGGAAAATCGTCGACCACCTCGTGGCCATTGTCAGTGACGATGAACGTATGGCCCAGGAAAATGCCGAACATTCCATCGGCGGTGATCGGGTTTGGCTCGGCCATGATCACCATGCCGGCCTTGAGCACTTCCTCGAACTTCTCCGCCGCGACGTGCTCGGCCACGACATGCGGCTTGTCG
>Ga0182035_10000867_pt1 | contig 14775 bp, 12 predicted proteins | sample flu12Cox44000170_FD_125969 | JGI IMG/M metagenome (GOLD analysis project Ga0182035, IMG submission 125969) | Lab enrichment of tropical soil microbial communities from Luquillo Experimental Forest, Puerto Rico - flux4day.12C.oxic.44.000.170 | ecosystem: Environmental > Terrestrial > Soil >...
AAGCCGTCGGGCCGGGTGTGACGGCGGTCGAGCCGGGCGACTTCGTGATCCTGAACTGGCGCGCGGTGTGCGGCCAGTGCCGGGCCTGCAAACGCGGCAGGCCGCAGTACTGTTTCGACACCTTCAACGCCGAACAGAAAATGACGCTGACCGACGGCACCGAGCTCACCCCGGCGCTAGGCATCGGCGCCTTCGCCGACAAGACGCTGGTGCACTCCGGTCAATGCACCAAAGTCGATCCCCAAGCCGACCCGGCCGTCGCGGGCCTGCTGGGCTGCGGGGTGATGGCCGGGCTGGGCGCCGCGATCAACACCGGCGCGGTCGACCGCAACGACACCGTCGCGGTGATCGGCTGCGGCGGCGTCGGCGACGCCGCGATCGCGGGGGCCGCGCTGGTCGGGGCCAGGCGGATCATCGCCGTCGACACCGACAACACGAAGCTGGAGTTGGCCCGCAAGTTCGGGGCCACCCACACCGTGAACGCCCGCGAATTCGACAACGAAATGGGGCTAGTCAAGACCATCCAGGACCTCACCGACGGTTTCGGCGTCGACGTGGTGATCGACGCGGTGGGCCGGCCCGAAACGTGGAAGCAGGCCTTCTACGCCCGAGACCTCGCGGGAACCGTTGTGCTGGTGGGTGTTCCGACGCCCGATATGCGCCTGGACATGCCGCTGGTGGACTTCTTCTCGCACGGCGGGTCGCTCAAGTCGTCGTGGTACGGCGATTGCCTGCCCGAACGCGACTTCCCCACCCTGATCGACCTCTACTTACAGGGCCGGCTGCCGCTGGAGAAGTTTGTCACCGAGCGAATCGGGCTAGACGGCATCGAGGAGGCTTTTCACAAGATGCACAAGGGCAAGGTGCTGCGTTCGGTCGTGGTGCTCTAATGCTCGCCATCGATCGGGTGGTCACCCACGGCACCTTTGAACTCGACGGCGGCAGTTGGGAAGTCGACAACAACGTCTGGCTGATTGGCGACAATTCCAATGTCGTGGTGTTCGACGCCGCCCACGACGCGGCACCGATCGTCGAGGCTGTCGGTGGCCGCCACGTGGTGGCGGTGGTTTGCACGCACGGTCACAACGACCACGTGACGGTCGCTCCTGAACTCGGCAAGACACTCGACGCGCCGGTGCTGCTGCATCCCGGTGACGAGGTGCTGTGGCGAATGACGCACCCGGACAAGGACTTCCGCTTGGTGTCCGACGGCAAGACGCTAAGCGTGGGCGGGACGGAACTGCGGGCGATCCACACCCCGGGCCACTCCCCCGGATCGGTGTGCTGGTATGTGCATGACCTTGGCGTCGTGTTCAGCGGCGACACCCTGTTCTCCGGCGGCCCGGGCGCGACGGGGCGCTCCTACTCCGACTTCCCGACGATCCTGCAGTCGATCTCAGAGCGCCTCGGTGCATTGCCCGGCGACACCGTCGTGCATACCGGACATGGTGACAGCACCAACATCGGCGACGAGATCATTCATTACGAGGAGTGGGTGGCCCGAGGGCACTGACGCCACCGACACGACCCGTTATTCGGACCCCGGCGGTCGAAGGCCGAGAATGCTCAGAAGTTCGTTGCGCCCCCACGGCTTGCTGGGTGGGGCCTCGCTAAGTTCCTTCCGCCAGTCACGTAGGTCTCGAAGTCCGGACCGCTGCTGCAGTTTTCGGCGCAACCACCGAAGGCTCGGCAGGGGAATGGGCACTAGCGGTGTGTCGTAATGGGCATCGGCAGCCGCGTGCGCCGTATCAGCCTGGTGCGCCGCGCCGCCCGGGTGCGCCGCCTCGGCCGCGCGCGCCGGAGTGCCCGGGTGTGCCGGTTGCTCCTTGGTTGCCGTCGCTAAGGCCGGTTCCGCCGCCGGGGCGGCCGACGCCGAGGTGGCTGCCGCCGGGGAGGCCGCCGGTGCCGTCGGCTCACCAAGGCCGCCGAGCGCGGGCGAATCGCCGGTAACGGCGGGCCCGCCCAGCCCCGCAGTGGCCGGGTAGTCACCGGCCATGAGCGTGGGCGCGGCCGGCGACGCTAGGCCCGGCATCAGGGGGCCAACCGGCGCCATCGGCACCGCCGGCGGCGGCCCCCATGCGGCTGGGACGCCGGCACCCGCGGCATCGCGGGCACCGACTCCGCTGGCGCTGCCGGCCCCACCACCGGCGCCACCCGGGTCGACGGCCTCGCCGGCCCCACCACCGCCGCCGCCTCCGCTCGTCGCGCCACCACCACCGCCGCCGGACGCGCTAGCCGCGCCGCCGGCGCCGGGCCCGCCACCGTCCCCCGCAGGGACACCGTTAGCGCCACCGCCCCCCGGATTGCCGCCTTGTGGGCCACCGGTCGCGGCCACATGGCCGCCCGCGGGGGGTGCGCCGGGTGCGGCGGCCGGGCCGGGTGCGCCGGGCCCGCCGCCCGCCGGGTTGCCGTTGCCGGGCCCGGTCGTGCCTCCATCGCCGTGCGACTGCCCGCCAGTGCCGCCATGATGTCCGGTGCCGGCCGCGCCATTGGCGCCGTTGCCGATCAGGTGCCCGGCGGAATTCTGGCTGGGCGACCCGCCCATGTCCTGCACCTTCTGCAGGGGCGAGGCATTGGTTGCCTCGGTATTGGCATACGATCCCGCACCCGCGCGCATGGCCTGCACAAACTGGTCGTGATAAACAGCCGCTTGGGCACTAGCGGTTTGATAGTTCTGGGCGTGCGCGGCAAACAAAGCCGTTACGTACGCCGACACCTCATCTCCGCCCGGGGCCTTCACTCCCCCGGTTCCGGGCGCTGCGGTCGCATTGGCAGTGTTGATCGTCGAACCGACCGCGGACAAATTCCCGGCGGCATCGTTCATCGCCTGCGGCGTCGCCTGCACATGTGACATAAGCCGACTCCCAGTGCTGCCAAGGTTGTCAGGCCAGATCGTATCGCGGTCCGGGATGATCATCCTAGATTCCAGGCAAAGAGCTTGGGCGAGCTCGCGCAGAATGTCAGCCACACGCACGCTCGCGGCAAAAGGAAACGAGTCAGTGTCCCCCGAGGATCCGGCGCTTCTCGGTCTCGAACTCCTCGGGAGTCAACGCCCCCGAATCCCGCAGCGCCGCCAGCGTTTTAAGTCGCTGCAGGCGCACGCCCTCGTCGCTGGGTTCGGAGGCGGTGGGCAGCACGGGCGAAACGGGCACCGTCACCGGCGGGGGCGGATAGTGCATGTAGGGGATGGCCGCCACCACGGCCTTGCGCCGGGTGCGAGCCAACCACAGCCCCGACAGGATCGAACCGACCAGTCCGGCAACGAACATCGCGACGAACACCCACACCAGATAGCCGTAGGAACTCTTGTGGCCGAAGGCCAGCTGCGGGTTGATGTATCCGTTGACTTTGCCGTCGGTGGTGACGGTGTAGGTGCCGGCGGTCGCGATCTGGGCCACCCACACCCGGATGTGCGCGTCATTGTTGACCGTCGTTGTGCTGCCAATGCTTTCGGTGACGGCCGGTTGCGCTACCCCGTCGGGTGGGGCGATGGTGACCCCGAGCGGCGGCACCGGCAGGCCGCCGCCGGAGTTGCCGATCACCACGGTGTGCAGGCTGATCGTGACTTCCCCGGCGGGCAGGTACAGGCTGCCCGTACCCGGGATCGGCACCTCGCCGTAAGCGTTGTACTTATCCAAAAAGAATGTGTTGAGCACCAGGACGACGATGAAGCCGGCCACCGACACAATCATCATCACGATGGTGACGGCCAGCGAAAACCACGCGAGCCCTCTGCTGCTCATCCACGCAGTGTGGCACCGCGATCCAGGCGATGCCAGCGAAAGACACCGGCCCCGGGTTCGCCGACGGCGGGGAAAAGAGCAGACTAGGACGGGTCGCATACCGAATAAGGAGTGATACGCATGGCCAACGACCTCGTCGCCACGGTCCCCGATCTGTCCGGGAAGTTGGTGGTTATCACCGGAGCCAACAGCGGCCTGGGGTTTGGGCTGGCCCGGCGGCTGTCCGCGGCCGGCGCCGACGTCGTGATGGCGATCCGTAATCGCGCCAAAGGGGAAAAGGCGATCGACGAAATCCGCGCCACGGTTCCCGACGCCAAGCTGACCATCAAACCCCTGGACCTGTCGTCGCTGGTCGCCGTCGCCGCGTTGGGCGAACAACTCAACGCCGAGGGCCGCCCGATCGACATCCTGATCAACAACGCCGGCGTCATGACGCCACCGGAACGCGACACCACCGCCGACGGCTTCGAATTGCAGTTCGGCAGCAACCATCTCGGGCACTTCGCGCTGACCGGCCACCTGCTGCCGCTGTTGCGCGCGGCCAAGGGCGCGCGCGTCGTCTCCCTGAGCAGCCTCGCGGCCCGCACGAACGCGAAAATCCACTTCGACGACCCACAATTCGAGAAGTCCTACGCGCCGATGTCGGCCTACGGTCAGTCGAAGCTGGCGGTGTTGATGTTCGCCCTCGAACTGGACCGGCGCAGCCGCGCGGGGGGCTGGGGCATCATGTCCAACGCCGCGCACCCCGGTCTGACCAAGACCAATCTGCAGGTCGCCGGACCCTCACATGGCCGCGAAAAGCCCGCGCTGATGGAGCGGTTGTACAAGGCGTCCTGGCGTTGGACCCCGTTCCTCTGGCAGGAAATCGACGAAGGGATTCTGCCGGCGCTATACGCGGCCGCCGCGCCGCACGCCGAAGGCGGTGCGTTCTACGGGCCCCGCGGCTTCTATGAGGCGGCCGGTGGCGGCGTGGCGCCGGCCAAGGTGCCCGCAAACGCGCGCAACGAAGCCGACTGCCGGCACCTGTGGGACCTTTCCGAGCAGCTCACCGGTGTCCGCTACCCGACGCCGAACTGACCGCTACCGCACCGATTATCGTGGGCCCATGCGGCCCGAACCCGAACCCCGGATGCCCGAATCGAGCATTGTGGTCCGGCCGGAGCCGATGGGCTCCGCGACGTTCACCCAGTCGTCGCGGCTGCAGGCCGCCGGGCTGGCCGAGGCCGTCGCGATGTTCGAGCGGGCCGCCGAGCAAGTGCCGCTGCCAACGCATCCGCAGCCCATCGTCATCGCCGACTATGGTTGCGCTAACGGGCACAATTCGCTGAAGCCGATCTCGGCGGCCATCGAGGTGCTGCGTCGGCGCACCCGTCAGGATCACGCAATCCTGGTGGCGCACACCGACTTACCAAACAACGATTTCACGGCGCTGTTTCGGACCTTGGCTGAGGACCCGGACAGCTACTTGCACCTGGACACAGCGAGCTTCGCCTCGGCGATCGGCCGGTCCTTTTACGGACAGATCATGCCGTCCAAGACGGTCAACCTCGGCTGGACATCGTGGGCGACGCACTGGCTGAGCCGGATCCCCTGCGAGATCCACGATCACGTGCACGTCGCCTGCAGCAATGACGCCGCGGCGCGCGCGGCCTACGCCGACCGAGCCGCCCTGGACTGGCACGACTTCGTGGCGTTCCGCGGCCGCGAATTGGCCCCCGAAGGGCGGCTGGTCGTGTTGACCCAGGCCGTCGACGAGGACGGGACGATCGGCTTCACAGCGTTGCTCGACGCTATTGTTGCCGCGCTGGACGACGGGGCGCGACAAGGCGTGCTGAGTGGAGATGAGCTGCGGCGCATGGCCATTCCCACATTTGCCCGCAGCGAGAAGGACTTTCGCGCTCCCTTCGCACCCAAGGGCCGGTTCGAGGGCTTGACGATCGACCATCTCGAGATGTTCACCGCCGAGGATCGATTCTGGGCTCGGTTCCAAACCGATGACGACGCAGAGGCTTTCGGCGCGCAGTGGGCGGCATTCGCTCGGGCCGCACTCTTCCCATCTTTGGCGGCGGCGCTCGACGGCGGGGGCGGCGACCCCAGGGACCCCCGGGCGGTCGAATTCGTCGAACAATTGCAGGCCGCCGTCGCCGAGCGCTTGTCAAGCGCGCCCGAACCGATGCGGATCCCCCTCGCCTCGGTGGAGCTGGTCAAGCGCGAATGACCGCGCCGACGAGAGTTTCGACACAACCCCGCAGCGGGTAACCCCTGGAGACGGTCGGAACTGCGATTAGAAGGGGGTAGATGCATGAGCGTGCAAGACGACAAAGTGGCCGGTCCGGAGCCGGACGAGGACGCCAAGCGAAAGGCCGCCGACATGGTGCGGGCCTATGAAGACCGGCCCACCCTGGTGCTGCCGGGTTCCGGTGGAATGGTCTCGGGCACCGCGGTCAACGATTGGCTGGACGAGAACGGCAACCCCAAATACGAAGACGAAGACGACTACGAGGCCCAGGAGGCCCAGAAGGAACAAATCGAGAAGGACAAGGCCCTCAACGAGGAACTGAAGAAGGCCGCAGCCGCATACAAGAGTGAAAAGTACTGAGCTGAAAGCTGATTCAGCGAAGACTTAACGGCTGCGCGGGGCAATAAGGCTGGCCAGGGTCGGGATTCCGCTGAGTCCGGGGATCGGTTCGTTGATCCCGGGGATTGGCGGGAGGTGTGGAATCGCCGGTATCCGCGGGATCGCCGGAGCCACGTGCGCGGCCGGGGCGGGCGGTGCCGGGGCCGCCGGGGCCGCCGGGGCCTGAGTCACCGGCCCTTCCGGAACCGCGGGCGGAGCGGTGCTCATCGGCGCATCCGTGGTTGCCGGCGGGTTGGCGGTGTTCGACGGCGGGGTGCTAGTGGAGGGCGCTGGGGAAGCCGGGGCCGTGGTCGCCGGCGCCGTCGCCGGCTTGTCGTCGGAACCCAATTCGATCGTCAGGGCGATGCCCACCAGCAGGATCGCCGCCAACGCGCCGACGATCCCTACCGCCCTCAGCCGAGACCAGGGGATGACTCGGTTCTTGGGCTTCGAGCGAGGGGGTTCGGAGTCCTCGGACTTCGGCGCGGGACGCGTCTGCACATCGTGGTGGCCCGCCGACCAGCCGACCGCGGGGATGCTGAATCCCGGCGCTTCGGCCGTCGCGGTGGTCACCGACCGACTCTGCGGCCACGCCCGCGCCGGGGCCGGAGCCGTCGCCGTCACCGATGCGGCCGCGGTCGATGCGGCCGCGGTGGGCGCGGCCGCGGTGTCATCGCCGGAACCGCGCGCCGCGCGGAGGGCGGCGCCGATGGCAGCCGTCACCTGCGGACGCGGAGTCGAGATGACCGGAACGCGGAGATGCCCCGACAGCGTCGTGGTGACCGCCGGGATGTTCGCCCCACCCCCGGTCGAGACCACTGCTACCAGGTCGCGAATCTTGTTGCGCCGCAATGTTTCATCTAGCGCGGCGACGAAGTTGTCCAGCGGTTCGCGGATCGCCTCGTCAAGTTCGTCCCTGGTGATCCGGACATCGCCGCGCGTGCTGGTCAAGTCGTCGGTGAGGATGGTCAGCGTGCTCGACGAGAGCTGCTCCTTGGCGCTTCGGCAGCCGGCCCGTAACCGGCCCAGGGAGCCGATCGGCGACTTGCCGGACGGGTCGAACGAACCCGTGCCCGGCATGTTGGCCATCACCGCAGTCAACAATGCCTGGTCGATCATGTCGCCGGAGAAGTCGTCGTGCCGCACGGTCGGGGCCACGGCCTGATAGTTGGCGGCGTCCATCAATGTGATGCTGCTGCCGCTGCCGCCGAAATCGCACACGGCCACGGTGCCGCGGGCCGGTACGCCCGGATTGGCCTTGACGGCGACGAGCGTCGCCGCCGCGTCGGGAATCAGCAACAGGGGGTGCACCGGCTTCGTCCATTGGGACACCCAGCCCAGCGCGGCGCCCAGGGTGTCCACCGCCTTGGAAGGCCAGTGGGCCGGATAGGTCACCGCGATGTGTTCGGGCAGGGCGCGCCCGCCGGTGGCGGTGTAGGCCAGCGCGCGCAGCGCATCGGCGACCAAACCCTCGCTGCGGTGGACCGAGCCGTCGGCCGCCACGATTCCGACAGGCTTTCCGACCCCGTCCACGAAGTCGGTGATCACCAGGCCCGGCTGGTCCAGGCTGGGATTTTCCGAGGGGACGCCGACCTCCGGCGGGCGTTGGCGATACAGCGTCAGGACCGGCTTGCGGATGATGGCGAGATCTGCGGTTACGGCGGCGAGGTTGGTGGCACCGATCGACAACCCCATCGCGGGCCTAGCTGCATCGGCCATTCGTCCAATCCCCACTTGCCCTTGTCCGGCCCTTATCCGGCCAGGCTAATCGTGGCGCCAGAAGCTGTAGCCAGTTTCAGCGCCCGCTGTGCGTGAGCTTTATAACGGCCCTGCCGCCGCTATGGTGGCTGGTCAGCGGATGGCGCCGGCCCCGGCGATCAGCGGCAGGTCCAGCGGGGTGACCCAGCCCGGCCGCAAATCGTTGACAGCCGGGACGGCGTTGAGCGCCCGCATCCCCGCCGCCAGGCACCCGGCCGTGGCCGGGTCCCGGCCCGAGCCGTCGGTGAACCGGAACGCGGTTTCCTGGAAGATGCTCGGGCTGCCTTCGATGTCCACCCGGTAGACGTCGTTGTCGTGGCCCGTCGGCCAGTCGGGCGCGGCGTCGTGCCCGATGCGGTTGACGTGTTCGAGTTGGATGCGGGTCTCGCCGTTGAACATTCCGTTGATGGTGAACCGGACGGCCGCGACGTGCCCGGGCTTGATGACGCCCTTCGCCGTGGTGCGTTCCGTCGGGGTGACCCACTTGTCCCAGGTGGTGGTGATCTCGTCGAGCATGATGCCGGCGGCGTGGGCGATCATCGGGACGGTGGCACCCCACGCGAAGATCAAGACGTCGCGGTTTTCCAGCATCGGGCTGAATTCGGGCTCGCGGCCGATGCCCATCTCTACTTCGTAGTCACCTTCGTAGTTGGTGTAGTCCAGCAGCTCTGAAGCCCGGACCCGGCGCACCTCGGAACACAGGCCCATCAGCGTCATCGGAAACAGGTCGTTGGCGAACCCCGGGTCGATGCCGGTGGTGAAGCAGGACGATTCGCCAAGCTCGCACGCCTCGGTGATGGGCTCGATCCAGTTCGGCGGGTTCAGGTGCATCGTCGGCCACACCCACGGCGTCATCGCCGTCGAGCACACGTCGATACCGGCGCGCAGGAAGCGGGTGATCAGCGAGATGTTGTCTTTGGCGTGCATCGCCGTCGGGCCGTAATGCACCAACGCGTCGGGCCGGAGCGCGATCAGGGCGTCGACGTCGTCGGTTGCGGTGATGCCCGCCGGTTCGGGCAGCCCGCAGATGTCGCCGACGTCGCGGCCCACCTTGTCGGGGTTGCTGACGCCGACGCCCACCAACTCGAACAGCGGATGTTTGAGGATCTCGGCGATCACCATCCGGCCGACGAAGCCGGTGCCCCAAACCACCACACGCTTTGTGCCGCGTTCCGGCTTACCCACTTTCGACCCACCTTCCGATCGTCAGCCCGGGCCTCACCCTTCCATAGCGTCTTGCGTGGTGACACGATGGGGAACCATGACGAGTCATCTCAAAGGCCCCTCGGTCCTGTTCGCCATCGGTATCGGGTTCGCGAACATGTGTGGTGGGGCGGTAGCCGGTGTGGCCAACGCGAAAGACTTTCCGACGGCCCGCTACGAGGTGAGCGGCCCCGGCGTCGCCGAATACATCTCATACCAAACCGACACCGGTCAGCTGCGCGCGGTGAATGCGAAACTGCCCTGGTCGACGGAGTTCACGTCCTTTGGCGGTCAGGTGTTCGTGATCAGCGCACAAGGACCCGGCCCGATCACCTGCAAGATCCTGCTCGACGGCAACGTGGTGAGCACCGCGACGGCGACGACGGGAACGCCCGCCAGAACCGTCTGTTCGCACTGATTTACGCCGAGCAGACACAAAAGCCCCCGACACGCCGGGCGTGCGGGGGCTTTTGCGTTTGCTCTGAGTCACTCCAGTTGCCAGCGTTAACCGTTTAGGCTCGCCAGTGTCACCTCTTCAACGGCGAAGGAGGGCCTCAGTGAGCCTCAAACCGGGGATCGCGACTCGCGTGAACGGCGCGCCACCGCCCGACATTCCGCTTGCCGACATCCATCTCGAATCGATGGACTTCTGGGGGCTCGACGACGACGTCCGCGACGGCGTCTTCGCCACCCTGCGCCGGGAGGCCCCGATCTCGTTCTGCCCCGCCATCGAGTTCGAGGGGGTTGACGTGGGCCCGGGGTATTGGTCGCTGACCAAGCTCGACGACGTTCACTTCGCCAGCCGTCATCCGGACATATTCAGCTCCGCGGGTGGCATCACGATCGGTAACCAGACCCCGGAGCTGGCCGAGTACTTCGGCTCGATGATCGTGCTCGACGATCCGCGACACCAGCGGCTGCGCTCGATCGTCAGCCGGGCGTTTACCCCGAAAGTGGTTGCCCGCATAGAGGCATCGGTGCGGGAGCGAGCCCACCGACTGGTCGCATCGCTGATCGCCAATCACCCCGACGGCCAGGCCGACCTAGTCGCCGAGCTCGCCGGGCCGCTGCCATTGCAGATCATTTGCGACATGATGGGGATCCCCGAGCAGGACCATCAGCGGGTATTCCATTGGACCAACGTGATTCTCGGGTTCGGCGACCCCGATTTCACTGTCGATTTAGAGGAGCTCGTTCGCGTTTCGATGGAGATCGGCGCCTACGCCAGCGCGCTGGCCGACGACCGCCGCGTCAATCACCACGACGATCTGACGACGAGCCTGGTGGAAGCCGAGGTCGACGGCGACCGGCTGTCGTCGTCGGAGATCGCGTCGTTCTTCATCCTGTTGGTGGCGGCCGGCAACGAGACGACGCGCAACGCCATCAGCCATGGTGTGCTGGCCCTGTCCCGCTACCCCGAGGAACGGGACAAGTGGTGGTCCGACTTCGACCGCCTGACGCCCACCGCGGTCGAGGAGATCGTGCGATGGGCCTCGCCGGTGGTCTATATGCGGCGCACGCTGACCCGAGACATTGAGCTGAGTGGCGTCAAGATGGTGGCCGGCGACAAGGCCGCACTCTGGTACAACTCGGCCAACCGCGATGAGTCAAAGTTCGTCGATCCGTGGACTTTCGACGTGGCGCGCGACCTCAATCCGCATCTGGGCTTCGGCGGCGGGGGCGCCCATTTCTGCTTGGGCGCCAACCTGGCTCGTCGTGAGATCAGGGTCGTGTTCGACGAATTGCGCCGCGAGATTCCCGACATCGTCGCGGTCGGGGAGCCCGCGCGCCTGTTGTCGCAATTCATCCACGGCATCAAGCGGCTGCCGGTCGCCTGGACTCCCCCGCAGGGTTAGGCGCCCTGTTCCGATGGCCGGTGAACAGGTCGATCACCCACTCGCCATGAATGTCCTGATATGGGGGATCGTTGGCGTCTCCTGCTGCGCTGTCGGTGCTCCGATCGCGTGGATCAGGGGGCGGCGAGTGCTGCGGGAAATCGCCGCGTCGGGCGGCACGATGGGTGGCCGTTCGGCGGCGTTGATCGGCTACGTGCTCGGCATCATCGGGACGCTGTGGATACTGATTTGCATTGTCGGCGGCATCGCCTATGTCGTCATAACACGCAAGCCCTGATCAGTCCCCCGCTCCCACTCATCGCGCTTAGCCACTTAAGTGCCCGGAGGCACACCCATTTCACGCTTTTGATCGTGCCTTGCGGCAGCCACGACGTGCGCGAGCGTCGCGCGGTCGGCCACGTCCAACTTGGTGCACGCCCGATAAATGTGACCCTCTATGGTTCGCACCGACACAACAAGCCGATCGGCGATCGCCTTGTTGCTGAGACCTTCGGCCACCATCACCGCAATCTCGCGCTCCCGCCCGGTCAGCGGCAGCGGGCTGAGCACTTGCTCGAGGACAGGGGTCGACGCGTCCCCGCGGAGTTCGTCGGCGCGGGCGCGCGACTCTAGTTCGTGCTTGCGGTCGTGGCCGCAGGCGTACGCCACGGCAGCCTGGGCGGATGCATCGGCCGCCGCACACGTCATGCCCAGCTCCGCTAGTTCCCGCGCCACGGCCTCCAGCGCGACAGCGTCGCCGGCGGCCAATGCGCGACCGTGCGCCAGGGCGACTCTTCCCGCCACACAGTCGATCGTGTCCGTCATCCGGGCGATCGCGTCGGCGGCGTGGGCGTCGCCGAGCCGGACAGCCTCGTGGAGGGCATGCAGGGCCACCGCCAGTTGGCCGGAGCGCTCCGCGATGCGGGCGGCATCGCGCGCGGCTGTCAGCGCCCCGTCCATGTCATACGCGGCGGCCAGCTTCCACGCCCTGGCCAAGGCCAACTCCGGCGCGTAGAGCTCCGAGCTCATACCGTGACGTGATTCCGCGCGGGCAAGCATCTCCGCGGCGGCGGCCGATTCACCCTGTTGCCCCAAGGCTTGCGCCAGATAGATCAACGCCAGGGGTCCCCACGAGTATCCGGTCCGGGTCAGGGCCGCGGCGGCCTCACGCAGTAATGAAGTCGCCGCTGCGAATTCTCCCGAAGCCATCAGCGTGCGTGCCAGGAGTATCTCTGCGATCGAACGACCGGGTTGCTGGTGCTCGGAAAACTCCATGTAGTGCCGCGCCAGGCGTTGCGCGTGCATCACGCTCTCGGTCATCAACGACGTCGTGATCTCGCCGAGCCCGATCGTGAAACGCAGCAGTCCCGGGTGCTCAGCCGCCAGCCCCCGCTGGGCCAGCGGCGCAACCTCACTGAAGCGGCCGAGGCGGGCGCTGGACAGCGCCGCAGTCGCGGCCGCCCATGCGACCGCAATGTCTTGGGCGCATGACGAGTTCAATACGCCCAGGGCAATCGTGACGGCTTGCTGGGGCTTCCCGGCATTCATCGCGAAAGTCGCTGCCAACGCGTCGATCATGGTCAAAGCCGCCGGGTCGGTGACACGCGCGCGCGTTACACACAGGAAGTCAATGGCCTGCTGGGGCTCGTTGAGCATCCAGAACCCGTTGGCCGCTTTGGGAACCGCCCACGCCGTCAGTTCCCACTCCGAAAGGTGGTCGGGGTCGACCGGCTCGAGGACGTCGTCTGCTTCGCGACCACGACCCAACCAGGCCAGCGCATGAGCCAGTTGGACTCTCGCCGCCAACGCACCTGATCGTTCCAGCGCGCTTCGCGCCAACCGCTCACCGAGCTCCAAGTCGCCCAGCCGCATGGCCTCGTAGGCCGATGCGACGACATCGTCCACTGGCGGCGGGGTGTCGCTGTCGATGGCCAAAGCCGCGAGCCGCAACCGCGCGCTCACATGCGTGGAAACCCCGGACGACAACTGCGCGACCAGCTGCGTCCGTAATCGTCGAGCCGCGACCCTTCCGAGCGACGCCCGCACTTGTTCGGTGTAGAGCGGATGTGCGGAGCGCACGACGAGCCCATCGCCGCCGACGGTGACCTCCACTGTGTTAAGGTCCTCGGCTTGTTCGATCGCCTCCCGACCGGTGAGCCCCGAAAGCTCCGTCAGCATCAGCGGTTCCTCGACCGCCAGGTACTTCAGCACCGACTTCACCGGTGGCGGAAGCGAACTGAGATGTTCTCCGATCAGCGTCGAAAGCTGCGGCGTCAATGCCATTTCGCCCCGGAGCTGCCAGACACCCTCCACCCGGCGCAGAGCACCGGAATTCACTGCACCTTCGACGAGGTGGCGCAAAAACAACGGGTTTCCTTCGCTCACATTGAAAATGCGATCCGCGCTCGATGTCTCCAAAGGACCGCCCAAAACGGCGTCCAGCAACTCCCTTGTTTGCGCAAGGTCGAATGGCTCGATGTCGACGCGGGTCAGCAGCTTGTCTTTCCACAGCGTCGTGATCGCGTCGGGAACCGACTCGCCGGCGCGCAGCGTGACCATGAGCCGCACGGACCCTGAGAGCGCGAGCTGGTGAACGAGCGTCGCCGACAAGTTGTCGAGATGATGGGCATCGTCAGTGCCCAGCAGAAGGCCGCCCCCGCACTGCCGGAGCAGAGATGCGCGGGCGGACCGCAGCAGGGTCGTGGAATCGCCGATGCCGGCGACGTCAACCAGATGAGTGAATGCCCCGAATGGCACCTGGCTCGCCGACGCGGTGCCCGCCAACCATCTGACCGTTGTCTTGGCATTTCGCTGAGCAAACCGCTCGACCGCATTTCGGGCCAACACCGTCTTGCCCACCCCGGCCGGACCCACAAGGACGGCACCGAGCCGATTGTGTTTCAGGGTGGAGTCCAGCAGGCCCGACGTTGGCCCGCGTTGCACCATGTGCCATTGGACGGCCACTCGGGAATCGTATTACCGTCGCAGCCATTTCCCCAGCAAGTGTGCCCAATGTTCACCACGGTGGGGCAACTCAAAGTCGTTCTACACAAGATAGCGTGTAGGGCCGGGCATCAATTAGGCTTGGCTCCATTCCCACGTTTCCCGCTCCCGAGGTACTGGCCGCCCGCCAGAAACTCGTGCTCGACCATTTCCACGACGAGGTCCGCCACGCCTGGGACGATGTGCTGTCGACCTTCCCGCATCCGCGTTACGAGCTGATCCCCCAGTTGGTTATCCACGACGGCGACGAAGCGGTGCGCCGCTACTACACCGACACCCGCATAGCCTTTCCCGATCAGGACCACGAGATCATCGCGCTGCGACACAGCACCGATGCGGTGATCGTAGAGTTCTGGCTGATGGGAACTCATCGCGGCTACCTGGGCAAGGTGCCGCCCACCGGCAGCCGGTTTCGGGTCCGCATGACCGCCTACTTCGTGTTCGACGAGACGGAAACGCTTGTCTGCGAACGCATTTACTTCGACACCCTGACCATGATCAAACAGCTCCTGGGCGGGCTGGACATGAAGAAGCCGGCGAACTGGTTGCTGGCCGCACGCTGCGTGCGCGGGTTCCTGTCGATGTCGTCGGAAAAGCCGGACCCGGCACTGACTTC